>Ga0070741_10005017_pt1 | contig 30102 bp, 22 predicted proteins | sample Coa_R1_4_FD_66440 | JGI IMG/M metagenome (GOLD analysis project Ga0070741, IMG submission 66440) | Surface soil microbial communities from Centralia Pennsylvania, which are recovering from an underground coalmine fire - Coalmine... | ecosystem: Environmental > Terrestrial > Soil > Unclassified ... | reverse complement strand
GAGTCGCCTCCAGGCTGTCGAGCAATCGGAGCTTGTCGGCCGCCGGCAGGGTCGGATGGTCGGCGACGTCGTCGGCGACCCGGACGAAATCGTAGAACGCCATGATCGGCTTGCGGTGGCGCGCCGCGATCAGCATCGAGGCCACCGGGAAATTCTCGCCGCGGTGATCCTTGCCGCTGCGCAGGTCGGCGGCGAGCGTCATGACGCGCTCCCCGGCGAGGCCTGCACCCGGCCCTTCCATTGCCCGCCGCGGCCGCGCAAGTAGGCCCAGGCCGACTCCACCGTCCAGGCCGTGTAGGCGAGCGCGATCGCCGGCAGCATGAGGCCCCACAGCGGGTTGAGCCGGTAGAGCCTGAGCGTCGGCTGCAACGCGAGCGCCATCATCAGCCAGGCCGCGGCGCCGAGCGCCGCCGCCCAGCCGGACGAGAGGATCGCCAGCAGCGGCGCGGCGAGGAAGGTCAGCGCCATGCCGAGCACGGTGCCGGCGAGGTTGAGCGGCGAATAATCGAGCTGCGCATAGGCCGAGCGCGCGATCATGGCGCGGATCGCCTTGACGTCGGTGTAGCGGCGGATGCTGCGCACCTGTTCGGTCAGGCCGAGCCAGATCGGCGCTTCCGCCTTGAGCTGGCGGGCGAGCGCGCAGTCGTCGATCAGCGCGGAGCGGATGGCGTCGATGCCGCCCGCCTCCTCGAGCACGTCGCTGCGCACCAGCATCGCGCCGCCGGCCGCGGCGGCGGTGGCGTGCTCGGGCTTCGCCACCCAGGCGAAGGGATAGAGCATCTGGAAGAAGAACACGAAGGCCGGGATGAAGGCGCGCTCGGCGAGGCTGTCGCAGGCAAGCTTCACCATTACCGAGGCGAGCGCCAGCCGCCCGGCCTCGGCGCGCGCGGCGAGGCGCTTGAGGCTGCCCGCCTCGTAGACGATGTCGGCATCGGTGAGCAGCAGATAGCGCGGGCGCGCCGCCATCGCGGCGGCGATGCCCTGCTTCTGCGCCCAGACCTTGCCGGTCCAGCCGGAGGGCAGCGGCTCGCCCTTGAGCACGCTGACGCGCTCGGCGGCGCCCGCGGCGGCACTGGTGGCGGCGTCGGCGGTGCCGTCACTGCTGCCGTCGTCGACCACGACGACCCGCAATCCGGGATAATCCTGCGCCATCAGCGAGCGCACGGTGTCGCCGATGGTGGCCGCCTCGTCGCGCGCCGGGATGACCACCGCCACGCTCGGCCACTGCGCCGGCGCCGGCGGGGCGCCGCGGTCGTCGCGCTCACGCGCCAGCCAAAAGCCGCCGCGGCCCAGCAGCAGATAAAGCCACAGGGCAAACGTCAATATCGCAATGAAATCAACCATTTGCGAGATTCCGCGGCGGCCGCCGGACGCTCCCTGCCGGCGCCGCCGTTCAACAGCGGCGAAACTATAGGGTTCCAATATTGGCCATCGCGGGGCGAGGCAATACAAGGCAGGCCATGGGCACAGGCGAAAAAGTGCTGGTCACCGGCGCGAGCGGCTTCGTCGGCTCAGCGGTGGCGCGCAAGCTTGCCGAGCGCGGCTACAACGTGCGCGCGCTGGTGCGGCCGGGCAGCCCGCGCGCCCATCTCGAAGGCCTCGACATCGACTTCGTCAGCGGCGACCTGCGCGATGAGGACGCGGTGCGCGCGGCGATGGCCGGCATGCGCTACCTGTTTCATGTCGCCGCCGACTACCGGCTGTGGGCGCGCGATCCTTACGAGATCATCGACAACAACATGCGCACGACGCGCCTTGCCATGGAGGAGGCGCAGCGCGCCGGGCTCGAGCGCATCGTCTACACCTCGAGCGTGGCGACGCTGCGCACCGGGCCTGAGGGTGAAAGTTTCGACGAATCGGAGAACATGGACGAGACCGAGGCGATCGGCGCCTACAAGCGCAGCAAGCTGATGGCCGAGCGGCTGGTCGTCGACATGGCCGACCGCGGGCTGCCCGTCGTCATCGTCAACCCTTCGACCCCGGTCGGCCCGCGCGACGTCAAGCCGACGCCGACCGGGCGCATGATCGTCGAGGCCGCCGCCGGCCGCATGCCGGCCTTCGTCGACACCGGGCTCAACATGGTGCACGTCGACGACGTCGCCGAGGGCCAGCTCGCGGCGCTGGCGCGCGGCCGCATCGGCGAGCGCTACATCCTCGGCGGCCAGAACGCGGCGCTGTCGGAGATCCTCGCCACCGTGGCGCATGAAGTCGGACGCCGGCCGCCGCGGCTGAAAATCCCGCGCGGCGCCATCTATCCGCTCGCCTATGTCGCCGAGGCGGTGGCGCGGCGCAGCGGCCGCGAGCCTTTCGTCACCGTGGACGGCCTGAAGATGGCGAAGAACCGCATGTTCTTCACCTCGGCCAAGGCCGAGCGCGAGCTCGGTTACAAGGCGCGGCCCTACGCCGAAGGCATCCGCGACGCGATCGCGTGGTTCAGGAAGGCGGGAAGGTTGTAGAAACGTAATACCCGCTTGCGCTCTCTTTCTGTCATCGCCGGGCCTGTCCCGGCGATCTCGCTTAGGCGGGCACATTGCGTCCCTAAGCGGGATGGCCGGCACAAGGCCGGCCATGACAACCGTGATAAAGGCAAACTCGTCTCACACCGCGCGCCGCTCGCGCAGGAAGCCGAAGAACTCGACCGCCTCGCGCATGCGCCGCATCAGCATCTCCGGGCTCAGCGCCATTTCCTTGACGATCGCGGCGATCTTGGGCGCGCGGAAATAGAAGGCGCGATAGAACTCCTCGACCGAGTGGAAGATTTCGCTGTGGCTCAAGTGCGGATAGTGCAGCGGCGCCACCTGCACGCCGTTGTCGTCGATCAATTCCGCATTGTCGGCGTCGAGCCAGCCGTTCTCCACCGCCTGCTTGTGCAGGAAGGTGCCGGGATAGGGCGCGGCGAGCGACACCTGCAGCGTGTGCGGGTTGATGTCCTTGGCGAATTCGATGGTCTCCCGGATGGTCTCCTTGGTCTCGCCGGGCAGCCCCATGATGAAGGTGCCGTGGATGGTGATGCCGAGTTCGTGGCAGTCCTTGGTGAAGCGGCGCGCCACCTCGATGCGCATGCCCTTCTTGATGTTGTGCAGGATCTGCTGGTTGCCGCTCTCGTAGCCGACCAGCAGCAGCCGCAGGCCGTTGTCGCGCAGCACTTTGAGCGTGTCGCGCGGCACGTTGGCCTTGGCGTTGCACGACCATTCGACGCCCATCTTGCCGAGCGCGCGGGCGATCGCCTCGGCGCGCGGCAGGTCGTCGGTGAAGGTGTCGTCGTCGAAGAAGAATTCCTTGACCTGCGGCATCGCCTTCTTGGCCCAGGCGATCTCCTCAATGACGTTGTCGACGCTGCGGGTGCGGTATTTGTGGCCGCCGATGGTCTGCGGCCACAGGCAGAAGGTGCAGCGCGATTTGCAGCCGCGCCCGGTATAGAACGAGATGTAGGGGTGCTTGAGATAGCCGATGAAGTAGTTCTCGATTTTGAGGTCGCGCTTGTAGACCGGGGTGACGAAGGGCAATTCGTCCATGTTCTCCAGCGTCGGGCGCGGCGCGGTCTGCTGGATGACGCCGTTCTTGTCGCGGTAGAGGAGGCCGGGGATGGCGGCGAAGTCGCGGCCTTGCGCGACGTCGCGCACCGTGAAGTCGTAGTCCTTGCCGGTGACGAAATCGACGGCCTCGGCCTTGGCGAGCGCGGCGCGCGGATCGACCGCGATGTTGGCGCCGACCAGGCCGACCTTGATGCCGGGCTTGGCGGCTTTCAGCCGCGCCGCGTTCTTGACGTCGGAGGCGAATGTCGGCGTCGAGGAATGCAGCACGGCGAGATCGTAATGCGTCGCCTCCGTCATCACCTCGTCGGCGCCGATGCCGTGCGGGGCGGCGTCGATCAATTTGGAGTCCGGCACCATGGCGGCGAGCTGCGCCAGCCAGGTCGGATACCAATAGGACCTGATCTCGCGCCGCGCCTGATAGCGCGCGCCGGCGCCGCCGTCGAAGCCGTCATAGGACGGCGTTTGCAGGAACAAGGTCTTCATCGCGGGCCCTTACTGGGACGTTTGCAGCAGCGTGCCGTCGGAATGGATGCGGTAGCGCTGGCCGCGCCAGGTCACTGTGCCGCCGAAGAAGCTGACGCAGTAGACCGCAAAAGCGGCAAGATCGTGCAGCGGCAGCAGCCAATAAGGCGAACCGAGGCCGAACTTGCGGTTGATGCAGCCGCACAGCGCCAGCCGGCCGGTCAGCGCAATGGCGCCGATCGCCAGCGCCGGCTGCCCGGCGCCGAGCACGCCCGCCAATACGGCGAGCGCCAGCGGATGGGTGATGACGGCGCCGAGATGGCCGACCGGATCGATGCTGGCGATGGTGCGGGCAAAGCGCAGCTGATAGGCGAAGAATTCGCCGGCCGTCGCCTCGGCGCAGACATGGCCGACGGTGATCGACGACACCGCGACCTCGAGGCCGGCGGCGCGCACCGCCTGGCCGATGGCGTAATCGTCCCACAGATGGTCGACGAAGGGCGTCAGGCCGCCGATCCGCTCGAAGGTCTCGCGCGTCAAGGCGATGGTCGAGCCGAAGCAGGGCTCCGCCAGCCGCGCCGCGAGCCCGACGATGACGCTTGGCAGGAAATGCAGGTTGGTGCTCTTGGCCGACAGCTGGGTCCACAGGCTGTCGCCGGCCAGGCCGGTGTAGAGGCAGGTGATGGCGCCGGCCTTGCTGTGCTGCAATTCGCCGACGACGCGGGCGAGATGATCGCGGCCGACCACGATGTCGCTGTCGATCATCACCAGCACGTCGTGCCGGGCGCGGCCGAGCACGTTCATCAGGTTGGACATTTTCAGGTTGCGGCCGTGCAGCCGCGGATCGGCCTGCCACTCGATATCGGCGTCAGGCAATTCGGCGGCGATCTTTTGCACCGCCGCGATCGCCGGGTCGCCGGCGTCGTGGATGGCGCACAGGATTTGTACCGGCGCGCCGTAGTCCTGTTCGGCGAGCGCGCGCAGCCGCGCCTCGAGGCCGGGTTCATGGCCGCACAGCGGCAGCAGCACAGTGACCGGGACGGCGGCCGCCGCGGCGGGCTCGGCGCGCGTCCCCCCGAAGCGCAGCACGCAGACGCAGGCCAGGGCCGTGTAGAGACAGCCGAACGTCGCGCCGGCAAGGCAGATATAGGCGGCCCAGTGCAGGAATTGGTCGATCGTCATGAAGGGAGAGGTCCCGTCCGCCCCACCGGATAGCCCATTTTGACGCCGGCGACAAAGAGTTCCACCCGCCCGCCGCCGATCGTCGGGGAGTGTTGCAGTTCGGCCCAAGGGCGGCGGGCCGCGGGCGGCACCGGGGTGCCGCCACCTGGCGAGCCGGCCTGACCCCGCTGGACTTTAATCCTAGCGGGGCTTGCGTCGTCGGTCGAAGCGCCGCCCGGCGCGTGGCTGCCCGGGGCGCGGCGGCTCGCCGCCCGCGACAAGGCCAGGCGCGAGGGCGTGATGGTGAGCGAGGCGCTGCTGGCGGAGATCGCCGCCGTCCAGGGCGATCAGCGCCCCTGATAGGATGGCGTGCGCACGATCAGGCCGTCGAGCTTCTCGGTGACCTTGATCTGGCACGACAGCCGCGAGGTCTCCTTGACCTCGAAGGCGGTGTCGAGCATCTGGTTTTCCTCTTCCGAGGGCGGGCCGACGACCGCAAACCATTTCTCGTCGACGTGGACCAGGCAGGTGGCGCAGGTGCAGCCGCCGCCGCATTCGGCGACGATGCCGCCGATGTCGTTCTTGATCGCGGTCTCCATCACCGTCGCACCGAGCTCGGCGTCGACCGTGTGCACGCTGCCGTCATGCTCGATGAACGTGATCTTGGGCATCGGTTCTGTGTTGGTGCGGGCGGACAAGGAGGTTTGCTGAAGGTCGCTCATGCGACACCGAGCTTCTTCTGCAGGCTGGTCGAGGAGGTGGTGTACTGAAACACCAGCTTTTTCTCCGGATAGACGTAGTGGTAGGCCTTCTGCGACATCAGGGCGGCCTCGTGGAAGCCGGAGAGGATGAGCTTGAGCTTGCCCGGATAGGTGTTGATGTCGCCGATGGCGAACAGGCCGGGGATGTTGGTTTCGAACGTGCCGGTATCGACCGGGATCAGTTCGTCCTCCATCTTGATGCCCCATTCGGCGACCGGGCCGAGCTTCATGGTCAGGCCGAAGAACGGCAGCATGGCGTCGCATTCGATGCGCTCGACGGCGTCCTTGGTCTTGACCGAGGCGGCGCTGAGCCTGCCGTCGGCGCCTTCGAGCGCCGTCACCTGGCCGATCTTGAGGTCCATGGCGCCGGCGGCGACCAATGCCCGCATCTTGTTGACGCTGTCGGGTGCGCCGCGGAATTCGTCGCGCCGGTGCACCAGGGTGAGCCGCTTGGCGAGCGGCTGCAGATTGAGCGTCCAGTCGAGCGCCGAATCGCCGCCGCCGACGATCAACAGCCGCTTATCGCGGAAATTCTCCATCTTGCGCACGGCGTAGAACACCGACTTGTCCTCGTAGGGCTCGATGCCGTTGATCGGCGGGCGCTTGGGCTGGAACGAGCCGCCGCCCGCGGCGATCGCCACGCATTTGCATTCGAACGTCTTGCCGGCGTCGGTTTTGATGCGGAACAGCGGATCGCCGATCTTCTCGACCGTGGTCACCATCTCGTTGAGATGAAAGGTCGGTCCGAACGGCTTGATCTGCTGCATCAGGGCTTCGGTCAGCCCGTTGCCGGTGATGTAGGGGATGCCGGGAATGTCGTAGATCGGCTTTTCCGGATAGAGCTCGGCGCATTGGCCGCCGACCTTGTCGAGGATGTCGATGAGGTGTGCCTTGATGTCGAGCAGGCCGAGTTCGAACACCGCGAACAGGCCGACGGGCCCCGCGCCGATGATCACTACGTCCGTCTTGATCGTGTCGCTCATTCACTATTCCCGGCTTTGGCCGGCTCCTTCTAGCGGTCGTGCCGGCGCGCGGGCAACGTGGGACTGGGCGGCAGGGATGATGCGCATCAATTCGGCGAGGTTCTGCTCCGGCGTGCGGCCGGTGGTCAGGAGCGAGGCCGCCGCCTTGGCATAGAGCGGCTCGCGGCTCTTGAGGATGGCGATCAGGTCCTCCATGGCGCGGGCGCTGTTGGCCATCGGCCGCATGTCTCCCTGTTCGATCACCCGCCGCATATGGTCTTCCGGCTCCGCCCGCACCCAGACGGTGAAGCACGATGACAACAACAATTCCAGCGTCCCCGGATCGGTGACGATCGAGCCGCTGGTCGCCATCACGAAGTGCCGGTGCTGGCGCAACACGTCCTCGAGCGCCTCGCGCTCGGCGCGGCGGAAGGTCTCCTGCCCGAACATGTCGAAGATCTCGCTGAGGGAGGCGCCGCTGCGCCGCTCGATCTCGCGGTCGAGCTCGATGAAGGGCATCTGCAACCGCTCCGCCAGCAACCGGCCGAGCGTCGACTTGCCGCCGCCGCGCAGGCCGATCAGGGCGATGCGCCGGCGCCGCAGGTCTTCCGAAGGCTCGCCGAAATGCTTGAGCAGCAGGTCGCGCGCCTCGCTCAAGGCCGGTGCCGGCAGCCGCTCGACGAACTGCGTCAGCAGCACGAGGTCGAGCGCGGGCTCGGCGCCCTCGCTGACCAGCTGCGTGACCGGCAGGCCGATGGCGCGGGCGATGCGCCGCAGCAGCACGATCGAGCAGTTGCCCAAGCCGGCCTCGAGCTGGGCGAGGTAGCGCTCCGACACCTTGGCGTGGCGGGCCAGAACCTTGCGCGACATGCCGCGTTGGTTGCGCAGGGTGCGCACGCGCTCGCCGAGGCGGCGCAGGTAGATGTCGCTGTCGCGCAGCGCGGCAGGCTTGGCGGCGGCCGGTTTCATGGCTCACCGACTAACATGCATTATAATGCCAAAGCAAGCGCAGTGGCCGTGGCTTGGTTGCGAAAGTAACAGGATTTCCCCATTGTCGCGGGGCTGCCGAGATGATAAACCTCATGCAAAATAATGCATATCGGCAGGACGTCCGAGGGCAGGCGTATGACCGCAAGCGTGATTGACTACCAGACCGAGCCGTCGCGCTACCGCCATTGGCGCCTCGAGTATGACGGCGAGGTCGCCTATCTGATCATGGACGTCGACCAGGCCGGCGGCCTCGGCGACTACGAGCTCAAGCTCAATTCCTACGACCTCGGCGTCGACATCGAGCTCAACGACGCGGTGCAGCGGCTGCGCTTCGAGCACCCGGAGGTGCGCTGTGTCGTCATCAAGTCCGGCAAGGACAATGTGTTCTGCGCCGGCGCCAATATCCGCATGCTCGGCAAGGCGACGCACGGCGCCAAGGTGAACTTCTGCAAGTTCACCAACGAGACGCGGCTCGGCATCGAGGACGCCTCGGAGAATTCCAGGCAGATCTACATCTGCGCCATCAACGGCAATGCCGCCGGCGGCGGTTACGAGCTCGCACTCGCCGCCGATCACATCATGCTGGTCGACGACCGCCGCTCGGCGGTGGCGCTGCCGGAGACGCCGCTGCTCGCCGTCCTGCCCGGCACCGGCGGGCTTACCCGCGTCACCGACAAGCGCAAGGTGCGGCGCGACCGTGCCGACGTGTTCTGCTCGATCGAAGAGGGCATCCGCGGCGCCAAGGCGGTCGACTGGCGGCTGGTCGACGAGGTGGTGCCGAATTCGAAGTGGAAGGAAACCGTGGCGGCGCGCGCCCACGAAATCGCGGCGCGTTCCGACCGGCCCAAGAACGCCAAGGGCATCACTCTCACGCCGCTGACGCGCAAGATCCAGGCCGACCGCGTCGCCTATTCGCATGTGGACGTCGAGATCGATCGCGGGCGCGGCCTCGCCACGGTCACGGTGCGCGGTCCGTCCGGCGCCGTGCCGGCCTCGGTCGAGGCGGCACACGCGCTCGGCGACAAGTTCTGGCCGCTGACGGTTGCCCGCGAGCTCGAAGACGCCATCCTGCACTTGCGCACCAACGAGGCGGCGATCGGTGTCGTGCTGTTCAAGACCGACGGCAATGCGCAAAGCGTGCTGGCGCATGACGACTTCCTGGCCAAGGCCAATGGCGACTGGCTGATGCGCGAGATCCGCCATTATCTCAAACGCGTCCTCAAGCGCGTCGACGTCACCGCCAAGAGCTTCATCGCGCTGATCGAGCCGGGCTCGTGCTTTGCCGGCACGCTCGCCGAATTGGCCTTCGCCGCCGACCGCTCGCTGATGCTGATCGGCACGCGCGAGGGCGACAACCGCAAAGCCGCCGCGATCACGCTGGGGCAGGCGAATTTCGGCTTCTATCCGATGGGCAACGGCCTGACGCGGCTGCAGACGCGCTTCCTCGGCGAGCCGAAAACCCTCGACGCGCTCAACGGCAAGATCGGCCAGGCGATCGAAGGCGAGGAGGCCGCCGAGCTCGGCCTCGTCACCGTGGCTTACGAGGATTTCGACTGGGACGACGAGCTGCGCATCCTGCTCGAGGAGCGCGCAAGCTTCTCGCCGGACGCCATGACCGGCATGGAGGCGAACCTGCGCTTTGCCGGCCCGGAGACCATGGAGACCAAGATTTTCGGGCGTCTGACCGCCTGGCAGAACTGGATCTTCCAGCGGCCGAACGCCATCGGCGAGCAGGGCGCGCTCAAGCTCTACGGCTCGGGCGTCTCGCCGACGTTCAATAAGGAAAGAGTGTGATGATGAGGCGCCTCGCCCACGGCTCACCTCCCCGCAAGCGGGGGAGGGGACCGAGGGGCCGTGCCGAGCAAGAAACCACAGTGAGGACGCTATGAGCATGATCGCAGTCGACTATGACGGGCTGATCCCGAACAATGTCGCGCTCGGCCAGGACGTGCGCGTCAAGCGCGCGCTGGAGAAATGGCATCCCGGCTACATCGGCTGGTGGATGGACATGGGGCCGGAAGGCTTCCAGAACGCGCTGGTCTATTTGCGCACGGCCATCGGCGTCGATCCGAAAGGGTGGGCCAAGTTCGACTACGTGCGCATGCCGCAATACCGCTGGGGCGTTCTGCTGGCGCCGCAGCGCGAAGGCCGCAAGATTCCGTTCGGCTCGCACAAGGGCGAGGATGCCTGGCAGGAGGTGCCCGGCGAATACCGCGCCATGCTGCGCCGCCTCGTCGTCATCCAGGGCGACACCGAGCCGGCCTCGGTCGAGCAGCAGCGCCATCTCGGCAAGACCGCGCCTTCGCTCTACGACATGCGCAACCTGTTCCAGGTCAATGTCGAGGAGGGCCGTCACCTCTGGGCCATGGTCTACCTGCTGCAGAAATATTTCGGCGCCGACGGCCGCGAGGAGGCGGAAGCGCTGCTCGAGCGGCGCTCCGGCGACCCCGACACGCCGCGCATGCTCGGCGCCTTCAACGAAAAGACGCCGGACTGGCTGTCGTTCTTCATGTTCACCTATTTCACCGACCGCGACGGCAAGATGCAGCTCGAGGCGCTGGCGCAATCCGGCTTCGATCCGTTGTCGCGCACCTGCCGCTTCATGCTGACGGAAGAAGCCCACCACATGTTCGTCGGCGAGACCGGCGTCACCCGCGTCGTGCAGCGCACCTGCGAGGCGATGAAGCAGGCGGGCATCACCGACCCCTACGAGATCGACAAGATCCGCAAGCTCGGCGTCATCGACCTGCCGACCATCCAGAAGAAGGCCAACCTGCATTTCTCGCTGACGCTCGACCTGTTCGGCAACGAGATTTCGACCAACGCGGCGAACGCCTTCCACGCCGGCCTGAAGGGCCGCTTCCGCGAAGACCGGCTCACCGACGACCACCAGCTCGAGAGCGGCACCTATCCGGTGCTGCGCCTCATCGACGGCCAGATCAAGAAAGACGACGCGCCGGCGCTGTCGGCGCTGAACATGCGGCTGCGCGACGACTACGTGGCCGACTGCCAGCTCGGCGTCGACCGCTGGAACAAGGTGATCGCGGATCTCGGCATCCCGTTCGAAATCAAGCTGCCGCACGTGGCCTTCCATCGCCACATCGGCGAATTCTCGCGCACCAATGCCGATGTCGACGGCAACATCCTGTCGCCGGCCGAATGGACGCGCAGGCGCACCGACTTTCTGCCCTCGGAAGCGGACAAGGATTTCATCGAAAGCCTGATGCGGCCGCAGTTCGAAAAGGGCAAATATGCGAGCTGGATCGCGCCGCCCAAGGTCGGCATCGACAACAAGCCGGGCGACTTCGAATACGTCAAGATCGCCGACGCGTGATCCGCACCGTCATTCCGGGACGGCCTGAAGGGGCCGGAACCGGAATCCCTGCGTCGCAGCGCGAAGGGTTATGGATTCAGCGATTCGCTCGCTTCGCGCGCCCCCCGGGCAGCAGATTTAGCGCGCAGCCAGATCCTCCTCGCGCAGCTTGAAGCGCTGGATCTTGCCGGTGGCGGTGCGCGGCAAATCCTTGCGCAGCTCGATCCAGCGCGGAAATTTCCAGGTGCCGGCCTTTTCCTTGACGTGGGCCTTGAGCTGCTCGAACAGATCGTCGTCGGCGGCGATGCCGTTCTTGAGCACGATGAAGGCCTTCGGCTTGATTAGGCCGTCGGCGTCCTCTTTGCCGATGACGGCGGCTTCGAGCACGGCCTCGTGCGAGGCCAGCGCCGCCTCGACGTCGAACGGCGACACCCACATTCCCGACACCTTGAACATGTCGTCGGTACGGCCGCAGTAATAGTAATAGCCGTCGGCGTCGCGCCGGTATTTGTCGCCGGTATAGGTCCATTCGCCGGCGAACGTGCGCCGGCTCTTGGCGCGCTGGTTCCAGTAGCCTTCGCCGGCCGACGGCCCGCGTACGATCAGTTCGCCGATCTCGTTGTCCGGCAGGTCGCGGCCGGCGTCGTCGACGATGCGCAGCTCGTAGCCCGGCACCGGCTGGCCGGTCGAGCCGTAGCGCACCGCGCCGGGACGGTTGGACAGGAAGGTGTTGAGCATTTCGGTCGAGCCGATGCCGTCGAGCACGTCGACGCCGACGACGTCGCGCCAGCGCTCGCCGATATGCGCCGGCAGCGCCTCGCCCGCCGATACGCAAATGCGCAGCCGATCGGAGCCGGCGCCCTTGGCGATCTCCGGATGCGCCAGCAGCGCGGTGTAGAGCGACGGCACGCCGTAGAAGATGGTCGGCCGGTGTTTGCGCATCATCTCGAACACGCCTTCGGGCGATGGCCGGTAGGGCCACAGCGCCGCGGTGGCGCCAACCGACAAGGGAAAGGCCATGGCGTTGCCCAGGCCGTAGGCGAAGAACAGCTTGGAGGCGGAATGCACCACGTCGCTCTCGGCGATGCCGAGGACGCCTTGGCCGAACAGTCTGGCAATGGCCATCAGGCTGGTGTGGACGTGCTTGACGCCCTTCGGATCGCCGGTCGAGCCGGAGGTGTACATCCAGAACGCGACCTCGTCCGACCAGGTGTCGGCGGTGAAGGGTTCACCGCTCGCCTGCGCGATCACGTCTTCGAACAGATGCACCTCGCGGCCGGGGAAACTCGCCTTGTCGTCCTCGATGGCGCCGACCAGAATGACGGTCTTCAGCCGCGGCAGCTTGTCGATGATCGGCCAGATCGCCTGCGCCAGCGGCGCGGCCGCGACCAGCGCCGAGGCGCGCGAGTCGGCAAGGATATAGGCGTACTGCGGCACGGTGAGGAACGTGTTGAGCGGCAGCGCCACGCCCCCCATGCGGATCGCGCCCCAGAACGCCACTGGATAATCGACGGTGTCGTTGAGCAGCAGCGCGACGCGGTCCTCGTGCCGGACGCCGAGCTGCCGCAGCGCGTTGGCGAAGCGGACGCTGCGCGCCTGCAGGTCGCCGTAAGTGAGCGAGCGGTCCGGGTCGACGAAGGCGGTCTTGGCGCCGCGGCCGGCCGCGATGTGGCAATCGACGAAGTCGGACACCGCATTATAGGGCCGGCGCTCGCTGAAATCGTGCACGCCCGGCCCCCAGCTCAGCTCGCAAACAGCCGTGTCAGCAGCCGTCGCGCCAAGACGCCGGCGACGCGCCGCCGGTAATGGCCCGGCGTGAAGGTGGTCTTCATCGGCATGATCTGGTCGCGCACCAGCGCGTCGAGGCCCTTGAGGACGCGGTCGTCGAGCGGCCCGCCGGTCAGCTCCCTGGTGCCGGCGAGCAGGACGGGGCGTGGATTGGTGCCGGTGAAAGCGACGCGCAAGTCGGCGAGCCTGTCGCCCTCGCGCCTGAGCGCTACGGCGACGCCGGCCACCGGATACTCGATCGAGCGGCGGATGCGGATCTTGTCGTAGGCCGAGCGCAGGCCGGCCGTGCTCTTCGCCCGCACCGCTGTGACGATCTCGCCCGGCCGCAGCGACAGATAATATTTGCCGTCGCCCTGCGTCTCGGTGACCGGCACGTCCTGGCGGGCAAAGCCGATATAGAGCTTTTCGAGCGGAATGGTGCGCCTGCCGGAGGGGCCTGCGATGTCGACTTCGGCGCCCAGCGTCAGCAGTGCAGGGGCGAGGTCGCCCGAATACGTGGCAAAGCAGACACCGCGGCTCTTCGGCGCCACATGGCACACCGTGCCGGTCGTTTTCAGGCAATGGTTATTGGCGTCGCGCCACCATTCGCTCTGGTTATAGAAGATGCAGCGGGTATCGAGGCAGAGATTGCCGCCGACCGTGCCCATGTTGCGGTGGGTCGGGCCGGCAATATGCGCGGCGGCCTGGGCGACGACCGGGTAATGCTTGAGCACCCCGGGATGCGCGGCGATTTCGCTCAGCCGCACCGAGGCGCCGATCTCGAGCGCCGTGGCGTCGGCCTTGATCGCGTGCAGCTCGGCCACGCCGGTCATGTCGATCAGAACCTTCGGCGCGACGATGCCGCGGCGGATGTTCACCACCAGATCGGTGCCGCCGCCAAGCGGCCTGGCGTCGGGATGAGCGCTGCGCGCCGCGATCGCCTCGTCGAGCGTCGTGGGATTGAGCACGCGGAAATCGGGCAGCGCGTCCATCAGAGGACTCCCGCTCGAAAGAAACACAAGCGCGTGCGACAGGCCGCAGCGAACTCCCTCCCCCCTTGAGGGGGAGGGTTGGGGCGGGGGGTAGATCGCACGCACGGCGCTCGCCACATAGCCCCCTCCCTGTCCCTCCCCCTCAAGGGGGGAGGGGACGACAAGGGTGAGTGCGTCATGTAGGCGAACCTCATCAGGCGCTCCCGCTCTTGCGCCTTCGCTTCTCGATCGCCTCGAAGACGCGGTCGGGCGTCACCGGCAGATCGTTGAAGCGGATGCCGATGGCGTCGGCGATGGCGTTGGTGAGGGCGGGGAGGAAGGCGGCGAGCGAGCCTTCGCCGGCCTCCTTGGCGCCGAAGGGGCCGTGCGGATCGTTGCTCTCGACGATGCCGACCTCGATCGGCGGCGAATCCTGGATGGTCGGCACGCGGTAGTCGAGCATGTTGGCGGTGAGCATCAGGCCGTCGTGATAGGCGGCCTCCTCGCTCATGGCCTGGCCCATGCCCATCCACACCGAGCCCTGCACCTGGCCCTCGACGGTGAGCCGGTTGAGCGCCTTGCCGCAGTCATGCGCCACCCACACCTTGTCGACGGTGACGACGCCGGTGTCCTCGTCGACGGTGACTTCGACCACCTGCGCCGAATAGGAATAGCCCATGGTGCCGCCGATGGCGGCGCCGCGGTATTTCTTGCCGCCGTGCGATTCCGGGATGGTCGAGTAGTTGCCGGTGACGGTGATGGTGCCGCTGTCCTTGAGCGCCTCCGCCACCACCTCGTCGAAGGTCGCGCCCTTGTCCTGCCGGCCTGCGCGATAAACCTCGCCCAGGCACTCGATATCCTCGGGCCGCGCTTCCAGCTTGCGGGCGGCGGCGGCGATCAGCAGCGCCTTCAGATTGCGCGCGGCATCGATCGCGGCATTGCCGACCATGAAGGTGACGCGCGAGGAGTAGGAGCCGTTGTCCTTCGGCACCACCTCCGAGTCGCCGGTGACGATGCGCACGCGGGCGATGTCGAGGCCGAGCACCTCGGCGACGCTCTGCACCAGGATGGTGGATGAGCCCTGGCCGATATCGGCGGCGCCCGACAGCACCACCACCGAGCCGTCGAAGTCGACCTTGATCTTGACGGTGGCATGCGGCTCGCCGGTCCAGTTCACGGGCTTGGAGGCGCCGGAAATGTAATGCGAGCAGGCCATGCCCAGCCCCTTTCGCAAATTGCCTTTGCCGTTGCCGAGCCTGCCTTTACGGTTTTTCCAGCCGCTCTGGCGCTCCACCCAGTCGAGGCATTCGGGCAGGCCGTAGGAATTCACCATCAGATCGTTGTCGGTGAAGGTCGGCGCCGTGAGCAGATTGGCGCGGCGCACGGCGAAGGGATCGAGGCCGAGCTCGCGCGCCATCTGGTCGATGAGGCTCTCGAAGGCGAAGCGGATGTCGACGGTGCCGTGGCCGCGGAAGGCGCCGCAGGGCGGCGTGTTGGTGAGCACGCGCCGGCCGACATATTTGACGTTGTGCAGGTCGTAGATGGCGTAGAGCATCGAGCCGGCGTAAAGGATGGTCACCACGCCGTAGCCGGAATGCGCGCCGCCGCGCTGATCGCAGTCGCATTCGACCGCGGTGATGCGGCCGTCCCTGCGCATGCCTATTTTGAGCTTGATGTCGGTCTCCGGCCGGCCGCGATGGGTGATGAAGGTCTCCTCGCGGTTGGTGACGATGCGCACCGTGCCCTGCGCCTTGCGCGCCAGCAGAGCCGCGATCAATTCGATGTTCAGCGTCTCGGTGCGGCAGCCGAAACCGCCGCCGACATGCGGCTTGATCACGCGGATGCGCGACATCTCCATGCCGAGGATCTGCGACAGCATCAGGTGGACGTAGTAAGGCACCTGGGTCGAGGCGTGCACCGTCATGCGTTCGCGCACGGCGTCGTATTCGGCGACCGCGGCGTGCATCTCCATTTGGTTCTGGCAAACCTCGGCGCAGTTATAGGTGCCCTCGCGCACCAAATCGGCCTCGGCGAAGCCCTTGTCGGTGCTGCCGAGCTCGAACAACACGTCGCGCTCAATGTTGCCCGGTTTCTTGTCGTGCAAAGGCGTGGCTCCGGGGGCGAGCGCGTCCTTGGCGGTGAAATAGCCGGGCAGCTGGCGCACGGTCATCTTGATGCGGCGGATGGCTTCGCGCGCGGTGGCGTCGTCGACGGCGGCGACGGCGGCGACCGGCTCGCCGCGGTAGCGCACCTTGTCGCGCGCCAGGGGATGCTCGCTGCGCGCGATCGGCAGCACGCCGAAGCCTTTGTCGCAATCGGCTCCGGTGACGACCGCCTTCACGCCGGGCACCTTCAGCGCTTCGGAGATGTCGACGCCGACGATATCGCCGTGCGCGTAGGGGCTGCGGTAGATGCGGCCGGCGAGCTGCCCCGGCGCGATAATATCGGCGGTGTATTTGGCGCGGCCGGAGACCTTCTCCGGCCCGTCGATCATCGGCACATAGCCGCCGATGTTGTGCGCGGGAACGGGCTTGTTCATGGCGTGAGGCAACCGGTCATTCCGGGGCGCGGCCGAAGGCCGCGAACCCGGAATCCAGAGACGAAATTCGTGCCTGCATCTGGATTCCGGGTCCGCCGCTTCGCGGCGTCCCGGAATGACGAGGAGAAAGGTCGACGAGCATCCGTCACGGCGCCACCCCCTGTTTGCCGAGGGCCGCGGCGTATTTCACCGCCTCGATGATCTTCACGTAGCCGGTGCAGCGGCAGATGTTGCTGCCCAGCGCCTCGAGAATGTCCTCGTCGCTCGGATCGGGATTGCGACGCAGCAGTCCGGCCGACGCCATGATGAAGCCGGGCGTGCAATAGCCGCATTGCGAGCCGAGCTTCTCGTGGAAGCCGCGCTGCACCGCCGAGAGCTGCCCGTCGTGGCCGAGCGACTCGACGGTGTCGACGCGCTTGCCGGCAACGGTCGCCGCAAGCGTCAGGCAGGACAAGGCCGGCTTGTCGTCGATCAGCACGGTGCAGGCGCCGCACTCGCCGCCGTCGCAGCCGGTCTTGGTGCCGGTCAACCCCAGCTGCTCGCGCAGAAAGTCGAGCAGCAGCATGTTGTCCGCCACCGCGTCGGCGCGGTCGCGGCCATTGAGCGTGAACTCAAGCAGCCGGGCCAAGCGTTTCGTCCCTCTGGCGCGATTTTTCAGAATCGAGCTCGTTGTGCCGCAGCTTACGACAGGGCGGGCCGGGCCCCAGACCAAAACTCGGGAATGGCTGGGATATTGCCGGCGCGCCGGACCGAATTACCCAAACTTGGCAATGACTTCCGGGGGGATCGGCATGGCGCCGATCTTGTGCGGGTCGTGCTTGCTGCGCGCCGTCCACACGCGGCTTTCGCCGCCGTCGACCGCCAAGGTGCCCCCGAGCGTGATCTTGTGCTCGACGTCGAAGCTCGAGCGGCGGAACTCGGAGACGCGCGAGGCGATCTCGATCTCGTCGCCGAACCTGACCGGCTTCAAAAAGTTCGCCCGCGCGTCCACCAGCGCGATGCCGATGATGCCGAAGGTGCCGGCAAGATCCTGCGGCTTCACCCCGAGCGCCGCCTCGAACATCAGCCAGCTGCTGGTGTCGAACATCTCGAAAAAGCGGCTGTTGAACACGATGCCGGCCGGATCGCACTGGCCCCACTCGATCGTCAACCGTCTGCGGAAGATGAATGACGCCACGCGCGCTGCCTCGCTGAACCTGCCCGACTATACACTTATTTGGTCTTGGCCACCCGGCGCGAGGCCGGCACCGGATGCTCGGTGACGTCCTGCGACTTCAGCTCGACGCGGGTCGAGCGCCGCCGGCGCTTGAGCGCATGTTCAGGCGCCACCGGCTCGTGCGGCGATAGATCGAGGTCGTCCATCAGCCAGTCGAGGTCTTCTTCGGCGATCACCCAGCGCTGCGGCGCGTAGCGCGCGAGCGAGAACGGCCGCGAATAGGCCAGCATCGATTTCTTACCGAAGTCCAGGTTGTATTCGTGCGCGTAGGTCATCGCCAGCTCGCGCGGGCTGCGGTAGATCGGGTCGCGCCAGCGCAGCACCGCGTGGTTGGTCTTGCTGATCGCGCCCCACAGGTCGTGCTGCTTGAACAAGGTCACGATGTGATCCTGGTCGCTCGGCAGCGCGCGGATATCCATCAGCCAGGCCGGCTCGCCGTGGTAGGCAAGGATCGCCGCCGCCAGCACCGCGCCCTCGGCGCAATGCACGGTGCGCGCTTTCAGCGCGCGGCGCGGCGACATGTAGGTCTCGCCCTTGAGCTCGAAATTCGGCGGCAGCTTCTCGATGAAGATTTGGATCTTCTGCGGCGTATCGAGCCGCCTGAACAGCCGATGCTCGGCGGGCGTCAGCAGCGCCCGCAGCGCGTCACGATAGGCTCGTGTCGTCATGGCGGCTTCTTTTAGCCGCCGAGGCGCCGATTCGCGAGCGCCCGCGCCTGCCGCGGAATCAGCGCAAGGATTGGGAGAATTTGTCGCGCGGATCGACGCGGCGCACCGGCCGCAGCGGGGCGTGCGGACGCTGTTGCTGGGCGGCCGGCCGCTGATGCAATTCGGCCCTCGGCTGCGGCGGTCCCTGGAGGTGAGGCTTCGGCTCCGGCATCGGAACGGCGACCGTCTCCGCGGGCGCGGCCGCGGCGGGGGCAGGCTCCGGCTTGGGCGGCGAGACCCTGACCGGCTCCGCCGCGCCCAGCAGCGGCGGGCTCGCCGGCGGGAACGTGTCCGGCGAATAGGCAAAGGCGTTGTACTGATTGTTGCGGATCGCCGGGCTCGCATCCTGGATGATGCGGTCGCCCTCGCGCCGGTTCTCGTAGCTGCTGCGGTTGTTGAATGTGATGACGAATTCCGGCTTCGCCGCTTCGGCGGCGGCGATGCTGTCGTCATAGTCGCGGCGGTCGGCATAAGCGGTGCCGCGGTCGCGGAACGCGGTCTGGAAGTTCGGGTTGAGCTTGATGGCGTCGTTCATGTCGCGCGTGGCCTGATCGAATTCGCGCTTGTCGTAATAGGCGATGGCGCGATTGTAGAGCGCGAGCGCATATTTCGGATCGACGGCGAGCGCCTGGTTGTAGTCGGCGATGGCGCGGTCGAAGTCGCCGCGGTTGCGGTAGGCGAAGCCGCGATTGTTGTAGGCGCGCGCATTCTTCGGATCGAGCGCGATGGTCTGGCCGTAATCCTGGACGGCCTGATCGAACTGGCCCTTGCCGTCATAGGCCATGCCGCGGCCGTTATAGGCGGCGGCGAACTTGCCGTTCAGCCTGATGGCGGCGTTGAAATCCTTGATGGCGCGGTCGAAATCGCGCTTGTCGAGATAGGCATTGGCGCGGTTGTAGAGCGCCACAACGTATTCCGGCTTGAGCTTGATCGCCTCGTTGTAGTCGGCAATCGCCCGCTCGACGTCGCCCTTGGCGTACAGGGCAAAGCCGCGATTGTTGAAGGCGATCGCATTCTTGGGATCGAGCTTGAGAGCCGCGTCGAAATCGGCGATGGCGCGGTCGGTCTCGCCGCGCATGCCATAGGTCGTGCCGCGGTCATTGAAGATCGCCGCCTTGTTGTCGAGCCTCACCGCCTGATTGAGATCGGCCAGCGCGCGATCGAGATCGCCCTTCATGCGATAGGCGAGGCCGCGATTGTCGTAAGCGGCGGCGTCCTTCGGATCGAGGCGCAGCACCTGGGCGAAATCGGCGATGGCGCGGTCGTAGTCCTCCTTGTCGCGATAGGCGAGGCCGCGCGCGTAGAAGCCCTGCGTGTAGCTGCCGTTGAGGTGGACGGCGTTGCCGAAATCGGCGATGGCGCGGTCGAGATCGTGGTTTTCGTAATAGGCGATGGCGCGCTGGTAGAAGGCGGGGGCAAAATGCGGGTCGAGCGTCGCCGCCTGGGCGAAGTCGGCGACGGCGCGCTCGCGGTCGCCCTTGATGCGGTAGGCGATGCCGCGATTGTAGAAAGCCATCGGGTCCTTGGGATCGCGCTTGATGGCCTCGCCAAAATCGGCGATGGCGCGCTCCGTGTCGCCCTTGGCGCCGTAGCTCAGAGCGCGGTCGTAGTAGGCCGCGGCAAGGTCCGGCGCGAGCTTGATGGCCTGGTCGAAGTCGGCGATGGCGCGGTCGTAGTCGCGTTTCGATTCGAGCACGTTGCCGCGATTGTAATAGGCGGCGGCGTAACTCGGATTGTTTTTGATCGCTTCGTCGAAGCTGGCGAGCGCGCGCGCGACGTCATGCTTGTCGCGGTAGGCAAGGCCGCGATTGTAGAAGGCGATGCTGCTCTGCGGCGCGAGCTTGACCGCCTGTTCGAAGTCGGCGAGCGCGCGGTCGATGTCGCCGCGGGCGGCATAGGCGACGCCGCGGTCGTTATAGGCCTGCGCATAATTCGGATTGAAGCGGATCGCCTGCGTCAGGTCGGCGATGGCGTGATCGAAGTCGCGGCGGTTGGCGTAGGCGTTGCCGCGGTTGTTGAGCGCCAGCGCGTCGGCCGGATTGAGCTTGATTGCGCTGTCGTAATCGGCGATGGCGCGCGCGTAGTCGCCTTTGTCGTATTTGGCATTGCCGCGGTTATAGAAGGCGACCGCGTAGTTGCCGTTGATCTTGAGCGCCTGATCGTAGTCGGCGATGGCGCGGTCGAGATCGCGCTTGGCGGCGTAGACGATGGCGCGGTTGTTGAAAGTCGCCGCGTATTTCGAGTCGAGCTCGGCGGCCTTGTCGAAATCGGCGATGGCGTTGGCGGTATCGCCCTTGAGGCTGTAGACGATGCCGCGGTCGTTGAAGGCGATCGTCTGATTGCGATCGAGCCCGATCGCCTGCGTCAGGTCGCCGATCGCCTTGTCATAGTCGCCGAGACCGGCGTAGGCGGCGCCGCGCGCGGCATAGGCCTGCGCCAGCTTGGGGTTGAGCTTGACCGCCTGGGTGAGATCGGCGACGGCGCGGTCGTAGTCGCGCTTTTCGTGATAGGCGACGCCGCGATTGTAGAAGGCCCCGGCGTTCTTCGGATCGAGCCGCACCGTCTGCTCGAAATCGGCGACCGCCTGGTCGTAGTCCTCGTGTTCGTAGCGCGCCACGCCGCGGTCGTAATAGGCCATGGCGTCTTTCGGATTGAGCCTGATGGCGGCATCGAAATTGGCGACCGCCTGCGCATAGTCGTGCTTCTGGAAATAGGCGTTGCCGCGATTGTAGTAGGCGGGCGACAGGTTCGGATTGATCTTGATGGCGCGGTCGAAATCCTCGATGGCGCGGGCGAAATCGCTCTTGGACGCGAAAGCGATGCCGCGCGTGTTGTAGGCCAGCGCGAAGATCGGGCTCACCTGCATGACGCGGACGCCCTCGCTGACGTCGCGGTCGAAGCCGCGCTGGGCGCGCGCGTCCTCGCCGCGCGGACGCGCGGCGACGGCGTAGTTCGGATTGATCTTGGTCACCGCCTCGAAGTCGGCGATGGCCCGAGCGATGTCGTGTTTCTGATAATAGGCGAGCCCGCGGTCGTGCAGCGCGAAGATATCCTTGGCGTCGATCTTGATCGCGCTGTCGAAGTCGGCAATGGCGCGGTCGTAGTCGCCCTGGTCGAAATAGGCATCGCCCCGGTTGTAATAGGCGAAGGCGTAATTCGGATTGATCTTGATGGCGTCGGTGAAGTCGGCAATGGCGCGGTCGGCCTTGCCCTTGTTGCGGTAGGCGAGCCCGCGATTGTTGAGCGCAATCGCGTTCTGCGGATCGAGCTTGATGGCGTGGTCGAAGTCGGCGATGGCGTGATCGCTGTCGCCCTTGGCGCCGTAGGCGATGCCGCGGTCGTAATAGGCCCGCACGTAGTTCGGGTTGAGCTTGATCGCCTGATTGAGGTCGGCGATGGCGCGGTCGTAGTCGTGCTTGTCGAAATAGGCGTTGCCGCGGTTGGAAAACGCCATGGCGTAATTGGGATCGATCTTGGCGGCCATGCTGAAATCGTCGATGGCGCGGTTGTTGTCGCCCTTGGCGCGGTAGGCGATGCCCCGATTGTTGTAGGCCGAGGCGAGCTTGGCATCGAGCCGCAGCGCCTGATTGAAATCGGCGATGGCGCGGTCGTAGTCGCGCTTGTTGTTGAAGGCCTGGCCGCGCGCGTCATAGGCCTGCGCGTTGGCCGGGCTGATCTTGATCACCTTGTCGAGGTCGGCGATGGCGCGGTCGTGGTAGCCGATGGTCTCCAGCGTCTCGCCGCGGTTGAACAAGGCGAGCGCAAAGCCCGGGTTGATGGCGAGCGCGCGGTCGAAATCCTTGATCGCCTCCTCGAGCTTGCCCTTGCTCTTCAGCACCAGGCCGCGGCTGTTGTAGGCGATGTCGAACCGCGGATTGGCCTTGATGGCGCGGTCGAAATCGGCGACGGCGCGGTCGAGGTCGCCCTTGCGCTGGTAGATGGAGCCGCGGTTGTTGAGCGCGACGGCGAATTCCGGGTCGAGCTTGATCGCCTGGTCGAGATCGGCAAGGGCGTGGGCGATGTCGCCCTTGCGCTCGTAGAGCATGGCGCGGCTGTTGAACACGCCGGCATAGGTCGGGTTGAACTTGATCGCCTGCTCGTAATCCTGCAACGCACGGTCGATGCGCCCCTGGGCGGCGTAGGTGTTGCCGCGCTCGGTGAAAGCGGCGGCGTATTTCGGCTCGAGCTTGATCGCCGCGTCGTAATCGCGCACGGCGCGGTCGTAGTCGCGCTTGCGCTGGTAGGCGTTGCCGCGGTCGACGTAGCCGGCGGTGAATTTCGGATTGAGCCGCAGCGCCTGGTCGAAATCGGCGATGGCGCGGTCGTAGTCGCCGTGCTCGCGATAGGCGAGCCCGCGGGCGTGCGCGGCAAGCGCGTCACGCGGGTCGAGCCGCACCGCCTGGCTGAGATCGGCGATGGCGCCGTCGTATTCCTGGCGCTCGTAGTGCGCGGTGCCGCGGTTGAAATAGGCGGCGGCGAAATTGGGATTGAGCTTGATGGCGCGATCGAAATCCTGGAAGGCGTGTTCGTCGTCGTAAAGCCGCAGGTAGGCGAAGCCGCGCGCATTGAAGGCGGCGGCGTTCTGCGGATCGATCTTGATCGCCTGGCCGAAGTCGGCGATCGCCTTCTGGTAGTCCTTCTTGTCCTGGTAGGACAGGCCGCGGGCGTAATAGGCGCCGGAATAGTTCGGGTTGGCCTTGATGGCGGCGTCGAAGTCGGCGACCGCGCGGTCATATTCGCCTTTGCGGTGATAAGCGTTGCCGCGGTTGCTGAGCGCGGCGGCGTTCTTCGGGTCGATGCGGATCGCCTGGTCGAAATCGGCGATGGCGCGGTCGTCGTTGCCCTTGCCCTGGTAGGCGAGGCCGCGCACGTCGAAGGCGTCGGTATAGTCCGGCTTGATGTTGATCGCCTGGTTGAGGTCGGCGATGGCGCGGTCATAGTCGCGCTTGCCGTACAACGCGCGGCCGCGGTCGAAATAAGCCTCGGCGTTCTTCGGATCGAGCGCGATCGACTGGTTGTAGTCGGCGATGGCGCGGTCGATGTCGCCGTGGGCCTGGTAGGCCAAGCCGCGGTTGTAGAACGCATTGGCGTTCTTCGGGTCGAAGTGGATGGCCTGCGTGAAATCGGCGATCGCCCGGTCGGTATCGCCCTTGCGGCGCAGCGCCAGCCCGCGATTGTAGAAGGCGAGGGCGTTCTTCGGGTCGAGCTTGAGCGCCTGATCGAAATCGGCGATGGCGCGGTCGAGTTCGCCGCGCGCGGCGTAGACCACGCCGCGATTGTAGCGCGACAGCGCATCCTTGGGATCGAGCTTGACCGCCTGGGAGAGGTCGCTCAGCGCCTGATTGTAGTCGTGCTTGGCGAAGTAGGCGATGCCGCGATCGTAATAGGCGAGCGCGTAGCTGGCGTCGAGCTGGATCGCCTGATCGTAATTCTTGATGGCGCGGTTGTAGTCGTGCTTGTCGTAATAGGCGTTGCCGCGGTTGTAGTAGGCCAGCACGTAATTCGGATTGAGCAGGATCGCCTGGTCGTAGTCCTTGATGGCGCGGTCGATTTCGCCGCGATTGCGATAGGCCAGGCCGCGGTTGTTGTAGCCGAAGCCGTCGCGCGGGTCGGTCAGGATCGCCTCGTCGAAATCCTGGATGGCGCGGTCGGCGTCGCCGCGCGCGGCATAGGCGATGCCGCGGTCGTTGAGCGCAAGCACGTATTTCGGATTGAGCTTGATCGCCTGATCGAAATCGGAGATCGCGTGCTCGTAGTCGCGGATGTCGCGATAGGCGAGGCCGCGGCTCTCATAGGCTACCGCGTCGTTCGGGTTGAGTTTGATGGCGCGGTCGTAGTCGGGGATGGCGCGATCGGGCTCGCCTTTGGCGCGATAGGCCATGCCGCGATTGTAATAGGCGAGCGCATTGTTCGGATTGAGCTTGATCGCGTTATTGAGCGTGGCGATGGCGCGGTCGTAGTCGCGGCGGTCGTAATAGATGTGGCTCAAGGTATCGAGCGCGCCGGAATTGCGCTTGTCGTATTTGGCGACCTGCTCGAGGTCCTCGGCGGCGTGCTCGGCGTCGCCGCGGTCGCGGAAGGCGAGCGCGCGGTTGAAGAAGGCCTCGGCGTGCTTGGAGTCGAGCTTGATCGCCTCGTCGAAATCGGCGATGGCGCGGTCGGCGTCGCCCTTGGAGCGATAGGCCTTGCCGCGTTCGGCGTAGGCGTCGGCCTTCTGCTTCTTGATCTTGGTCTTTTCGATCACCGCCGTGCAGTTGGCGATGCGCACGTCGGGCGTCTCGTCCTGCTTGGCGCTGCAGAGGCGGATCTCGGCGGCGCTCGGTGCCGGCGCCGGCGCGGCGAACGCGGCCGACGCGAGCAGCGTCGCCGCTGCCGCGATCGCGCCGGTCATAAAACGCTGCGTTCCCCCGCTCATGCCGCCTCGTCGCGCTCGATTGCGCGTTCCGGATTCCTCCGAATTGGCGGCAAATTTAGCCGGTCACACCGGCATTTCGCGGACTAGCCGGAGTTAACATTAACCCCGGCCGGCGGTTTGCGCGGCCCACGTTAATCTTACCGGCGCTTCGAAATCTACTTGCCGGTGTCGGCCGCCTGCGCCGCGGCGGCGCGGGCTGCCGCCGCCATGTCGTCGAGCACGTATTGCGGCGGCATCACGTAGGCGAGCACGCGGCTCTTGTCGTAGACCGACTGGCGCACGCTGTTGCCGTGATTGCCCGAGACGATGATCGGGTTGCCTTGACCGTCGGTGCCGCGCACCACGCCGACATGGCCGTTGTTCGGGCCGGCGCGGTAGAGAATGGCGATGGCGCCGACGCGCGGGCCGTCGAGCTTGACGCCGTATTTCAGGAACGAGCGCGCGGCGCGCGATTGCGTGCCCTTGCCGCCGGCGCGGCGCAGCACGAAGTTCATGAAATCGGCGCACCACAGCTTGGTCGGCAGGCCGATCTGCGAGGCGGTGCGGCCGCGCCAGCGCAGCGCTTCGAGCAGCACGCCGGCTGCGCCCGGCACTTGGGCGGCCGCCTCGATGGCGTCGCTGCGGCTGCGCGTAAAAGGCTCGAGCGGTTCGGTGTTGGCGAAGCGGTCGGCCGACTTCACGGCGGTCGCCTGCGCGGGCAGCACGATGCCGATCACGAAAGCGCACGTGAGAGCGATGGCAATGGGTCGCTTGCTGTCTCGCATGGCTTTGACGTCCACGTCGTCCTTTGCAGGATCCGTTTCTTTTGTCATTTGGCGCATCGACTCGCGGTTAACTACGCGAGCCTCAGGCCGGCTTGCGGACGCCATTTTTTCCAAGCGGACGGCACTCCGGCAAGCGAAGCGATGCTTAAGATCACCGCTGCCTTGCGCTATAGTTAATTCGTAAAATTTGAATCAATGTGTGGCGCGGCCGATCACGGCACGCTGTAGCGGATCGGCACGGTAATCGCGATCTCGGCGCCTTTGATCTCCGGCGGCGGCGGGGGCAGCGGCTGTGCGCGCGCGACGAGCGCCAGGGTCGCGCGATCGAGCGCCGCCGAGCCCGAGCTGCGCGCGATATGCGCGCGGTGGACGCCGCCGCTGCGGTCGACACTGAAGGCGAGCTGGGCGACGCCCTGCTCGCCGCGCGCTTCGGAGGGGTAGCGCTTGTAACGCTCGAGCCGGGCGACCAGCGCGGATTTCCAGTTCGGCAGCGCGCTCGGATCGGGCGCAGCAGCGCCGGGTGCGGGCGCCGCGGCGCGCGCAGCCTGGGTCTCGGCGTTGACGGGCGCGCTCGAAACATTGGCCAGCCGGCGCGGCCGCCTGTCATGCGGCCGGTCCGGCGGCTTCGGCGGCGGCGCGGAAAGTTCGGCGCCCTTGGGCGAGGGCGCGACCGCGGCCTTTGCTGCGGGCGGTTCGCGCTGCGGCTCGGCCGGCGTTTCAGCCTGCTGCGGGCCGGGCGTTGCGTTCGTCGGCGGGATCGGCGGCGCCGCCGGCACCGGCGCAAGCTCGACCAGCATCGCCGGCGCGGCAGTCAGCGCGTCCCGCGCGCCGCTCCAATGCGCGTGCAATGCAACCGCGCCCGCCACGTGGGCGCCCAACACGAGCACAAAACACAGCGTCCAGCGCGCGGCCTCCGTGAGATGCCGGCCCGCGTTCACGGCGCCACCTTGCCGGCTTCGAGCGCGACCAGCGCGACGTGCAGATAGCCGGCGCCGCGCAATGCGTCCATCAGCGCCATCAGGTCGCCGTACGACACCGTCTTGTCGGCGCGCAGGAACACGCGCTGCGTCTTGTCGCCGCCGGTCGCGCGGTCGAGCGCCGCGCCGAGCGCAGCGCGGTTCACCGTGCCGTCGTCGAGGTCGACACTGAGATCCGCCTTCAGCGTCAGCACCAGCGGCTTGTCGGGACGCGGGCTCGGTTCGGCATTGGCGGACGGCAGGTTGACGGCGATATCCACCGTCGCCAGCGGCGCCGCGATCATGAAGATGATCAGCAGCACCAGCATCACGTCGATGAACGGCGTGACGTTGATCTCGTGCAGCTCGTCGAGGTCCTGCTCGTGCAAGCTCGGCGTGGCCATGGCGCTTACTCGGCGGCTGCCGCGGCGCGGCGGCGCTCGGCCGGCCGGTCGAACGCGCCGCGGTCGAGATCGCGGCTGATGAGCCGCATGATCTCGGCCGATGCGTCGGCGATGAGCGCGCGATAGCCGGCGACCCAGCGCGAGAACATGTTGTACATCACCACCGCCGGAATGGCCGCCACCAGGCCGAGCGCGGTGGCAAGCAGCGCTTCGGCGATGCCGGGCGCCACCACCGCGAGATTTGTCGTGTGCTGTTTCGAAATGCCGATGAAGCTGTTCATGATGCCCCAGACCGTGCCGAACAGCCCGACGAAGGGCGCGGTGGCGCCGACGGTTGCGAGAATCCCGGTGCCGCGGATCATGGCGCGGCCGGCGGCGGCTTCGATGCGCTCGAGCCGGGAACCGATGCGGTCTTTGACGTCGGCGAGTGCGCCGGCGGACAGCCCGATCTCCTGTTCGGCTGCGCCGAGCAGCGCGCCGACGCAGTCGCCGCGGCCGCGCATGACGGATACGGCCTCCGCGAAACTGTGCGCCTGCGCCAGCGCGGCGATCGCCGCGCGCAACCGCCGCCGCGCCGCCAGCAATTCGAGCGCCTTGGCGAGCCAGATCGTCCAGGTCAGCACCGAGGCGAAGGCGAGCCCGATCATCACCGCCTTCACCACGACGTCGGCCGCCATGAACATGCCCCAGGGGGTGAGATCGCGTGGCAGGTTGACGACGATGGCCGGATCGGGCGTCTGGGCGGCGGCGGCGCCCGGCAAGGCGGCCGCGGCGCCGACAAGGGCCGCCGAAGCACGGCGTAAGTTGCTGCAAATACGGGTCATTTCTGCGCGTCCGGCATGCGGGGCCGAAACAGTCTAGCACCGGGCGGCCTGCCGGCGGCAGTGCGGATCCGGGCCCTATCGACGCGCTTTTTTTCGCTCGCGCAAATGAAAAACCGCCCCGCCGGAACCCCGGCGGAGCGGCTTAAAGTCTTAAGGCGCTAGTCGCGGTAGGAGACGACCTCGCCGCCGTAGCGGCGTCCGCCGTCGGGGCCGCAGTTGCAGTTCACGCCGCGCACCTCACGCCGCTCGAGGACGTGCCGGACTTCGCCGGGCACTTCGCGGTTGACCACGACGCGCGCTTCCACAACGCGCGTCTTGTTGATCGTATTGACGCGATGCAGCTCGACGTCGCGCACGATCGTGTTGACGCGACGCACGACGATGTCGCGATGCACGACCGGCTGCACGTGCACGACCAGGCGGTTCTCCTGGATGAGCCGGGTCTGGCCGCGAACGACGCGCGTCTGATTGACGACGCGTTCGTGATTGACGACGCGGGGTGCAGCGCGCACCTCGCGCTTGGTGTTGTACTCATGGTCCGGGCGCATACAGTTACAGACGGAGTCCCAGTGACCGCCGTCCGCAAGCGCAGGGACCGGATTGACGCCCGCCAGCCCGAGGACGAGCAGGGCACCGTAGATCGCCTTGTAAACGTGTTTCATTGTTCAACGCCCCGTTAACCAAGTAAGTGTTTCAGCGCAGGTATCTTTTAGCTGTTAACCATAGTTGTAAAGAGAGAAATGTTTTGCATTGCCGCTCTGTTCGCATTTGTGACCATCGCGACACGTTCTCAACAAATAGAAAGCCGGCGCATTTGCGCCGGCTCGAGTCGCAAGATGTAGACGGTCGATAAAATTTTATTCAATTCATCTTCGAGTCTTACGCGATTATTTTTTCAGTCGCGCCGCCGCTTCCTTCACCAGACTCAAGTCGGAGTGCCCAGCGACGTCGATCTTGTTCTTGACGAAGCCGAGTTCGCGCGTGGTGTCGACGTTGCGCTGAAGCGCTTCGAGGTTCGGCAACAGGTCGATGTCGCGATAGGTGTCCTGCTTGGTGAACAGCCAGCCGAAGCGCTCGGGCGGCACCTTGGTCAATGCCGAGGCGATCTTGGCGACCTCGTCGTGGTTCTTCGGATCGAGATACCAGTGGACGACGCGCACGAGGTCCTCCATGAAATCGACCATGGCGGCGCGGTTCTTGTCGATGAACGGCTTGCGCGCCACCAGGATGATCATCTGCGTGATGCCGAGCGCCTCGGTCTGGTTGAACAGCACGCGGCCTTCCTCGCGCAGCTTCGGATTGAACGAGAACGGCAGCACCGCCGGAATGAGATCGGCCTTCTTCTCCAGCAGCATCGCCGGCATGGCCGGCAGCGGACCTTCGAGCATGGTGTAGTCGCGTTTTTCCTCGAGCCCGTGCTTGTGCAGCATGGCGCGGATGGCAACGTCGACGGCGCTGCCGCCGCCGTTGGTGCCGATCACCTTGCCCTTGAGATCCTCGACCTTGTTGATGCCGCTGTCTTTGCGGACGTAATACTGGTCGGTGTAGTAGCCCGGCACGCCGTCCTGGAATTCGTCGGCGATGACGCGCAGGTCGTCGAGCCCGGCATTGTCGATGGCGATGGCGAACGAGGAATAGGCGAGGCTCGCCACCTCCAGCTCGTTGTTGGCGATGGCCGTGATGGTTTGCGGCGTGCCCTGATAGCGGATGACGTCGAGGGTGTAGGACTTGCCCAGATGCGTGAGCAGGTCCTTCTTTTCGAGAATGACCGAGCCCCAGTTGGCGACCGGGACCACCCAGGACATGCGGATCTTGACCGGTTCGGCCTTGGCGGCGGCGGTCAAGGCGAGCGCGCAGGCGCCGGCCAGCGCGAGTTTCAGTAGGCGCATCGGAGTCCTCCCAGTGTGGCGGCTTTGTTGTTGGTTCAGGCGTGGTGCCAGCAGCAAAGATTGTCCGGCGTCGCACCGGCTTTGGCAAGCCGTTTACGCCGTGCTCGGCGCGTTCGCTTCCTGGTGCCAGATCAGCAGGCGGCGGCGCGCCAGGGCCATGATTTTCACCAGCGCGTAACCGACCACCGCGATCTCGACAATTCCCGCAAATACGCCCGTGGAATTGGCAAAGCGCGAGGCCGTGATCATGGCGCCGCCGAGGCCGTAGCCGCCCATCAGCATCTCGGCGACGACGGCGACGATCAGCGACAACGGCAGCGCCACCTGAAGTCCGGTCATGATCTGCGGCGAGGCCGCCGGCAGGATGACCTGGGTGAGCAGCTCGCGGTTGCTCGCGCCCATGTTGCGCGCCGACCAGATCAGCTCCTTTTCGACGCCCTGGATGGCGATGACGGTCGCCGCGAT
>Ga0070741_10005016_pt1 | contig 30106 bp, 25 predicted proteins | sample Coa_R1_4_FD_66440 | JGI IMG/M metagenome (GOLD analysis project Ga0070741, IMG submission 66440) | Surface soil microbial communities from Centralia Pennsylvania, which are recovering from an underground coalmine fire - Coalmine... | ecosystem: Environmental > Terrestrial > Soil > Unclassified ... | reverse complement strand
GGTGTGGAAGCCGATGTTCGCGCCGACGTCGACCGCGACCATGCCGGGCCCCACGACGCGCCCGACGAGCGCCCGCTCGCGGCGCTCGAGCCAGCCGAAGCGCCACGCGAGCGCCGCAACGAGGCGGTCGAGGCTCGCGACGAAGAGCCGCACGTCCCCGACGACGCGCACGCCGCGCTCGCCGATCGGCACCCGGCTGAGCACCGCCGCGATCCGGCCGCCGTCGCGCATCGGCGGTCCTACGGCAGCCGGCGGAGCGCCGCGACCACCCGGCGCGCGCGCTCGCGCTGTCCCGCGTCGTTCAGGTGGATGCCGTCGGGCAGGAAGAGCGCCCGCGGGAAGCCGTCGTGGAAGTCGATCAGCTGCTCCGGCGGGAAGGCGGCGTGAAGCGCCGCGTTCACCGCCGCGACGTCCGCCTCCCAGTCGGGCATCGGCGGGTACATGGGCGGCGTCGTCGCGACCAGCACGCGCGCGGGCGCGGCGGCGGCGACGAGCGCGCGGTAGCAGGCGACGATCGTCGCCGGCGCGGCGTGGAGCACCTGCACGTCGTTCGTGCCGAACGCCGCGACGACGACGTCCGGCCGCTCGGCGCGCGCCGCAGCGAGCTGCGGCATCGCCCACGGGAAGCCGGCGGGAAGGCGCGCGGGCTCGCAGGCCGTCGCGCCGCCGAAGCCGTGATTCGCGAAGGTCGCCTCCGGCAGGGCGCGCGCGGCGTACTCGCACCAGCGCGGCCGCGGCCCGATCGGCCAGTCCGCCATGGTGTTCGAGTCGCCGAGGCACGCGACCGTGCGGTGGCGGCCCGCCGACGGCGCGCCCTGACAGGCGCCCGCGAGGATGGCCGCGACGGCGACGAGCCCGAGGCGCACCGGCTCCCCTTCGCACGAACGCCGGAGGCTGCCAAGCGCGCGGCGCCGGATCGTGCGCCGGTTTGCGAGTCGCGGGGAGCGCGTGCGGCCGCGGGGGAGCCCTCGCGGGGGCGACAAGGCGCCCGGCGCACTCCGCCTGGGGCCTCGTACGGCGCCGGGCTCTCGCCCCCCGCGGCCGGGTCGGTGCTGCGCGCGCAAGCCGACGAACGCCGCGCGGGTGTTGACCGAGCGCGCGGCGCGTGATGAGCGGGGCCGATGGCGGAGGCGGGGCTCCGGCGGCTCGTCGCGAACTGGCTGCGGAGCGTGCCGCCCCGGCGCCTCGCGTCGCTCGCCGCCGAGACCTACGCCGGCGCGCTCGTGCGGAGCCTCCCGGGCCCGGAGGGCTTCCTGCTGCGCTGGGCGCTCTACAAGAGCCTCTTCCACCGCCTCACCGGGCCGTGCTGGATCTACCCGGGCGTCCGGATCTCGCACGCCTACGGCATCAGCGCCGGGCGCCACCTGAGCGTGAACGCCGGCGCGTTCCTCTACGGCCGCGGCACGCTCGCGATCGGCGATCACGTGATGATCGGCCCGAACGCCGTGATCGTCTCCTCCCAGCACCGCTTCGACGACCCGCGCGTGCCGATGATCTTCCAGGGCCATCGCGCCGCGCCGGTCGCGATCGGGTCGGACGTCTGGATCGGGGCGAACGCGGTCGTCCTTCCCGGCGTGCGCGTCGCCGACGGCACGGTCGTGAGCGCGGGCGCGGTCGTCACGCGCGACACCGCGCCCTACACGGTCGTCGGCGGCGTCCCCGCCGCGCCGATCGGGGAGCGACCGCGGCTCGTCGCGACGTAGCGGGCGGGAGGACGCCCGTGTCGCGCGCCCCCGCCGTCTCTCCGCGCGCCGCGCGCCGCGCGCTCGCGGCGATCTTCGCGGCCGCCCTCGCGCTCCGGCTGGTCCACGTCGGCTGGGGGCTCCCGAGCTACGTGCTGCCCGACGAGGCGCTTCTCTTCGTCGGGCCCGCCGCCGCCGTCGCGCGCGGGACGGGGCTCGTGCCGGTGTCGTTCCTCCACCCGCCCGTGCTCGTCTACCTGCTCGCGGGCGTGTACCGCACGGCGGCGTTCGTCACCGGCGCCTCGCTCGACCTGGGCGGGCCCGCCGGGCACGCGACGCTCGCCCGGCTCGCGCTCCTCGGCCGCGCGACGGCCGCCGTCACGGGCGCCCTCACCGTCCTGCCGCTCTTCGCGCTCGCGCGCCACCTGGCGGGCACGCGGGCGGCGCTCCTCGCCGCGGCCGCGATGGCGGTCGTGCCGTTCCACGTGCTCGAGAGCCATCGCGTCAACCCCGACGGGGCGAGCCTCGTGCTCATGCTCTGCGCGGCCGAGCGCGCGGTCGCCGCCCTCACGCGGGCGTCGCCGTGGCCGGTGCTCGCGGCCTTCGCGCTCGCAGGGCTCGCCGGCGCGACGAAGTACACCGGGCTCGCGGCCGCGGCCGTTCCCGCGGCGCTCCTCCTCGGGACCCGCGAGGGGCCGCGCGCGCAGCGCGTGGGCCTCGTCGCCGCCGGCGCGCTCGCCGTGGCCGCGGGATTCGCGCTCGGCATGGCGCCCGCCGCCTTCGCCCCCGGCCGCGTCGTCGACGGGATGCGCGCGCTCGCGACCTTCGGCTACGCGGACGTGCCGCCCGGCGAGGCGCTCCCGCGGACGGTTTGGACGGGCGTCCGCTTCCTCTACCCGCTCGTCGCCTCCCTGCCCTTCATCCTCGGCTGGCCGCTCCATCTCCTCGGCCTCGCCGGCGCCGTCGCGCTCGCCCGGCGGTCCCGCGTCGCGGCGCTCGTCCTCGCGGCCGGGACGGTGCCCGTCTTCCTCGTGGTCGGCGCCTCCCCGCTCGCCGTCGCGCGCTACTACATGCCGATCGTCCCGTACCTCGTGCTCGCGGCCGGCGCGGTGCTCGACCGCCTCGCCGCCCGCGCGCCGCGCGCGGGCGGCGTCGCGGCGGCGCTCGTGCTCGGCTACACGGCGCTGCTCGCCGTCGCGCAGGTGGGCCGCATGGGCTTCGGGCCCGAGCGCGCGGCCGCCGCGCGCCTCGAGGCCCGCGCCGCCACGGCGCGCGCGGCGGGGACGCCGCTCGTCGTCGCCTTCCCCTCCCCCGTGGCCCTGGCCTACGATCCGCTCGGTCCGGCGCTGCGGGCCGCCGACGTGACGATCGTCTACTTTCCACGGGCCCTCCAGCCGCCCTCCGGCGTCCGCCCGGCGAACGCGGACGAGGGCGGGCCCGAGGCGGCCGCCGCGGAGCGGGCGTGGCTCGACGACGCGCGCGTCGACGTCGTCGTCCTCCCGAGCTGGGTCCGCCACGCGATCGTCCGGGCCGGCCCCTCGCCCGCCGCCGGCTTCCATCGCCGGCTCGCCTCGGGCGCGCTCGGCTTCGAGCGGGTCGCGGACCTCCGCACGACGTTCCCCACCGCCGCGCTCTACACGTGGGCGGATCCGAAGCTCGACGGCGCGTTCGAGGCGGGCATCGTCGGCTACGAGCTCTTCGCGCGTCCACCGGGCGCGCGGCGGTAGACGCCGCGGGCGAGCGCGACCGTCGCGACGAGCGCCGCGGCGGAGAGCGCGAGGCCGCCCGTGAACGAGCGCGGCCGGTAGAGGAGCTCCACGTCGTGCACGCCCGCCGCGAGCGGCAGCGCGCGGAGCGCGTAGTCCGCGCGGAGGATGGGAGCCGGCACGCCGTCGACGCGCGCCGTCCAGCCGGGGAACCAGGTGTCCGCGACGACCAGGACGGCCGCGCTCCGCGGCGCGGCGCGCAGGCGAAGCCGCTCGGCGCCCTCGGCGACGACCTCGACCGGCGGCTCCCCGCCGGAGGGCGCCCCGACGGGCGGCACGGCGCCGTGCGGATCGGGCTCGAGCACGACCGTCGCCCTCGGGTCGAACCCGCGGTCGAGCACCATCGCGAAGCTCGCCGCCTCGTCGGCCGCGACGGTCACGTGGTGGTGGAGCGCGAAGCGGGGCATGGGCGGCCGGTAGAAGACGGCGTCGCCGTCCGGCAGAGTCGCGATCGGCGCCCACCCGGCCCGGCGGAGCGGCCTCGCGTCGCGCGCGGGCAGCGCGACCAGCCCGAGGCCGAGCATCGCCGCCGTGCCGGGCCGCTTCGCGAGCCCCTTCCACGCGCGGCGCTCGAGCCCGAACTCGAGCGCGTCGATCCCGAGCGCGCGGCCGAGGCGCTCGATGCGTCGTGGCGGCACCGCGGGCTCGTAGCCCCACGCCGACGGCAGCCGGCCGGCGAGCAGGAGGCCGGCGCGCAGCTCGGGCGCCGCGAGCACACGCGGCTCGCCCGGCAGGCGCGCGCGGAGGGCGCGCAGCACCGCCGCGCGCGCCTCGACGCGCGGCAGGTCCGGCGCCGGCCGGAGACCCGTCGTGCCGACCGCCCGCATGACGTTCGCGCCATGGAGCGCGACGAGCGCCGCCGCGACGGCCCAGCCGCCGCGGCGGCCGAGCACGCCCATGCCGGCGGCACCGACGAGCGCCACGAGCGCCGCGTCGCGCGGCCGGCCGACCGCCGCGGCCGCGAGCGCGAGCGCGACCGCCACGACGAGCGCGACCGGCCCGCCGCCGCGCCGCAGGCGCGCGACCCCCGCCGCCGCGAGGCACCCCGCGAACACGACGACGAGGAGGTTCCACCCGAACGCAAAACGAAGGCCCGAATAGGGCCAGACGTCGTACAGGTGGACGAAGGGCCACGTCGCGGCGAAGAGGGTCCACACGAGCGCGGCGGTCCACGCGACGCGCCGGGGCCCGGACGCGATCCCCACCCCGAGGCACAGGAGCCCGGCCGGCCCCACCCGATCGAGCATCGCGCGGAGGAGCTGCGCCGGGCCCGGCACGCCGAAGAGCCGGCGGAGGGACGCGAACGCGCGCGCGTCGACGGTCCGGCTGCTCTCGGCGACCGTCTCGGCGAGCGGCAGCAGCTGCACCGCGGCGAGCGCCGCGCCGAGCGCGACGCAGGCGGCGACGAGCGCCAGGCGGCGCACGCGGTGGCCGTGGCCGTTCGGGCCGAGCATCGAGAGCGTCACGGCGAGGACCGCCGTGTCGAGCGGGATCTCCGGGTAGCCGGCGAGCCACTGCACGGCCGCCGCGAGGGCCAGCACCGGCGCGAACCGCGGGTCGCCGCCCATGACGCCGTCGGCCGCGATCAGGACGGCCGGGGCCCACGTGAGACCGTAGAGCGCCTGCGGATGGTCGATGCCCGCGTGGGCGAGGCCGTTGAACGCACCCGTCGTCGCGATCACCGCGCCGACCGCTCCGCCGGCGAGGCCGATCCCCGTGCGGGCGACGTAGCACAGGACGAGGAGCGCGAAGGCGAAGAGATGCGGCGCGTAGAGGACCTGCATCGCTTCCCACGGCGCGAGGACGAGGTTCGCCAGCAGGACCGGAACGTAGAGCACGGACCCCTGGGACGTCCCGTGGAGCGGGAGCCCGCAGTACTCGTAGGGGTTCCAGAGCGGGACCCCGCCCGCGCGCACGGTCTCGGCGACGTAGCGGTGCTTGGCGAGGCACATCGCGAAGAGGTCCCCGCCCCCCACGCGCGCGCCGAAGCCGCCGCTCCACGCCGCGAGCACGCTCTCGACGCCGGCGACGGCGAGCGCCACGAGGAGGACGGCCGCGCGTCGGGGCCGCGCGCCGGTGCCGCGCGTCCCGTTCACGAGACCGGCCATGGCCGCACGACGACGCGCCGCCGGTGCACGCGGCCCGCGCCGCGGTCCGCGAGCCAGCCTTCGCCTTCGGTGACGAGGCCGACCTCGAGCACGTAGCGGCCCGGCGGCGGGACGGAGGTGTCCACCTGCGCACGCAGGCGCTCGCCGGGCGCGAGGTCGGCCGCGACCGGCACGGGCACGCTCTCGTACGCGAGGGCGCCCGTCCGCGGGGCGCGCCAGCGCGCAGCGAGCGCGAGGCGTCCGGCGCGCCGGGCGGTGAGCCCCGGCCACGTGACGCGGCTCCGGTTCTCCACCTCGACCCAGAGCCAGGTGTGGAGCCCCGCGAAGAAGCGCCGCGGGAGGGCGCCGCGCAGGCGCGCGCGCCCGGCGCCCGGCGGGAGCGCGCGCGGAAGCCCGCGGAGCGTCCGCCCGTCGTCGGGACGCTCGAGCTCGTCGCGGAGGCGCGCGACGAGGTCGCCGCACGGCGCGCGCACCGCGTACACGACGTCGGTCCCGGGCCGCGCGGCGACCGCGAGCGGGAGCTGCCGCTCGCCGTCGGCCCACGCGCGCGCGAGAAGCGGCGCGTCGCCCGCGTGCACGACGAGCCAGCGGAGCCCGGTGAGCGCGCAGAGGTCCCGGAACGCGCGCGCGTCGGGGAGCCGCTGCGCGAGCGTCATGAGGAGCCGGTCGCTCGCGGGCGCGTGGCCGGAGTAGCCGTTCACGAGCGGCAGCCAGTGGAGCGACGACGCCACCATGTGGCGGCCCGTCGCGACGAGTGCCGCCCCGTCCATCACGGAGTTGACGACGGGCAGGTGGAGAACCGGACCCGTTGCGCCGTGGCGCGCGAGCCAGCGGTCGGCCGCGGACCCGCGCGCGTCGCCGGCCGCGGTCGAGACCGGGAGGAGCGGCGGCAGCCACGCCGGCCGGCCCGGCGGCCGGCGGCCGGGCGCGTCCGCGAGCGCGAGCACGACCGCGGCGGCGACGAGCGCCCCCGCGGCGAGGCGCGCGGCGCCCCGGCCGCCGCGCCGCGCGGCCGCGGTGGCGAGCGCGGCGGCGCCGGCGGCGGCGAGCAGCGCGAGCGCCAGGAGCGGCAGGACGACGAACCGGATCGGCGCGCGCATCCGGGCGAAGCCCGGGACCAAGCGCGCGGCGAGCGCGTAGGGGCCCGGGATCGCGTAGCCGAGCGTCAGCAGCACGCCGAGCACGGCGACGGCGAGGAGCGCCGCACGCAGATGCGGCGGGAAGGGCCGGCGCGCGACGGCGCCGACGGCCGCGAGCGCGAGGAGCGGCCAGCCGAGCGCGCGGCGGAGCGTCGCGAGGGCGACCGGCGCGGTGGCGGCGAGGATCGGCGGACCGCCCGCGGGGTACGCGGGCAGGAGCCCGGTTTCGATCCCGCGGACGTAGGGGAGCACGACCGGGATCGCGGCGAGACCGCCGAGGACCAGCGCGGCGGCCGGCGCGAGGCCCGTCCGCCCGCGCCGGCGCGCCTCCCACACGACGGCCGGCGCGAAGGCGAGGAGCGCGGCCGCGAGCTCGAACCCGATGTAGAGCCCGGCCCAGAGCTGCGCGGCGGTCGCGACGGCGAGCGCCGCGAGCGTCGCCGGCCGCGGCCGCACGGCAGCGCGCCACGCGAGCAGGAGGACGAGCGGCAGGAAGTGGATCGGCATCTCGTTCATCCGCGACCAGCCGAGGAGGGTCGACGGCCCGAACGCGAACGCGACGCCGGCGAGGAAGGCGGCCGCGGCGCTGCCGGTCCACGCGCGCGCGGCGGCGAAGGTCGTGAGCGCGACCGTCCAAACGACCGCGAGCGCGGTCACGTTGTAGGTGAGGACCGGGTTCGCCGTGAGCCAGTAGACCGGGCCCGCGACGGGCAGGAGGCCGAGCAGGTTCTCCGAGCACGCGAGCGTGTTCGGCGCCGGGTGGAAGACGTTCGCGTCGAAGACGCGGAGCGGCGCCGTCGCGACCCCGTGCGCGTCCCAGGCGAGCGTCCAGACGTAGAGCGAGAGGTCCGCGACGCCCCACGCCGCGCCCGGGTCGGGGAGCATCGTCCCGAGCACGCGCGGCAGCGGCCACGCGAGCCAGGCGGCGAGCGCCGCGTACCCGAGCGCGGCGGCGGCGAGCGTCCGGCGGTTGGGGACGCGCACGCCGGCCTAGCGGTCCCCCGCGCGCCGGGCGAACGCCACGACGCGCGCCTCGAGGCCGACCCACCGGCTCGCGGCGAGCACCGCCGCGACGCCGGCGCGCACGAGGGGGTGGAGCCGGTACCGGCCGAGGTGCGGGTTCTCCCGCTCCATCCGCTCCACGCGGAACCCGCTCTCGGCGAGCAGGCGCGCGAGCGTCGCCGGGGTGAAGTACTCGTAGTGATAGGGCACGTACAGCCGATCCGCGACCGCGCCGCCGCCGGGCAGCCGGCCGAGCCAGTCGGCGGTCGCGAACGCGAGGCTCCGGTGATTCGGGACCGCGACGAAGAGAACGCCGTCGGGGACGAGGAGCGCGTGGGCGCGGGCGAGGAACGCACGCGGGTCGCGCGTGTGCTCGAGGACGTCGCCCATCGTGATCGCGTCGTACCGGCCGGCGAGCGGCGCCGTCGTGAAGTCGCCGAGCGCGACCGCGACGCCGAACTCCGCGGCCGCGCGCGCCGCGGCCTCGGGCGACACGTCGACGCCGCTCGCATCCCACCCCGCCTCGCGCGCGAGGTGGACGAGGAGCCCCGTGCCGACGCCGACGTCGAGGAGCCGCCGGCCGGGCGCGAGCGCCGCGAGCGTCGCGAGGTGGCGCCCGAAGGCGCGCACGACGGGGTCGTTCGCGTCGTAGCCGCGGCCGTAGGCGTCCCACATGCCGCGCACCTCCGGCTGCGTCTCCCCGCGGAGCGCGGCCGTCTCGAGCCGCGCCGCCTCCTCGGCCGTCGGGAGCGGGTCGACGTAGACGAGGCCGCACGCGCAGCGCACGATCCGGCGCGTCGGCCGGACGTGGAGCGCCCGCGCGGCGCGGCCGCCGCAGAGCGGGCACGCGCGGGGCGCTCGGCCGCCGTCCACGGCGGGCGGGGCCCCCGTCACGACGCCGCTCCGTCGCGCGCGGGCCGCCAGAGCACGAGGTCGAGCGCGCGGTCGAGGTCACCTTCGCGCACGGTGAAGTCGTCGACGTCGATCGCCGTCGGCGCGCCCGCCCCGCGCACGCGGCGGCGGACGAGCCGCGCGAGCCGCGGGAAGGCCCAGCGGACGGCGGCGGCGGGGAGGAGGCGCCGGAGGCGGAGCGGGTCCCACCGCAGCCACCGCCGGACGGCCGCGCCGCGCGCGGCCTCCCACGCGAGGACCGCCGGCGAGCCGTGGACGCCGAGCATCCGCACCCCGGGGACGACCGGCGCCGCGAGCGCGAGCAGCTCCGGGGCCGTCCACTCCCGCAGGTGATACGGGTTCTCCGACACCGACATGAGGCGGTTCGGCGTCGTGACGAGGAGCTCGCCCCCCTCGGCGGTCGCCGTGACGAGCGCGCGGAGAAAGCGCTCGGGATCGACGAGGTGCTCGATCACCTGGAAGCTCACGACCAGGTCGAAGCGCGCGCCGCCCGCTTGGAACCGCTCGAGGTCCGCCGTCCGGAACGCGAGGCGCGGGCTCGCGTGGCGCGCGCGCGCGACGGCGACCGCCTCGGGCCGGTCGACGCCGACGACGCTCGTCGCCACCTCGGCGAGGAGCGCCGCGCCGTAGCCCTCGCCGCAACCGGCGTCGAGGACGCGCCGGCCGGCGGCGCGCGCGCGGGCGAAGCGGTACGCCGCGAGGTGTCGCGCCAGGTCGACGGCGAACTCGCCGCCCGCGCCCGGCAGCCGCTCGCCCGTGAACCCCGGCGCGGTCACGACGAGGCCTCCGCGCCGAGGCGGCCGAGCGCCTCGACCGCGAACGCCCGCAGCTCCGCGTCGGGCGCGTCCACGAGCCGGGCGAGCACGCCGCGCGCGCCGCCGTCGCGGAGGCGCCCGAGCGCCCAGACGGCCGCGATCCGCCCCGCCGTGTCCGCGCCGCTCGCGACGCCGCGCAGCGCGGGCGCGAGGGCCGGAAGCGGCACCGCCCCCGCGACCCACGCGCTCATCTCGCGCTCGAGCGGGCTCGCGCTCGCGAGCCCGCGGCCGAGGCAGCGCGCCGCCTCGTCCGGGTGCCGGCGCGCGAGGTCGATCAGCACGCTCGGCATGGTGTCCTGCGCGTCGTGGATCGGGAGCGCCAGGTGCTCGACGAGCGTGCAGAGCTCCTCGGGATGGCCGAGCCGCACGAGCGCCTCGGCGGCGGCGATGCGGAGGTGGGCGCCGAACGCCTCGTGGAGGAGGCCGGTCTCGCGCCGGATCACCTCGCGCAGCACGGGCACGGCCTGGGTGTCGCCGGCGAGCGCGAGCGCGCGCGCGGCGAAGAGACCCACCTTCCGCCGCGACCGCTCGACGGCGAGCCACGCGCGGAGCTTCCCGAGCGGCAGCGGCTGGGCCGTCCACCGGGCGGCGACGGGCGGCGTCGCGCGGCGCCCGAAGAGGTAGCGCTCGGTCCGTGCCCGGATCGCGAGCAGCGTGAGGGCGCTCGCCGCCTCGTCCGAGAGGCGGCCGTCCGGCCGCTCCCAGGCGTCGAGGAGGTACGTGATGGCGCGGGCGTCGCCCGCCTCGCCGAGCGTACGCACGAGGAGGAGCTCCGAGGCGCGGTCGAAGCCCCACGCGCGCACGAGGCCGGCGACCGCCGCCGGCGCGCCGGCGCGGTCGAGGACGGCGAGCGCCGCCGCGCGCCGGCGGTCGCGGCTCGGATCCGCGAGCGCGGCGCGCACGGCCGCCGGATCGGCGAACGCGGGGCGCACGTCCGCGGCGGGCGCGGGTGCCGGGCGTCCCCGGCGCCGGCGGAGCACGTCGTAGCGCCCGAAGCGCGCGGCGAGGGCGTAGTGCTGGCGGACGTGCGCGCGGAGGAGGAAGTAGTACGCGGGCGACTCGAAGAAGAAGCCGAGGCGGCGGTTCAGCGTGACGACGTACGGGGGGCGCGCCGCGGCGAGCGCGCGGATCACCTCGGCCTCCGCGCGGTGGTCCGGCCGCCCCGGGAAGAAGTAGTCGTGCGGCGTCGGGTTCGAGCGGCCGAGGGCGAAGCTCACGAGGCCGAGCGCGGGGAACCCGAAGAGCGGCGCGTCGGGCGGCACGCGCGCCCGCAGGTACGCGAGGACGCGGTTGAGCGCCTCGACGTCGCTCGCGCGCGCCGCCTCCACGTGCACGGGCGCCGCGCGCGCGTCGAGCGCCACCTGCGGGAGCGCGACGAGCCGGCCGCCCGCGACGGCCACCCGGCCGGCGTAGTTCGGGACGGCGGCGACGAGCGCCAGGACCGCGCCCGCCGCGCACGTCGCGCCGACGAGCGCGCGCTCGCCCTGCCCGAGCGCCGCGGCCCAGGCGCGAAGCGCCCGCCGCGTCGCCGCGGCGCCGAGGACGAGCGTCGGCGGCAGCGCGACCATGAGGTGCATCGAGTCGACGCGGGGGTACAGCTCGACCCAGCTCGCGAGCGCGAACACGACCATCCCGAGCGCCGCCGGAGCGACGGGGCGGCGGCGCGACCGTTCGCGGACGCCGGCGAGCACCGCCGCGACCGCGACCCACGCGAGCGGCGGGGCGACGAAGAAGCCCATCATCTGCACCTGGCCGACGATCGCGCGCACGGCCCCCTCCGGCATGCGCGCGAGCCGCCACCAGAGCGCCGCGACGAGCGCGCCGGCGAGCGCGAGCCCCCAGCCGACGTGCCGCACGCGGACGCGCCGGCGCTCGGCCGCGAGCCCCGCGAGCGCGAGCCCGGCGAGGCCGAGGGCCGCGAGGAGCGCCCACCCGCCCGGGAAATCGGACGGCAGCGGATACGGCGTCGCGTACACGCGCTCGGCGCCCGAGCCGAGGAGGAGGACGTCGCGCAGGAACCGCTCCGCACCGAGGCGGTGGCAGAGCCACACGAGCCACGGCAGCGTCGGGAGGAGCGCGCCCGCGGCGACGAGGCCGATCGCGGGCCAGAGGCGAAGCGGGCGAGCGACGCGCCGGTTCGCCCACCGGAGCCGGCCGAGCACGAGCGCGATCGGCGCCGCGACGATGAGCGGAAAGCCGATGCTCACGACGTCGGAGGAGAGGAGGACGACGAGCACCGCGGCGGCGAGGACGAGGAGCGCCCGCGCGGACGGACGGTCGGGATCGCCCGCGCCCGCCGCCTCGAAGGCGAGCGTCACGCCGCAGGCGAGCACGGCGAGCACGCCGACGTTCGGCTTGAACGCGAACGCGAGCCCCGCGCCGAGGCCCGCGGCGACGAGCGCCGCCCCGCCGCCGCGGCGCAGATGGCGGTCGAACGCGGCCTGCGCCGCGAGCCAGGCGAGGGCGGCGTACCACGCCGGGTACGGGATGTCGAAGGACGCGAACTCGCCGACGAAGCACGGAAGGAAGGCCGCCCAGCCGAGCGCCGCGACGGCGGCGAGCGCGGTGCCTGCGTACGGGCGCGCGAGCGTGAAGAGCAGCGCGACGGTCGCGGCGTTCACCGCGACCAGGGCCGAGCGGAAGACCAGCACCGACGCGCCGAAGAGGTGCGCGAGGAGCGCGTTCAGGTAGAAGGTGCCCGGCGTGTAGCCCGTGTGGAAGTCGACGTACGGCACCTGCCCGGCCACGGTCCGCGCGATCTGCGCGAGCACGAGCCCCTCGTCCTCCAGGTTGATCCCGTAGGGGACGAAGCTCCCGAAGTACGCGGCCGCGACCGCCGCGACCGCGAGCGGCGCGAGGCGCTTCACGCCGCCTCCCGGCCGCGCGCGCGCGCGGCGTCGAGGATCGCCGAGACCTCGCGCGCGATCGCGTCCCAGCGGAAGTCGGCCGCGCGCACCTCGGCCGCGGCGCCGAGCCGCGCGCGGAGGGGGGCGTCCTCGAGCACGCGGCGGAGCGCCGCCGCGAACGCGCCGGCGTCGCCGCGCACGAGGAGGCCCGTCTCGCCGTCGCGCACGGCGTCGCGGAGACCGGGCGCGTCGCGCACGACGGCGGGCGTCCCGCACGCCGCCGCCTCGAGCACGGTGAGCCCCCAGCCCTCCTTCTCCGACGCCGACGCGACGACGTGCGCCGTCTGGAGGAGCCGCACCTTCTCGTCCTCGCCGACGGCGCCGAGGAGCGCGACGCGCTCGCCGAGCGCGCTCCGCGCCACGTGGGCGCGGAGCGCCGCCATGCCGGTACCCGTCCCGGCGACGACGAGGCGCACGCCGGGCAGCGCGGCGACGGCGTCGACGAGCACGTCGAGGCGCTTGTACGGCTCGACGCGCCCGAGCGCGAGGACGGTCGGCACGGGCGCGCGGGGCGCGTCGCCCGGCCGGTAGCGCGCGCCGTCGACGCCGTTCGGGACGACACGCACGTCCGCGGGAGCGAGTCCGCCCGCCACGAGCTCGTCGCGGGTGCTCGGCGAGACGGCGATCACCGAGAGCCCGCGGTACACGAGCGGCACGAGCCGCTCGGCGGCGACGGTCGCCGCGGCGACGGGCGCCGCGACCTGGCGGAACGCCGTGCGTCCGAAGAGATGATGCACGACGACGACGAGCGGCTCCCGCACCCAGAGCCGCGCGAAGAACGGGAACTTGTTCAGGTCCTCGACGACGACGTCGACGGGCGTCCTTCGCCGGAGCCGCCGGTACGCGGCGGGCACGCGCGCGTAGTACGTGTAGCGGTTGCCGAGCCGCACGACGCGCAGGCCCGCGACCGTCTCCTCGGCGGCGGCGCCGGCGAAGGACGACGCGAGGAGCGTCACCCGGTCGCCCGCGGCGGCGAGCCGCCCGAAGACCTCCGCGAGGTGCACCTCGGCGCCGCCCGCCTGGGGATGCCGCGGATCGCGCTCGTTCAGGACGAGGACGTGGCGGCCGCCCGTCACAGCCGCCCCGTCGCGCGCGCCAGCCGGAGCCACCAGACGATCCAGAGCGCCTCGAAGCCGACCCGCTTCGACAGCTTCGACTCGCCGACGAGCCGGTCCGTGAAGATGATCGGCACCTCGCGGATGCGGAGCCCCCGCGCCCAGCAGCGGTAGGTCGTCTCGATCTGGAAGGCGTAGCCGTTCGAGCGGACGGCGTCGAAGCGGATCGCCTCGAGCGCCGACCGGCGCCAGCACTTGAAGCCGCCCGTCGCGTCGCGCACCGTCATGCCGGTCACGGTGCGCGCGTACCAGTTGCCGAAGTAGCTGAGCAGGAGCCGCTCGATCGGCCAGTTCACCACCGTGATGCCGTGCACGTAGCGCGATCCGAGGACGAGGTCGTGGTGCGCCGCGAGCTCGACGAGGCGCGGCAGCATCGCCGGCGGGTGCGAGAGGTCCGCGTCCATCTGCACGACGAGGTCGGCGCCGAGGTCGAGGGCCGCGTGGAACCCCTGCTTGTAGGCCGGGCCGATCCCGCGCCGCGGGTGGTGGTTCACGAGATGCACGCGCCGGTCGCGCGCGGCGATGGCGCCGACCGCCGCCGCGGTGCCGTCGGGCGACTCGTCGTCGACGACGACCACCTCGCACTCCGTCGCCGCGAGGACCGCGGGCAGCACCTGTCCGACGTTCTCGCGCTCGTTGTAGGTCGGGATGACGACGACCGTCCGGGGCACCGCGGACGTCATAACCGAGCGTCGCGCGGGCGGCCAGCGCCGCCCGCCGCGCCGCTACTCCACGATCCGCGCCGCGATCGCGCCCGCGGCGAGGCGGTGCCCGACCGCCGTGAAGTGGTCGTCGGTCCCGCGGTTCAGGTAGAGGTCCTCGGCCGCCACGCCGCGCGCGTGCATCGTGCGATGCCGGCCCGTGCGAGCCCGCCGACGATCTCCTCGTACTGCGCGCCGCGCCCGTAGAGCCCGGGCATCGGGGCCGTCGCAACGACCAGGCGCGCGCCGCTCTGCTCCGCGACCGCGCGCATCGCGCCGAAGATCGCGCCGATCGGGCGGCCTTGAGCGCGCGTCGGGCGCGTGGCAAGCGTGCGGCATGGCGTTCGCGTGGCGGAGGGCGCTCGTCGTCGGCGCGTCCTCCGGGATCGGGGCGGCCGTCGCGCGCGAGCTCGGGGCGGCGGGCGTCGCCGTCGCGCTCGTCGCGCGGCGCGCGGCGGAGCTCGACGGCGTCGCGCGCGCGATCGCGGACGCCGGCGGGAGCGCGCGCGTGTGGGTGCACGACGTGACGCACGGCGAGGAGGTGGCGGCGCTCTTCGCGACGATCGTCCGCGAGATGGGCGGGCTCGACCTCGTCGTGTACGCCGCGGGGGTGATGCCGCGCACGCCGCCGGACACCTACGATTTGGCGCGCGACCGCGAGACCGTGCTCGTGAACTTCCTCGGCGCCGTCGCCTGGCTCAACGAAGCCGCCGCCCGCTTCGGGCGTGCCGGCGCGGGGACGATCGTCGGCATCGGCTCGGTCGCCGGAGACCGCGGGCGCCGCGGCCAGCCGGTCTACGGCGCGACGAAGGCGGCGCTCGCGACCTACCTCGACGCGCTCCGCCACCGCCTCGCGCGCCGCGGCGTCGCCGTCGTCACCGTGAAGCCCGGCCCGGTCGACACCGCCATGACCCGGGGGCTCGACCGCGTGCCCTTCCGCGTGTCGGCGGAGGCGGCCGCCAAGGCGCTCCTCGCGGCGGCCGCCGCCCGCGCGCGGACCGCGTACGTGCCCCGGCGCTGGCGCCCGATCATGTTCGTCGTCCGGCGGATCCCGGCGCCGGTCTTCGAGCGCCTCGACCTATGACCGCCACCGCGCTCGACGCGGCGCCGGCGGCGCTCCCCGCCGCGCGCCGCGAGCGCGTGTCGGCGTGGGGCGGGGCCACGCACGTGGAGAGCTGGGTGGTCCGCCCCGAGTCGGTCGAGGGCGTCGCCGCGGCGTTCGCGTTCGCGCGGCGCCAGGGGCTCACCGTCGGCCTCCGCGGCGCGGGACAGAGCTACGGCGACGCCGCGCTCAACCGGGACGGGATCACGCTCGATCTCTCCGGGCTCCGCCGCATCCTCGCGTGGGACCCGGAGCGTGGCGTCGCACGGGTCGAGCCCGGCGTGACGATCGGGGCGCTCTGGCGGCGGACGATCGCGGACGGATGGTGGCCCGCGGTCGTGCCCGGGACGATGCACGTCTCGCTCGGGGGCGCGGCGGCGATGAACGTGCACGGAAAGAACAACTGGAAGGTCGGCCCGCTCGGCGAGCACGTCCTCGAGCTCGAGCTCCTGCTCCCGTCGGGCGAGGTCCGCCGCGTCGGGCCGGAGCACGACTCCGAGCTGTTCCACGGCGTCGTCGGGGGCTTCGGCATGCTCGGGTGCATCACGAGCGTCACGCTCGCGCTCGAGCGCGTGCACTCGGGGCTCCTCGACGTCGAGGCCGTGAGCGCGCCCTCGCTCGACGCGATGATCGACGTCTTCGAGGAGCGGCTCGCGCGCGCCGACCACCTCGTCGGCTGGGTGGACTGCTTCGCGCGCGGCCCGGCGCTCGGCCGCGGCCTCGTCCACCAGGCGAACCACCTGCCGCCCGGCGCCGACCCGATGCCGCCCGCGACGCTCCACCCCGCCGCGCAGGAGCTCCCCGCGACGCTCCTCGGCGTCGTGCCCCGCTCGCTCGTCTGGGCCGCCATGCGGCCGTTCACGAACCAGGTCGGCGGCCGGCTCGTGAACGCCGTGAAGCACCGCCTCGGGCGCCGCGAGCACGGCGCGCGCTACCGCCAGCCGCACGTGCAGTTCGCGTTCCTCCTCGACTACGTCCCGGGCTGGAAGCGCGCGTACGGCTCGGGCGGGCTCATCCAGTACCAGAGCTTCGTCCCGGCCGGCGCGGCCTCCGCCGCCTTCCGCGCGATCCTCGCGCGCGCGCAGGCGGCCGGCGAGGTCCCGCTCCTCGGCGTCTTCAAGCGCCATCGACCCGACGCCTTCCTCGTGACGCACGCGGTCGACGGCTACTCGCTCGCGCTCGACTTCCGCGTGACGGCCCGCAACCGCGCGCGGCTCTGGGCGCTCGCCGCCGACCTCGACCGCATCGTGCTCGACGCCGGCGGCCGCTTCTACTTCGCGAAGGACTCGACGCTCTCGCGCCGGAGCTTCGCGCCCTTTCTCGCGGAGGACCGCATGCGGCGCTTCCTCGCGCTCAAGCGCCGCTGCGACCCCGAGGGGCTCCTCGCGACCGACCTCTACCGCCGGCTCTTCGTCGCGTAGGCGCCGCGGGGGACGCACGCGAGGACGTGCCGGAGCGGCGGGCGCACCTCGAACACCTTGAACGGCGGCGCGTCGAGCGCGAGGCGGTAGCGGGCGTCGATCAGGCCCGCGAACTCGGGGTAGTAGCTCCGTGCGTCGGCGAGGTCCGTGCCCGCGGCGCTGCACGTGACCGCCGCGGGCGGCCGCTCCGCCCCGAGCTCGAGGGCGAGGACCGCCGCCTCGGCGCGATCCGGCCGCCCCGGAAAGAAGTAGTCGTGCGGGCCGGCCGGGAGGCGGCCGGCGAGGAAGGTCACGATGCCGCACGCGGGGAAGCCGATCACCGCGTCGTCCGCGGTGGTGAGCTCGCGCACGCGCGTGACCGCGCGCGCGAGCGACCGGAAGACGTCGGCGCCCGCGGGCTCGACGGTGAGGCGCGTCTCGCCGACGACGACGTCGACGGTCCGCCCGGCGAGCACGTCCGCCGCGACGCCGGCCGTCGGGGTGAGCCGGCCGAGCGCGAGGACGAGCGGCACGCCGGCGACGAGGGCCGCCGCGACGCGCGGCGGCGCACCGAGCCGCGCGAGCACGTGCCGCGCGACGACGAGCGCGAGGACGACGAGGAGCGGCCCGAGCGGCATGAGATGCACGAAGTCCGCGCGCGGGTAGAGCTGGACCGCCGCGGCGGTGGCGACCGTCGCGAGCACGACGGCGACGCGCTCCGCGTCGCGGCGAACGAGCGCGAGCCCGCCCCAGAGCACGGCGGGCGTGCCGACGAGGAGCGCCTCCTCGACGGCGACCCGCACGCCCGGGAGCCCGCCGCCCGCCGCGCGGAGGAGCGGGACGCCCGCCGCGGCGGCCGCGAGCGCGAGGAGCGGCGGCGCGAGCCGGCGCGGAGCGAAGAACGCGAGGAGCCCGAGCGCGCCCGTCGCGAGCGCGGGCCAGGGGAGCGGGCGCGCGTAGATGCGCCCGACGTTCGCGCCGAGGAGGAGCACCTCGCGCGCGAACCGCGCCGATCCGAGTGCGACGAACGGCGGCGCGAGCAGCATCCCGGCCGTGACCGCGAAGCCGCCGCCGAGGATCGCCAGGCGGGGCACGGCGTCGCGGTCGGGCGCGCCGCGGAGCCCGCCGAGCCAGACGAGCGCCGCGCCGAGCGGCGTGAACACCCAGAACGCGGGCCCGACGCCGCCCGCGGCGACGAGGAGCGCCATCGCGAGCGCGGCGGCGAGGAGGGCCGTGCGGCCGCCGAGCCCCGCCGGCCCCGGGCCGTCGAGCACGATCGCCGCGACGGCGCCGACGAGGAGGAGCCCGCCGCTGTTCGGCTTCATCGCGAACGTGAAGCCGGCGACCATCCCGGCGAAGAAGGCGTTCCAGCGCTGCGTCCGCTCGTCCGCGAGGAGCGCCACCACGGCGACGCCGGCGAGGCCCGCGTACCAGGCGGGATAGGGCACGTTGAAGGGCGCGCCGCGAGCCGGCGCGACGGGGAGGAAGAACGCGACCGCGACGAGGAGCGCCACCGTCGCGAGCGTCGCGCCGAGGAGGCGACGCGCGAGCGCCCAGACGAGCGCCGCGCCGAGCGCGTGGGCCGCGACGAGCGCGAGACGGATCGCGTCGAGGCCGCCGAGCGCGAGGAGGTGACCCTGGATCAGGAAGAAGACCGGGCCGTAGCCCGTCTTGAAGTCGATGTAGGGGACCTGCCCCGACGCGCTCCGGAGCGCCTGCACGAGGAGCGTCCCCTCGTCGGCGAGGTCGAAGATGCCGTAGCGATGGAAGACCGCGGCCCAGGCCGCGACCGCGGCGCCCGCGCCGACCGGGCCCACGAGGCGTCGCAGGGCCGTCATCGGAGCCCGAGCGCCTCGAGCGGCGGCCGCCGCCCGGCGAGCGCGTCGCGGATGCCGCGGAGCTTCCAGGCGACCTCGGCCGCGCGGCCCCGCGGGAGGTGCCAGACGACCTCGAGCGGCAGCGTGGCGGCGAGGAAGGCCGCGAGCTTGAGACGCTCCGCGGGCCGCCCGTGCTTGCGGGCGTAGAGGACGGCGTTCCGCGCCGCGAAGTATTTCCGCACGCGGCGCCCCGCGCCCGCCGCCTCCGTTCCCCGTCCCCCGTGCGTCACCACCGCCCGCGGGCAATACACGACGCGGCGGCCCGCCGCACGCGCCCGCGCGCACCAGTCGACCTCCTCGTGGTACGCGAAGAACGCCTCGTCGAAGAGGCCGACCGTGCGGAGCGCGTCGGCGCGGAGCCAAAGCGCGCAGCCCGCGACCCAGTCGGCGTCGCGCTCGGCCGCGAACGGGGGTCCGTCCGGCGCGCCCGCGCCGTGGAGCGCGACGAGGCTCTGCCGGAACGTCACCTCGCCCCACGCGAGCCAGAGGCGGGAGGGGTCCTCGCGGGCGAGGACCTTCGGTCCGACGACCGCGACGCGCGGATCCGCGTCGAGGACCGCGCGCGCCGCCGCCGTCGCGCCCGGGTGCACGCGGACGTCGTCGTTCAGGAGGAGGACGACGTCGGCGTCGCGCGCGAGCGCCGCGCGGATGCCGAGGTTCGCGCCCCCGGCGTAGCCGCGGTTCTCGCCGCTCGCGACGACCACGGCCGCGGGCGCCGCGGCCGCGAGCGCCGCGGCGATCGGCGCGGCGCCGCCGTTGTCGACCACGAACACGTCGGCCGCCTCGCCCGCGACGCTCGCGACGCACGCGAGCGTCTCCGCGGGTGCCCGCCAGTGGACGACGACCGCGGCCGTCCGCCGGCTCACCGGAGCACCTCGTCGTACAGCGCGCGTGTCCGGCGCGCCGTCTCCTCCCAGCGGAACCGCGCGGCGCGCCGCCGGGCGCGCGCGCCGCACGCCGCGCGCAGCGCCGGGTCGGCGACGAGCCGCTCGAGCGCCTCGGCGAGGAGCGCGGGGTCGGAGCGCGCGACGAGGAGCCCCGCGTCGCCGACGACCTCCGGGACGGCGGTCGCGCCGACGGCGACGACGGCGGCCCCGGCCGCCATCGCCTCGCAGAGCGTCAAGCCGAATCCCTCGTACTCCGACGCGCTCACGACCACGTCCGCGAGCGCGTAGAGCGCCGCGAGCGCGTCGTCTGGGAGCGGGCCGAGCCAGCGGACGCCGCGCGGCAGCGGGCCGGCCCACGGGAGCGCGGCGCCGGGGCGGAGGCGCCCGGCGAGGACGAGCTCGAAGCCGGCGGCCGCCGCGCCTGCACGCACGAACGCCTCGATCACGCGCTCGACGTGCTTGCGCGGCTGGACCGTCCCGACGCACGCGACGACGCGCTCGCCGAGCCCGTGCCGGGCGCGGAGCGCGGCGACGGCGTCCGCCGGCGCCGGGGCGAGGAGCCGCCGCGGCACGCCGAGCGGCGTCACGGCGACGCGCGCCGGGTCGAGCCCGAACCGCGCGACGAGGTCGCCGCGCGCGTGCTCGGAGACGGTGACGACGCGCGCCGCGCGCCGGACGCTCCGAGGCACGAGGAGCCGGAGGTGCGCGCGCTGGGCGCGCGAGAACGTCTCGGGGCACGCGTAGACGGCGAGGTCGTGGACGGTCACGATCGCCGGCACGCGGAGGCGCCACGGAAGGACGTTCTTCGTCCCGTGGTAGAGGGCGACGCCCGCCCGCGCGATCGCGCCCGGCAGCCCGACGTGGTCCCACACGCCCTGGTGCCACGGCGTCGCGAGCGGGATCCGGACCGTCTCGACGTCGAGGCCCGCGAACGCCGAGGGGTCGTCGGTGAAGACGACGTACTCGTGGCCGCCCCCCGCGGCGAGTGCCGCGACCAGCTCGCGCGCGTACGTCGCCGGGCCGCCGAGGACGCCGACGAGCGCGCCGATCCCGATCCGCACGCTCACGGGGCTCCGGGCGCCGCGACGGGCGCCGTCGGGCCGCCGGCCGCCGCGAGCGCGCCCGCCGCCGCCCCGCGCGCGAGCGCGCCGACGATCCGTCGCTCGCCGCGGAGCGCGTACAGGGCGGCGCTCGCCGCGAGCATGGCCGCGTACGTCGGCACGAAGGCGACCCAGCTTCCGACGCCGCCGTGCCGGCGGACGACGAGCCAGGGGTTCCGCGCCTTCAGGTACGCCGCCCAGGGCGTGAGGCCGGCCGCGAACCCGCGCAGCCCGTCGTGCCGCACGACGGCACCCGGCGCGACGAGCACGCGGAAGCCGCGCGCGCGCGCGGCCAGGCAGAAGTCGACGTCCTCGTAGTAGACGCCGATCGTCTCCGCGAAGCCGCCGACGGCCTCGAAGCACGCGCGCGTGACCAGCATCGCCGCCCCCATCACGCCCGAGACCGCGTACGGCGTCCGCCGGCGGCGGCGCGGGCGGAGGAGCGTCCGCGGCACGCAGAGGAGGGGGAGGACGTGGCGCTCGCCCCGCGACAGGACGCGCGCCGGGTCGCGGAGGTCGTGGAGCGCCGGTCCCGCGATCCCCGCCGACGGATCCGCGTCGAGCGCCGCCCCGAGGAGCCGGAGGGCGTCCGGCGCGAGGACGGTGTCGTTGTTCAGGCAGAGCACGCGTTCCGCGCCGGCGCCGAACGCGGCCCGGGCGCCGGCGTTGAGACCGCCGGCGAACTGCCGGTTCTCGGCGAGCGCGAGGACGCGGACGCCGGACCGCTCCTCCCACGCGGCCGCGAGCCGCGCCCGCTCGGCCGCGCTCGACGCGTTGTCGACGACGACGATCTCCCCGGGCGGCGCGTCCTGCGCCGCGAGCGAGGCGACGCAGCGGTCGGTGACCGCGCCGCCCTCCCAGCTGACGACGACCGCGGCGGTCCGCACGAGGCGCCTACGCCGCCGACGGCCGCACGGCCGCGGCCGCCGGTGCCGCCGCCACCCCGGCCGCGAGGAGGGTCGCGAGGGCCGCGGCCTGGCGCGCGGGGCCGAAGCGTTCGAGGACGCGGGCGCGTGCGGCGGCGCCGAGGCGCGCGGCGAGCGCCGGGTCGTCGAGGAGCCGTGCCACGGCGTCGGCGAGCGCCGCCGGATCGCCCGGCGGGCACGCGAGGCAGTGCCGCCCGGGCTCGAGCACCTCGCGCAGCCCCGGGCCGTCGCGCGTGACGAGCGGCCGTCCGGCGGCGGCCGCCTGCCAGACCTTGTTCGGCACGACCATCGCCGCCTTCGCGCCCTCCCCGAAGACGCCGAGCACGACGGCCGCGCGCGCGAGCTCCGCGGGCAGCGCCGCGAGCGGCACGGGGTCGCGGAACGCGACGGCCGCGCCCGCGGCGCGCGCGCGGGCCTCGACCGCGGCACGTGCGGGCCCGTCGCCGATCACGTGCACGTCGGCCCGCGCGCCGAGCCGCGCCGCCGCGTCGACGATCGTCTCGACCCCGTGGAGGGGGAGATGGCTCCCGTAGAAGAGGACGCGCCGCGGGACGGGCGCCGGTGCGATCGGCGCCAGGAACTCGGGCTCGGCGCCGAGGTGCCAGACGGCGACGCGATCGGCGGGCGCCCCCAGCCGCGCCAGGTACGCCGCGTGCGCCGCGGTGTCGGCGAGGACCAGATCGGCGGCGCGGAGCGTCGTGCGGTCGAGGGCCGCGAGCGCGCGCGCCGCGACGCCGCCGGCGGCGACGCGGCGCCGGTCCTCGACGAGCGTCTCCGTGAGGCTCACGAGCGGCGCGAAGACGAGCCCGGCGCGCGGGCGGCAGACGCGGCGGGCGAGCAGCACGTCGAGCTGCCCACCGAAGCCGACGACGACCAGCGGCGGCGCCCCGCCCCGCGCGAAGGTCCGCCAGCGGCGTGCGAGCCGGCGCGCCGCGGCGGCGAAGCGCGCGCCGAGCCGGGCGAGCGACGCCGCGCCGAAGTACGGGGCCTCCTTCGTCGGCGTCTCCTCCCAGAGCGGCTCGTGGCACTCGACGACGTCCCACCCCGCGCCGGCGAGCGCGAGGCGGAGGAGACGGTTCGCGCTGTGGGAGCGGACGTACGTGCCGAACAGGCACGCGGTCATCGCACGCCGCGCTTCTCCGCGCGCTCGGGGAGGTCGGGGGTGAGCCGGACGACGGAGGGCGCCTCGCCGAGTCGCAGCTCGATCTCCCGCACGCGGAAGAGCGTGTCCTCCTGGAGCGAGCGGCTCGACCCGATCAGGTCCGCGACGAGCCCGATCAGCATCACCTGGAAGCCGACGATCAGGAGCACGGCGGCGAGGATCAAGCTCTGGATGCGGCCGGCGCCGCCGCCGCCGAAGTAGTGGACGAGGAAGCGGACCCCGATCGCCACGCCGGCGAGGACGGCGAGCGCGCCGAGGCGCCAGAAGACCTTGAGCGGCTCGTAGAGCGCGTAGATGCGGACGAGCGTCGCGGCCGAGCGCCGGAGGTAGACCGGGATGCTCGGGAACAGCCGCGACGGGCGGCGGTCGGGGTTCGTCTGGATCGCGACGTGCGCGATCGGGATCTGCTTCTTCCCGGCCTGGATGATCGTCTCGAGCGTGTACGTGAAGTTCGTGAACACGTTCAGCTTGAGCGCCGCGCGGCGCGAGAAGGCGCGGAACCCGCTCGTCGCGTCGGGAACCGACGTGCCCGAGAGCTGACGCACGACCCAGCTCCCGACCGCCTGGAGGAGCCGCTTCACGGGGCCGAAGTGCTGGAGCCGATGCGGCGCCCGGTCGCCGATCACCATCTCGGCCTCGCCCGAGAGGATCGGCGCGACGAGCCGCGCCACGTCCGCGCCGCGGTACTGGTGATCGGCGTCGGTGTTGACGATCACGTCGGCGCCGAGCTTGAGCGCGGCGTCGAGCCCCGCCGAGAACGCGCGCGCGAGCCCGACGTTCACGGGCAAGCGGAGGAGGTACGTCGCCCCCCCGCGCTTCGCGACCGCGCTCGTCGCGTCCGTCGAGCCGTCGTCGACGACGAGCGTCTCGACCGTGTCGAAGCCCGGGACCCCGCTCGGCAGCGCGCGGAGCGTCTCGGCGAGATGCTCCTCCTCGTTGAAGCAGGGGATCTGGATGATGAGCTTCGCCACCCGATCTTGCAGGGTGTCACGCCGTCCGCGCGAGAGTCAATCTGGCCCAGGCGGCGCGACGAGCACGTCGACGTGCATCACGGGGCCGGCGGGCGAGAGGTTGCGCAGCACGACGCGCACGGGTCCGCCCTCGTACGGCGACATCCCGGGTGTGCCGGGGCCGCACACGGGCGCGCCGCGGAGCGGCCACGCGGCCCCGAGGAGGAGCGCGGCGGTCGCGAGGAGCAGCGAGACGGGCACCGCGGCGCGCGCGCGCGCCGCGCGGAGGACGGCGGCGGCGATGAGGACGGCCGCCGCGAGCGTCGCGGCCGCGGCGGCGCGCCGGCGCCACGGCGGCGGCCCTCGCCACGGGTCGGTCGCGTCGCCGCGGTTGCCGCCGGCCGCGTGCCCGCGGTCGAGGTCGCCCCGGCCGTCCGCCTCGACCAGGTGGAGGAGCTTGTGCGCGGGGTCCGACTCGCCCGAGCGGAAGCCCCGCACGCGCTCGTCGACGTGCCAGACGAGGAGCCCCTCGCCGGGGAGCGACCGGTCGACCCCGATCCGGGCGCGGTTCTCGAGGAGATAGTACTCCTCGGGCACGCCGGGCACGGCGGGGATCTTCACGACCCGCGGCGTCGTCTGCACGGCCGGCAGGGCGAGCGCCGGCGTCGTCGTCGTGACGGTCTCGACGTCCACCCAACCGAGGCGGAGCTTCGACCACGCGGAGAGGCCGGGCGGCGCGTCCCCGCGGCCGAGCCACGTCCCCTGCCCCATGAGGTCCCAGACGCCGACGCCCTCGTGCGCGGCGCCCCCCGGCGCGTAGAGCTCCGGGAGCCCGAGCAGGTGCCCGAACTCGTGGCAGAGGACGCCGAAGCTCGAGAACGGCGCCATCTCCTCCTCCGCGATGACGCACGCCTCCCGGAGCGGTGGGTCGTCCGGCGGCGGGATGACCGCCGTGTAGTTCGACCACGGGTCGTCGGGGTCGCCGCTCTGCGTGTGCGACTCGCGCCCGGGACCCGCGAAGAAGACGACGAGCGCGTCCGCCCCCGCGAGCGCGTCGCGGTCGCGTCCGCTCGCCGCGGCGCTGAACGCCGCGAGCGCGTCGGACGCGAGCTCGGCGGGACGCTGGACGTAGAGCCGTCGCGCGCGCGGGAGCGTGACGACGGCCTCGCCGACCGTCGGCACGATGCGGAGCCGCCCGGCCGACACCTCGCTCCAGTACGCGACCAGCCGGTCGACGAGCGCCGTCGGTCCGCCCGTGAAGTACGCGCGGGGGTGCGCGAGCGGCCGGTCGGGAAATCCGGCGAGCACGACGAACAGGCGGAGGTCACCCGTCGCCCGCGCGGCGCGCGCCGGCACGGCCGTCGCGCAGAGCACGGCGAGCGCCACGAGCGCCGCGGAATTGACAGCCCCGAGGGCCGATGTGAGAATCCGCCCCCGCGCGGCGAAACCCGACCACGGAGGATCGTGCATGCGTCGTCTAGGCACCTGGCTCGCCCTGCTGCTCGCGTCGTTCCTGCTGGTGCTTACCGGCTGCGGCGGCGGGGGCGAAGCGCCGCAGACGACCCCGCCGTCGCCCACCGCGACGACTGCCGCGCCGCCCGCCGCGCCGCCCAGCACGGCGGCGACCGGCCAGGCCGAGGGCGAGGAGGCCGCGCCCCTGCTCGCGTGGGCCGACGGCACGCCCGAGGAGGGCAAGGCGCCGCTCACCGTCGAGTTCAAGGCCGACACCGAGGGCGGGAAGCCGCCGCTCAAGTACGAGTGGAAGTTCGGCGACGGCTCGCCCGCCTCGAACGACGCGAACCCGAAGCACACGTACGACAAGCCCGGGAAGTACCGGGCGGACCTGAGCGTCTCGGACAGCGGCGGCGACTCGGACACCGACTACGTCGAGATCGAAGTCCAGTAGCGCGCTGCTCACGACGCGAGCGTCCCGATGACGTCCGCGACCGCCGCGACGCCGCGCGCGCGGCACCACGCGGCCATCTCCGCCGCGATCCGCACCGGCGCGCGCGGGTCGTAGAAGGTCGCGGTTCCGACCTGCACGGCGCGCGCGCCGGCGCAGAGGAACTCGAGCGCGTCCTCGCCCGTCCGGATGCCGCCGATGCCGACGACGGGAATGCGGACGGCGCGCACGAGCTCGTGCACCATCCGGAGCGCGACCGGCTTCACGGCCGGTCCCGAGAGACCGCCCGTCCGACTCGCGAGCGCCGGGCGGCGCGTCGCGAGATCGACCGCCATGCCGCGGAGCGTGTTGATGGCCGAGAGCGCGTCGGCGCCTTCCGCCTCGGCGGCGCGGCCGACGACGGTGATGTCGCCGACGTTCGGCGAGAGCTTGACCCAGAGCGGCAGCCGCACCCGCGCGCGGACCGCGCGCACGATCGCCCCCAGCGCGACGGGGTCCGTCGCCAGGATCGACCCCCACTCCGGCCGGTTCGGGCTCGACGCGTTCAGCTCGAGCGCGACGATCCCCGGCGCGCCGTCGAGCCGCGCGGCGCACTCGGCGAACTCCTCCGCGGAGTCGCCCCAGAAGTTCGCGACGACGCGGGCGCCCGCGGCGGCGAGCACCGGCAGCCGGTCGTGGAGGAACGCCTCGACGCCGATGTTCTGGAGGCCGATCGCGTTCAGCATGCCGCCGGGCGTCTCGACGATCCGCGGCGCCGGCTTGCCGGCGTACGGCGCGAGCGAGAGCCCCTTCACCGCGATCGCGCCGACGGCGGCGAGGTCGACGAGGCCCGCGAACTCGGTGCCGTAGCCGAACGTCCCCGAGGCGGCGATCACGGGCGTCGGCAGGGCGACGGCGCCGACGCTCACGCCGGTCGAGACCGCCGCGCCGCTCACCGACCGCTCAGGCGGAGCTCCATGACGATCGCGTCCTGTCCGGGCCCGTAGTAGCCCCGTCGCACGCCCAGGTCGCGAAAGCCGAGCTGGCGGTAGAGGCGGCGCGCGACCACGTTTCCCGCGCGGACCTCGAGGAAGACGACGCGCGCGCCGAGGGCGCGCGCCTCGTCGACCACCGCCGAGACGAGCACGCGCCCGTAGCCGAGCCCGCGCCATTCGGGGTGAATCGCGACGTTCAGGAGATGGACCTCGTCGGTCACGCGCCACCGGCACGTGTAGCCGATGACGCGCCCGCCCGGCTCGTCGACGTCGACCGCGACCGTCAGGCGGGCGAACGGCGTCGCCAGCTCCTTCTCGAAGAACGCCTGCGACCACGGCTGCGCGAACGACCGCCGCTCGATCTCGAGCACGGCCGGGAGGTCGTCGCGACGCATGTCGCGAAGCATCGCACGCGGAACGTGCTCGCGAACGGCCATCGGTGCCGGCGCTCCGATCACCACCGTATCAGAGCCGACGCCCAGGTGAAGCCCGACCCGAGCCCGGCGAGGCACACGAGCATCCCGGGCTTGACGCGGCCGGCGAGAACCGCCTCGTGCAGCGCCAGCGGAATGGAGGCGGCGGTCGTGTTGCCGTAGCGCTCGATGTTCGAGAAGACCTTCTCCTCCGGCAGCTCGAGCGCGCCCGCCACGACCTGGTTGATGCGGAGGTTCGCCTGGTGCGGGATCAGGAGGTCCAGGTCGGCGAGGCCGTACCCGTTCGCCGCGAGGGCCTCCTGGATGACCTCGGGCACGCGCGTCACGGCGTGCTTGAAGACGTAGCGCCCTTCCATCTTCGGCCAGAGGTCGCTCCCCGGCTGGTCGAGCATCTTCTCCGTGACGCGCGGCATCTGGCGGCTCGAAGGGCAGTCGATCATGAGCTTTTCCGCGTACCTGCCCTCGCTGTGGAGATGCGTCGAGAGGATGCCGCGGGTCCGATCCGGCTCGGGGCCGAGGACGACGGCGGCCGCGCCGTCCCCGAAGATCACCGCCACCTCGCGCCCGGCGGTCGACTGGTCGATGCCGGTCGAGTGCACCTCGGCGCCGACGACGAGCACGTGGCGCGCGCCGCCCGTGCGGATGAACGCGTCCGCGACGGCGAGCATGTAGACGAAGCCCGAGCACTGGTTGCGGACGTCCATCGCCGGGATGCCGGCGACGCCGAGCTTCTCCTCGAGGAGCGTCGCGCTCGACGGGAAGTCGATGTCGGGCGAGAGCGTGCCGAGGAGGATCAGATCCAGATCCTGCGCCGCGAGGCCCGCGTCGCGGAGCGCGTTGCGAGCCGCCGGGAGCGCCAGGTCGGACGGGCCGGCGTCCGCGCTGATGAAGTGGCGCTCCCGGATCCCGGTCCGCCGCTGGATCCACTCGTCGCTCGTGTCCATGAGCCGCGTGAGATCCGCGTTCGTGACGACGCGTTCGGGGACGAAGTGCCCGAGCCCGAGGATGCGTGAGTTCACCATGGCGTCCATCGCCTCACACGCGCAGCACGGCCGCGCCCCACGAGATTCCGGCGCCCCAGGCCGCGCAGCACACGAGGTCCCCGCGCCGGAGCCGTCCGGTTGCGAGCGCGTCCGCGATCGCGATCGGGATGCCGCCCGCCGCCACGTGGCCGATCGCCCCCGCCGTCGCCACCACCCGGTCCTCGCCGAGGCCGAGGGCGAGGCCGGCGCGGCGCGCGACGCGCGGGTCGAGGTAGTGCATCACGGCGAGCGCGAGCCGGTCGGGCGGGACGTCGGCACGGGCGAGGGCCTCGCGCGCGACCGCCACGAGCCGCGTCTCGGCGTCCGCGTGCAGCGCCTCCGGCTCGATCCGGTAGAAATGCCGGCCCGCCTCGAACGCCGCGCGCGTCATGCGCGCCGGATGGTTGCGGCTCGCGGGGAACTCGCACCAGAAGCGCTGCCAGCCGGCGGGATCCGAGTGGAGGACGACGGCGCGCACGTCGGGTGCGTCCGCCGGGCCGAGGACGAGCGCGCCGGCGCCGTCCCCGAAGATCGGCGTCGCGCACGCCCCGGCGGCCGAGCGGTCGAGCGCGGTCGAGTGGACCTCACCGCCGACGACGAGAACGTGCGCCGCCGTGCCGGCGCGGACGAAGCGGTCGGCCGTCGCGAGCGCGAAGAGGAAGCCCGCACACTGCGCGCGGACGTCGAGCGCGCCGATGGTCCGGCATCCGAGCTTGTCCTGGAGGAAGCAGCCCGAGCCGGGGAACGCGACGTCGGGGGTCATCGTCGCGAACACGATCAAGTCGACGTCGACGGGCTCGAGCCCGGCGGCGGCGAGCGCCTGCCGGCTCGCGTCGCGCCCGAGGTCCGACGGCGCGACGCCCGGTTCGACCCAGTGCCGGCGCGCGATGCCGCACGCCGCCTCGATCGCCGCCGCCGAACGGCCGAGGCTCGGCGCGAGCTCCGCCGTCGTCACGACGCGCGGCGGCAGCACCGCGCCCCAACCGAGGACCGCGCTCGACGGCACGCGTCGCCGCCTACGCGCCGGCCTTCGGGAGGATGACCTCGAGCGTCTTGTCGCGGTAGCGGTGCTTGAAGCCCGCGACCGGGTCGCCCAGGGGCACGCGCGTCGTGAACTCCGGCGGGAACGCCGGGGCGACGGCGGTGAGCTTGCGGACCGACGGGTCGCTCACGCGCCCGTGCACGACGACGCTCCCGTTCTCGACCTTCAGGTCGTAGTCGTAGTCCGGCATCTCGGGCGGGAGCCGCAGCTCGTCGGCGAGCGAGGACGGCGGGAGCGCGCGCGGGAACTCGACGCGCAGGATGTACGCGTCGTCGCGGTCCTCGAGCCTATAGACGGAGCCGTAGCGCCGATCGCGCTCGAGCTTGCCGTCGAAGTGATCCTGGCCGGCGTAGAAGCCGTCGAACGACGGCGTGCTCTCGGCGCCGCGCGTGCCGAGGAGGAGCCGGAGCGGCCAGCCGAGGCCGACCGCCACGAGCGGTCCGTAGATCGCGGCGCGCTGCGGCACCCGAGCGACCGGCGTCCCGCGGAAGAGGCTCTCGCGCAGACGCCACGCGGCCTCCGCCGCCGCGAGCACGATCCCGAAAAAGATCCAGCTCGAGAGCTTCGGCGTGAAGAAGCCCGCCCGCCCCCCGACGATCGCGAGCACCATGAGCACGACGGGATACAGGACGAGGTTCAGGAACAGGTTCGCCGCGGTCGCGAGCTGCGCGTTGAAGTAGCGGCGATCGGCGACCGCGGTCTCGAGCCGCTGCTTGGCGGCCGCCGGCATCGCACCGAGAACGCCCTGCCCCGCAGCGAGGAGCGCCAAGCCGAGGCGCGTCCCGATCGACCGCACGCGCCGGCGCGGCGCGCCCAAGTCCGCGAGCAGCTGCTCGAACGTACCGGGCAGCTCGCCCGCGAAGGTGGGCGTGGGCCGGGGCGGCGTGGGACGCCCGATCGGCTTCTCGACGCGGCCGCGCACGCCGGCGGTCGGCCGGGCGGCGGGCGCGGGCGCGGCGGCCGCGGCGGGCGCCGGCTTCGCGGCGGGCGGCGGCGCGGCGGCGGGCGGCGGCGCGGCAGCGACCGGCCCCGCCTGGCCGTTGCCGGCGGCGGGGGCCGCCCCCTCCTTCTTGAAGCGCGACGGCGCGTCGTCGGGGATCGTCTCGTCGGGATGGAGCCGGCGCGCGCGCGCGAGCAGCACCTCGTGCGTCTCCGGAATGTCCGGGTTCGGCACGCAGCAG
>Ga0070741_10005015_pt1 | contig 30119 bp, 30 predicted proteins | sample Coa_R1_4_FD_66440 | JGI IMG/M metagenome (GOLD analysis project Ga0070741, IMG submission 66440) | Surface soil microbial communities from Centralia Pennsylvania, which are recovering from an underground coalmine fire - Coalmine... | ecosystem: Environmental > Terrestrial > Soil > Unclassified ... | reverse complement strand
AGACCGGCGAGCGGACGGGGTCAAGGCCGTCAGCCGCCGAAGGCGGTGGCGCGTCCAGCGCCAGCCTTGAGGCCGGCCGCTCGGCGGTCTACTTCAACACAGTTGCTCCTCGGTGAACCAGCGTTTGCCACCGTCGCGCTCGCGAAGCCTTTGGAGCTTCGCAAGAGCTTGGCGCAGCATGGGTGCGCCAGGACCACACGATTTCGCCGTCCGTGGCCATGCCGCACGTCTGACGGCATCTTCACGTCCACCGCAATTCCGCTCCACGTTCGTGACGACGCGTACGCCCCTTTGATCGGAACGGAACGGGCGGCATTCTGCGTCAAATCAGAAATTCTGTAAATAAGAATATTTTTTCGTTGAGGGCTTGACGGGGATCGGCAAGCCGCGCTCGTCGGGCAAATCAGCTGGGGATGTCGTTCGCGTCACACGAGGCGCCATTGCGCTAACGCCGTCTGTATCCGCCTGCAGAGCTGAACTCGCTCTTGCGTCGCTGTCGCGATTGATCCAAATCAAAGAGATCGTTTGCGAGATTGATGATCCTGCTTTGATGTCTCATCGTCATTGCGTCATCGTTGCGTCCTTGCTGGTGCTTGTTGGAGTTGCGTCATCGGGCGCTGCCAGCGCAGCTGATGCCAATGCAAGTCCCGTCAAGGCGCCGCGGCTTGCCGATGTGCCGTGGATTTCGGTCAACGACAACTACCTGACCTATTCCTATCTGCCCGATGGCGCCGACCCGGGCGTCGCAGGCAAGACGGCGAAGCAGTCCTACGCGTTCAGCCATTTCGATGTGTGGGCCTATGGCACGAACTTCGCCAATGTCCAGCTGATCAAGTCGGACCACAGCGATCCCGCAAGCCCCTGCGGCAACTATCTCGCGCCGGTCTTCGGCTGCGCCGGCGCAACCGAGATACTTGGGCAGGTCCGCAGCACGTTGGACTGGAATGAGATCTTCAACACGCACCTGTTCACCGCGGGGCCGCTGCACAGCGTTTCGTTCGAGGTTGGCCTCGATGCCGGAACGAAAAACAATTATCAGGCGCTGGACAGGAGAGACGTGGTCGCCGGCCTGCAATTCGCGTTCAGCCTGCCTTACAAGGGCTATATCAACGTGGCTCCGCTGTATTACCAGGAGTGGAATCACAACACGTTCGTAACGCCGCCTTATGCCAAGCCGTATCCCGGCATTCCCGACGGCAATACCCGCTACAATCCGACCTGGGCGCTCGAGATCAATTACTACATGGATCTGGGCTTCCTGCCGCCGAGCCTGCAGTTCTTTGCCGTCTCTGGCCGCGCCGGCTTCTATGGACCGAAGGGAACGGGTGCGGCGCCCGGCGTCATCAATCCCTATTACGCCACCAAGACCGAAATCAAAACCGAGCCGGTCCGCCTGACCTTTGACGCGGGCAAGGCGCTGTGGGGCCAGAAATATTCACAAATCGTACAGCTCTTCGTTGCCTACCGCTACTGGGAAAACAAGTTCGGGCACAACGACCAGGATCCCGCCGACAGGGTCTGCTACACCGCCGGCGTCAACAATGGCGGCTGTACCGAGAAGTCGGTGTATTCCGGCATCACGGTGAAGTTCTGACGTGAGAGCCAGGTTCTGACGTGAGAGCATCTGAGGCGAGCGCTGAAACCAGAAACGGCGCTGCAAGCAGCGCCGTTCTGGTGCACCAAACGCGTGGAATCGGCCCACTTTGACTGGCCCTGGCGGGAGCGACCCGCTCTGGCGCTGCTGGTGTGGGAACCCGCTCGCGATCCGCCAGTTAGGTTACGCTCCAGCGAGTCGGTGTCAACACGATTCACGCTGACCGGTATTGGCGAGATTCACGCGAGCGCGTAGCCCGGATGGGCGCAAGCGAGATCTCGGGGACAACAGGCACAGTTCCGGATATCGCTTCATTGATCCGGGCTATGCCGGTCGCGAAAATGCTGGAACACGCCGACCTAGCGTGACAGCGCCGTCAGATGCTCGAGCATGATCTCGCAGGCCCGCTCGGCCTCGACCAGCGTATTGAACGGGGAACCGCCGACTTTAACGGCCGACCTGTTCTGATGGGCCGGACGCCACGACACCACAAAGCCGGGATTGCCGTGAAGACCTGGACCGCTGCGGCTCTCATAGCTGATCACGAAGGAAAAGCCGCTGCTGCTCGCACTCCAGATCTGAATGTGCTTGATCGGAGTGGTAACGCGATTGAACTGCATGCTGCACTCGGTACGGCGCGCGTGTTCTACCCCTGCGGGAGTAGATACCAGCGTGCTGATTCTGAAAATGCAGGTGCGTTGACCCAAAGGTTGTTTTCAACCGACAATCCCCAATGTGTTGCACCAACGTGTTGACGCGGTCGTGATGCAGTTCCCCTGCGCGCCCAGGCGAGCGGGCCGTTGCGCCCGCGATCATCGCGAGATGACTGCGCAAGCGATTGGCCCGGACAAATCGTCGGGCAGTGACCCGGTTGCTAAGTCCGAAGACAGTTTGCGCGAGTTGCTCGATTGCCGCCTTAACCTGAAGCAATCGATCTACGGATCTGCGGCCTACACTTTTTTAACGAACTCCGATTTCAGATTCATCGCGCCGATGCCGTCGATCTTGCAGGCGATGTTGTGTCCGTCGCTCGCGTCGGTCAGGCGGATATTCTTCACCTTGGTGCCGCCCTTGACGACCGAGGACGAGCCCTTGACCTTCAGGTCCTTGATCACGATGACGCTGTCGCCATCGGCAAGCATGTTGCCGTTGGCATCGTGCACACCTGGTTCGTCAGAGGTCTCCGCGGCTGCGGCCGTCGTGGTGCTCCATTCATGGGCGCATTCCGGACATACCCAGAGATCGCGATCCTGATAAGCATGTTCGGAATTGCATTCCGGACATTTCATTCCGTCGTTCATATCAACCTCAGCTCCCTCTCAGCGGAGCGCACCGTAGGTTCATGTCGGCACAAATCAAGCGAAAACGACCGGGCCGAGGGCAGGGCGGTCCCATATGGCAGCTCAGCGCCATGTGAACCAGCCCGGCCTCGTGCTTCGGGAGCGCCGCGGAAGGCGGGCGTCTCGAAGGATGGCCGCAAAGACATCGCGCGTCCGGGTCCTGCAGGACCTGCCGTCGCCCAGCAAGTCTGCACGCTCAGTTATGAGACACCGCGCAGCCGTCGCAGATGATGAGCTTCTTCTTCACCCTGGCATCGTCCATCTGCAGCTGCGCGTCGTCATCCTTCCAGGAGTTGCCAGTGGTCGTGCTGGTGTAGGCGTCTTTCGGTTGCCCGCCCTTGCTCCTGGTTCGATCGGACGTGATGTCGGTCGGTGCAGACGACCCCGGAGCCTGTCCCAAGCCATCCCAATCAGGTGCGGTCGCCGCCGTCGCCAAGGGGACCTCACAGCCGCCAACCGACAGACAGCATCCGCCGAGCGGGAGGGCAGCCAGAGCCGCCGCAATCAAAATGGCTTTCATAAGATCGATCCAAAAAATGCGCTACGCGAACGCTACCGGCCCCGTGCCCGATAATGGCTGCGGATTTCCATTTCGGAAACTGCAATCCGGCAACACTGTCGAATTATCATTCCGCCGCCAGGGCCAACGCCGCCGCCTAGCGGCATGATCCGGAAGAATGTAAAGCGGCTTTCCGAAAAGATCATGCTCAATCAAAGGCTAAAGCGCGATGACGATTCACCCTCATCTCATCGCGCTTTAGCGGCCACCGTCGCCTGAAAGGCGCAGGAACTCCCGCTTCATCGCATCCACCTTGGCGACATAGGCCGCAACGAGGTGATCGCCGCAGCGCTCGGTCGCGATCATGTGAAACCTGCGGCGCGCGTAAGCCGTGGCGGGGCCCGCACCACAGAGATGGATGAAGGCGGCGAGATCCTGCTTCTGCTGCGGACTTGCGGACGCGACGCCGGCACGGGCGAGTGTGGCCGCCACATGGCGGTCGAGGTAAACCGAGGTGAGCTCGACGGCATGGCTCGGGATCACGCGGAAGGTGAGGCTTGTGAACCCGCAGCCGCGATCCACGACGACATTGTCGCGGATGCACGATCCCCGCGCCTCGGCGTAAGCTCCATCGATGGTCTGGAACAGGCCGACGGCGCTGGAGGCGGGCTTGTAGATCGAAAACGGATTGAAGCTCCATTGCCAGCGCCAATAGGTCCGCGTCAGCGGATTGCCGCTGCTCTCGATCTGCGCCAGCGCCGCCAGCAGCTCGGGTGTGATGGTACTGGTGGAATATTCGCGAAACAGCGGCCCATATTGCCGCCACGTCTCGGCCGGCTCCTTGTCGAGGCTGTGGCCGACAAGGAAGAACAGCTCGGTGGGCTTGCGGATGACCTGGTAGACGAGATTCGCTGGGGCCAGGATCGCAAGCAGGAGCGCCACGATCGCCAGCAGGCGAACCGCCCTCGGTGCTTGCGCGAATTTTCGGCTCGCCCACCGCGCGTGCCGTCGCCAGCGGCGAAGGCGAGAGACAAGGCTCTTGTCTTTATTTGGCATACGTTTTGTCGGAGCGGACAGGCTAGCAAAGTGTGCCGACCGGGGGAGGGAGGGGGGCGGATGTGTCCTTCGGAACTGGGCGGTATGCCGGGCAACAGCACTATGCTAGCCTCCTGGCCTCGCAATTGGCTGCGCTGGGATCAAGTGCAGAATTGATCGTGGGGACGGAACCAAGGAAACGGCTATGACCAGCTACACGGTTGGCTTGAAAAGCGGGACGCACAACTCGGCGCTTACGATCGAAGCCGAGGACGCATTGCTCGCGGCCCTGAAGGGCAAGCTTGAGAATCCTGAAGCGCTCATCACCTATGTTCGAAAAGCAAATCAACGCGGTGATCGTCGCCATCCGCATGAAGAACTGCGGAACAAGAAAATGGCTTAGCGTGAAGGGCAGGTTAGCGACTGGTCGGCCGCAGAATGGCGGATTGCGATAGTGCTGATCCGTCCTACGGACCTTCTTCATGTTGATCTTCCCCCGAAAAAATGGACACGGTTAAGCTGCTTTTGGCTCCATCTCGATGATCGGTAAGCTGAACCGCCTGCCGGTCGGCACACAACACGCTCTGCACCAGCCGGCCTGTCTCGGCAGCCTCGCCGAGATCAAACACTCTCGATCGTCCTCGAGAGCTCGGAGCGGCAGGTTCACGCCTCCATGTGGGAGGCCGATCGTTGGGAGTTGGTCGAGCGCCTGGCGGGGGCGTCGGCCAAGGCGGCACCTTGCGCTGGATCAAGGTTGCGCCGGCCTCCACCGCTCGAATTGACCGGAATCGCAGTCTCCCGTTAGGTTGCGGGACGCTTGGCTATCGGAGTGGCCCATATATGGAACGCATTACCGCAACGCTCGATGAGGGCCTGGTCGAGGAGCTTGATCGCTTCCAGAGGGATCGTGGCTATCAAAACCGGTCGGAAGCCTTGCGTGACCTGATACGCGCGGGGCTGCAGGGGGTGCCGCAAGAGCATGAGAGCGGGGCCTGCGTCGGGGCGCTCGTCTATGTCTACGACCACGAGGTCCGGGCACTTGCCAAGAGGCTGACGACAGCCCAGCACGATCATCACGATCTGTCGGTTGCAACCATGCACGTCCATCTCGATCATCATTCCTGCCTCGAGGTCGCCGTGCTGCGCGGCTCATCCGCCGACGTTCGGCATTTCTCCGAGCATGTGATCGCGGAGCGCGGCGTTCGTCACGGCCGGCTCGTGGTCATTCCGGTTGCGCTCGAAGCGGAGACGCATATCCATGGCGGCGGCAAGCCGCATGCGCATTCCCATGCTCATGTTCGCCATGCCGGGAAAGGCGCAAAGTCCGCCCGTTAACTTACCATTACAGCTACGCGCTGACGAGCTCGACCAGGGTCAGCCTCGACTATCAGTTCATCAAGAACCCCGGCTACAACGCCGATCGCGGCCCGGCCAACGTCTTCGCCACGCGAGCGCACTGGCAAATCTAGCGTAAGACCTGATCTCTTGCTTTTCACAGGTGGACATTCCGTTTCCAGGTCGTCGGCTTGCGATGCGCCCTCGGATGGCTTCGATAACGATGGGTTTTCCTCGTCGCGCACTGACCGGACGACAAATTTTGCGTCAGGCCAAGCGCAAGCGACAATTTGGCCTGGATATTGCTGGGGTCATGATATGAGAATTCGTGAAGATCATCATACGCGCGAGGATGACCGATGAGCGTCCGCCCTGTGCGCGGCCCCACGTCATTGCTCGGCTTGATTCCTTTCGGCTCGGCAGCCCTGTTTGCGGGCCTGATCCTCGCCAACGTCGCTGCCTGGTTGTGGGCGTTTGCGGTGTTTGCCGACCGACCGGCGGTCATGGGCACGGCCTTGCTGGCCTGGGTGTTCGGGCTGCGGCATGCGGTGGATGCGGATCACATCGCGGCCATCGACAACGTCGTGCGCAAGCTGATGCATGACGGCGGCGCCCCGCGGGCCGCAGGCCTCTATTTTTCCCTCGGTCATTCCACGGTCGTGGTGGCCGGAACAATTCTGCTCGCGCTTGCGGCGATGCGGCTCAGTGATGGCGACAGCCTCGTGCGAACCGTCGGCAGCGTGATCGGGACCTCGGTTTCGGCCGGCTTTCTGCTCCTGATCGCGGCGGTCAATCTGGTCATTCTCGCCGGCCTCTGGCAGACGTTCTGCGCTGTCCAAACGCGCGGCGCGCCGGAGCTTGCGAATGTCGATGCCCTGTTGTCCGCCCGTGGCCTTTTGGCGCGGCTGCTGGGGCCGATGTTTCGCATGCTGACGAAGGATTGGCATTTGTATCCGCTCGGCCTGCTGTTCGGCCTCGGCTTCGACACGGCGACGGAGATCGGCTTGTTGAGCATTTCGGCCGCGGAAGCCGCGCGCGGCATGCCGGTTTATCATGTGCTGTTGTTTCCAGCGCTATTCACCGCGGCCATGGCGCTGGTCGACACCGCCGACAGCACGCTGATGGTCAGCGCCTACCGCTGGGCTTTCAGCGATCCGCTGCGCAAGCTCTGGTACAACATCACGATCACCGGAGCCTCGGTGATCGTCGCCGCCTTCATCGGCGGCATCGAGGCGCTCGGCTTGGTCGGCCAGCGGCTCGGGCTCGCTGGTGGCCTGTGGGATGTCGTCGCCAGGCTCAACGATAGTCTCGCCGATTTCGGCTTCATTGTTGTCGGATTGTTCGTGCTGGCCTGGCTCGGCTCGCTTGTGATCTATCGCGTGAAGTTCTCTGATCGGTCCACGCGAGGTGCTGCCGGTCGCCGTGATCTGATTGCCGTGACCGTGCCGATACAGCCGAGGCAGTCCGACCCGTCCGCTTGTCGATAATGCCATTCTTGCAGCTTGCTGCAGTCGCGCTGCCGCCTGCGGACGATTGCTCAAATGCGGGTGTCCCGTGGTAGTGAACCAAACGGCCCGCGGTATCGTTGCGGCCGCAAGCGCTATCGAGGGATTGTCGATGGACCATGGCGTCGATCTCGCTGGATTCAATCTGCATCCGCAGCGCGGTGCGGCCTTGGGAGAGGTGCATGCGCGTCCATTCACCCGCCTCACGGCGCCGCTCGGCGTGCTGCGCTTTGCCTTTCTGAACCAGGGCGACGCGGCGGCGATCGACCGGCGGAGTCTTGCTGCTTTCTGCGCCGCGCGCGGGCTTGCCGCGCCGGAGCCGTCGGCAAAGCATCATCAGGTGACGATCGGCGCGATCCTGCTGCGTTGGGAGCAGCATTCCGAATTCACGACGTTCACCTGGATCTGGAGCAGGGAGGCTTCCGACCAGCCGTTCGGCGCAATGCATCAAGAGCTGGCCCCGTTGGTTCGTGCGCTGCCGCAGGCGGGCCAATTGTTGGTCGCGCTCAGGCTCGAGGTCGTGCAGACATCGGACGCCAGCTTGCGTGCGGAGCAGCTCTTCGAGAAGAGCAGCCTTGCGATGGTCAAGATCCGGAGCGGTCCGGCCGTGGTGGCGTCGGACTTCCGCGCAGACGAGCAGGGCTTCGTGCGCATCCTCGTCTGCAATGCCGGCCTGTCGCCGGGCCGGTTGGGTGCTTTGGTGCAGCGCGTATTGGAGATCGAGACCTACCGCACGCTGGCGCTGCTCGGCCTGCCGGCGGCGCTCGAGCTTGCGCCATCGGTTGATCGCATCGGACAACGGCTGGTCGAGGTGCTCGAGGAAATGCAAGGCGCGGAGGATCTCAAGCTCAACAATCACCTGTTGACCGAGCTCACCGCGCTTGCCGCCTCGTTGGAGCGGGGGGCAGCCGGAAGCCTGTTCCGCTTCGGCGCGAGCCGCGCCTATGACGAGATCGTCCGGGCGCGGCTCACCGTGATCGAAGGCGGCGAGGTCGAGGGTTATCCGACCTGGTCATCATTCCTCGCGCGGCGCATGGCGCCGGCGATGCGTACTTGCGCGACCATGGAGGATCGTCAGGCGAACCTGTCGGTCAAGCTGGCGCGCGCTGCGGATCTGCTGCGGACGCGCGTCGACGTCGAGCTGGAGGAGCAAAACCGCGACCTGCTGCGCTCGATGAACGAGCGGACCAGGCTGCAGCTTCGCCTGCAGAGCACGGTCGAGGGATTGTCGGTGGCGGCAATCGGATATTATGTGGTCAGCCTGTTCGGCTATCTGGCCAAGGGCGCGCATGATGCCGGCTTGCATGTCGAGCCCTCGTACGCGACAGCCGTCTTCGTGCCGATCGCGATCGGCGTGATCTGGATCATCACTCACAATATCCGCAGGCGCCACCTCAAGCACGACCAGGCAGTGTCGTAAGACCAGCCCTTGAATTTGCCGGAGCGAAATCATGGCGGCTGTGCTAGGAAGCGCGGACAGGCAGAGGAAACCCGCCGGCGGGAAGGAGCGACCGATGAGCCGATCTGAGCGGATGACCAATGTGCTCTGGCTGCAGGGGGCGAGCTGCGGCGGCTGCACGATGTCGGTGCTGGAAAGCGGCTCATCCGGCTGGTTCGACGAACTCCGGCAATTCGGCATCAATCTGTTGTGGCATCCTTCGGTGAGCGAAGAGACCGGTGAGGAGGCACGCGCCGTGCTCGAAGCGGTTGCCGAGGGAAAGACGCCGCTCGACCTCCTGCTGCTCGAAGGCTCCGTCGCCCGCGGTCCCAACAGTACCGGCCGTTTCAATCTGCTCGCCGGCACCGACAAGTCCATCTATCGCTGGATGCTCGACCTCGCCCCGCGCGCCGACTATGTGGTCGCGGTCGGAAGCTGCGCCGCTTATGGCGGCGTTCCCGCCGCCGGCTCCAATCCGACCGATGCGGTCGGGCTGCAGTTCGAAGGCTCTGATCTTGGCGGGGCGCTCGGCGCAGCGTTCCGGTCGCGGCTTGGGCTTCCCGTCATCAACGTCGCGGGCTGCGCGCCGCATCCCGGCTGGATCATGGAAACGTTGCTGGCCTTGACCTGCAAGGACCTTGCCGCGGCTGATCTTGACGGCTACGGCCGCCCCAAATTCATCGCCAATCATCTCGCGCATCATGGCTGCTCGCGCAACGAGTTCTACGAGTTCAAGGCCAGTGCCGAAACGATGTCGCAGCGCGGCTGCCTGATGGAGCATCTCGGCTGCAAGGCGACGCAGGCCGTGGGTGATTGCAATCAGCGTTCGTGGAATGGCGGCGGATCATGCACCAAGGGCGGCTATGCCTGCATCGCCTGCACGTCGCCGGGATTCGAAGGTTCGCAGAATTTCCTGGAGACCGCCAAGCTCGCCGGCATTCCCGTCGGGCTGCCGACCGACATGCCGAAGGCCTGGTTCGTCGCGCTCGCCGCATTGTCGAAGTCCGCCACGCCGCGGCGCGTGCGCGCCAATGCGATTTCTGATCACGTGGTCGTGCCGCCCGGCCGTTCAAGCGGCAAGCGTGTACCATGACACGGATCACGATCGGCCCGTTCAACCGCGTCGAGGGCGATCTCGAAGTCCGCCTTGATGTCGAGCGCGGCCGGGTGGTGCGCGCCGAAGTCACTGCGCCGCTCTACCGCGGCTTTGAACAGATTCTGGAGGGGCGTCCGCCACGCGACGCCCTGGTTCTGGCGCCGCGCATCTGCGGCATCTGCTCGGTGTCACAGTCGATAGCGGCTGCCACGGCCCTGCGCGAGGCGATCGGGTGCGAGGCCGCGCCAAACGGATTGCTGGCGACCAACATTGCGCACGCTGCCGAAAATGCGGCTGATCACCTGACGCATTTCTATCTGTTCTTCATGCCCGATTTCGCCCGCGAAGCGTATTCGGCGCATTCCTGGCATGGGGCGACGGCGGAGCGCTTTGCAGCCACCGGCGGCAGCGCCGCGCGCGAGGCGCTTCCGGCCCGTGCGCGCCTTCTCGAGGTGATGGGGATCATCGCAGGAAAATGGCCGCACAGTCTCGCGTTTCAGCCCGGCGGGACGACCCGGGCCATCGAGCTCGGCGAACGCGTGCGGCTGATGGCGATTGCGACAGGCTTTCGCGCATTTCTCGAACGTGTGGTCTTCGCGGATACGCTGGAGAACGTGCTTGCGATCGCCAGTTCACAACAGCTCGATGGCTGGCGCGAAGGCCGGGGCGGCGACTTCGCGCATTTCCTCGCTCTGGCGGAGGAGCTGGCACTTGCCGGGCTTGGCAAGGGGCCGGGACTCCTGATGAGCTACGGCGCCTATCACGACGGCGAGGGCGCGCTGTTTCCCCGCGGCATTTTTGGCCCCCGTGGGGCTGCCGAGCCGCTTCCGCTCACCCAGATCACCGAGGACGTCTCGCACGCCTGGATGCGGGATTGCTCGGCCGATCCCGCACACAGCGCGACCATCCCCGATGCCGACAAGCCGCAGGCCTATAGCTGGTGCAAGGCGCCGCGGCTGTCGGGCCAGCCGATCGAGGTCGGCGCCCTCGCACGCCAAGCCGTCGCGGGCCATCCGCTGGTCACGGACCTGATCGCGGCCGATGGCAGCAATGTCCGCAATCGGGTGATCGCGCGGCTGATCGAGACCGCGCGCATTGCCGTCGCGATGGAGCAATGGATCAGGGCCTTGCGTCTGTCCGATCCTTTTTGCCTGGATACGCGCGAGATACCCGACGGCAATGTGGTCGGATTGGTCGAGGCTGCCCGCGGCAGCCTCGGGCACTGGCTCGCCGTTCACGCCGGCAAGATCGCGCGCTACCAGATCATTGCGCCGACCACCTGGAATTTCTCGCCCCGTGATTCCTTCGATGTTGCGGGACCGCTGGAGCAGGCGCTGGTCGGAACGGACGTGGGTGATGCAGGACCGCGGGCCGTCGCCATCCAGCATATCGTCCGCTCGTTCGATCCCTGCATGGTGTGCACCGCGCACTGATCGTTCGCGAGCTCAGCGAATCCAGTGCCGGAAAGTTGCTTGCCGCTCGAGATCGAATAGTTTCCGCTTCCCTCCATCGCATCGTCCCTGCAGGCGCTGATCTCTGTGCTTTGTGTTCCGCAAGCACCTGGAATTCCTTCATTTTCATTTCGCGCCCCTGTGTTGGCCTGCTTCTTGCTGTCCAGAGCTCGGCAAACGGTCACGGCCGACAACAGATCAGATGGGAGGGCTCATGGGCGCGGCGACGGAGACTTTTTACAGCGTGATCAGGCGTCAGGGCATCACGCGGCGAAGCTTTCACAAATTCTGCAGTCTGACGGCGACGAGCTTGGGGCTCGGTCCACTCGCGGCGAGCCGCATTGCCAACGCGCTGGAGACCAAGCCGCGCGTGCCCGTGATCTGGATGCACGGGCTCGAATGCACCTGCTGCTCGGAGAGCTTCATCCGCTCGGCGCATCCCTTGGTGAAGGATGCGGTGCTGTCGATGATCTCGCTCGACTATGACGACACCATCATGGCCGCAGCGGGCCACCAGGCGGAGGCGATCCTGGAGGAGACCCGCGCCAAGTACAAAGGGCAATATGTGCTCGCGGTCGAAGGCAATCCGCCGCTCAACGAGGGCGGCATGTTCTGCATCGACGGCGGCAAGCCGTTCGTCGAAAAGCTGAAGATGATGGCCGAAGATGCCATGGCGATCATCGCCTGGGGCGCCTGCGCGTCCTGGGGTTGCGTGCAGGCCGCCAAGCCCAATCCGACCCAGGCCACCCCGATCGACAAGGTGATCACCAACAAGCCGATCATCAAGGTGCCGGGTTGTCCGCCGATTGCGGAAGTCATGACCGGCGTCGTGACCTTCATCACCACCTTCGGCAAGCTGCCGGAGCTCGACCGGCAGGGCCGGCCGAAAATGTTCTACTCCCAGCGCATCCATGACAAGTGCTACCGGCGGCCGCATTTCGACGCCGGCCAGTTTGTCGAGGAGTGGGACGACGAGTCCGCGCGCAAGGGCTATTGCCTCTACAAGATGGGCTGCAAGGGCCCGACGACCTACAACGCCTGCTCGACCGTGCGCTGGAATGGCGGCGTGTCCTTTCCGATTCAATCCGGCCATGGCTGCATCGGCTGCTCCGAGGACGGCTTCTGGGACAAGGGCTCGTTCTACGACCGCCTCACCACCATCAAGCAGTTCGGGATCGAGAAGAATGCCGATCAGATCGGCATGGCGGCGGCCGGCGTGGTCGGCGCGGCAGTTGCGGCGCATGCGGCGGTCACGGCGGTGAAACGGCTCACCGGCAAGCGCGAAAACGCGGCTCAAGACAATTAATCGAATTCAGGGAAGATAACGATGGGCATCCAGACACCCAATGGGTTCAATCTCGACAACTCCGGCAAACGCATTGTGGTCGATCCCCTGACCAGGATCGAGGGCCACTTGCGGGTCGAGGTCAATGTCGATTCCGACAACGTGATCCGCAACGCGGTGTCGACCGGCACGATGTGGCGGGGCATCGAGACCATCCTGCGCGGCCGCGATCCCCGCGACGCCTGGGCCTTCACCGAACGGATCTGTGGCGTCTGCACCGGCACCCATGCGCTCACCTCGGTGCGTGCGGTGGAGAATGCGCTTCGTATCACCATCCCCGAGAATGCCAATTCGATCCGCAACATCATGCAGCTCTGTCTGCAGGTGCATGACCATCTCGTGCACTTCTACCATTTGCATGCGCTCGACTGGGTCGACGTGGTCTCGGCGCTGAAGGCCGATCCTAAGGCCACCTCGGCGCTTGCGCAGTCGGTGTCGTCCTGGCCGCTGTCGTCGCCCGGCTATTTCAAGGATCTGCAGATCAGGCTGACCAAGTTCGTCGAATCCGGACAGCTCGGTCCGTTCAAGAACGGCTATTGGGGACACGCCGCCTACAAGCTTCCGCCGGAAGCCAACCTGATGGCGGTGGCGCATTATCTGGAGGCGCTCGATTTCCAGAAGGACATCGTCAAGGTTCACACCATCTATGGCGGCAAGAATCCGCATCCGAACTGGCTGGTCGGCGGCGTGCCCTGCGCCATCAATGTCGACGGCACCGGTGCGGTGGGCGCCATCAACATGGAACGGCTCAATCTGGTGTCCTCGATCATCGACCGCTGCATCGCCTTCACCGAGCAGGTCTATCTGCCGGACATCATTGCCATCGGCTCCTTCTACAAGGATTGGCTCCATGGCGGCGGGCTCTCCGGCAAGAGCGTGATGGCCTATGGCGACATTCCGGAAAACGCCAATGACTATTCGGCGAAGAACCTCAAGCTGCCGCGCGGCGTCATCCTCAACGGCAATCTCAACGAGGTCCTGCCGATCGATCACGGCGATCCCGAGCAGATCCAGGAATTCGTCACCCACTCCTGGTACAAATACCCTGATGAGACCAAGGGGCTGCATCCCTGGGACGGCGTGACCGAGCCGAACTATCAGCTCGGGCCCAATGCCAAGGGCACCAAGACCGACATCAAGGAGCTGGACGAAGGCGGCAAATATTCCTGGATCAAGGCGCCGCGCTGGCGCGGCAATGCCGTCGAGGTCGGGCCGCTGGCGCGCTACATCGTCGGCTATGCGCAAGGCAGGCCTGAGTTCAAGGAGCCGACGGAGAAGCTGCTCAAGACGCTCGATCTGCCTGTCACCGCGCTGTTCTCGACGCTCGGCCGCACCGCGGCGCGTGCGCTCGAATGCCAGTGGGCGGCGCACCAGATGCGCTACTTCCAGGACAAGCTGGTGGCGCGCATCAAGGCGGGCGACAGCGCAACGGCCAATGTCGAGAAGTGGAAACCGGAGAGCTGGCCGAGGGAAGCCAAGGGCTACGGCTTCACCGAGGCGCCGCGTGGCGCGCTCGCGCACTGGATCAAGATCAAGGACACCAAGATCGACAATTACCAGTGCGTGGTGCCCACGACGTGGAACGGATCGCCGCGCGATCCCAAGGGCAATATCGGGGCGTTCGAGGCTTCGCTGATGGACACGCCGATGGCCGATCCGGAGAAGCCATTGGAGATTCTGCGTACCATCCATTCCTTCGATCCGTGCCTTGCCTGCTCGACCCATGTGATGTCACCGGACGGCCAGGAAATGGCCACGGTGAAGGTGCGATAGGGAGGCGGCCATGCTGGAGAAAGCTCCTCAGATCGTGACCGCAGCCGTCGCCGCCGACGCGGCACGGAGCGACCGCAGCGTCGAACGCGACGTCGTCTATGTCTATGAAGCGCCGGTGCGGCTGTGGCACTGGATCAATGCGTCGGCGATCCTGGTGCTCGGCCTGACCGGCTACTTCATCGGCAGCGGCATTCCGACCATGCCAGGCGAAGCGAGCGACCATTTCCTGTTCGGCTACATCCGCTTTGCACATTTTTCCGCCGGTTATGTGCTGACCGTCGGCTTCCTCTTGCGCATCTACTGGGCCTTCATGGGCAATGCTCACGCCAAGCAGATCTTCTACGTGCCGTTCTGGCGCAAGAGCTTCTGGATGGAGGTGTTGCACGAGATCCGCTGGTACGTCTTCCTGGAGTCCAAGCCGAAGAAATATGTCGGGCACAATCCGCTCGCGCAGCTCGCGATGTTCTTCATGTTCACGCTGACTGTTGCCTTCATGATCGTCACCGGCTTTGCGCTCTATGCGCAGGGCGCGGGCAACGACAGCTGGCAATTCAAGCTGTTCGGCTGGGTGTTTGCGATCTGGCCGAACAGCCAGGACGTCCACACCTGGCATCACATGGGTCTGTGGGTGATTGTCATCTTCACCGTGGTCCACATTTATGCCGGGGTCCGCGAAGACATCATGTCGCGCCAGAGCATCATCTCCTCGATGATCTCGGGCGAGCGCGAATTCCGCGACTGACGGAGCGGGCGATGCCGGCAGCTGAGAACAAGAGGCGCATTCTGGTGCTCGGCATCGGCAACATCCTGTGGGCCGATGAGGGATTTGGCGTGAGGGTGGTGGAGGAGTTTCACCGCCGCTACGCCGTTCCCGACAACGTCACCGTCCTCGATGGCGGGACGCAGGGGCTCTATCTCGTCAACTATCTCGAGGAGGCCGACTGCCTGATCGTGTTCGACGCTATCGACTACGGGCTTCCGCCTGGTCAGTTGAGGCTCGTTCGCGACGAGGAGGTGCCCAAGTTCACCGGCGCCAAGAAGATGAGCCTGCATCAGACCGGCTTCCAGGAGGTGCTGAGTGCAGCGGACCTGCTCGGCCGCTGCCCGCGGCATCTCGTCTTGATCGGCTGTCAGCCGCTGGATCTCGAGGATTGGGGCGGGCCGCTGACCGGCCCGGTGCGTGCGCAGATCGAGCCCGCGATCGAACTGGCGTGCGAGCATCTCGCACAATGGGGAGCGTCCCCGCAACTGCGCACCACGCCGCTGTCGGAAGCGGAGCGGCTGCTCGCCAACGATATCGATCATTTGAGTTACGAGATGAGGGCGCGGCCGGCCTAGCGGCCCGCGGATGACGATGTGCCTTGGCCTGCCCATGACGATTGTCGAGACCGATGGCATCTCGGCACTGTGCGAGTACCGCAACGAGCAGCGGCGCGTTTCCGTCATGCTGCTGTCGGAGCCGCCGGTTGGCGCCAAAGTGCTGGTCTATATCGATACGGCGATGCGCCTCCTGGACGACGAAGAGGCGCGGCTGATCGCCGATGCGCTCGAAGGCCTCGGCGCGGCGCTCAATGGCGAGGACTGCGACCGTTTCTTTGCGGACCTGATCGACCGCGAGCCGCAATTGCCCGAACATTTGCGCTGAGCGCGGAGCGCGCCAGCCGCGATCTTTCCAGCGCTGCGGGTGGAAATAAGCTTTGCGGCCGAAAAGATAATTTCCACGGAAAGATGTAAATCAGCTTTGCACTCGAAATCAGCCCGCCGTTCGGCCGCCGAAAATCAATGATCTAAATCAAGAGGGTAGATCGGGAAATGCCGTAACCAACCTGCTGGCATATGGCTTGCTGAAAGATACTCCAATCGAACCATAAGCTTACCAGGGGGGTGTCGGATGGAGTTCCAGCAGGGGAGGCGCGATCTGCCGCGCCACGGTCTGCCCGAGGTGGAGGCCGGAAACGTCGATGCATTTCTGGCCGCGGCTGACGGCGCGGGAGCCGTGGCGGTGTTGCTGTCGGCCGGTGATCCGGTGCGCTGGCCCGAGGCGATTGATGTTGCGATCGTGCTGCCGGAATTGATCGCTGTCTTCCAAGGCCGCCTGCGTGGCGCCGTGATCGCGCATCGGGCCGAGAGCGAGCTGGGCCAGAGGTTCGGCGTACGCGTGCAGCCGACGCTGATCTTCTGCAGCAAAGGCGAGACGTTGGGCTTGATCGGCAAGATCCAGGATTGGCCGGTTTATATCGACCGCATTTCCAAGCTGCTTGATCGGCCGCGCTTGAGCGGCGCGTCGGTCGTCAAGAGCATCATTCCCCAGCACACGCAGGACGTCGGCCGATGAAAGCGGGTTTCTGGATCGCGCCCGAAGGTGCCGAGCAGCCGGTCAGTGTGTTTCCGATCGGTGCGGAAAGTCTCGATGCTGCGCACAGCGGCCTGACGGCTGCCGGGGCGCTTGCCAAGTTGGCTACGCTCGATGGCGTCGCGCTTGCCAAGAGCTGCCCAAATGCGATCGAGCTGCTGTCGAAGGTCGCGGCCGCCGTCGCCGGTCAGAAAGGCGATGCGCCGTCTCAGCTGTTCCGGCTCGGCAATCTCAACGATCTCGAGCGCAACCTCGTTGCCGACGTGCTCGGCGAAGGCGAGGTCGCCGGCGTCGTCGCTTTGCCGGATGGCTCGGTGGTGCAGATTCAGGAATCGGTGCTTGCGGGCATCTGGCGGGTGCGTCTCGAGACTGATGCCGCCCACGAGTACATCGAGGTCGGCGCAATTCCGGAGATCGTCAAGCGCGCTGCCACCGATCTCACCGCGACCGATCTTGCGATCGGACCAGCGCCGGAAGGCGCCATGAACGTGCTGCCGGTGCTCGCCGAAATCCGCGAGCGGGCCCTGGCCTGGCGTCCGGGCACACGCTCGCAGATCATCAACTTCACGCTGCTGCCGATGAGCGCGGTCGACATGTCGTTCCTGCAGCAGAGCGTCGGCAACGGCCCGATCCAGCTCGTCTCGCGCGGCTATGGCACCTGCCGCGTGCTCGCGACCGGCATCCAGAATGTCTGGTCTGTCCAGTTCTTCAACGCCATGGACACCATCATTCTCGATACGTTGGAGGTCGGGGGCGTGCCGACCGTTGCGCTCGCGGCCGACGAGGACTTTGAGGATTCCGCCGAGCGACTGAAGGAAATCATCGAGGTCTATTTCAGATGAGCGGCTTCGAAAATTTCGGTGTTCGCCAGGATCTCGCCGATGCCACGCGCATGGAGTGCGGCATCTGCTGGATCGTCTACGACCCTGCCGACGGCGACCCTCAGGCGCAGATCGCGGCGGGAACGCCGTTCGTCGCGCTACCTGAGGATTGGCGCTGCCCGAACTGCGATGCTCCGAAATCGAAATTCATGGCGATTGAAGGTCCGGCGATTGAAGATGACGCCTGATGACGACAAGCCGTCCGGCACGGCTGCCGACCTCGAGGCCTCGGCCTGGGGCGATCGGCTCGCCGGCGCCTACCGGGAGATCGGCGACCGCGCGATGCGCGATCTGCCGATTTTCAACGACGCCTTGAGCGTCGAGGCTGTGGGTTTCCGTAAAGTGAATGACAGGATTGTCGGCGTTCTGGTCACGCCATGGTTCATGAATGTGGTGATGGCCGCGGATGACGGCGCTTTTCAGCCGTCGGCAGCACCCGGTTCGAGTCTGCGTTTCCACTTTCCGGCGGGCGATATCGATCTTGCGGTCAGCGAGGTCGCGTCCGCAGGCCGGATTGCAAGCTGCTCGCTGTTCTCGCCGATGTTCGAATTCGAGGACATGAGTTGTGCGCGGGCGACCGCCCAGGCGGCGCTCGCGGCCCTGATGCTGCCGGCTGACGATGCGGAGGCGACGCGCCATCACGAGCAGCAGCTCGTGAGTTCGATCGACCGCCGCAATTTCCTGCGGGGCTTGCTGACGGAGCGGCGCGGATGAGCATCGCCCTCCGAAACGAGATCGATGTCACCGTATCCGTTGCCCGCGGCGCGATCGCGGCCGTGGAGATCCTGCCGCGCAGCCGCCCACCATTGACCCGGCTGTTCGCCGGCAAACCAGTCGCCTCGTTGCTGTACGTGCTGCCGCGCCTTTTCTCGCTGTGCGCGGTCGCGCACCAGGTCGCATTCCTGTCCGCGTTCGAAGCTGCACGCGGCGTGGAGATGAGCGCAGCGACGAGACAGCACCGGATCGCTTCTGTCATGGCCGAGCGATTGACCGAACTGCTGCGCGGGCTCTTTGTCGGGCATATGGGCCTCGATCATCGCAGCGCCGCTGCGGTTCGCGCCATGATGCAGGCGATTCCGGTGCTCGGTGGAGGCGTTGCCGAAGGCAGCGATGGCCAGCCGCGGCGCGATGCAATTTCACGTGTGAAGACGGCGCTGGCAGCGCTTGGCATATCCGGTGCGGATCCAATGCCGGCCGCCGGCAGCCCGCTGGCGCTTTACATCGCCTCTCTCGAGGTCGACGCGCTGACCCCGATCCCGGTGGACGAGACATTCCTGTCGGCTGCTGACGACCGCGACGTGGTTGCCCGGCTATTCGCCGACGGCGCAGGATTTTCCGAGTCCCCGGAGCTGGCCGGTCGGATCCCGGAGACTGGCGTATGGGCGCGCAGCATCAACCGTCGGCAGTCCTCGCAGCGCGAGTCGGGACCGGCTGTGCGCCTTCAGGCAAGGGTCACCGAAATTGCCCGGCTCTGCGCCTGGCTCGAGACCGGCGAGGAGAGCGCAGATTCGATGGAGCAGGCCGTCGTCGAAAGCTATGCGCCTCGATCAGGACGAGGCGCGGCGGCGGTCGAGTGCGCCAGAGGTCGCCTCTACCATGCACTCGAGCTCCATCCTGACGGGCAGATTGCGCGGTTCGAGTTTCTCGCGCCCACCGAATGGAATTTTCACGCCCGCGGCCCGCTGGTCCGCAGGCTGCAGGGCTCGATGCTGGCGGGGAGCCGGCGCGGACGGGATGCCGTGCGGGCGCTGGTCGGCTCGTTCGATCCCTGCGTCGGCTTCAGCCTCAATTTCCGCGAGGCCGCCGATGCATGAAATGGCGCTTTGCGAGGGCATCATCCAGATCGTGGAGGAGGAGGCGCGTCGGCAGTCCTTCTCCCGCGTGAAAGCTGTTTGTGTGGAGATTGGCGCGTTGAGCCATGTTGCTCCTGACGCGATCAAGTTCTGCTTCGAGGCGGTCGCCGCGCGCACGATCGCAAAAGGTGCCGTGCTTGAAATCGTCGAGCTGCCTGGAGCCGCTTGGTGCATGGCCTGCTCGCGGAGCGTCGAGATCAAGCAGCGTTACGAGCCGTGCCCCTCGTGCGGCAGCTATCAGTTGCAGGTCACTGCGGGCGAAGAGATGCGGGTCAAGGAGCTGGAGGTCGACTGATGTGCACGGTATGCGGCTGCAGCGAAGGAACGCCCGCCACGGAAGGCGCGAAAGCGCAGGCCGATCACAAACACACCCATCATGATCATGCGCACCATCATCACGACCATGATCATCATCATGACCATGACCACGATCACGCCGGAGACGGTTCTCACCATCATCATGGCCACGGCGATCATCACCATCATGATCATGACGCCCACAGTCACGATCATGCGCATGAGGATGCCGGCCGCGTCGATTGCGGCGCCAACCCGGCCGGGCTGAAGATCGCAGGCATGAGCAGCGAGCGCATTGTCCAGGTCGAGCGCGACATTCTCGGCAAAAACAACGCCATCGCTGCCGATAATCGCGCGCGTTTTCTCGCCGATGATCTGCTCGTGTTCAATCTCGTCTCCAGCCCCGGCGCCGGCAAGACCTCGCTTCTGGTCCGCACCGTATCCGACCTCAAGGGAAGCCATGCCGTCGGCGTCATTGAGGGAGACCAGCAGACCTCGAACGACGCCGAGCGCATCCGCGCAACCGGCGTTCCGGCGATCCAGATCAACACCGGCAAGGGATGCCATCTCGATGCTGCGATGGTGAGCGATGCCTATCGCCGGCTGCCGTCGCTCAAGGGTGGTATTCTCTTCATCGAGAATGTCGGCAATCTGGTCTGTCCTGCCGCATTCGATCTCGGCGAAGCCTGCAAGATCGTGGTGTTCTCGACCACGGAAGGCGAAGACAAGCCGCTCAAATATCCTGACATGTTCGCCGCATCCTCGCTGATGCTGATCAACAAGATCGATCTGGCGCCGGTTCTCGACTTCGACCTCGCCCAGACCGTCGAATATGCAAGACGCGTCAATCCGAAAATCGGGGTGCTGACCGTCTCGGCACGCACAGGCGAGGGCTTGTCTGCATTCTACGCCTGGATCAGGAAGCAATCGGCGCATCTTTGTCGTTCCGGGATCGAGGCGAAAGCGACATGACCGTGAGCGGCCAGGCCACAGCCGGCGATGCAACGCGACTGCGCCTGCGCGTCAGCGGCGCCGTTCAGGGCGTTGGCTTCCGTCCCTATGTCTACGGCCTTGCCGCCCGCTACCGCCTCGCCGGCTTCGTCGCCAACGATCCGCACGGCGTCATCATCGAGGTCGAGGGTAGCCAGACGTCTGACTTTGTGGCCGCGCTGCCGCTCGAGAAGCCACCGCTGGCGCGGATCGACCAGATCTCGGTTCAGCAGATCGATGCGCTCGCGGGCGAGGAGTTTTCGATCCGCTGCAGCGAGCAAGGCAAAGTGTCGACGCGAATCGTCGCCGATGCCGCAACCTGCGGCCAATGTCTCCAAGAGCTGTTCGATCCAGTCAGTCGCTATTACCTCTATCCTTTCATCAACTGCACCCATTGCGGCCCGCGCTATACCATTGCCGAGCGGCTTCCCTACGACCGCCGCAACACCGCGATGACGTCCTTTGCGATGTGCGTGGCCTGCGCGGCCGAATATGCCGACCCGGCCAGCCGCAGGTTTCATGCCGAGGCGATTGCCTGCCCGCAATGCGGTCCGCAGCTGAGCCATGGCGTCGAAGAGATAGCTGCGGCGATTGCTCGCGGCGCGATCGTTGCGATCAAGGGAATCGGCGGCTATCAGCTGCTTTGCAACGCGCGCGACCATGATGCCGTGCAGCGTTTGCGACGGCGAAAGCAGCGGGATCAAAAACCGTTCGCCGTCATGGTCGGCGCGGTGGAGACGGCCTGCGAGATCGCGCACGCCACTGCCGATGAGCTTGCGCTGCTTGAAACCGCAGCCCGTCCCATCGTCCTCCTGCGGTCGCGGAACAGTCTGGCACCTGCGATCGCGCCGGGCTTGTCACGCATCGGCGTCATGCTACCTGTGGCCCCACTGCACCACCTGATATTCACTGCACTTCGCGCAGGGGATCCGCGAGCTGATGGCGCGAGCCCGGTCATCGTCGCCACCAGCGCCAATCCGTGCGGCGAGCCGCTTCTGGTCGACAACGCGGAAGCGCTGCGGCGGCTCGCCGGCATCGCCGATCTCGTCGTGACCCATGATCGGGATATCCTGACCCGCGCCGATGATTCCATCGTCGCGGTGATTGGGCATCGGCCGCAATTCATCCGTCGCGCGCGGGGATACGTTCCCGAACCGATCCGCCTCGCAAAACCAGTGCCCTCGGTGCTTGCGGTGGGCGGTGCGTTGAAATCCACGATCACGGTCACGCGCGGCGACGAAGCATTCGTCTCGCAGCATATCGGCGATCTCGACACCGCCGAAGGCATTCGCTTCTTCGAGGAGACGGTCCGGCATCTCACGTCGACGCTCGATGTCGAGCCTGTCGCCGTCGCCCATGATCTGCATCCCAACATGGCGTCGACACGTTTCGCGGAAGCAAGCGGGCGCCCCCTGATTGCCGTCCAGCATCATCATGCGCATGCGGCATCGGTGATGGCGGAGCACGCTCTCGAGGGGCCTGCGCTGGCGCTTGTCCTCGATGGTTACGGCTATGGTGCCGATGGCGGCAATTGGGGCGGCGAGTTGCTGTTGTGCGAGGGCGCGACGTTCCGGCGGCTCGGGCACCTGTCGCCCCTGAAGATGCCGGGCGGCGATCGCGCGGCCCGCGAGCCCTGGCGCATGGCGGCTGCGGTGCTGCAACTGCTGAATCGGGAGACGGACATCACGCGCCGATATGCGGCGCAACCGGCGGCCGAGCGCCTGCCGGCGCTGCTCGATCGGTCTGACGTGCCGACGACGACCAGCGCCGGCCGCCTGTTCGATGCTGCGGCAGGACTGCTCGGCGTCGTCGCGGTGCAGAGCTATGAGGGTGAAGCGGCGATGAAGCTCGAGGCGCTCGTGCAGCGAAGCATGGTGCTTGAACAAGGCTGGACGATCGATGCCGGCGTGCTGTCGCTCCGTCCGTTGCTTGCGCATCTGGCGGGCATGAGTGATCCGGGCGAGGGAGCCGAGCTGTTTCACGGCACGTTCGCCGGCGCTTGCGTCGATTGGGTCATGCGCGCGGCGCGCTCGACCGGCGTCACCACAGTGACGCTCAGCGGTGGCTGCTTCCTGAATGCGGTGATTGCCGATGAAATCCAGCGGGGCTGCCTGGCCGCGGGCCTCCGTCCGCTGCTGCCGCGGCAGGTCCCGCCCAATGACGGGGGCCTGAGCCTCGGACAGGCATGGATTGCAGCGCTTGAGCTTGCTGAGCAGCCGCCAGGCTTGGAAGGAACCATCTGACATGTGTCTCGCCATCCCCGCCGAAGTCACCGAACTTCTCCCTGATGACATGGCCGTCGTCTCCATCGACGGCGTAGCCAAGGAAATCTCCGTCGCATTGATCGAAGATCTCGCGGTCGGCGACTACGTCATCATGCATGTCGGCTACGCCCTGACCAAGATCGATCCGGTCGAGGCCAGGCGCACGCTGGAACTGCTGCAGCAGCTGAGCGGCGAGGGACGGGAGTTGCAGTCATGAAATATGCCGACGAGTTTCGCGACAAGACCATCGCCCAGGGACTTGCGCGCACCATCGCGGCCGAGATCGATCCGCAGCGACCCTACCGCTTCATGGAGTTCTGCGGCGGACATACCCATGCGATCTCACGCTATGGGCTGGAGGACATGCTGCCGCCGAATGTTCGGATGATTCATGGTCCGGGCTGTCCGGTCTGCGTGCTTCCCGCCGGCCGGATCGACATGGCGATCAGGCTCGCCGAACGGCCGGAGATCATTCTCTGCGTCTATGGCGATCTGATGCGCGTGCCGGGCTCGCAAGGAAATTCCCTGCTCCGCGCCAAGGCGCGCGGTGCCGACGTTCGCATGGTCTATTCGACAATGGATGCGATCCGGATCGCCGAAGAGACACCAGCGCGAGAGGTTGTGTTCTTTGCCATCGGATTCGAGACGACGACCCCACCGACGGCCGTGATGATCCGCCTTGCCGAAAAGAAGAGGCTGACGAATTTCAGCGTGTTCTGCAACCACGTTCTGACGCCGTCGGCGATGCATAATATCCTGGAGAGCCCCGATATCCGCAATATCGGCCGGGTCGAGATCGACGGCTTTGTCGGGCCGGCCCATGTCAGCACCATCATCGGCACCCAGCCTTACGAGTACTTTGCCGAGGAGTTCGGCAAGCCAGTCGTGATATCAGGCTTCGAGCCGCTCGACATGATGCAATCGATTCTGATGCTGGTCCGGCAGGTCAATGAAGGCCGCCATGAGGTCGAGAACCAGTATAGTCGCGCCGTAACGCGAGAGGGCAATCTGCGCGCCAAGGAAGAGGTGTCCGACATCTTCGAGCTGCGCGACCGGTTCGAATGGCGCGGGCTTGGGCTCGTGCCCTATAGCGGGCTGAAGCTGAAGCAGGTTTACGCCCAGTTCGATGCCGAAGTGCGGTTTGCGATGAATGAGCTGCGCGTCGCCGACAATCCAGCTTGCGAGTGCGGCGCCATTCTCCGCGGCGTGAAGAAGCCGGTCGACTGCAAGCTGTTCGGGACGGTCTGCACGCCGGAGACGCCGATGGGCTCCTGCATGGTGTCCTCGGAGGGCGCCTGCGCCGCGCATTGGACCTATGGCCGCTTCCGCGACCATCAATTGAGGCGCGCCTCATGAGAGCGAAGGCCTATCAGCGCAAGCTCGACCTGAAGGATGGATGCGTGGATCTCTCGCACGGCTCCGGCGGGCGTGCCATGGCGCAGCTTATCTCCGGCCTGTTTCACGAGGCCTTTGGCAATGAATGGCTCGCCCGCGGCAATGATCAGTCGGCATTCGATGTCGGGGCCGGCCGGATGGTGATGAGCACCGATGCCTATGTGGTCTCGCCATTGTTCTTTCCCGGCGGCAATATCGGTTCGCTCGCTGTGCACGGCACGGTCAACGATGTCGCCATGGCCGGCGCGCGTCCGCTGTATCTCTCGGCGAGCTTCATCGTCGAGGAGGGCTTTCGCTTTTCCGACCTGAAGGCGATTGCGGACTCGATGGGGGAGGCGGCGCGGGCGGCCGGCGTCTACATCATCACCGGCGACACCAAGGTCGTCGAGCGCGGCAAGGCGGACGGCCTGTTCATCTCGACGACTGGCGTCGGCATTCTGCCCGACGGGCTCGACCTCTCCGCCGAAAAGGCTGAAGCCGGCGATCGGGTGCTGTTGTCCGGAAGCCTGGGCGACCACGGCATCGCCATCATGTCGAAGCGGCGAAACCTCGCCTTCACCACCGAAATCCTGTCCGATTCTGCAGCGCTGCACGACCTTGTGGCAAAGATGGTCGAAGCCGGCGGCAGTGGCATTCGCCTCATGCGCGATCCCACGCGCGGCGGACTTGCCGCAGCCCTCAATGAAATCGCCCATCAGTCCGGCCTCGGTTTTCGCCTGCAGGAAGAGGCCATTCCCGTGAAGCCCGGCGTTGCCGCCGCCTGCGAGCTGCTCGGGCTCGATCCGCTCCATGTCGCCAACGAGGGCAAGCTGGTCGCGATCGTGGCTCCTGAGGTCGCAGATGCCGTGCTGGCGGCGATGAAGGCGCATCCGCTCGGCCTCGAGGCCGCTGACATCGGCGAGGCCGTGGCCGACGACCACCAGTTTGTCCAGATGTCGACCAGCTTTGGCGGCGGACGCATCGTCGACTGGCTGTCGGGCGAGCAACTGCCCAGGATATGTTGAGAGGATCTGTTGAGCACGCCATGCGCATCCTGCTTCTCACCCACGCCTTCAACAGTTTGACGCAGCGGCTGCATGTGGAGCTGAGGGAGCGCGGCGACGAGGTCTCGGTCGAACTCGACATCCATCCCGACATCACCCGCGAGGCGGTGATGCTGTATCGGCCGGATCTGGTGATCGCCCCGTTTCTCAAGCGGGCGATCCCGGAGGACGTCTGGCGCTCGGTGCGCTGTCTCGTCGTCCACCCGGGGCCGCCGGGCGACCGCGGGCCCTCGGCCCTGGACTGGGCTATTCTCGAAGGTGCGTCCGAATGGGGCGTGACGGTGCTCGAGGCGAACGGCGAATTCGACGCAGGCCCGGTCTGGTCGCAGGCTTCCTTTCCGATGCGGCGCGCCGCCAAGTCGAGCCTCTATCGCCACGAGATCACGGACCATGCGGTGGAGGCGGTGATGCAAGCGCTCGCCGCGATCGAGGCCGGGCGACCGACGCCGAAGCCGATGCGTCACGACGATCCGCGCATTCGCGTGCGCGGGCCCTGTCGCCAGGCGGACCGGGCGATCGACTGGCAGCGGGATACGACGGACACGATCTTGCGGAAGATCCGCAGCGCCGACGGGATGCCCGGCCTGATTGACAGTCTGTTCTGGCAGGAGGTGCGCCTGTTTGATGCGCATGAAGCGCAGGGCATCTCGGGCGTTCCCGGGACCGTGGTGGCGCGATGCGAGGGTGCGCTGGCACGCGCGACCATCGACGGCGCGATCTGGATCGGTCATATCAGGCGCACGGCACCGAACAGTCTCAAACTTCCGGCGGCCAGGGTTTTCGCCGCAGAGGCGGCAGATTTGCCGCACCGCGTAGGATATGGCTACGCGCCGATCGCGTATCGCGAACATGGCGAGATCGGCGAGCTGAAATTCTCCTTCTACAACGGCGCCATGAGCACCGGCTCCTGCCGCGCGTTGCTGCAAGCCTACGAGGCCGCGCTCGCGCGGCCCACCAAGGTCTTGCTGCTGACAGGCGGCAGCGATTACTGGTCGAACGGCATTCATCTTGCCGAAATCGAGGCGGCTGACAGCGCTGCCGAGGAGTCGTGGCGCAACATCAACGCCATCGACGATCTGGCCGAAGCCATCATCAAGACAACTGACCGGCTTGTTGTTTCCGTGCTGCGCGGAAATGCAGGTGCTGGCGGCGTCTTCCTGAGCCTTGCCGCGGACGAGGTGTGGGCGGCCGGACGCGTGGTGCTCAATCCGCACTACAAGGATATGGGCAACGTGTTCGGCTCGGAATACTGGACCTATCTGCTGCCCCGTCGTGCCGGAGGCGCGAATGCGGCACGCATCACGAGCTGCCGCCTTCCGATGGGCGTGGCTGAGGCCAAGCGGCTTGGCCTCGTCGACGACGTTCTGGACACGGAGATCACCTCGGACGGCCTCTTAGAGCTCGCCTGTGCCCTGGCGTCGGACGGCTACACCGCACGCCTTGCGGAGAAACAACGGCGGCGGGCCGAAGACGAGGCGCAAAAGCCGCTTCAAGCCTACCGCGACGACGAGCTGCGCCGGATGCGGCTGAATTTCTACGGCTTCGATCCGAGCTATCATGTCGCCCGCTACAACTTCATCCATAAGGTGCCGAAGTCGCGTACACCCTTGACCATCGCGAACCACCGGTCGGGGCGCCGCAAGCAACGCGCCGCAAATGAAACGGTGATGCCATGAGCATGCAGGGCACCGTTCTTGTCGTCGATGACGAGGTCCGCTCCCAGGAGGCGCTGCGCCGGGTCCTCAACCAGGATTTCGAGGTGCTGTGCGCCGGAAGCGCAAATGATGCGGAAAAGCTGCTCGAAGGTGAAATCGTTCACGCCATCATCTGCGACCAGAGGATGCCGCATGAATCGGGCGTCAGCTTCCTGAAGCGTGTCCGCGAGCTTTGGCCGGATCCGGTGCGGATGATCATCTCGGGCTATTCCGACTCCGAAGACATCATCGCCGGACTGAACGAGGCCGGCATCTATCAATACATCACCAAGCCGTGGCAGCCGGACCGTTTGCTGGAGATCGTCAAGGAGGCAGTCCAGCTCTACCGGCTGCAAAAGGAGACGGAGACTGCAGGCGTCGACGTCAAGGCGAGGCCCGGTCATGTCAAGAAGGTCGTGTCCATCAAGCGTGGTGCGGCGAAACAGTTCTATGATTTCGATCGCATCGTCCACTCGGCGAATAGCCCGATGCGCGATGTCGTCGAGCTCGGCAAGCGAGCAGCCGAATACGACATCTCGGTCCTGATCACGGGAGAGTCCGGCACCGGCAAGGAATTGCTGGCAAGGGCCATTCACTACGGCTCGGCACGCGCGAACAAGGCGTTCGTCGTGGAGAATTGCGGGGCCTTGCCGGACGAGCTGCTCGAAAGCGAATTATTCGGTTGCAAAAGAGGCGCGTTCACCGGCGCCTACCAGGATCGCATCGGCCTGTTCGAGGTCGCCGATGGCGGCACCATCTTCCTGGACGAGATCGGCGAAACCTCGCCCGCCTTCCAGGTGAAATTGCTGCGGGTGCTGCAGGAGAGCGAGATCAGGCCGCTGGGGGCGCAGCGCGTGCGCAAGGTCGACGTGCGGGTGGTCTCGGCGACCAATCGCGACCTCGAAGCCGAGGTCGAGGCTGGCCGCTTCCGGCGCGATCTCTATTATCGGCTCGCAGCGTTCCCCGTGCACATGCCGGCGCTGCGCGAACGTCCAATGGACATTGCGATGATCGCCGAAGGGGTGCTGGAAGCGGTGAAGACGTCGTTCAATCGCCCGAACCTGCGCTTCCCGCCGGTGGTGCTGGAGAATTTTGTCAGATATCATTGGCCCGGCAATGTGCGCGAGCTGCAGAACGAGATTCAGAGAATGGCCGTGCTCGCCGACGGGGACGAGTTGAGGAGCGTGCCGCTTCTGGGCGGGTCCAATGCACGGGGAGGCGCCCCGCAGCCCAACGGCAAGCTGAACGGGACCGCCACGCTGAAGGACAAGGTGGAGGATCTCGAGAAATCGGTCATCATCACCTATCTGGAGAAGTTCGACGGCAACATCAGCCGGGTCGCGAGCGAGCTCGGATTGTCGCGCGTCGGCCTTCGCAACAAATTGTCCCGCTACGATTTGAGAAAAAATGCCAAAGGCGACGCGCTCTCCTGAGATGTCCGAACCGGACACGCTGTTGAAGCTGATCGCGCATCGCGGCGCGATCGAGTTCGACAACGAGCGCGAGGGCGCCTGGATCGAAGTCATCCGCAAGATGGACGAGGTCTATTCCGACCTCTTGCGCTATGAGGTCGATCTCGAGGCCAAGAATGCGGAGCTCGAGGAAGCGCAGGCGTTCGTCACCAATGTCATCGAATCGGTCTCCGACATTCTGGTCGTGTGCGACGCCCACGGCTTGATCCAGCAGGTGAATTCGGCATTCCAGCAGATGCTTGGCCGGATGGACGGGGACGTCACCGGCAGGAACATTGCCGAGGTCATCGAAGCCGCCGACAGCGCTCGGCTGGTGCCGCTGTTGAGCCCGCGCAGGGCTTCGGAGGTGGTCGACGGCGAGCTCAGATTCACCGCTGCCGCAGGCAGCTCCGATCTCTTCGCCATCAACTCGTCGCCGCGGCACGACCATCGCGGCCGTTTCATCGGCGTGGTGCTGACCGGCCGGCCGATTGGCGAGCTGCGGCGGGCCTATGAGGCGCTGCACAAGGCGCATCACGAGTTGCAGCGCGCGCAGCGGCAGCTGGTCGAGCAGGAGAAGATGGCAAGCCTCGGCCGCCTCGTTGCCGGCGTGGCGCACGAGTTGAACAATCCGATCAGCTTCGTCTATGGCAACATTCACACCCTCAAGCGATACCGCACCGCGCTGGTGTCATATCTCGATGCGATCCACGGCAAGGCCGGCGCGAGCGAGGTCGCGAAATTGAAGAGCGAACTCAGGATCGACGACGTCCTGGAGGATCTCGGGCCGCTGATCGATGGCACGCTGGAAGGGGCGGTTCGGATCAGCGAGATCGTCAAGAACCTGCGCCGGCTTTCGTTCAGCAAGGTCGGCGAGGTCGCGCGGGTCAATGTCGAGCGGTTGATCAACACAGCGGTGTTGTGGGCGGTGCGCACCAAGCAAATGCGCGTCGATGTGCACATGGACATCGAGCCGGAGCTGTGGATCTCGGGCAACGAAGGCCAGCTTCACCAGGTTCTGGTCAATCTGGTCGAGAATGCGGTCGACGCCATGCGTACGACCAGACAGCCGCGATTGACGGTTTCGGCGCGTCGCAAGGGTAACGAGGTCGTCATCAAGGTATCCGACAACGGTGCGGGCATCGACGAGGATCATATCAGTCAGATCTTCGAGCCGTTTTTCACCACCAAGCGCGTCGGCGAGGGGACCGGGCTCGGGCTTTGGATCAGCTATGGCATCGTGCGCGAGCATGGCGGCGAGCTCGTCGCCGCAAATGAGCCCGAGGGCGGCGCCGCGTTCTCCTTCGCGTTGCCGTCGGCGTGACTGCAGCGCGCGGTGCTCGCATGAATTTTTGGCGCGCCCTGTCGCCAATGGCGAAGGCGAGAGAGACGACTGTTTCCTCTTGGCATGCGGCTCGTGGGAGCGAGTAGGGCGGGTTGTCGAGGAGCCGCTGACCGACGTCCTTCCAGATCGCGTCCGGACCGTA
>Ga0070741_10005014_pt1 | contig 30120 bp, 34 predicted proteins | sample Coa_R1_4_FD_66440 | JGI IMG/M metagenome (GOLD analysis project Ga0070741, IMG submission 66440) | Surface soil microbial communities from Centralia Pennsylvania, which are recovering from an underground coalmine fire - Coalmine... | ecosystem: Environmental > Terrestrial > Soil > Unclassified ... | reverse complement strand
GAGGCGGACCCGAGGGTGGCGCGGTTGGTCGAGGCGATCGTCGAGGGCCGCCGGTGCGGTGGCCAGGACGCGGCCGACGCGCAGGCGCGCCGGGGTGGGGCGACGCCGAACCGCTAGACGCGCGCGACGAGTGTGCGGGCTACGCGTGCGCGGGCTGGGCGATGTGGGCGCCGACCCGCCCGCCCCGTACGAGCCCCAATGCCGCCGCCCTGAGGGCGATCTCGGTGATCGGGCTCGGTCCTGCGGCCAGCTCCAACATGGCGGCGGCAACGACGTGCTCATCCGCCACGCCTGATTCGCGCACGAGCAACAGCGCTCGCGCCACCGCCACCCGCGCCATCGGGGTGTCAGCCCGCTGCAGCGCCCGGCGCACGAGCGGCTCGAACGCCGGCCCCCGCTCCAACGCGCGCGCCACCCGGCGGAGGTCCGACGCGACGGGGTCGCGCGACCCGAGCAACGCTTCGGTGAACTCGGGGGACCGCCGGGCCAGGTCAGCCGCTTCGGCCTGCAGGCTCGCCAGCCCGACCGCCGAAAAAGGCCCGACCAGGTCGCGCGCCGGGCGCGCCTGGCGCGACAGGTATGCCGTCGCCGCCCGTCCCTCGTCGATGCGGAACCATCCGCAGCACGCGCGCCGCGGTAACCCACTCCCGCACGAGCACGGTCGCTTCCCGACAGCCAGACCCAACAGGCCCACGGCCACCTCCTCGGCGCGTTGACGCGACGGGCTGATCGTGGCATTCGCGCCACCCGGCGCGGTGGATGGTCGCTACGCCGGGTGCGCGCTCAGGAACTCGTCCACCTGCCCGCGCGTCGGCAGCGAGGGCAGCGCGCCGCGCACCAGGGTGGCGAGCGCGCCCGCAGCCGACGCCCGCCTGAGGGCGCCGTCGAGTGCGCCATCGAGCGCGCCATCGAGCACGGCTACACCGGCCCCCGCGCCGGCGGCCCCCGCGGCACCGGCCCCCGCGCCGGCGAGCACCGCGCCGGCGAGCGACGCGGCGAGCACGCCGCAGAACGCGTCCCCGGCGGCGACGGTGTCGACGGCCTGCACCGGGAAGGGCGGCACCGACGCGACCTCCCCGCCCTGCCACACGACCGCGCCGCGCGCCCCGCACGTCACGACGACGGTCGCCCCGCCGCTCATGGCGCCCAGCGCCGCCGCGGCGTCCCGCACATCGGCGCGCCCCGTCAACGCGGCCGCCTCGACCTCGTTCGGCACGATGACGTCGCACAGCGCGAGCAGGCCGTGGTCGAGCGGGCCGCTCGCCGGTGCCGGGTTGAGGATGGTGAGGGCGCCGTGGTCGCGGCCCAGCGACAACGCCGCCCACACCGCGGGCACGGGGACCTCGAGCTGCGCCAGCACGACCGCCGCCTGCCCGGCCATGGCGACGTCGTCGGGCGACAGCAGCCCGTTGGCGCCGGCCGCCACGACGATCGTGTTGGCGCCGCTGCGGTCGACCGTGATCAGCGCCTGCCCGCTCGGGGCGTCACCGGCAACGCGCGTGGCGCTGACGTCGACGCCGTCGGCGATGAGGGCGTCGAGGAGCTGGCGCCCGGTGGCGTCGGGCCCCACCAGTCCCACGAACGCGGTCGCCACGCCCTGGCGCGCCGCGGCGACGGCCTGGTTGGCGCCCTTGCCCCCGACGGCCGTACGCGCCGTACCGGCCAGCACCGTCGCCCCCGCGTCGGGCAGGCGGTCGACCTCGAGCGTCGTGTCGAGGTTGATGCTGCCGACCACCACCACGGGCGTGCGCTCCACAGCTGCAACCTACGACGTAGCGTTCGCCGCGGTGGGCGAGCGCGTGGCGGTCCACGTCTTCGTGTCAGGTCGCGTGCAGGGCGTCTGGTACCGGCAGTCGGCCGCCGAGCAGGCGCGCGCGCGGCGCGTCGCGGGGTGGGCGCGCAACCTCGCCGACGGCCGCGTCGAGCTCTGGGCCGAGGGCGCCCGCGCCGATGTCGACGCGTTCCTCGCGTGGTGCCGGACCGGGCCGCGCCATGCGCGCGTCGCCGGCCTCGAGGTCCACGACGAGGCACCCGCGGGGGCCATGGCGTTCGAGGTCCATTAGCCTTTGCCCATGGAGCGCCTCGAACACGCTGAGGTGGACAAGGCCATCGCCGGCCTCGACTGGCAGCGCCAGGGCGACGAGCTCGTCAAAGTTGCCAAGCGGGGCGACTTCGCCGGTGCGCTCGCCTTCGTGAACGCCGTCGGTGCCCGCGCCGAGGAGGCAGACCACCATCCCGACATCGACATCCGGTGGGACACCGTGACGCTGCGGCTCTCGACGCACAGCGCAGGCGGCCTCACCGCGAAGGACGTCGAGCTGGCGCGCGCGATCGACGCGATCAGCTGAGCGCGAGCGCCCCGTCGCGCGTCGCGAACGACGCGGGCACGGGGTCGTTGCCGTGGAGCAGCTCGAGCATCGCCGCGTGCTGCAGTTCGACGGGCTGGATGGCGGCGGCCGTCTGCAGCGCTCCCGGCGTCGTCAGCACGTCCTCGACCGCCGTCAGGTAGGTCGCCGCCGCGGCCCGCTCGATGCCCGCCAGGAAGGCGATCGCCCCGTCGACGTCCTTCACGGCGGCGAGCCCGGGCGTGACCACGGCCTGCGTGAACGCGGCGTCGCCGGACGTGACCGCCGTCTGCCCCGCCGCCGTCACGATGGCGTTCCACGCCGTGGCGTGGTCGCGGTGGTGCGACTGGAACGTCTGCCACATGCCCTTCAGCCCGACGGGCACGGTCCCGACGCGGTCGAGGCCGAGGACCGCGCCGTAGGCGGCGGCGAAGGCGGTCTCGAGGGCGGCGGCGCGCCCGGCGACGGCGAGGTCACCCGAGGGCTGGAGCGTGCCGGGCACGACCGTCGTCGATGTCGTGGTCGTCGGCCCCGGGCGCGTGCGGCCGCCCCCCGAGCAGCCGGCCGCGGCGCCCACGGCGGCGGTGCCGGCCGCGGCGGCGAGGAACGAGCGCCGCGTCACCCTCAACGCAGCGCCCCTTCCGACGGCGGGCGCGCCTGGTCGAGGCGCAAGAAGGCGCCAGGCGACCCGGGGAGGGCGGTCGGCAGGCGCCGGGGGGCGATCGGGAAGCTTCCGAGCGCGGCGCGGCCGCCGGGGACGAGGGCGGCGAGCACGAGCAGCACGCCCTGGTGCTGGCACTCGACGCCCGCCACGCCGGCGAGCACGGCGCGCAGGTCCCGGTCGGCGACGGTGGCAACCTGCGACGCGTAGGTCGCGGCGGCGATCGTCTCCAACCTGGCGGAGAACAGGACCGCGTCCGTTGCCGATGCCACGTCGGCCAACCCCGGTTGCACGACCGAGGTCATGAACGTCTGGTCGAGACCGGACTGCGGCTTGCCTCCAAGGCGGGCCGCGGCGGCGTTGAACGCGGCGGCGTGGTCGGCGTGGTGGCCGATGGTGGACACGAACAAGGGCTCCAGCCCGAGCTGCTGCACCGCGGGGAGGCCCGAGAGCTTGCCGTAGGCGGCGAGCAGGACGTTCTCGACTGCGGCCGCCGTTTCGGCAACCGACGCGTCCGTCGGTGCGGTCACGAGACGACATCCTGTCCCGGCTCCGGGCGTCCGGGCATTTCGGCGGGGGTCGGTAGGCTCGGTCGACGTGCCGAGCGACCTCGACGGGCACCCGCTGTGCCTCCTCACGATCCACGCCCACCCTGACGACGAGTCGTCGAAGGGGGCTGGGAGCGTGGCGCGCTACTCGGCCGAAGGCGTCCACACCGTGCTCGTGTGCTGCACCGGCGGCGAGGAGGGCGACATCCTCAACCCGGCCATGGACACGCCCGACGTGCGTGCCCACCTCCCCGAGGTCCGCCAGCGCGAGCTCGAGCAGGCGGCCAAGATCATCGGCTACGACGAGGTCGTCCTCCTCGGGTACCGGGACTCGGGGATGGCGGGGACGCCCTCCAACGATGACCCCCGGTCGTTCGCGCGGGCCGACCTGCACGAGGCGATCGGGCGCATCGTGGCCGTGCTGCGCCGGGCCCGGCCCCAGGTCGTCGTGACCTACCCGGACGACCAGCAGGGGTACCCCCACCCCGACCACCTGCGCGTCCATGCCGTCACGTTCCCGGCCGTTGACGCCGCCGCCGACCCTGCCGCCTACCCGGAGGCCGGGCCGCCGTGGCGGGTGCGGAAGGTCTACTACTCGGCCTGGTCGCGGGCGCGGGTGGTCGCCATGCACGAGAAGTTCCTCGAGCTCGGGCTCGAGTCGCCCTATGACGCCCACTGGTTTGAGCGGCCGTCGCACGACGAGAGCATCACCACGCGCATCGACACGACCGGCTTCGGCGACGTGCGCCGCCTCGCCCTCCAGGCGCACGCGACGCAGGTCGACCCGACCTCGAAGTTCTGGTTCGGCCTGCCACCGGAGATCGGTGACCTGGTGTACCCGGTCGACGACTTCACCCTGGCGCGCAGCGACGTCGAGACGTCGCTCCCGGAGGACGACCTGTTCTCCGGCCTCCGCGCGGAGTAACCGGAGTCACCACTGACCACCACGACCACGGTGGTGCCCGACGCCACTGGGGTGGCGTTCCTTCAGGGCCTGGAGCTGGCCGTGGTGACGCTCTACGCCGAGGCCGCCGTGCCCATCGGGAGCCCGGCGGCGGTGCACGCGGTCACCGTCTTCGCCGACCACCACCGGGCCCACGCACAGGCGCTCGCCAGCCTGGCCGGCGCGGGCGCGGTGCCCGCCGCGCCCGCAAAGCTCCTCGCCGCGCTGGCGCCCACCGACGCGATCACGTCGGAGCGCGACGCCCTCGCCTTCCTCCGCACCCTCGAGTCCCGCCTCGCCGCGACCCAGCAGTGGGTACTGGGCGGGCTGTCGAGCGTCCCCGCCATCTCCCTGATGGCGAGCGTGCTCCCTGTCGAGTGCCAGCATGCGACCGTCTTCGGCAGCCTGCTTTCGCTGCCGATGGCCGACGTCGTCCCCGTCGCCCAGGGGGTCGGGGGCCACCTCGACCCGGCCGACTACACCGCCCCGTGAGCGTCACCCGCCGGGCGGTGCTGGCCGCGCTGGGGACGATCGGGGCCGGCGTGGCCGCGGGGGCGTGCACGGGCTCGCACGGGCGGGCGCGCACCATCGGCGCCGCCGCCTCGCCCACGACCACGACGTCGACGACCTCCACGACGATCAGCGCCCTCCCGCCGGGGCAGGGCGCCGACGTGCTCGTGCTGCAGACGGCGTCGTCGATCGAGCACTACGCCGCCGGCGTGTACACCCGCCTGGCGGGCAGCGGCCTGGTGACGTCGCCGGGGGTCACCGAGGCCGTCCGCCTGTTCGCCGACCACCACACCGGGCACGGCGGGATGTTCGAGGGTGCGACCGGGCGGGCCGGGGGCAAGCCGTTCACGAAGGCCAACCCGGCGTTGAGCGCCCAGGGAGAATCTCGGGTCGAGTCACTGCGCACCGAGGCCGACGCCCTGGCCCTCGTGTACACGATCGAGCAGCTGGCCGCCGCCACGTACGCGTCGAACGCGTCCCAGGTCACGCCCGGGCTGGCGCCGCTGTTCGTCGCCGTGGCGTCGACCGAGGCCCGCCACCTCACCGTGCTCGCCACCTATGTGAGCGGCGTGCTGGCGCCGGCCGCGGGACCCAGCCCGCCGTACCCCGACAGCGGCTTCTTCGGCGTGGCCGGCGCCCTCACCCCGGGCGTCGGTATCGCGTAGCTACGATCGCCGGGCCGTGGCGAGGTACCTCACACAGGAGTGGCTGGACCAAGCGCGCGCCATGGCGGCCGACCAACCGGAGCGGCCCGGCGCGTCGTGCCGCCTCAACGGCACGGTGAGCGGCTCGCCGGAGGGGGAGATCTCGGCATGCTGCGTCGTCGTCAACGGCCGGGTGACCGAGGCCCGCATGGGCGCCCTCGAGGACGCAGAGGTGACGCTCACGGCCTCGTGGGACGATGCCGTGCGGATCGGCCAGGGGGAGCTCGACGTCAACGCCGCGTTCATGCAGGGCAAGGTCAAAGCGAGCGGCAACATGGCCAAGCTCATGGCCCTGCTCCCGTTGACGGCCACGCCCGAATGCAAGGCCCTCCAGGCGCGTGTTCGAGCGCTCACCGAGTTCTAGGACCGCGGCCGAGTTGCCCCCCGCCCCGGCCACTCGCGAAGCTCGGCACCCGCCGATGACCATTCCCACCCGACGCCTCGCCGCGCTCGCGGCCGTCGCGCTGGCCTGCGCCGCGTGCAGCAAGCTGCCCGCTTCGTCGTCGACCGCGACCACGACCGCCCCGACCACCACGATCCAGGGTGCCTCGACCCCGGCGCTCACCAAGGCCGCCACCTACCGTGCCCAGCTGACGTACCTGCTCGTCGAGCACGTATTCCTCCTCGCGCGCGTCACGGGTCAGGTCGTCAACGGCGCCGCCAGCGCGGCACCGACGACGACCGCGGCACCGACGACGACGAGCGCGGCACCGACGACCACTGCGGCGGCAAAGCCGGGCGCCACCACCACCTCGACGACGGCCCCGGCCGAGACGGCGACCACGGCGACGACCGCGGCACCGGCCACCGGGGCGGTCCAGACGCCCGACGATGCCGGGACGGCGCTGGACGGCAACAGCCACGACATCACCGACCTGCTGGCCCAGGCCCAGGGGTACGGCGCGACGTTCGGCTCGGCGTTCTACGACCTGTGGACGCAGCGCATCGGCGACGTGGCGGCCTACGCCACCGCGAAGGCGGCGAACGACACGAAGGGTGCCCAGGCGGCGACCGCTGCGCTCGCCACGAACGCGACGGCGATCGGCACCCTCGTGCACCAGTCGAACAAGTACATCGCCGTCACGACGGTCAAGACCGACGGGCTGGCCGACGAGCTCACGACGGACAACGGCGCGGTGACCGCGTTCGTGGACGCCCAGGCGTCGAAGGCGACGGGTGCGACGGGCGACGTGGTGACCGCCGCCGAGCAGGTCCGCCACACCGCGGTGGTGCTGGCCGCGGCGGCCGCCAAGCTCGACCCCGACCAGTTCCCGGGCACGGCCACGGGGACGGCGGCCAACCTGCGCGCCAGCGTGACGAGCGCCTTGGCCGAGCACGTGGCGCTAGCCGGGCTCACCGTCGACCAACTGGTCAAGGGCGCCGCCGGCGGCCCCGAGCGCGCCGCCCTCGACGCCAACACCACCCAGATCGCCAACGTCGTCACCGCCAACTTCGGTGACCCGGCGGCCCGGCAGTTCAGTGGCATCTGGGGCAACTACGTCTCGTCGCTCGCCGCCCTCGCCCGGTCGAAGGGGGGCTCCGGGACGGCGCCCGACCTCTCGGGTGTCGGGGCGCAGATCGGCAACTTCTTCGGGCAGCAGGCGCCGTCGCTCAGCGCGTCCACCATCGGGGCGGACGCCCAGAAGATGGTGGACGCCCTCACCGCCTACGTGGCCGCCGCCTCGTCGGGGGGCCAGCCGGTGACCCAGCTGCGCGTCGCCGCCGCCACCGTCCCGAAGCTCGGCTCCGACATCGCCGAGGGGATCGCCGAGGCCAAGCCGGCGCAGTACCTGCCCTGACGACGGCGCCGCCACGTGCCCGCACCGGCCCGGTCGGGCATCCGCCGGGGCGGTGGGCGCCGAACACTTGACGGCATGGGCCCGTTCCGGGACGCCAGTGACGCCGCGCTCGCGGTGGCGATCGGCAGGTGGCACGAAGACGCGCTCGCGGAGGCATTCCGGCGCCACGCCGGGGCGGCCTACGCGCTGGCGCGACGCGTCCTCGGGGACGCCACGAGTGCGGAGGAGGTGGTACAGGAGGTGTTCCTCCGGCTTTGGAACGCACCGGACCGCTACGACGCTGAGCGCGGCACCATGCGGGCGTACCTGCTGGCGCAGGCCCACGGCCGCGCCGTCGACCGCCTGCGCTCGGACACGTCGCGCCGCCGGCGCGAGGAACGGGACGCCGCCGCCGCCGTCGACGCCACCCCGGACGTCGAGGGCGAGGTCATCGGGCTTGCCGTCGCCGAGCACCTCAAAGGGGCCGTCGACGCGCTGCCGCCCGACGAACGCAGGGCCATCGAGCTGGCCTACTTCGGCGGCCACACCTATCGCGAAGTCGCCGTGCTGCTCTCGCAGCCGGAGGGGACGGTGAAGAGCCGCATCCGCTCGGGCCTGAAGCGGCTGCGCGACGGCCTCGTCGACGCCGGCGTGACCTCGGTGGCGTGGGAATGACCCCGCACGAGCCCTTCCAGGAGCTCCTGGGCGCCTACGCGCTCGACGCGGTCGACGACGACGAGCGCCTCCTCGTCGAGGACCACCTGCGCACGTGCGCCGCCTGCCGTGAGGAGGTGCGCCAGGACCGGGAGGTGGCCGCCCACCTCGTCGGCGGCGGCGACGCGCCGCCGCCGGACCTGTGGGGCCGGATCGCGGTGTCGCTGCACGCCGAGGAGGCCCCGGGCGCCCTCGGCGCCATCTACCCGCTCGCCCCCCGCCCCCCGGCGCGCCGGTGGGCACCGGCCCTCCTGGCCGCGGCCGCGGTCGTGGCCGCCGCGCTCGGGGTGCTCGGGTGGCAGGTCGCCCGCCAGAGCGACCAGGTGGACCGGCTGCGCGCCGCCGTGTCGGCGCCTGGCGTGGCCCGTGCCGCCGAGGCGGCGCTCGCCGACCCCCGGGCGCGCGTCGTCGTGCTGGCCTCGCCCGGCGGGTCCGTGCAGGTCACCGGTGTCCTGGAGCCCGACGGCTCGGGCTACCTGGTCCGGGCCGCGGCACTGCCCGCGCTCGCCGCCGGCATGACCTACCAGCTGTGGGGCGTGGTCGGGGCCCAGACGATCTCGCTCGGCGTGCTCGGGCCCAGCCCGAGCGTCGTCGCCTTCCACGGGCCGCGCGACGTGTCCGCCCTCGCCATCACGGCCGAGGCGGGGGGCGGTGTCGTGCAGTCCACCCACACCCCCGTGGTCGTGGGCGCCGTGCGGGCGTGATGGGGCGTCAGGCGCCGCGCTGGAGGTCGCGCAGGGCGCGGTAGCCGATGAGCACCGCGCCGGCGCGGGCGGCCAACGAGGCGAGCGAGCTGTCGGCCACGAGCAGGTCGAGGTCGTCCACGCGCGCCGGCCAGTCCGGCGCCATCGCCCGCAGCTCGCCCGCGTCGATCGCCGGGCGGAGGCACAGCTCCGTGACCCCGGGCGCCAGGTCGAACAGGGCGCGCTCGACGGCGCGCCGGGCCGCTCCGCGCTGGCGTTGCGGCCCGAGGGGCACGGGGACGCGGACGAGGCGGTCCGGGGACAGGACGCCTTCGTCGGCGGCGAGCGCGTGGAACGGGAACCCGAAGTCGTCCTCGAGCTCGGCGCCGGGCAGCCGCAGCGGCAGGCCGAAATCGACGCACAGCTCGAGCATCACGTCGAACAGCTCGGGGCGGCGCTCCATGGCGCCGAGGTGCGAGCTCAGGTGGCTGACGTCGAAGCCCCAGTAGACCGCCCGCTCCAGCTGGGCGCGGCACTCGCGGCGCAGCTCGTCGATGTCCGCGTGCTCGGCGATGTCGTCGACCGTGCGTGGGAACCCGCCGTCGCCATCGAGCAGTGACGGCGCCGACGTGATCGGCCCCCACCGCACGAGGTCGTACTCGGCGTTGACCGTGAGGTGCACGCCGACGTCCTCACCGCGATAGCGCGACGCTGCTTCGCGCGCCCACGGGCCGGGGACCATCAGCGACGCACTCGTGGCGATCCCTTCGCGCAGCGCCTGGTACACGCCCACGTTGGCGGCGTGCGAGGACCCCAGGTCGTCGGCGGTGACGATCAGCAGCGACGTCCCTGCGGGATGGCCCAGCCGTTCGACCAGGCCGCTGCCGCTCCCACGCCCTGGGCCTGCCACGCGGCGACCCTACCGCCGCGCCACCGCCCCCGGGTACGGTGCGCGCGTGCCGTACGGGATCACCGTGCCGTTCGATGGCGTGCCGTTGGGCGAGCAGCGGTCGTGGTGGGAGGAGTGCGCGGAGCTCGGGTACACCGACCTGTGGTCGGTCGAGACCAACGGCGCCGACGCGTTCGTCCCCCTCGCCCTGGCCGCCGTGTGGACGCCACGGCTGCGCTTGGGCACGGCGATCGTCCCCGTGTTCACCCGTGGGCCGGCCCTCCTCGCCCAGAGCGCGGCGACGCTGGCGACGCTCGCGCCCGGGCGGTTCGCGCTCGGTGTCGGGAGCTCGACCGAGCCCATCGTCACCCGATGGAACGGGATCGCCTTTGAGGAGCCGTACCGGCGGACACGCGATGTGGTGCGCTTCTTGAAGGCGGCCCTCGCCGGGGAGCGTGTCGACGAGGCTTACGACACCTTCACCGTGCGCGGGTTCCGCCTCGCCCTCGTCCCCGAGGTCGTGCCGCCGATCCTCGTCGCCGCCCTGCGGCCGGGCATGCTCCACATGGCCGCGCGCGAGGCGGACGGCGTCATCATCAACTGGTTGTCGGCGTCGGACGTGAAAACGGTGGTCGCCGAGGTCGGGCCGGGCAAGGAGGTGGTGTGCCGGATCTTCGTATGCCCCTCCGATGACGCGGAGACGGTGCGCAAGGCGGCGCGGTTCACGATGGCGTCGTACCTCACGGTGCCGGTCTACAGCGCCTTCCACGACTGGTTGGGCCGCGGGCCGCTCCTCGCCGGGCTCCGTGAGCGGTGGGCGGCGGGTGACCGCAAGGGCGCGCTGGACGCCATCCCCGACGAGGTGGTCGACGACCTCGTCGTGTGGGGCACGCCCGCGCAGTGCCGTGCGCGCATCGACGAGTACGTGCGCAACGGGGTGACGACGCCGTGCCTGCTCGTGCTGCCCTTCGGGACCGACCTGCGCGACGCCGTCCGGTCGCTCGCCCCCTCAGCGCGCTGACAGCGCCTTCCAGAGGGCCGTGTAGGAGGGCCACTCGAGCGCCGGCGTGACCCACCCGGCGGCTTCCAGCTCGCGGTGCAGCGACGGGAGGTTGCGCCACGGCACGCCGGCGTCCACGTGGTGGGCGAGGTGCCACCCGGTGCGGTACGGCACCATCCAGAACCGGGCCGCCCACCGCTGGCGCACCTGGTGGGTCGTGCACCGCTTGTCGGCGGATCGGGTCATGCCGCCGTGCTCGGCGATCACGCGCAGCCGGTTGATCACCCGCCAACTCGTCATCCAGGGCAGCAGCCAGAGCAGCGGGTACAGCCAGGGGCGCCCGGCGAGCGTGAAGGCGACGAGCAGGGCGGCTTGGGCCACGAGCACGGGGGCGACGGTGCGGCGGCTCGAGGAGCGCACCGCGCCGCGCAGGAGCGGGCGCAGGTTCTTCCACCCCGAGATCCCCACGGCGTCACGGGTGAGCTTGCGCCGCAGCGACGCGCGCGTGATCGGGTACCCGGCGTAGAGGGCGGCGTCGGGCTCGTCGGGGCCGAGCTCGTCGCGGTGGTGCGCCATGTGGGCACGCCGGTAGAGGTCGAACGGCACGAGCCCGGGCGCGGCGAGCAGCCAGCGCCCCACTCCGTCGTTGACGCGGCGGTCGGAGAACAGCAGGCGGTGGGCGGCCTCGTGGGCGAGGATCAGCAGCAGGGCGAAGCTGCGGCCCATCAGCACGACGGCGATGGGCCACGCCCACCACCGGTCGATCCACACGGCGCCGGCGATGACGGCGGCGACCTGCGCCCACGCGGCACCGACCGTCACCGCGTTGCGCCACGACGGGACGCGCCGCAACTCGGCCCGCAGCGCCGGCTCGGGGCGCCCGTCGGCCAGCAGGCGCCCCGCGGGCAGGACGTCCGGGAGCCGGTCCGAGGTCGGGACCATCGTCGCGGCCATCACGCCCATGGTACGGCGGTTATGGTGCCCCGACGATGGGGGTGGGGCGGTGGCGTCCGGCCGCGGCGGTCGCCGGGGCGCTGCGCAGAGCGGTCACCGCGAGGCCGGTCGCCGCACGGGCCGGACTGGTCGCCACCCTGCTCGCCGTGCTGGCCGTCGTCGCGCCGCTCGTCGCGCCCACGGCGGCGCGCGCCGCGCTGCGCCTGCCGCCCGTCGACTTCCCGGACCCCGACGTGATCACCGTCGGCGCGACGTACTGGGCGTATTCGACGGGCAGCGCCGGGCGCAACCTGCAGGTGATCAGCAGCGACCAGCTGCTCGCTGGCGCGTCGCCCGCCGACCCGCTGCCCGTGCTGCCCCCGTGGGCGGTCCCCGGGCTCACATGGGCCCCGGGTGTGGTGCAGCTGGCGTCGGGGTTCACCATGTACTACGTGGCCCACGAGGCCGCATCCGGCAACCAGTGCATCGGCCTGGCGACGTCGCCGACGCCGCAGGGCCCGTTCGCCGACCACGCCGCTGCGCCGTTCCTGTGCCAGGAGAGCGACGGGGGCTCGATCGACCCCCATCCGTTCGTGGCACCGGACGGCCACCTGTACCTGCTGTGGAAGAGCGACGACAACAGCCGCGGGTCCTCGCCCACCATCTGGTCGCAGCCCCTGAGCCCCGACGGGCGCACGCTGCTCGGCTCGCCGGTGCGGTTGCTGTCCGACACGGCGGCGTGGGAGTTCCCCGTGATCGAGCGGCCGGCCATGGTGGCGCTCGACGGGCGCTACTACGTGTTCTTCGCGGCCAACCGCTACGACACGCCGCAGTCCGGCATCGGGTACGCGGTGTGCACCTCCCCGCTCGGGCCGTGCGTGGACAGGTCGCCGGCCGTGCCGTTCGTCGGCACCAAGGGCGCGGTGGTCGGGCCGTCCGGGCCGTCGCCGTTCCGCTCAGCGGGCGGCGCGGCGCTGCTCGGGTTCGCCGCGTGGGCCGGGGGAGTGGGGTACGGCAACGGCGGGGCGCGCTCGCTGTGGGTCGGGACGCTCGGCTTTGCGCCCGCCTACCGGCTGGTGGCGCGTGACGGGGGCGTATTCACGTACGGGACGGCCAGTTTCCTCGGTGCGGCCGCAGCCGCCCACCCGGTCGCGCCGATCGTCGGGATCGCGGTGACGCCTGACGGCGACGGGTACTGGCAGGCGGCCGCCGACGGCGGGGTGTTCGCGTCCGGGAGCGCGGCGTTCGCCGAGTCGGCGGCCGGCCTGCGCCTCGCTGCGCCCGTGACGGCGGTCATGGCCGGCCCCACCGGCGGCTATGCGCTCGTGGCCCGGGACGGAGGGGTGTTCGCGTTCGGGGGGTTCGCCTTCGCCGGCTCCGACGCCGGGCGCCGAGGGGCCGCCGTGGTCGCCGCCGCCACGTCGCCGTTCCTCGACGGCCCCGGGTACTGGCTGGCGCGCGCCGACGGGACCGTCGACGCCTTCGGTGCCGCCCCGGCGCTCGGCCGGGCGCGGCCAGGGGCGCCGGTCGTCGCCATCGCGTCGGACCCCTCGGGGGTCGGGTACTGGCTGCTGGCGGCCGACGGGACCGTCAGCGCGTTCGGGAGCGCCCACGCCTACGGCTCGGTGCCGGCCGGCCCGCACGCCGCCGCCGTCGCGCTCGTGCCCTCGCCGTCGGGGGGCGGCTACTGGGTGGTGACCGCCGACGGGGGCGTGTTCACGTTCGGCGACGCGCCGTTTGCCGGCTCCCGCGCCGGCCCGGGGGCGGCGGTGACGGCGGCGGCCGGCGCGCCGGCGCCGCTCCAGTGCATGTGCTGACCTACGGCGCGCCCGCCCCGCGCTCGGCGCCCTCCACGCGCCCGTGGTCCCGGCAGCGGGCGTCGACGCTCAAGGGCGTCACCCGGACCGTCAGGCGCCGCCCGCACTCGGGGCAGAACCTGGGCGGGTCGAGCTCGCGCCGGCACGCCCCGCCGCAGGAGACGCTGCCGCACCCGGTGCAGTGCGCCACCGCCTCACAGCACCTTTGACAGCGCCCCCACCGGCATGGCCAGGTCCGAGAGCATGCGCAGGTCCTCGTCCGGCGAGCGCCCGAGCGTCGTGAGGTAGTTGCCGACGATGAGCGCGTTGATCCCCGCCGTCATCCCGAGCGCCTGCAGCTCCCGCAGCGTCACCTCGCGTCCCCCGGCGAGCCGCAGGATCACGTCCGGGAGGGCCAGGCGCAACATGGCGATCCACCGGATCGCCTCGAGCGGCTCGACCAGCGGGCGTTCGCCGAACGGCGTGCCCGGGCGCGGGTTGAGGAAGTTGACGGGCACCTCGGCGGGCCCCACGTCGCGGAGCTGCCCGAGCAGCTCGACGCGCTGGTCGGTGCTCTCGCCCATCCCGAGCAGCACGCCGCAGCACAGCTCCATCCCGGTGGCCCGCACCAGCTGGCACGTCTCGAACCGCTCCTCCCACGAGTGCGTGGTGACGACCTGACCGAAGAACGAGCGCGCCGTCTCGAGGTTGTGGTTGTAGCGGTGCACCCCTGCGGCGGCGAGCGCGGCGGCCTGCGGCGCGGAGAGGATGCCGGCGCTGATCGCCACCTGCAGCGACGTCGCCGCCTGCACGGCCTCGACGGCCGCGAGCAGCGACGACATCACCCGCGCATCAGGCCCGCGCACGGCGAGCACGATGCAGAACTCCGTGGCCCCCGTGCGCTCTGTCTCGCGCGCCGCTTCGACGAGCGCGTCGATGTCGAGGAACGGCGTCGCCTTCACCGGGGTCTCGAACCGCGACGACTGCGAGCAGAAGTGGCAGTCCTCGGGGCAGCCGCCGGTCTTCGCCGACAGGATGCCCTCGAGCTCCACGGATGGGCCGCACCACGCCAGGCGCACCTCGTGGGCGAGCGCGGCCAGGGACGGGACGAGGGCGTCGTCGAGGCGCGCGAGCACGGAGAGCTCGTCGAGCGTGAGCTGGCGTCGCTCGTCGAGCAGCGCGACGCGTGCCGCGTCGATGGGGCCGCTGGGCATGGGCGGACCCTACCGGGGCAGCGGCGTGCGCCGGAACCCGGGCTAACCCCGGCACACCGTGCCCGGGGGCGGCGGTTGCAGGCCGACGAGGTAGGCCCCCGCCCAGTTGCGGACGCACGCGCTGTAGAACAGCGCCACGTGGTCGTCGCCGACCCGCGTCAGCAGCACGCCCTGGGACAGCTGCGAGGCCAGCGACTGCGCCCACGCGTACGGCGTCGCCGGGTCACCGGTCGTGCCCACGACGACGATCGGCGGCGAGCCCGGCGCGTGGACGGGCGCGGGGACGCGCAGGGCCGAGTCCGGCACCGGCCAGACGGCGCACATCAGCCCGCCCCACGCGAACAGGGGGCCGAAGTCGGGCGCGGCCGCGCCGGCCGCCGCCGCCCGGGCCGGGAACGCGCCCGGGTCGCGGGGGACCGGGTGGTCGATGCAGTTCACGGCGTTGTTGGTGTCGGTGTCGAAGGTGGGGTCGCCCGTGCGCTCGTAGCCGTCGAACAGCCCGAGCACCGGTGCACCGTTGCCCGCAGCGGCGGCGGCCAGCGCCCGCGCCAGCGACGGCCAGAAACTCCGGGCGTACAGCGTGCCGAACACGCCGGTGTACAGCTCCGCCGGCCCCACCTGCCGCGCCCCGACGCGCAGCGGTCGGGCGCGCACCGACGTGACCACCGCATCGAACGCAGCGCGCCCCCCACCATCGGGCCGCCACCACGACAGGAACGCAGCCAACGAACGCTCGAACCCCTGTGCCTGCGCGTTCGCGAGAGCGTCCGTCGGGAGCGAGGGGTCGAGGGCGCCGTCGAGGACCATCGCCCGCACATGGGTGGGGAACATGCCCGCGTACTGCGACCCGAGGAACGTCCCGTACGAGAGCCCGAGGTACGTCAAGCGCGCGTCACCGAGCGCAGCACGCAGCTCGTCGAGGTCGCGCGCCACGTCGGCGGTCCCGAGATGGGCGAGCAGGTCGCCACCGGCGCGCCCGCACGCGTCCGCGTACGCGCGGTCGGCGTCGAGGAGGACCCGCTGGGCGTCGGCGGTCTGGGGGTCGGGGTCGGGGGTCGGCCCGGCGTAGGTGTCGCCCGCGCAGTGGAGCGGGTCGCTCCCGCCGATGCCGCGCGGGTCGAAGGCGACGACATCGAAGCGGGCGAGCACGTCGGCTGGCAACAGCGCCACGTCCGTGTCGAGCTTGGCGATGCCGGACTCGCCCGGGCCGCCGGGGTTGAGCACCAGCGACCCGATGCGATGCGCCGGGTCGGACGCCGGGCGGCGCCGGAGCGCGATGCCGATCTGCGCCGCGCCGGGCCGCCCGTAGTCCACCGGGACGACGAGCGTCGAGCACTGCCGCCCGGCGCCGCACGGTGACCACCCGAGCGGCGGCGGGGCGGGAAGGGCGACGGTCGTCGAGGTCCCTGCCGCGGGAGCGGGCGGTGTGGAGGGCCCTGGGAGCGTGGTGGTCGGAGGGCCCGGGCGGGGCGGCACTGCCGCGGCCCGCGCCGTCGTTGGCGCCGGGCGCACCGCCGGTGCCGGCCGGTGCGCCTGCCCGGTCCGCCCGTAAGCCGTGGCGGCGACGGCTCCCGCTCCGGCCAACGTCACCGCGACGACGAGAACGGTGCGGCGCCGGGTCAAGTTCTCCCCGACCGTGCCGAGGGACATTTGTGATGGCCCGCCGGTTTGCTGCCCTGTTCGCACTGTTGGGAGTGATGGCACCGATTGTCCTGGTCTGCACGGGCCAGGCCGCGGGCGCCGACCCGTGCCCCGGCCCGTCGCCGGCCGCCAGCATCGCGGCGACGACCGGCATGGGGTTCTACGTCGCCAGCACCGACGGCTGTATCGGGACGGCCGGGGACGCCGTCGCCGCCGGCCAGCCCGGGGCGCTCGCCGCACCGATCGTGGGCGTCGCTGCGGCGCCGCATGCCAAGGGGTACTGGGAGGTGGCGTCCGATGGCGGCATCTTCACCTATGGCGGCGCCCGGTTCGCCGGGTCGCTCGGCTGGCTCCACCTCAACCAGCCCATCGTTGGGATGGCGGCAACCCCTGATGGCGCCGGGTACTGGCTGGTGGCGCGCGACGGGGGCGTGTTCGCGTTCGGTGACGCCCGGTTCTTCGGGTCGACGGGCGCCATCCGCCTCAACCAGCCGATCGTCGGCATGGCGGCCACGCCTGACGGCGCCGGGTACTGGCTGGTGGCCAGCGACGGGGGCGTGTTCAGCTTCGGCGACGCCAAGTTCTTCGGGTCGACGGGCGCCATCCACCTCAACCAGCCGATCGTGGGCATGGCGGCGACGGCCGACGGTGGCGGGTACTGGTTCGTCGCCCGTGACGGCGGCGTCTTCACCTTCGGTGATGCGCCGTTCCTCGGCAGTGCCGCGGCGGTCCCCGGGACCCCCCAGCCGCCCGTCATCGGTATCGCGGCGACGCCGACGGGCAAGGGCTACTGGATCGGCTACCAGGCCAACGACCAGATCGACGCGTTCGGCGACGCCGCCACGATGCAGTTCTAGCGGGGCAGTTCTCGAGGGCGCCGCGCCCAAGCGCGCTCGCGGGGGTAGGTTCGCCGCTGCCCCCGCCGTGCGTGATGGAGGCCCGTTGCTCGCGCTTGTGATCCTCGAAGCCGTTGCCGTCGGCCTGCTCGGCCTGCTGGTCGCCGGCCTGCTCCGCAGCCACGCCGAGATCCTGCGCCAGCTCCACGCCTTGGGCGTGGGGCGGGAGGCGCCTGCACCGGCGGCGTCGGGACTGGGCACGCCCGCGCCCCGCCTCGACGGCGTGGCGCCCGACGGCGAGGCCGTCAGCATCGCCCTCGACCGCCCGGGCGAACGGACGCTGCTGTTGTTCCTGTCGTCGGGGTGCGGCACGTGCGCAGGCTGGTGGGACGCGCTCCGCACCGGAGCCCACCGCGACCAGCCCTGGCGGACCGTCGCCGTCGCCCGTGGGGCCGACGAGGAGAGCCCGTCGCTGCTGCAGGGGCTGGCCCCACCGGACGTGGCCGTCGTGATGTCGAGCGCGGCGTGGGAGTCGTTCCGCGTCCCCGGCTCGCCCTACGCCGTGATGGTGGACGGGGCGTCGGGCCGGGTGACCGGCGAGGGGGTGGCCCGGAGCTGGGCGCAGCTGGCGTCGCTTGTCGGCGCGTCGGTCGGCGACCTGGGTGCCGACGCCGCCCTGTTCGCCGCCGGGATCGGGCCGGGCCACCCGAGCCTGTACCCCGAGCCGCCCCTGTGACGGGACCGGTGGTCGCCGCGGGTGCCGTCTTGGCCCTCGTGGCCGGGCTGCGGTCGTCGTGGTCGCCCTGAGGGGAGTCGATGCTGGCCAGCATCAACCCGCTCGGGGAGCGGGCTCGGGGCAACCGGTGGGGATGGACGGTCACGGCGTTCACGGCCGGCGCCCTGGCCGCCGCGTCCGCGGTCGGCGCCCTGCTCGGGTGGCTCGGCGCGCTGGCCCACGCCTCCGGCGAGGCGCGGCTCACCGCGCTCGGCGCCGCCGCCATCGCCGCGGCGGTCGTCGACCTCGGCCGGCCCGCGGTCGTGCCGACGAGCCGCCGGCAGGTCGACGAGCGTTGGCTCGGGCGGTACCGGGGCTGGGTGTACGGCGCCGGGTTCGGGGCGCAGCTCGGGGCGGGCGTGGCCACGGTCATCACCTCGGCGCTGGTCTACGCCTGGCTGGTGGCGGCGCTGCTGGCGGGGTCGGCGGCGGGGGGAGCGGTCGTCGGCGCCGCGTTCGCCCTCGGCCGTTCCGCCCCCTTCGGGCTGGTGCGGCGTGCCGGGCGGCCCGAGGAGCTCCGCGACCGGATGCGCCTCGTGCTCAGGTGGGCGCGCCCGGGGCGGGCCGTCGCCGCCGGGGCCAGCCTGGCGCTCGGCGCCGGCTGCCTGGTGGCGAGATGGTGAGCGCCTACGGCGTAACCGTCAACCCGCCGCCGGGGTGGGACGTCCGCGCCCGCCGGGCGTCGCCGCTCGGGCGGGAGACGGCCCACGTGGTGGTGCACGGGGCGACGTTCCCGCTGCCGGCCGCCCGCGCCGACTACGGCGACGGCGCGGTGCAGCTGATGGGCGCGGCCGACGTGTTCGTGGCGCTCGTCGAGTTCGCGCCCGACGCGGTGGGGACGGCGCTGTTCGCCGCCGAGGGCTGGCCCCCGCCCCTCGCCGGCGGCGACTTCTCCCGCACGACCCTCCAGCACTCCCTCCCGGGCCAGGCGGGGGTGCAGCGCTGGTTCACCGTCTCGGGCCGGCCGTGGTGCCTGTACACCGTCGTCGGCGCGTGGGAACGCCGGCGCGAGCTGGCGGCCAGGGCCAACGCGTTCGTCTCCGGGATCGCCGTGGGGCCGGTGTGACCGGAGCCGTCCTCGTCGCTGCCGTGCTGCTGGCGTGGGCGGGCGTCGCCAAGGCGTGGCGGCCAGCGCCGACGGCGCGTGCCCTCGCCGCCGCTGGGGTGCCGGTGGGCGCCGCCCTCGTCCGGGTCCTTGCGGTGGCGGAGGTCGCTATCGCTGCCGGGGCCGTTGCCGGCGGTGGGCCGTTCGCGGCCCTGATGGGGTGCTCGTACGCCGCGTTCGCCCTGTTCGTCGGCATCGCGCTGCGGCGCGGGCTGGCGTTGTCGTCGTGCGGCTGTTTCGGCGTCGCCGACGGCCGGCCGACGGCCGCGCACCTCGTCGTGGACGCCCTGCTCGCGGCCGCCTCGTTCGCCTACGCCGGCGGCAGGTCGCGCCCCGCCGCGTACCTCGCCGGCCACCCGGGCGTCGGCGCCGGGCTCGGCCTCGTCGCCGTGGTGACCGCGGGCCTCCTCGTCGCCGTCTTGAGCGTGCTGCCGGCGGCGGCCGCGCCATGACGGTCATCGAGCGCCTGGCCGGGGCCCTCGAGCGCCGGACGAGCCGCCGCGGCTTCCTCATGCGCACGGCGGTGGTGGGCTCGGCCCTGGCCGTCGACCCGCTCGGGTACGCGCTGCACCCGGGTACGGCGTACGCCGCCGTGTGCCGGTGCGCGAGCCCCGGCTGCCGGTGCGGGTCGGCGTGCTGCGACGGCTACAGCGAGTTCTGCTGCACGCTGACGGGCTCCAACACCTGCCCCACCGGCACCATCCCGGGCGGGTGGTGGCGGGCCGACGGCTCGAGCTTCTGCGGAGGCGGGCCGCGGTACTACATCGACTGCCACGGCGAGTGCGAGTCGCCGGGTGGCCCCGGCATCTGCACCGACGACGGCCTGACGTGCGGCTGCGCGGGCGGGGACTGCGGGCGGCGGGCGACGGGGTGCGTGAGCTTCCGCTACGGCCAGTGCCACCAGGAAGTCGCGCGGATGGGGCGGATCGCCTGCCGGGTGGTGACCTGCACGCCGGCGTACCTGCTCGACAACGCCTGCTCGAGCCAGGTGCTGGTCGACAACGGGACCGCCGGGCACAACCACCCGTGCCTGCAGGCCCCGGAGGTCGTGCGCCGGTCGTTCTCGGGAGCCGTCACCCCCGACGGTGAGGGGCTGTGGCTGGTGTCAGTGGGCGGCGCCGTGTCCACCACGGGCACCGCGACATCCCACGGCGGTCTGGACACGGCGCACGTGCCCGCCCCCGTGGTCGGGATCGCGCCCGCTCCGGACGGTCAGGGCTACTGGCTCACGACTGCCGACGGCGGCGTGTTCACGTTCGGGTCCGCCACCTTCTACGGCTCGATGGGCGGCCACCGGTTGGTCGCGCCCGTCGTCGCCATCACGGCGACGCCCACCGGGCGCGGCTACTGGCTGCTCGCGTCCGACGGTGGGGTGTTCTGTTTCGGGGACGCGCCCTTCCACGGCTCCATCGGCGGGCACCCGCTCAACCTCCCGATGGTCGGCATGGCACCCACGCCCGACGCGCGCGGGTATTGGACCGTCGCGTCCGACGGCGGCGTGTTCACCTTCGGGAGCGCGACGTTCTTCGGGTCGACCGGTGGCGAGCCGCTCAGTTCGCTCGCCGCCGGCATCGTGCCCACGCCCACCGGGCGCGGGTACTGGGTCTGGTGCCAGGACGGCAGCGTGCACGCGTTCGGGGACGCCGCCGCACTCGGCGGCTACCCGGACATCCCGGCGCCGGACCCGGCGCTGCCGTCGGGGGGCTTCGGCGCGTTCTATGCGTTCGCGCCGACCACGCCGTCGCCGTCGGCGCCCGAGACGACGGCGGCGGGGCCGACGGGCTACGCCCTGTGGGCCGCGCCGGCACCGGGCGGGTCGACGGCGCCCGCCCAGCGCTACGTCTTCACGCCTCCCACGGTCGCCGGCGCGCGGGCCTGAGGCGCACCGGCCGGCGCCGGCGCTCCCGGGCGGCCGGCCGCTACGCCCCGGTACGGCTGCGATCGTCTGCGGGCTGGTCCGCGGCGGACGGCTCGGCGAGGTGGTCGGCGACGCCCGCGCCGCGCACCTCGGAGCCGGCCTGCGACGCGTACCACGACCGCCGCGTCGCCGGCATCCCGCTCTGGCCGTTGGCGCCCTGCCGCACCCCGAGGACCTGATGGATCATGGTGCGGCCCTCCTCGAAGTTCACCGCGGTGCCGGCCATGTACAGCCGCCAGATGCGCGCTCGCGCCGCGCCCGCCTCGGCCACCGCCTCGTCCCAGTGGGTTTCGAGGTTGTCGACCCAGCACCGCAGCGTGCGGGCGTAGTGCTCGCGGAGCGACTCCACGTCGCGGACCTCGAAGCCGCTCTCCTGCAGCACGCTCACGACGCTGCCCACCTCGTGCAGTTCCCCGTCGGGGAAGACGTACCGGTTGATGAACCCGCGTGGCGTCAATGCTGGCGGCCCCGCGGGGCGCGAGATGCCGTGGTTCAGGAGGCGCCCGCCTGGGCGCAGGACGTGGAACAGGGCGCGTGCGTACTCCCGGAGCTTCTCGGCCCCGACGTGCTCGAACATGCCGATCGACGAGATGGCGTCGAACCGTTCGTCGCCCAGGTCCCGGTAGTCCTGCACACGGATCTCGACCTTGCCGGAGAGCCCCGCCGCTTCCACCCGCCGCGTCGCCAGCTCCTGCTGGGCCGGTGACAGGGTGATACCGACCGCCTCGACGGCGTACTCGCGGGCGGCGTGGAGGACCATGCCGCCCCACCCGCACCCGACGTCGAGCAGCCGCATTCCCGGCTGGAGGCCGAGCTTTCGGCAGATGTGCTCGTACTTCGCTTCCTGGGCGCCGTCGAGGTCGGTGACCCCGTCGTCCCAATAGGCGCACGAGTACGTCATGGTCGGGCCGAGCACCAGCCGGTAAAAGCCGTTGCCGACGTCGTAATGGCTCCGTATGGCGTCCGCGTCGCGGGTCTTGGAGTGGCGCGCCCCGCGGAGCCGGACCTCTTCGCGCGGCGGCGCCGGGGGAGGCCCGAGGGCGCCCAGTGCGAACGCGGCGCGCGCCAGTTCGGCGACCCCATGGCGGTCGAAGCCGAGGGTGACGCCCTCGTCGTGGGCCGCGATGGTGTTGCGCACCCCGAGCACGCGGTACACGTCGCCCTCGATGTCGAGGTCGCCCGCGACGTACGCCCGTGCAAAGCCGAGCTCACCGGGCGCCCACAGGAGGCGCCGTAGGGCACGTCGGGTGCGCACGACGACGGTCGCGCCCGACTGTTCGGGCGGTGGCCCGACGGTCGAGCCATCCCAGAAGCGGACAGTGATCGGCGCGTCGGCCCCGAGGAGCGCGCGGACCACGGGGGCCATGCGGTCGGCAACGGACGGTCGGTTCATCGCGGAACGGTACCCCGCACGCCGTGATTGAGGCATCCTCAACGGGCACCGATTGCGCGTCTGTTGTGCGCGGCGCGCGGTCGCGCATTTCGGCCGGCGGCGAACGGGCGCGGCGAACGTCGCGCCATCTGGTGAGAACGTCGCGACTGCGAATGCGTTGCGGGAGGTGCGAACGTCGCGTGCGCCTCTCGGCGTCATGGTGAACGCCGCCGCTCGGACGGCCCCCGGCGCGGTGACTCCGCCGGCGCGGCCTACTCCGCCGGCGCGGTCTACTCCGCCGGCGCGGGCTCGTCCTCCACCTGCTCGACCGTCCACCCCGGAGCGAGCAGCAGGCGAAGGGCGAAGCGCGTCCCCGTCTCGGAGCGCCACTCCCACAGGCAGAACGCGGAGCCGTAGGTCTCCGTGCCGTAGAAGTGGACGGCGTCCGCCACGTCGGGCGGCAGTTCCCCGACGACGGTCGTCCCGGTCGCGTCGCGGACTTCGATCACGGGCGACTCCGCCGCGCCGGGCGTGGCGACGAGCTTCAGCGACCGCCCCGGCCCGAACGCCCGCGACTGGAGCTTGGCCAGGTGGTGCTCGGTGGCGACGAGGTCGCACACGATGCCGCCGCCGATCCGGAAGAAGAAGTCGTCCTCGCCCAGCGGGGCACCGGTCCGCGCGTCGCAGATGAGGTAGCCCCGGCCCGTCAGGCGCCGCCCGTCATCGGTCGTGACCTGCTCCTCGCGCCCCTCGAGCCGGAACTGGATCGGCGCGAGTGGCGCGTCGGCCCCGGCGTGTCGACGGGATCGAGAGCTCAGCGCCATGTGGGGGTCTCCGTGACTGCTCGGACGGGGCCGGTCACGGGATCATCGGCGCGACCCCCTAGCCGCTCAAGCGTTTCCGCCCAATTGCCCGCCTGCCGGGGGGGTTCCGGGCGCCCGGCGCCGGCGCCGGCGGGCCATGCCGAGGACCTCGTCGGCGGCGGCGTCGATGCAGGCCCGCAGCTCGGCTGGGTCCTCCACGGCGCCGGTGTCCGCGTTCAGCCCGAGGTCGAGCGACTCCCCGTAGGAGAGCACCGTCGCGTTGAACGCCACCCCGGCGGTGGGGCCGAACGGGTAGTTGGCCTCGAGGTGCGAGCCGGCGATCCAGAGGTCGAACGGCGCCCCGCGGACGTTGGAGCAGGCGAAGTCGACGGTGCCCACTCCCCGGAGCGCGAGCCGCACGAGGAGGGGGCGGGGGAGGAGCCGAGCGGACGTGGCGACCAGGTCGACCAGCCCGAGCGACGGGTCCGACTTCACGGCGTTCAGGCGGCGGTGCACCTCGGCGACGCGGTCGGCCGGGCGGAGGTCGCCGGTCGGCACCACCACGCGCGCCGGCGCCCACGCGTTGCGCGAGGCGTCGTGGTCGCGGCGGGTGCTGATCGGTACGGAGACGCGCAGCTCGTCGACGGGGGCGCCGTGGGCGCGGTGGTAGGCCCCGGCCGCCGCAGCGATGATCGTCACGAACACGTCGTTGACGGTGCCTCCCAGCGCCTTCCCTGCGGCGCGGACGTCGCCGAGCGCGAGCGAGGTGACCTCGAAGCGGTGGTCGTGCGCCCGCTTCGCCCACAGCGGCGACCGCGCCGGCTCGAGCATGGTCGCTTGGCGGGCCACGGCACGTGCGGCGCCCCACGCGTCGGCCGCGGCACCGTTGGGGTCGCGAGCGGCATGGGCCACGCCGGCGGCGACGCCGGCGACGGCCCTCCGGACCTCCTCCGCCCCGGCGGCGAGCGGCGCCACGAGGTCCGTCGCCAGCGCCGCGAGGTCGGGCAGCCGCGGAGGGGCGGCGCCCGTTCGGCCCCCCGCGTCCGGGCCGCGGGCGGCGCCGGGGGCGGGCGCGGCCTGCGGCACGTCCGGGGACGGCGACGCGTCGAGGAACGACGCGGACAGGCGGACGGCGCCGACCCCGTCGGCCAGGACGTGGTGGAGCTTGGCGACGAGCGCCCCCCGCCCGTCCTCGAGCCCGTCGACGACCGTCAGCTCCCACAGGGGGTGGGCGGTGTCGAAGGGCGCTGCGGCCCGGGCCGCGGCGAGGTCGAGGACGTCGCGCAGCGCGCCCGGCGCCGGCACGCGCTCGGCACGCACGTGGCGCGCCACGTCGAAGTCGGGGTCGTCCGCCCACCACGGCGGGACGAGGCCGAACGCCGGCGCGACGACCCGCTGGCGCAGGACCGGGAGCTGGCCGGCCGCGGTGACGAGGCGCTCGCGCAGCCGCGCCAGGTCGGCCGGGTGGTCGAGCAGCGACACGGACACGAACGTCGAGCGCAGCGCCGGCTCGTCGTCGAGCAGCCACATCAGCGCTTCGGCGCCGGTCAGCGGCGCCCCCGGCACGGGCCTACCTCGAGATCGACGTGTGTTTGAACTCGTTCAGCTGCGGCCACCCGTTGATGGCGTCGAGGACGCGCTCGACGGTCCGGCGGGCGTGGTCGCCGTCGTCCCCGGGCCGGTCCATCACCCGGACGAACACGGCGGCGTCGCCGACGAGGAAGGTCGGCACGCCGAAGACCTTGTGGGTATCCACGGCATCGGTGTGCGCCTTGCGGAACTCGGCGCGCGGCCACCCCGACTCGATCTCCTTGGCCACCGCGGCGGCGTCGACGCCGTGGCCGGTGAGGACGCCGTCGATGACCTCGGGCAGGCGGAGGTCGAGGCCCTCGTCATGGCGCGCCGCGAACAGGGCGCGGTGCACCGCCAGGAACTGCTCGGGGAACCGGTCGCGCACGACCATCGCGGCCTCCATGGCGTGCAGCGTGGAGGCCTTCGCCGGGTCGTCCCACGCGTCGAGCTCGCCCTCGGCGACGTGCACCTGGGTCAGCGAGAACGGGACCCAGGTCACCCGCCAGTCGGCGCCGTGTTCGAGGGCGGTGACGACGTGCTCCGCCATGTTGCGGGCGAATGGGCAGCGGTAATCCCAGGTCAGGCCGAATTCGACGCTCATACCAGGGGTCAACGCCGCCGCCCTCGGTCGGCATTCCTGCCCTCGAGCGGGACGAGGTGCCGCCCCAGCCGGCCGAGGCACAACCCGATCACCGTCCCGCCGACCACGTCGGACGCGTGGTGGATCTTGACGTGGATGCGGCTGAGCGCCACGACCGTGGCGGCGGCGTAGTACAGCGGCGCCAGGGCGCGGTCGCCGTCGGCCAGCAACGTCGCCGCGCAAAAGGCGGACGTGGCGTGGCCGCTCGGGAAGCTGGACGTGAGCGGGACGCGCAGCGGGTACGGGCGGGGCGTGTCGACGACGGGCCGTCGACGGCGGAACAGCGACTTGACCCCGACGTTGACGACCACCGACTCGATCCCGACGGCGGCCCCGACGCGCACGGCGGCCCGCCAGTGGTGCTCGCCACGGAGCCCGCGCAGGGCACCGAGCATGACCCAGATGGTCCCGAACTCCCCGAGCGCCGACGCGCTGTAGAACATGCGGTCGATCGCCCGGTGGCCGCGGAGCCGGTCGAACTGGGCGTCGACGGCCTCATCGAAGCGTTCGACGACGGCCCCGGCCCGGGCGCGCCACCCGGCCACGCCCTCCGCCACGCCCTCCGCCACGCCCTCCGCCACGCCCCCCACCGGCCCCTCCGCTGGCCCCTCCGCGGCGCTCACCCGAGCGCCGCCACGATCGACGCGGCGATGGCCGCCGGGTCCTCGAACGGCCCGAAGTGGCTGAGTCCCTCGAGCACGGCGAAGTGGCCGTGGGGGAGGAGCTCGGCTGCCTCGGCGAGCGCGGGCGGGCGTGCCTCTGACCGCCCCGTCCCGGCCACCACGTACGCCTCGACGCCGACCTCTGCCAGCCGCCGCCGCGGGTCCGCCGTGACGGCGCCTTCGTAGGTGCGGGCCTCGTCCTCGCGCCGGCACGCGAGCGTCACCCCGCCCGCCCCGTCGTCGACCATCCCGTACGCCACGTAGAGCTCGACCTCCTCGGGGGTGAACATGCTGAACGGCGGCTTGGCGGCCAGGCGCTGGCGCGCATCCTCCCGCGACGCGAACCGGTCGCGCCGGCGCAGTGCGCCCGCGACCAGGGGGTTGTCGCCTCCCATGGCCGACCAGTCGGGCACCACCGGTTCGTACAGCCACAGCGCGCCGAAGCTCCCCGGGTGGTCGGCTTCGGCCAGCACCATCGCCGCCGCCCCCGCCGAGTGCCCGGCGCCGTGCGGGCGTCCGAGCCCGAACGCCCCGGCCACGGCGCGCGCGTCGTCGCCCGATCGCCGCCAGTCGTAGTCGGCGCTCGCCGGCGGGCCCGAGGCCCCGTGGCCCCGCGCGTCCCACGCGTAGCAGTGGAAGTGCGCCCCGAGCTCGCGCACGACGGGCAGCCACATGTGGGCGTGGAACCCCGTCGCATGCCCGAGCAGCAAGGCCGGCCCCTCGCCGCCGAAGTCGTAGGCGGCGACCTCGCTGCCGTCATCGCTCACGACCCTCGTGCCCACACCCGTTATGTTCGCCGCATCGACGACAGTGACGCAGTCCTCGCCGCCAATCAGGCGTTCTACGACGCCTTCGAGGCGCGCGACCTCGACCGCATGAGCGACGTGTGGGAGCACTCCGACCGCGCCGTGTGCACCCATCCGGGCTGGTCCACCCTCCGCGGGTGGGCGTCGATCGTGAGCTCGTTCGCCACCCTGTTCCACAGCCCGCAGTCGCTCCAGTTCCTGCTCACCGACGCCGTCGCCACGATCGACGGCGAGGTGGCCTGGGTGACCGTCGACGAGAACCTGCTCGGCGACCAGGGCGGGACGACGGTCGCGGCGCTCAACGTGTTCGCCCGGGCCGGGGACCGGTGGCGGTTGGTCGTGCACCACGGGTCCCCCGTGCACGTCCGGCGTGCCTGACGCCGCCTAACGCCCCGCGGCGAACACGACGGCCAGCTCCTCGGGCACGGCGGCGTCGAGCTGGTCGTAGGTGCACGAGCGGGGGTCGCGGTCGGGGCGCCAGCGCCGGAACTGGGCGGGGTGGCGGAACCGGTCGCCCTGGAGGTGGTTGTAGGCCACCTCGGCGACGAGCTCGGGCCGCAGCAGCTCGAAGGACAGGTCGCGCCCGGAGTTCCACCGGCTCGTCGCCCCCGGGAGGCGCTGGCCCTGGTGGGCTTCCGCCGACATCCACTCGGCCCACGGGTGCCCCTCGAGCGCGCCCTCGCGGTAGGGGGCGAGCTCCTCGACGAGCGCGGCGCGCATCTTGGCGTTGAACGCGGACGCCACGCCGACGTGCTGCAGCCCGCCGGGCGTCCACAGCCCGAGCAGCAGCGACCCGACCACGCCGCCGCTCTTGTGCCACCGGAACCCGGCCACGACGACGTCGGCCGTCCGCTCGTGCTTGACCTTGACCATCACCCGCTCGCCTTCCCGGTAGGGCAGCGTGACGGGCTTGGCCACGACGCCGTCGAGGCCGGCGCCCTCGAACCGCTTGAACCAGTCCATGGCCACGGCGTGGTCGTCGGTCGCCGGCGTGATGTGGACGGGCGGCTCGGACGCGGCGAGGGCGTCGACGAGGGCGGCGCGCCGTTCGCTGAAGGGCGCCTCACGCACGTCGGCGTCGCCCAGCGCCAGCAGGTCGAAGGCCACGAAGCTGGCCGGGGTCTCCCGGGACAGGAGGGCGACCCGGGACGCCGCCGGGTGGATCCGGTTGAGCAGGGCGTCGAAGTCGAGGCCGTGCTCGCCCGCGATCACGATCTCGCCGTCGATGACCGACCGCTCCGGGAGCTGGGCGCGCACGGCGGCGACGACCTCCGGGAAGTAGCGCGTGAGGGGCCGTTCGTTGCGGCTCCCGAGCTCGACGTCGTCACCGTCGCGGAACACGATGCAGCGGAAGCCGTCCCACTTCGGCTCGAACAGCATCCCGCCGCCGGCCGGGAGCACGTCGGCGGCGCGGGCCAGCATGGGGGAGACGGGGGGCATCACGGGGAGCCGCACCCGGTCACCCTAAGCCGTCGTTGCAGGTCAGGGCTTGCGCCGTGGCGACGAATTGGTAACGTGCGGGTGACACGGCTTTCGGCGGGACCACCCGCCGCTGGTCCGACGGGGGCGCCGGCTTCGGGGGGAGCCGGCGCCCCGTCGCGTCAGGCCCGCGTCGCCGCCTGCTCCGGGGAACCTGACCGCGGGCTGCGCCAGTGCGTGCGCCCGCGTTCGGCCAGGCGCCGCATGGCGCCCGCGCCGGCGGCCCGACGGCCACCGCACGCGGCCCCCCAGGGCCGCGCTACCGCAGCTGCTTGAGGAGCAGCGAGATCTCGTCGCTGTTGGACGCGGGGACGATGTAGCCGTCCTCGGCCCGGATCTCCGCGAAGTGGTCGCGCACGTCCTCGACGGTGAGCGACGGGTTGTAGTAGCCCGGCGTCAGCCCGACGAAGAAGCGGGCGATGCGCCCGCCCGCGGCGGAGTACACCTCACCGGTCACCGGGCAGTCCTCGTGGGCGAGGTAGGCGACCACGGGCGACACCAGCCCGGGCTTGATCTTCTCGCCCATCGACCCGAGGATCTCCTCGGTCATGCGGGTGAGGGCCACCGGCGCGATGGCGTTGACCTTGATGTTGTGCTTGGCGCCCTCGACGGCCAGCACGCGCGTGAGCCCGACCAGCCCCATCTTCGCCGCGCCGTAGTTGCTCTGGCCGAAGTTGCCGAGGATCCCGGAGTTCGAGCTGGTGTTGACGATCCTCCCGTAGCTGCGTTCGCGCATGTGCACCCACGCCGGGCGCGACACGTAGAACGCGCCCTTGAGGTGGACGTCGAGCACGGCCTCGAGCATGTCGGGGGACATGTTCTGGAACGACTTGTCGCGCAGGATCCCCGCGTTGTTGACGACGATGTCCACCTGGCCGAAGTGCTCGAGCGCGTTGGCGACGATTGCCGCGCCGCCATCCGGCGTCGCCACCGAGTTGGTGTCCGGCACCGCCTCGCCCCCCGCGGCGTTGATCTCGTCGACCACGCGTTGCGCCGGCCCGGCGTCGCCTCCCTCGCCCGAGACCGAGCCGCCGACGTCGTTGACGACGACGCGGGCTCCGCGTGACGCGAGGAGGAGCGCGTGCTCACGGCCGAGGCCGCCGCCGGCGCCCGTCACGATCGCGACTCTCCCGTCGAAACCGATGTCTGCCATGGCCGGCGACCGTAGCCGATCAGGTCGCGCGGTCCTCCTCGGCGGCGCGCTTGCGGAGCTGCTCGAGCGTGCGTGACAGCAGCCGCGACACGTGCATCTGCGAGATCCCGATGCGTTCGGCGATCTCGCTCTGGGTCAGGCCTTCATAGAACCGCAGCAGCAGGATCGTGCGCTCGCGCTCGGGGAGGTCGCGGAGGAGGCTGGCGAGCTCGCTGCGCTCGTCGATGCCCGTGAAGCTGTCGTCGGTCTGCCCGAGCTTCCACGACTGCGCCGTCGCGTCGTCGCCCGACATCGGCGCATCGAGCGACGAGGAGCGGTAGGCCCGGCCCGCTTCCATCGCCTCGATGACCTCGTCTGTGGACGCCTGGGCGCGGTCGGCGATCTCCGGGATCGACGGCGACCGGCCGAGCTCGTGGGTGAGCTCGGCAACCGTCGTGGCCAGGCGCAGGTGCAGCTCCTGCAGCCTCCTCGGGACGCGGAGCGCCCACCCCTTGTCCCGGAAGTAGCGCTTCAGCTCGCCGACGATCGTCGGGACGGCGAAGGTCGTGAACTCGAGGCCCCGCGTCGGGTCGAACCGGTCCACGGCGTGGATCAGCGCCAGCGACGCCACCTGGACGAGGTCGTCGAGCGGCTCGCCGCG
>Ga0070741_10005013_pt1 | contig 30122 bp, 21 predicted proteins | sample Coa_R1_4_FD_66440 | JGI IMG/M metagenome (GOLD analysis project Ga0070741, IMG submission 66440) | Surface soil microbial communities from Centralia Pennsylvania, which are recovering from an underground coalmine fire - Coalmine... | ecosystem: Environmental > Terrestrial > Soil > Unclassified ... | reverse complement strand
GCACTCCAAAACCTTCGGAGTTCGTTCGGTTCCTGGAAAGCGCCCCGATGATGAACCCGCGCCAAGACTAGCGCGCCAGCGTTTTGGAGTGCGGCGCTTTGCGCCGCTTTTGGAACCGAAAGACGGGTTTGATGCGCGCGAGGATCCAAATCATTCGGCCCTCCTAAGCCCTAGTACCATCCGACTGAAAGTCCGCGCTACTCCAAAGCATTCTTCAGCTGCTCCAAGGCTCGAGCCCGATGGCTCAAACGGTTCTTAACTTCCTCACTCAGCTCTCCGAAAGTTTGATCGTATCCCTCGGGGAAAAAAAGCGGGTCGTACCCAAAGCCGCCGCGGCCGCGCGGTTCAAATCCAATGCGCCCTTCGCATGTCCCTTCAAACAATCTCGTCTGGAACTCGAACTCATCGGCCAAACAAACCGGTGAGGCAGTCGCGCCGGCGTTCGGCAAAACCGGCGTGAGAGCGAGGATGCATTTGAACCTCGCGCTTCTCTTCTCCTGGGGTACATCTCGCAGCAACCGCAGGAGTTTTGCGTTATTCTCAATCGTCGGCGAGTTGCCCGCCTGGCCGGTGTCCAGGGCCGCAAAGCGCGCCGAATGCACTCCCGGCGCTCCGTCCAAAGCATCAACCTCCAAGCCGGAGTCGTCAGCCAGAACGAAAGCAGGTAGTTGTTGTGGATTGGACGGGCCCGGTTGCCTCTCCGCGAGCCATTTGGCGAGTTCGACCGCTTTTTTAGTCGCATTGCCCTGGAAGGTGCCGGCGTCTTCGAGCACCTCGGGGGCGTCCGCGAAATCGGCCAGGGATTGGCACAAAAAACCGTCACCAAGGATTGCGCGAATCTCGCCCACCTTGTGGTCATTTCGCGTGGCGATCAGCAGCAATGTCATTCACGCCGGAAAATAACGCACCAGGCTGAAGATGCACAGAAAGTTATCGGACATTGCTGCGGACAAGAATTTGTCCACTCGGCGGTCAGTTGTGGTTCTGGCGTGAGAGGAGCTTTCTGAGCGCGGCGCGCGCGGGGTTCTCATTTTCACCGAGGCGAAGTGACTGGCGGTATAAGGCCAGCGCTTCATCCGGACGCCCGGCGTTCTCAAGCAGCTTGGCCAGGTTGTAGGGCGGCAACGCCGATTGCGGCTGTAAACGTATCAGCGCGCGCCACTGCTCTTCCGCTCCTCGCAGATCTCCGCAAGATTCGAGCAGGCCCGCAAGATTCCAACGCAGATCCGCATCTTCAGGACGGCCTTGGACCAATTGCGCCACTTCCGTCGCCTGCCGTCGCAGCTGGGCCGGTTTGGTCGCTTGCCGATAATTGGCGAGCCGTTCGGTTAAGTATTGAACCTGGTCAAGATGATCGATCTGATTGGTAAAGGGCGCTCCCTGGATTCGGTCCAGGATAACGTTGAAGGCGTTGTACCGGTTCCAGTCGGTCAATCCCAGCAGACGAAAACACTCCGTCTGCGATAACCAATCACCGGTGGGCTCAAGAGATAGCGCTGGCTCGGCGGCTTCGGCCACTGACCGCGCCAACAAATAGTTTCCTTCCGGTGTCAGATGGACGTGCTCGTAAAAATACTCGCGGCCCGGCAGGCCGTCCGGGCTGTTGGTCCGGAACAGTTCCTCGGCATCCAGCAATTCAGGCGCTCGGTCTGGCCTCGAAGCGGCGGCACGGCGGATCTGCGCATTGATTTCGCTGTCGGCGCGAAACTGAAGCGCGTCCCAATCACGGGCCCGCTTGAACCAGCGGCCGGCCTCGTCCGCTCGCCCGAGTGCCCGGCAACATTGCGCTCGTCGAAACGCCAGATCGGCGAATTGGTCGTCAATCCTGATCGCCCGCTCGAATGCCTGGCCGGCGGCCTCCCATTGTCCCGCGCTTTGGGCCGCCACTCCGGCGTCATAGGCGGATTGCCATTGCGCCAGTTCTCCGGCGCTGAGATCGGGACGATGCGCGGAGGCGAATGGCGCACAATCCCTCAAGTTGGTCGGAACGGTGCAAAGAATCACGTGTAGCCCGGCCCGGGCGGCCACCTCCAGCAAATCATCCAGGTTCCGACGGAAATGGCGATAGACTCGTTGTGTTTCCGGCGAGTTATGGCGGACCTTCTGCCCGGCCATCATTTCCATGCCGCCCCATTCTCGGCTGGCTTGCCAACGCGGCATCAAGGCGTGCAACCCAGCCGACAAGAGCTGCCCCAGCCGCCACGTTTTAAGCCATAGTCCTGCGCGCACCAGCCCCAGCGCGGGCGCCCGCGCTCCGAACACCGAAGCCGATCCGAAGGGGCCGATCACCTCGTTGTTACCCATATAGACTACCCACAAATCTCCTTGGCGTTCCGCGCAGTCACGGCCAATCGGCAGAATCACATGCGAGTTAATCGCCACCATCGCCGCGTTGATCACTTCCACCTTTCGGTTGGGGTACCGCTTTCTTATCAAGGTTTCGAGCATCCGCGGCAGACCGAATTTAAAATCCGGATCCCCCATGGCTGCCGATTCGCCGAACACAAAAATCCGCAGCGTGTCCGGCGGCTTCTGCGCCGCGATACTGAATGGTTCCGCCGAGCGCGCCAGACCAGGGGGAAAAAAGCGCCGCCCAAACTCCGGGTTGTTCATCCAGACTGCTCGCCCTTCGATCCGGCCGCTCCGAAAAAAACCTGTGGCATACCCGTAACCCACCACCCGCAGCAGGACTTCCATCAGCAGCAGCAGCGCCAGCGGGACCCCCACCGCCGCCACCAGCCGGAACCCGCGTCGGCGCGACGCACTTATCCGATCGGTGACACTCATAGTCAACACTGTCCGATGAGTTGATTCTTTCCTGCAATCCTGGCGGAGCGTATCGGTCCGGTTCGCGAACGTCCAGTCAACGCGTTTACAGGACGGAGGAGTTGTTCCATGTCAAGCTTACTAACCATTTTTAATTCAGCGTAAAACAAAATGTGGTGAATTTTTTACGAACTTTTCCTTTGCTTCATCTCCGATCTCCGTAAGTATGGATGCACGGACAGACCTTAGTTAACATCCAACATTATGAATAGAATTAGATATCTGCTATCTGGCCTTTTGCTGGCTGGAGCCGCCGCGCGAGGCGGCACCTTCACCGCGGACTTCGCTACCTCGGACACTTCGACCTTCATCATCAGCGGTGCAGGCACCTTGACTGGTGGAGCGGCCTGGGCGCCCTTTATCGCAACCAACCGGTTGATCTTGACTGTACCTCAAAACAATCTCAGTGCGTCATTTTCTCCTTACGATCTGGATACGGGCGTCCCCATCGACAGCTTCGTCGCCAAATTCAAACTCCAGTTTGGACCGGGCACGAGCACACCCGCGGATGGAGCGGCCTACAGCTTCGGTCCCGATGTGGACCAAAGCAGCACCACCTATAATGAAGTTGGCGCCGGCGGGACGGCCTTCTCGGTCTCCTTCCACACGTACACCAGCAACGACGGACCGGCCGTGGACGTCTATCTGTTTGGCAAGCAAATCGGCCATGTGAAGGTCCCGGTTGGCAATATGGTCAATTCGCAGTTGCAGGACGTGATCATTCAGCTCAAAGCCAATTCGACTCTCGACGTCACCTATGCGGGTCAGGTGCTTTATACCAATCTTTACCTGCCTGGCTGGGGGCCAACCAACGGTTACCATATCGTTTCTGCCCGAACCGGCGGTGCGAATGAGGAAACCGACCTGGCCAACTTCAGCCTGGTTACCACTCCGTTTACCACAACTGTCGCCCCAACGATCACTTCGGCGCCGAAGCCTGCCACTGTGAATGAAGGCGCTTCGACCAATTTCACCGTTGGTTTTGATGGCACTGGTCCGTTTACGATCCAATGGCTCAAAAATGGCAATCCCATCCAGGATGCCACCAACCAAACCCTCACCTTGACCGCCGTATCCTACGCGGACAACAATGCCCAGTTCAGCGCCAAAATCACCAACGCGACCGGTTCGATCACTTCGCCCACCGCGACCCTAACGGTCGTTCGCGACACGGTTGCGCCGACGGTGGTTAAGGCCTCCGCTGACACCAGCCTGTCGGGATTCGTATTAACCTATTCCAAGCCTGTGTCCGACACGGCCCTGAACCCGGCCAATTATTCCATCGATCACAGCGTGAGTGTTTCCAGCATCGATCGCGTCAGCCCCACGGTGGTGCATCTCACGACCAGTGCGCTGGCCGAGGGGACTCAGTTTACCCTCACGATTAATGGGGTTCAGGACACGGCTGCCACCCCGAACAGCATTGCCCCCAATACAAAAGTTCAGGTCTCCTCCTTTGTTTTCCTGGCTAAGACCGTGTTGCACAAGAAATATAACAATATTTCAGATACCGTGGGCTGGCCGCTCTCGAATTTATTCCAGGATTCGCGCTATCCCAATCTCCCGGATCGGCAGGACATCGAGACAGCCATGGAATATCCCCCGGGCGGCGCCGCCCGCATTCCCGCCGATGATGACCCGGCTAATCCTGGCACACACCTTCATAATTATTTCGATTCAGTCGAGGGTTATTTCATTCCTCCGGTGACCACCAATTATGTCTTCTACGTTGCTGGTGCTGACCGCATCGCTCTTTATCTGAGCACAGACTCGGACCCGGCGAACAAGGCTGAGATTGCCGAACTGAACGGCTGGACCAACCCGCGCCGGTGGACTGAGGGACAACCCGTTCCTACGGCGATCCCTTCGGCACAATCCGATCAATTCTCCAACACCCAGTGGCCCAACGGGAATACCATCAGTCTGACAGCAGGGCAGCGGTATTACATGCTGATGATCCATCATGATCCCAGCTGGTCCGGCGGAGATGAATTCGCCGTCACCTATAAGTATGACGGCGAGCCTGACCCGACGCCGGGCGATGCGCCAAAGACGACCGGTAACGTCGTTGGTTTCTATTTCGATCCGACTGGCGCTTCCATCAACTTCGTCCAACAGCCGACCAGTCAATCGACGGTGCAAGGCGGCACAGCCACCTTTACCGTTGCTGCCACTGGTAGTTCCGTGTATGGCACGAACCTGCTCTATCAATGGCAGAGCGCGCCCAAGGGCAGTTCGACCTGGACGGACATCGCAGGTGCTACGGGTGCTTCCTACACCACGCCTATCTTGGGACTCAGCGACGACGGCACGCAGTACCGAGTCGTGACCACCGTGGCGCCCATCACTCAGACCAGTTCTGTTGTCACCGTGGCCGTTACCACCGACAAAACTCCGCCCGTGGCTTATGCCGGCGCGATGCCTGATTCGGTTGCGGGCACGGTCGACATTGGCATCGGCTTTGACAAGTCGATCGATCCTACGACGGTTGGTGTGCTGGCGAATTATTCCGTTTCTCCGGGAACCATCACCAGCCTGACCGTCTACACCAATCGGTTCACGGCCGATTCCCAGAACCCCCTGGTCAAGATCGTTAAGCAAAGTGTCGTCCTGACGGCGACCGGCCTTTCCGGCAGCGGCACGGTTACGGTTCAGAACGTAAAGGACACCTACGGGAATGTCATCGTGACCACCAACATCCCCTTCACCGTCTCGAGCATGAAATGGGGTGTCGTCGGGGCCAACGAACTTGGCTTCAGTAACGCCGTCGCGCAAGTCACCACCAACGGGTTTGACGTTTACAGCGACGGCATCGGTGAGTGGGCAAATTATGATGAAGCCACTTTCGTTTACGAGCAGGTCACCGGCGACTTCGATAAGAAAGTGCGCGTCGAGTACCAGGACGGCTCCAGTCAGTGGGCTCGCGCCGGCCTGATCGTGCGCGAAGCCACCAACTTCGGTGTCAATCGCGCCACCCAGGCCACCCAGGCTGGACGCTATCAGAAATGCTTCGTCGCCCCTGTTGGGCCGACTCTGACCGGTCCCGGCTCGCTGGGTGCCGCGGACTGGGAACTCAACCGCCGTCTGGACGTGGGCGGCCAGACCGACGGTGCTCCGTTCACGGGCACCGGGTCCACACCGCAATATCCTCATGCCTGGTGCCGTATCCAGCGCGTCGGACAGACATTCAACCTGTTCCGGAGCGATGACGGCGTGACCTGGGTTAAACTTGGGGCAACCACCTGGGGGCAGGATGACGTTGCCAAGAATCCCATGCCCAGCACCTTGTATGTCGGGCCCGAGTTCTCACCGGAAAACGGCAACCTCCCGACGGTGACCGATCGCGGCACTTTCCTGGCCCAGTTCAGGGATTACGGCAACTACACCGTCGCCACGATTCCTACCTTGACCATCGCTCCCGCCGCGGGAGGCAAAGTTACGATTACTTGGAGCGCCGGGACACTGGTCTCTTCGCCGACCGTCGGAGGAACTTACACGCCTGTTCAAGGTGCGGTCAGTCCGTTCCTCGTTACTCCGTCCGGAGCAAGCACGACCTTCTACAAAGTGAAGCAGTAATTTGCTGACACTGGTTTTGCTGGTCTGTTAACAAGGACCGGGCTTGCGCCCGGTCCTTTTTTTTGGTGGCCTGAACGGACCTGATTGTGACCATGCTCCGCCGCCGCTGCTTTCTAAAACAGTTGGGCATTGCCGTTCCGTTCTGGGCAAATGTTCCGAAGCTGGTTACGAGGGGATTTTCTGCGGACTTGCCTGGAACTGTTGGACAAGAAAAATCACCAGGCCGGGAATTGGAAGCCGATTTGATTGTGATTGGAGGCGGCCTGGGCGGTTGTGCGGCCGCCTTGGCCGGCGCGCGCAATGGGATGCGAGTCATTCTCACCGAAGAGACCGATTGGATTGGCGGCCAGCTCACTGCCCAGGCTGTTCCCCCCGATGAACATCCCTGGATCGAAAATTTCGGCGCCACCCATTCGTACCTGGACTTGCGCCGCCGCATTCGCGATTACTACCTTCGGAACTACCCGCTCACCGCCGCCGCAAGGTCCAAACCGTTCCTCAATCCCGGCAACGGCTGGGTCTCGCGATTGTGTCACGAACCGCGGGTCGCCTTAGCGGTCCTTCATGAAATGCTGGCGCCGTTTCTTGGCGCGCAACAGGTTCTTCTGCTTTGCCGGCACAAGGCCGTTGCGGCCGACGTGGCGCATGACCGCGTGCAGGCCGTTCAGGTCCGCAGCCTCGAGACTGGCCATGAGTTGGTTTTGCGCGCGCGCTTTTTTGCCGATGCCACCGAATTGGGCGATTTGCTCCCCTTGACTGGGACCGAGTTTGTTGCGGGCGCCGAGGCTCGCAAGGAAACTGGCGAACCGCACGCTGCGGAACAAGCGGCGCCCGCCAACCAGCAAGCATTCACGTGCTGTTTCGCCATGGAGTACCTGGCAGGTGAGGACCATAGAGTCGATAAGCCTGCCGAGTATGATTTCTGGCGCGATTATGTTCCCGCATTGAAACCCGCCTGGCCTGGCCGCCTTCTGTCGCTGGCGGTTAGCGATCCACGGAGCACTCAGCCCAAAACCTTTGATATGGACCCTGAGAAGGGTCTGGGTTTGTGGGCTTACCGGAGAATTGTCGATCGGTCACAATTTGCCCCAGGCACTTTTGGAGCTGACGTCTCGATGGTGAATTGGCCGCAAAACGATTTCCTGCTCGGAAACCTTTGCGAGGTCAGTCAAGCCGAGGCTGCCCGCCACATCGTCCGGGCCAAGCAATTGAGCCTGTCCCTGCTTTACTGGCTGCAAACCGAGGCGCCGCGCCCCGACGGGGGGACCGGTTGGCCCGGGCTGCGCTTGCGCCCGGATCTGGTGGGGACTGAAGACGGCCTGGCCAAATACCCTTATATCCGCGAAAGCCGGCGAATCCGCGCGGAGTTCACTGTTCTGGAGCAACACGTCTCGACTGAAGCGCGTGCAAAAGAAACTGGTGTCGGCCGCGAAGATGTTCGTGCCGCGTCCTTTGCCGATTCGGTGGGGATCGGCAGTTACCGCATCGATCTCCACCCGACCAGCGGCGGCGATAATTACCTCGACATCAGCTCGGTTCCCTTTCAAATCCCCCTCGGTGCGCTGGTGCCGCGGCGTGTCGAGAACCTGCTGCCGGCGTGCAAGAACCTCGGGGTCACTCACATCACCAACGGCTGCTATCGCTTGCACCCGGTCGAGTGGAATATTGGTGAAGCGGCCGGCGCCCTGGCGGCGTTTTGCGTCGCCCGAAAGACCGGGCCCCGCCTCGTGCTTAAGCAGCCTGAACGGCTCAAGGAATTTCAAGCCCTTCTGGAAGCGCAAGGCGTGCCCCTGGCCTGGCCCAAGTTTACCCCCCGCTAACGCCCGACACCGATAAAATACCTTTAGCGTACTGCTGAAGCCTGCCACATGCCGCGAAAACTAAAGTACAACCTCGCGCTGGTAACAGCGCCCAATCTTAAGATTGCCCGCAAACTTGCCAGGTCCGCCCTGGTTGCCCGGCTCGCCGCCTGCGTGAATCTGGTCCCGCGTGTCGAATCGCATTACTGGTGGCAAGGCAAAATCGAGAGCGGGCCCGAAGTTTTGATGATTTTCAAAACGGTCTCCGGCTTGCTCAGCCGTCTAGAGCAGCACGTGATCGAACGGCACCCTTACGACACTCCGGAGTTTATTGTGCTGTCGATTGGTTCCGGAAACGAAGCTTACCTCTCCTGGCTGGCGGAATCTTTAGGCGTCAAAAGCCGGTGATCTTCCCATTTGAAAGCTGGATCGCCGGGCGTAAATTGCCAGTGGGTGAACAGTTGGGAAACCATGCCGGTGTTGTTGCTGATGTTGTTCAGCGTGGCGCTTAGCGTTGGCCTTGGCGTTATCGGGTTGCTGGTTCGCCGCGCTTGCAGCCGGCGCGAGGCTTCGCCCGGTTCCGAAGCTCCGCGGCTGTCCTCCGTTCACCTGGTAGGGCCGTTCCGCTCGCCTGGTTGCTGGCTGGCCATCAAGAGCCGCAGCCCTTCCGCCGTTCAGGCCGCGCTGGGCCTGCACAATCCAAAACCTTGTTCGTGGATGCAAGGACTAGCGGGCGAAGAAAAGCTCTTTATCGCTCCACCGGTTAAGGGTTGGGTTCTGGTTATGGGCTGCGGCCTTCCCGACCCGAATGATGATATCGATGTTTGTTTTCGGTTTCTGTTGCACCTGAGCCGGCGCCTCGGGCAGGTCCAATTCTTTGCTGCCAGCCGGGTTTTGCATCACCATGCCTGGGTCATGTCTGATTCGGGCCGAATTGTCCGTGCTTACGCCTGGGCCGGTCGCACCCTGTGGAATCAAGGGGCCCGTACTGCCGCCGAGCATGATCTCGGATTAAAATGTTTCGATTATTTCGAACTCACCGAACCGCCTACATTCGGCCAACCGGATGTGGCCTGTCTCAATGTGGACAAACTGCCGCTGCTGGCTGCCCGGTGGAGCATCGACCCGGGCCGCATTGACGCCCGTTTCTTCCAAATGGAAAGAGGCATCGCCGGCGAGCCTTCCTGGCGGTATTAACCTGATCGCATCGTTTCCGGTGGCAAAAATGACCCGGGTGGCGGCGGGTTAAAACTTGTGTGAAAAGGAGGCCACGACGATGAAATCAGCGAATGCGCCGGCTGATGAAAGCTTAGTCACGCCGTGATCCAGGTATGGGGTCGGCTGCAAGTTTCGCTCAACTGCTACGGGCACATTAATGCCAAGGATGTTTTTTCCAAATACCCAGTCTACTCCGGGATCGACATAAACAGCATAACCAGCTCGGCGGAATCCATCACTGCCGCCGATAGCATCCTCAGTCGGAACTCCATCGACGCGCCCGCCGAGGGTTAGGGAGAGCCCTGCTTTTGGCCAAATGGCATAGGAGAGCCCAGCCCGGCCAAGGTACTGGTCCGGAACGGAATTGACTGCTTTAGATAACGGCGAGGGTTTCTCGGTTCCGTTGGTGTCCCTGGGGTTGATTAGGTAAAAACCTGACACATAAGCGTACAAGTTCTCAACGATTTGTTGAAATCCCTGCAACTCGAGGAAAATGCCCCAACCTCCGTCCCCAGGCTGCGCGGCGATGTCGACTGGTCGCAGCACGGGTTGTCCCGCGGTGGTGTAATAGTCCGAGGTGGCCCGGTCGTCCCCGGTTGGGAATTTAACGCCCAAACCCAAGTTCACATTCCCATGCGGATGGTCGGCGGGCTTAAAGAGCCACGCGTTGCCGATAAGCCGGGCGTCGCCCAGACCGCCGCTGCTGCCCGAGTGCCGCTGGCCATCATCGTTGGGCAACGAAAACTCATCATGCAGGAACGGAATGGTGAGACTGGCGCTAAATAACGAACTGATTTCGTACGTGCCCGTTACGTCGAACGAGTGGATGGTGTTCCTGCCTCCGACGCCATGCAATTGGGGTTGCTCGTCACTGCCCGAGAACACCCGTTCAGAGTGCAAATAGCGGTAGGAAACATCTGCCTCCCATTGGCCGGGGTTCAAGTAGGAGATTCCCTGGGCGTCGAGGTTCAATGAGATGTAATGAGCGGGAATGCAGCCCTGCGGCAAGGCGAGTTTCGAAGACCAGGCCAGGAACAGGGCGATGACTGGCCAGGTTTTTTGGCAGGCCTTCGAGTGGTGTATTGATGATTTGTGGTTCATAGGTTCGGAACGGGCAGGGATTCGGGGCGCAGGCTTGTCGTCGCGCCCCATAATGTCAAGGCTTATCAAGTTAGGCTCATCGGTTGCGTTTGCATTCGCGCCATTCCCAGGTTGAACTGCTCGTCCATCGCTCGATCTTTCAAACAATCTCAATTTTTTGAAAGAATACCTCCCCATTCCGCAGTTTATTCAATAGAACATGATCAACCGGCCTATGCGAAATGAGCGAGACAAATCCATTCCTACCCGCCAGACGCTGCTAGGCCGGCTCAAACGCTGGGATGATCAAGCGAGCTGGCGCGATTTCTTCGAAACGTACTGGCGACTGATTTATGCGGCCGCAATAAAGTCGGGTCTCAATGACGCCGAAGCCCAGGACGTGGTCCAGGAAACCGTCATTGCAGTGGCTAAGAAGATCGAAACTTTCAGGTACGACCCGGCGGTCGACTCATTTAAGGGCTGGCTGCTGTACCTGACGCGAAAGCGGATCGCCCTGCAATATCGCCGGCGGGAGCGTGACCGGGGCGGTCCCCAGCTCGATTCCGAGACAAAGCGGACCCCGGTTGAAATGCCAGATTCTGCCGGGATCAATCTGGATGAAATCTGGGACGAAGAATGGAAGCGCAACCTCTGGGACGTGGCAATCGCCAATGCCAAGCGGCAAACCAGCCCGAAACAATTTCAGCTTTTTGACCTATACGTAATCAAAGAGAGGCCCGCTCTGGAAGTGGCGCGCGCTTTGGGAGTTACGGTCGCCCAGGTATATCTTGCCAAGCATCGGATTTCCGCGCTGGTAAAAGCTGAGTTGGACCGGCTGAAGAACCAACTTATCTAAGAGCTTGTTTTAGAAATCTGTTAGGAGTCCCGCCTTTAGGCGGTTTTGACGCAGGGCCGCCTAAAGGCGGGACTCCAAACCCATATGGGGCCGCCTAAAGCGCCAAAAAGGCGGGATTCCGAGCCCATACTCCCACGCCCGGGTCGGTATTTTTAAAACACGCTCTAAGAGCGTGTTTTAGAATTCGGTTTGGAGTCCCGCCTTCAGGCGGTTTTGGCGCCGGGCTGGGTCTTCTCCTGGTTGGAGTTGCCTTAAGGCATGTCGGAAAAAGCCGTGCTGGAAAAGGCGGTTGCCGCATCGGAGACTGCGTGTTACCCTCCTTCTGTTCCCAGGAATGAGCGCAGCCACGAGGGCTTTGGTCTGTCGTGTGGAATGTCGCGCAGGGTCCGGAGGGAGCGAATCGGACGCAGACAGCCAATGTTGGAACTCAAAGACACGTTTGGCGTGGGCCTGTCCATGCCGCAGATTCCCGATCATGAGCTTATCCGTTGCATTGGTGCTGGCAGCTATGGCGAAGTCTGGCTCGCCAAAAATGTGGTCGGAACTCATCGCGCTGTAAAGGTAGTCCAGCGTCGCAAATTCACCGACGCCCGTCCGTTCGAGCGGGAGTTCATGGGAATGCGCAAATTTGAGCCGATCTCCCGGACTCATCCGGGGTTCGTTGGCATTCTCCAAATCGGCCGGAATGATTCCGCCGGGTATTTCTATTACGTAATGGAACTGGCGGATGATCTCGTATCAGGCGCGACAATTTTGACCGACGGTTACTCTCCCAGAACACTTAGCCGTGAGTTGGCAAAGTGCGGCCGGTTTTCTATTGGTGATTGTATCCAGCTAGGGCTCTCGCTGGCTGTTGCCCTGGAGAACCTCCACAAGCACGGACTGGTGCATCGCGACATCAAACCGTCGAACATTATCTTCATCAACGGGATTCCAAAACTAGCCGATATCGGGCTGGTGACCGACACCGCGACCACCACCACCGGGATGGGCACCCTGGGCTACGCCGCGCCCGACTGCGTCGTCAGTCCGGCGGCGGATCTCTACAGCTTGGGTAAAGTCCTTTACGAAAGCTGGACCGGAAAAGATTGCCGCCAATTCCCGGATCTTCCCAGCGAGTTGACGCTGCCGGCTGCGGAACCGCTCTTCCTGCGTTTCAATGAGATTCTTCTCAAGGCGTGCGAGCACGAGCCGCAGGCGCGCTATCAATCGGCTCGGGATGTGTATTCAGATCTTTGGCGTTGCGCTCAGGCCGCGAAATTGCCCGGGGCGAAACCGGCCTTGGCTTCGGCCGATGGGGATCTGCCGACGCCACCGGAGTGCGAGCGCAAGTTGCTGACGGTTCTTTGCCTCTCGGTGGTTCTATCCAACGAAGCGGACCCGGAAGACGCCCAGGTTTTCATGACGCGCTGTCTGGAGGCGCTTAAGCCTGCCATTTTCCGCTACGAAGGCACGCTGACACAGGTTCTGGGCGATGGCCTGACGGCGGTTTTTGGCGCCCCGGTCGCGTCCGAAGACCACCCACAGAGAGCAGTGCATGCGGCTTTGGAATCCAGGCGAGTGTTGGAACGGTGCGCCGCGAACCTAAAGGAATGCTGCCAATCGGATTTTGAGCTGCGAATCAGCATCAATCGTGGCCTGGTCATTGCCGGTCCGGGCAAAGAAAAGGGGCAGTATACCGCCTCTGGCGAGACGGTGAGTTTGACCTCGAGATTGCTAAGCCTGGTCAAGCCAGGCCAAATCCTGGTCACGGCGGAAACGCACAAGGCGGTGAAGGATTATTTCTTCACTCATCCGGTGGGCGAAAAGTTCCTCCGCGTCAACGGGCGGCCGATGCGACTCTTTGAGGTTACCGGCGCCCAGGCGCCGCAAAACCGCCTCGAGGCAACGGCCGCCGCGGGTTTGAGTCCCTTTGTCGGCCGGGCACGAGAGCTTGGATTGTTGCACGAGCGCCTTGGCCAGGCTGCGGAGGGACAGGGCCAGGTGGTTGTTCTTGCGGGAGAACCGGGGGTGGGCAAGTCCCGCCTGTTGCTGGAATTCAGACAATCAGCACAAGTCGAGGAAGTTAGTTGGGTGACCGGCCGTTCACTTTCGTTCGGCCACCAGATCGCGTACTTGCCGATCATTGACTTGTTGAAAAATCTATTTGAGATCGAAGAGAGCGACCAGGAGGAGGCCGTGACCGGCAAGCTGGAGAACGGGTTGCGCGCCCTCGGGGAGGAACCCGGGATGGGTCTTCCGCTGTTGAAATATCTTTTATCTCTCGGATGTCCGGAGCCCTTGGTGGCTGAGATGGAAGCCCAGCAGCGTCGGCTGATGATCTTCGAACTGTTGAGAAAACTGATTCTGAAGCGCGCTCAGCTCAACCCGCTCGTGTTGATGATCGAGGACCTGCACTGGGTGGACAAAACGTCGGAAGCCTTCCTCGTTTCCCTTGCGGAATCAATAAAGATGAGCCGGGCGCTGTTGGTTTTGACCTACCGTCCGACCTATCGAAGCCCTTTTCCGGATTGGTCGTACGTAACGCGCGTTATGTTGCAACAACTCTCCACCCTGGAGAGCGCCGAATTGACTAAAAAAATCCTGGATGGGGCGGAGCCTCCAGCCGCGTTGCGGCGGCTGATCGCCGACAAAACGGAAGGCAACCCGTTCTTCGTGGAGGAAATGATCAAGTCATTACTGGAGACCGGCGCTCTGGTGCTTCGCGACGGGAAGTACGAAGCCAACAACAGCCTGCCGGAGGGCCTCATACCGGAAACGATTCAGGACGTGATCATGTGCCGAATCGATCACCTGGAAGCTTCGCCCAAACGGGCTCTGCAATTGGCGGCGGTAATCGGGCGGGAATTTTCGGTAAGACTTCTAGAAACGATCGCGGAGCTGGACGAACCCCTGCCGGAGTCTCTCAAGCAGTTAAAAGGCCTCGAGCTGATTTACGAGCGCAGCCTCTTTCCGGAGCATACTTGCATCTTCAAACACGCGCTCACCCAGGAAGTGGCTTACCATAGTCTGCTCATTCAGCGGCGCAAGGAGTTGCATCGGCTGGTGGCCGCGGCCATTGAGGAGCTCTACTCCTCTCGGTTATCCGATTTCTTCGGTATCCTGGCTTATCACTACGAAAAGGGAGAGGAATGGGAGAGGGCACTGGATTATTTGGTGCGCGCGGCCGAAGCGTCTCACCGCGTAGGAGCTTATCGTGAGGAAGCTTCGTTGCTGAGCCGGGCGATGCCAATCGCACAGCGTCTGGGCAAGACTCCGCTGGTGGCCGACCTGCGCGGACGGCGCGGCAGCGCCTGGGTCAAACTCGGCTCATGGGCGGAGGCAAAACCCGATCTGGAGGCGGCGCTCCAGGAGCTCCCCGCCTCCAGTGCTGAGCGCCAGGCGGAGCTGTTGTTGGATCTGGCCGGCGCCTGTTTCTGGAAGCTGGACGTTCCGGAAATGTGCCGGTATACGCATTTAGGTCATGACGTGGCGCGAAAAACCAGCCGCAAGGATTTGATCGCCGCTTCGGAAGCCTGGCTGGCGGCGGCGCAACAGTGCGCCGGTAACCTGCAGGGCGCGGCGCGGCTCTTTAAGCGAGCCCTCGGCCGGGGAGCCGACTACTGCTCCGCCTCCCATGCCATGTATCCCTTAAACCTCTATTGGCGGGGCCGGCTCGGGGAGGCGGTCGAGCGAAGTCGCGAGGTGGCGGACCTGTACCGGCACTTGAGTGATGCCTTTGCCGCAACTTTTGGCCATCCGCATTTGGGCCTCGCCCTGGCTGCCCAGGGGAGATACCGAGAAGCGATGGTGGTATTCCAGGAAGCCCGTCAATTAGGCCTCAAACACGAGGTCTGGACTTTCCACGCCCGGGCCATTGCAATGTCGGCGGGATTTCACCTGGATGTGTTTGATTTCGAAGGCAACGAGGCCATCGCGCTGGAGGCTCGCGAACGGGCGCGATTCGCCGGCTTTGCGCCCTCGCTAGTGAGCGCCGGGGTCGATCTGATTTTCAACTTCAGCAGCCGCGGCGAAATTGCCCGGGCAGAAGAGCTTCTGGCCGAGACCGCCCAGGCGGCCAAAGCGGTCGGCGGCTGGCACGGCTGGCTGTGGGATCTGAGGCTCACCCAGGCCCGAGCCGAATTGGCTCTGCGGCGCAAACGCTGGCGTGAGGCCTTGGGTTGGGCTGAGGAGTCCTTCGCCCGGAATTGTCGTAAAGGCCGAATCAAATATCGGATTGCGGCACTCATCTCCAAAGCGACCGCTTTGGTTGCCTTGAACCGTAAACGTGAAGCCGTGGCAGACCTGCGCATGGCTATTCGGCTTGCTCGGCCCGTGGGTGATCCCGCCTTGCTCTTGCGAGCTTGCTGCGCACTGCTGGACATCGAAGGGAACGACCGATTGCTCGTCGAAGCGCGGGCGACAGCAAAACGAATTTACCAAGAGTTGCCGGAAGGCCATATGCGTGATCGGTTCCAAGCGGCCGAGGCTGTGCGGAGGCTCGGCAACTTCTAGAGCTCATTCTAACTCTTCTCGTTTGAGCGTTCATCCGGCGAAAAGGGGGAAGCACGCTTGCGTGCTTCCCCTCATTTTAGGCAACTCCCTCTCGTTTCGTTAGAAAGGGGATCCCAGTTCGGCCTTAGAGCGGTGCCGGGCTGGTATTGTTCATCGAAGTGAACAGCCATTTGCCGCCTTGCTTTACCGCGGTCGCATTGACCTGAATAACCGCTCGGACCACGTTGGGCGTTACACCGAGATCGACCGCCACACACTGGGTGGACAACTCAGCCATATCCCCATGCAGCGTCACTTGAGTTTTGAATTCCGGGGCCAGTGAAGCCCAGTTGTTGTGGAAATAGCCGCCGCCGGTGAAAAAGGACTGGATCGCGGTATTACCGCTATTGACCGTGCCATTGAATGTCAGGGAGCTGTTCGGAGCCCACAAAGCCATCATCGCGGTGATATTCCCACCGTAGGAGAGAGCGCCGTGGAAATCCGCCAACAATTGATCCAGCTCGGCGATTTGAGCTTCCTGGTGGGTCGCGAGCAGCCATTCGGCTTCCCGTCTCCCGGAGTCCCGACTGTCATCGTGTGAGTCGGCTTTTACGCGCGAGAATGCGCCGGATGCTGCCATGGTAAGCACCGCTACGGTCGCAGTGGCCGCCAGGTAGCCGGAGAGTTTGCTCTTCAACCCAACTGAAGAGAGTGAATCGTTTAGTGTTTTCATAGTTTATTTTGTTTATTGATTTGATCCTGTTCGTTCAGTAACTGCTGTTTGGGGTTCAGATCTTTCAAGAGCACATGATTTTTTATTTCCGGAAGTTTGATGGGGGTCGGCTCGAATGAGCACGGCCAGGGAAGTCGTCTCCGCACTCGCATGGCGCGGGTGCCGTGGCTTTGGCCTTTGTTCCGGCATTGCTCTGCTGATCCTGCTAACTCTGGTCATTGTGGGAAACACTCAGCGGCCCGTTGAGCCGAGATATCAATCCCGCACAGCGACACAGTGGCTGGACGATTTAGAGGAGCGTAAAAACTCCGAATATCCGCTGGCAATCCAACGGATCGGCACGAACATCCTGCCTTATATCCTCCAATCTATCGAGCCGGTCCAAAGTCCATGGCGAAAGGCTTATTCTCGGGCGCGCGAGAGAATTCCCACTCTTCTCCGGAATTTTTTCCCGCAAGCAGGCGCTACTTTCGATGTCATGGATGCCACAGATGCCTTGGTGGCGATTGGCCCAGCAGCTGTTCCACCCTGCCTTAACTATTTAAAGCACTCAAATCCAGTTGTTCGGCAGGCTGCCGCACAGGCGCTCGGTTCGCTGGCGGCTCCATCCACCTCCCGCACTGCTGTCATCGGCGCGCTGATTGAGGCCCTCGAGGACGAAAACATTGAGGTTCGCGGGTACGCGATAGGGTCCTTAGGCAATATTGGGCCTGAGGCTTCCAACGCCGTCCCTGCGATCGCCAGCTACTTAACCGGTCCCAAAGATCGGCGAGACGCTAATTTTGGGAAGGGGCTACAACTGCGGGCCGTGGAAGCGCTTGGTCTGATGGGGCCTGCAGCCGGTGGGGCCATCGGAGTCCTCAAAGCGAACCTGTCTCCGGCCGCGGCAGTCGACGTGACCGGGAACCGCATGCAAATCCAGGTTGCCATCGCCATCTGGAGAATTGATGGGGACGTGGAAACCGCCCTGCCGGTCCTTCTGCGAGAGATCCCAGCCAGTGAGGATTACCGGAAATGCGAGTGGCTTCAGGTTCTGGGCGAAATGGCCCGACAGAATGAAGTCGCAAGATCTTTCCTCGTGCGGATCTTGAACGAAGAGCAGCGCGACTGGGTTCTGGAGTGTGCTTCCAACGCGCTGGCGGCTGCCACTCATCGCCTTTCTCCCAATTGACGAGCGCCGATCTGCTTGGACAATCCCTGAAAATCGAACTTATTCCATTTCCTCACTTAATTACGGGCAACGCAAAGGCTACGTAGGCATCGCCGTATTCCTCCTGCTTGCCCAGCTTGTTTCCCGTCGACGCGATCACCACAAACTGCCGGCCATGGATCGAGTAGGTTGCCGGCGGCGCGCTCCCCACCCACGGCAATTTTCCGGACCACAATTCGGCGCCCGTTTGTTTGTCGAAGGCGCGGATTTTCGCATCGCGGGTCCCGGAACAAAACAGCAGTCCCCCCGCGGTGACAATCGCTCCGCCGTAATTCTCCGTGCCGGTCTTGGGAACACCCTGCGCTGCAAGCGCTGGATACTCACCCAGCGGGACGGTCCAGACCAGCTTGCCACTGTTGAGGTCAAGGCAATTGAGCGTGCCCCAGGGCGGTTTACTGGCCGGATACCCTTCGTTGTCCAGAAACCTGGGATAACCCGTAAAACTGTAACGGGGCCGCTCGGATTTCACATTCGTGGGCGGGGCACCCCCTTCGCGCAGGAGCAGATAATCGGTCAGCGAGTGGAGATCAGATTCGCTCATCGTGGGAAACGCCGTCATTCCATTCGTGCCCGTGCGCACCTGCCGCATGATGTCCGCCTCTGTTAAGCGAAAGCGCAGGCCACGCAATGGCGGCGCCACGCCTACGCCCATTTTGTTCAAACCGTGGCATTGAGCGCAGGCTGTCTCATACACCAGGCGACCCCGTGATTTTGGCCCGGAGGGGTCGTCGGGCGGATCGTCATCACGAAACACTGAAATCATCCAGCCCAGGCGGTTGGCGCTCACATAGAGTCGTCCGGTTTCCGGATCCACGCAGGCGCCCGACCATTCCGCGCCGCCATCCATTCCCCAGTACAGGTTAGGATGACCGAGGCTCGCTGGACGAAAGAACCCCGTAGTGACGCTCTTGAACTGGGCGGCGGCAAACTCAGCGGCTTCCGGCGTTCGGTCGGTGAGGTCCTGGGCGGTAAACTCCATTTTTCCGAAGCGCTCCGGCAGCTCCGGGTCAGGCTGGTACGGCGCCGTCACCTCGCCCGGCAAATCGCTGGTCGGCGCGCGGCGCATTCGAAACGGAAAAATCGGCTTGCCCGTTACGCGGTCCAGCAGCAGCGTGTCTGCGTTTTTGGTAGTCACCGCGACCACGTCTACCCGCTTGCCATAACGAGTAATAGTCGCCAGGTTGGGTGGCGCGGAAATATCGCGGTCCCAAAGGTCGTGAGGAATCTCCTGAAAGTGCCACAGCCGCTTGCCGGTCCGCGCGTCCAGCGCAATCAGGCAGTTGGCGAATAAATTATCGCCCAGGTGCCCGACGCCGATGAAGTTCGGTTTGGGTCCACCGGTGGAAATGTAAGCGATGCCGCGCATGTCATCCAGGGCCATGCCGGTCCAGCAATTGGCACCGTACTCTTCAGTGTGGTCCCAGGTCTCGTAACCGAATTCCCCCGGATGCGGCACCGTGTGAAACGTCCACAACTGTTTGCCTGTGACCACGTCAAATCCCCACACGTCCTTTTCAAAACCCGGCACGACGATGATTTCCTGGAAGATGGCTGGCCCGGCAGTGGCTGCGCCAAAACCTCCCTGCGCGCGGCCAGGCAGCAGCGCGCGGCCCGCTTCACCAAACGTCGTGATCACTTCCCCGGTCCTGGGATCCAGGGCATAAAGATATTTGCCCGCGCAGAACAGCACGCGTTCCTTGGCGCTCTGCGTTCCGGGCCAGTAGATCAATCCGCGAAAGGCCGGGCGCCCTTCCGGCTTGAACCGCCAGACCTCTTTTCCGTTTTCGGCATTAATGCCGACCATGAATCGTCCCGGGGTCGGGGCGATCATGGTCTCGCCCACCACGATGGGATTACACTGCAAGTTGTTGCTGCCATCAGCAGAATGGTAAATCCAGGCCTGCTGCAGGTTGGTCACGTTCTGGCGGTTGATTTGGTCCAACGCGGAATACCGCATCCCACCGTTGTCGCCATGAGATCGATGCCAGGTCAAAAACGTCTCCGGCTTCGGAGAGCCATTGGCCGGCGTCAATTCATCGGGTTTGGCCGCGGGAATGATTTTGTAGAGAGGCAGCTTCTCCCGTTCTTTGGCATCTTCAACCGCCCAATAATCATGCTGAGTCGAATCGGCCGGTCCGGACTGGGTGGTTGAAACGCCTTTTGGCAGCGCTTCCTGCGCGCCGGCATATTGCCCACAGACGATCACAGTTATCCAAATGCCTGGTAATACGTTTGGGATGCCAATCATGTTTGGTATGGCCCATGTTTTCAGACGAAACATTGGTTTGCAACGCCTCTTACAAAGCGGACACCCAAGAAGTTCAATTCCCAGTCTCGGACGAGGCCGGGTGCAAGCCTAGCTGCTTGAGCTTTTCGCGTAAGGTGAGCCGGGACAACCCCAGCCACCGGGCCGCTTTGGCCTGGTTGCCTTCGGCCAGGGTGATAGCTTGAGTGAGGATTTCGCGTTCGGCTTCGGCGAGCATTCGGTCATAAGCGTCCTGCAGTTCGCCCTTTTGAGCTCGTGCAAGCAGTTCCGCCGCGAAGGCGGGAAACGCGGGGGCGCTGGGGGTTGAGTCGAAGTGGCGGGCAGCCATGACCTGGCGGACGGCGTCCGCGTCGATGGAAAGCCCGCGCGCCGCGAGCAACAAGCGGCGCGTGACATTTTCCAGCTCGCGAACATTGCCCGGCCATGAATCGGCCTGTAACACGGCTAAGGCTTCCGACCCGATTGCCGGACTGGGAACGCCGAAGTCAGCAGCGTATTTGCGGATGAAATACTGCACCAGCAAGGGGATATCTTCCCGGCGTTCACGAAGGGGCGGCAGCTGGAGGCAAACGACGTTGAGACGGTGGTAAAGGTCTTGTCTGAAGGTACCCTCTCGAATCATGGCTTCGAGATTACGATGGGTCGCGGCGATTACCCGCACATCGACACAAATGGGCTCCGACCCGCCGACGCGCTGAAATACTTGTTGTTGGAGGACGCGCAGCAGCTTGACTTGTATGTGGGCGGACAAATCGCCGATTTCGTCGAGGAAAAGAGTTCCCCTATTCGCCTGCTCGAAACGGCCGATGCGTCTCTGGTCTGCGCCGGTAAACGCCCCTCTTTCATGGCCGAAGAGCTCACTTTCCAAGAGGTTTTCAGGAATGGCGGCACAATTGATCGCGATGAAGGGCGCCTGGGCTCGCAGGCTGTGCTGATAAATCGCGCGGGCGATGAGTTCTTTCCCGGTTCCGGTTTCGCCCCGGATGAGGACCGTCACGGGTTTGGAGGCGACGCGTCCGATTTGCTTGCACACCTCGTGCATGCCTCGACTGGAGCCAACCAGCGCAGTTTGACCTCCGACGGGTGCGTCCGGCAAGCTGATGGGCTCGCGCATCAGCCGGCTAGCCTCGGCGGCGCGATGCAGCACGCCAATGAGAGCCTGCATCTCAAAAGGTTTTTGAAGGTAATCGTAAGCTCCGAGCTGAGTGGCTTCGATGGCAGTTTCGATGGTGCCATGTGCGGTCATAAGAACCACTGGCAAGCGGGGTTGGGTCGCGTGAATTTGACGCACCAGTTCCAATCCGCTCAATCCTGGCAGCCGCAGGTCGGTCAGCATCACGTCGAAATCGTGGTCGACCGCGCGCTGGAGGCCTTCGTCGCCGCGATTGCAAACCGACACCTCGAAACCATCTCCTTTCAGAACATCGAAGAGATTCGCCGCCAGGCTGGCGTCGTCTTCAATGAGGAGAACTCTCGCTGCGGTTTGCACTCAAAACACTGTCCTGGTTTTCCCGCGGCAACACAACGCCGAAGGTGGTGCCGTGCCCGGGGTGAGTTTCGTATTGAAGCAAGCCGCCGTGCTTTTCGACAATGCGCGAGGCGATTGGCAGGCCGAGTCCCGTGCCCGTTTCCTTGGTGGTGAAAAAAGGATCGAACAAGCGCTTCTCTACATCGCGCGGGATGCCACTGCCGTTGTCGGCAACCTCGATAATGACCGCGTCTCGCTGACGCCCGGCGAAAGACGCTCGGGCGCTCCGGGCGCGCAAAACGACTGTGCCGGAGCCTTCAACCGCCTCGGCGGCGTTGCGAACCAGGTTAATCAGGGCTTGCTTTAAATGGCTGTTGTCGGCGCGGATCACCAGCCTGGGGCCCGCCTCAACGACCAGGTGGACTCCGCGCTTTTCGAGAGCCGGAGACATCAGCTCTCGAACTTCGCGGATCAGCGCGTCCGCTTCCGTCGGTTCGAGCCTGGGTTCCGAGGGGCGGGCAAAACTCAAGACGTCGCTCACAATTCGTTCGAGACGAGAGATTTCGGCGCCAATGATTTCCGTGTCCTTTCTGGCGGCAGGCACCGTCTGCAGGTGCTTCTGCAAGGTATAAAGACGCGCTTTTAGCGAGGTTAGCGGGTTGCGAATTTCATGGGCGATGCCCGCCGCCAGTGTGCCCAGGGTTGCGAGTTTTTCCTGCTTTTCGAGCATGCTCTCGCTCTGGACGAGTTTGACCCGCAAGGGTGCAATGGTATCCCGGTAAATGACCCAACCAATGGCGGCTACCAGGGCCAACAGGATTACCACGCCGGCACTCAGAATTGCCCGCAGACTGGCCAGCGATTTAGTGGCATTGGTGAGAAACGCCGTCTCGGCTTTTCGATGCGCCTCGCTCAAATCACGCACCAGCTGGCGCATTCGCTCGGCCTGCGCGTCGAAAGCATCCAGTTGCGCGAGTTGTTGCGAAGTGACCATCGCCGGTTGTGCGTTGGAATGCAGGGCATGTGCCGCGGCGAGGTAATCGTCATAGGCGTTGTTCAGCTGGCGGAAAATCCTCTCTTCGTCTTTGGTAGTCAGCGGGGATTTCGGATTTATGCTGGGATCATTGTGGTCAATCCAGTGGTCGAGATTGCCTCCGGCCTGCTCGAAGCCCGTCCATACCTTAGGATCCCGCAACAAGGCGTACCGCAGCATCGAATTGTTCAGGTTTTGCAATTCGTGTCGGACGTCGCTCGCGATCTGGAATCGCTCGATTTGAGAAGTGGTCAGCTTGGCTTCAAGATCCTGGACGCGATCCCAAGCCAGAAGCAGCCCGAAGATAGTGCCACCCGCCACGAAGAGCAGGGCGGCGACCAAAAGCCAGAGTCGGAGGCCGAACGTGGTCCTGGTGATCATGCGAGCATCGTGAACCGTCTTAAGGTAGATCGCATCACAAGCCCTTCTTGAGTGATGTGCAACTGCCATGCCAAAGATAATTGCGCTCGGCCCGATTGGGGTGCCGGCGTCCAACGCTGGTAAGTGGTAAGCGTCTTACCCTCCGCATGGCAATCCGTTTATCTAAACTTGCTTCGGGTTCCCTGGCTGTCTCTTGAAATGTTGTGGCATGGATTGTGCACCGATTTTAATTCTTTGAGAACATGGAACCACGAGTCGGTTGAAGCCATTACGATGAACTGTGCGGGTAAGGAAGGAGGGCTCATTACAATGTTACGAAGAAAACAAAGCAGCGCCGCAGCTCCAATCCAGGCACCCGCAGGTTCTCAGCGCGGCAGGCGCCTGCTGTTAGTGGATGATGACGTATCCGTCCGCGATTCCTTGAAGGATTTGTTGGTGGATGAAGGATACAGTGTTGTGGCCGCCGCGGATGGGCAACAGGCAGTTGATTTAGCCGGGGCGCAGGAGGTGGCCCTGGTGTTGTTGGACTTGAACATGCCCATTAAAAACGGCTGGGACACTTTCGAACAGTTGACTCGCGAACATCCTCTTCTTCCCATCATCATTATCACCGCTCGCCCAAACCAGGTTTTTACCGCTCTCAGCGCCGGGGCCGGTGCGTTGTTGGAGAAGCCGATTGATATCCCGACTTTATTGGGTGCCATCGAAAAACTGCTGGCTGAAGGTCCCGAGCAACGCCTGTTTCGTCTAACCGGGAAGAGAGCAGATTTTTTTTATCGGCCCGGTGCCTGACCAACGCGTTTAAATGGTCAAGACTTTGCCATCGACCGATAAAAGAGTTCTCCTCGACGGCCACTATTTTCACTGGCCTTCCTCGGTCGAATGTAAAACCGACGGCGATAGAACCTTGGCACGCTGGCTGCATGTCCGCTGCGCAGTGAATGCATCGTACCCGAAGACGAACCACCAGGACCGTTTAAAGCCCTTGTTTCTCGTAGTAAACAGGTTCGAAACCAACGGTTTTCCTGTGCGCGTGCGCCATTTCCAGTTGGGACGCTACAGGAGTTTAGGGGGTCTTCGCCCAATCGGAGGCGCGGCCCGTAAAGGCATTAGAACTTCAGTTTGAACGGTCTAAGAGCGTGTTTAGAATCGGTTTGGAGTCCCAGCTTTGGGCGGCCCGGCGCCCTAACCGCCTAAAGGCGGGACTCTAAACCCAGGCGCCCAACGGCCCGGCCACTTTCTTAAAACACGTCCTAAAGCGGCGAAATGAGATTTCACGAAAACGCAAAAGGAGTAAGGCTCGTCTTAGGGAGCAAAGGTTTCGTACTGGGTCACGCCGTTGACAAAAACCGGTTCGTAGTAAATCCCGTTGAATTGGTAAGCAACCGTGCCATTGACTGAAACCTGGATTGCCCCCGGTGGAAGTTCGGGCACCACGACGCCGATCGGTGTTGGCGCAATGGCGTAGGTTCCATCGGGTTGCTGAACATAGAAGGCGCCTGCGGCGAAGTAATACGTTTGGCCACCCGCATCGATCTCGATGGCCCCGTCCGGAGGTTGCGGAATGGCCGCCCCGACAGGGGGATAAACTTCCTGGTAGCCGCCGTCGGCCGGTTGATAATAAAGCCCGTCGGAATAGAAGTAGGGCACTCCTCCGAGGCGCAGAGACAGGAAACCCAGTGGAAGAGAGGCATGGCGGCGTCCAAAAACGAAATTATTCCAAGCGTGCGAACGATGCACTTCGGCCTCGACATCGTGATGGACCAGGACCTCGCGTGACTGTTCAGGCCCACGGCGAGTCTCTACCGGGCGTTGAGGTTCGCGCTGCGGTTCGATGGGGCGTTGAGGCTCGCGTCGCGGTTCGACCGGCCGCTGGATGACGTGCGTCTCGGCGTGGCGAACGCTTCCGTGGTTGGAGCGGTCCACCTGCACAGTGCGCGCTGGCGCAGAGCGGGCCGGCTCAGAGCGAGAGGGAGCGCCACGGTCGGCAGCGGGCAAGGGAAGGGCGATCAGCAAGGCCGAGGCTTTCAGCATCGCCAGGACGCCCCTTCGGCGGTCGGACGGGGTCCACGTTAAGAAAGAGCCGGCACTCATTGCTCCTCCTTTTTGCGAGACTGGTTTTCCGCTCGGATTTCCTTCACCTTGATTTTAGATGAGCCCGGCGGCGGCTCGAATTTGAAGACAAAGTCGGGCAGTTTGGTTTCAAAATCCCAATGTGAGAAAATCGCGATGAACTGAGGCGCGCCGGGTTCATCTTTGTACGTAATGACGAACTTGCGTGGAATGGGTTTCACGCCCGCCTCGATCCAAACCTGCCAGTCGATGTTCTCCTGCGAAAAGCCCAGGTGGTCGCATAGGGTGCCCATCACGTTGACCGTGCCCAGGTCGTGGCCGGAGATGACCTTTTGCAGAAAGTCCCGATGCGGATCGGTGCGGATGAAATCTTCCAAAGGCAACGTGATGCCGAATCGCTCGCAAGCAACATCCATCATTTTATCGAGCGAACCCGAAGTCGGAACGGTGCCGTAGAAGTTTTGGATGGAATTGAAGAGCGTAATCGCACTGCCGTCGTAAACCAGCTCACGATTCCGGTGAGCGGAGTGGATCTCCGCCCGAAAGCGATCGGGGCGTCGCACCTTTAGTTCAGCGGTGCGTCCTGCCTGGACTCGCTGACCTGAGGCGAGCTCGACGTCCTGCCAGATTTCGACGTTCACGGAGAAAAACTGGGCCTGGCTGAGGTACTCACCCATGCGCCGGAGCATTTCGTCTGCGTGAGCATCCACGGCGGGTTTAACTTCCGCGGCACAGGCAGTAAGCGCCGCAAACCCAAGCAGGACTAAAGGAAGGCCAAGCTTATTGCGAGTCGGGGTCAAAAACGGATTTCTATTTCTCATTAGATGTTATGATCGACGCATCTGGTCAGCCTGATGTTCCACGATGCCGATTTGGATTTTTGTCGTCTCCATTTGCTGAAAAACAATCCATCACATCGAACATCGGTTCAAGGGGATGAGACGCTGCCGGCGAGCGGAAAGTTTCTTAGTTGGGATGGAACGGCCAAAGTGCGGGATAAACCGGGGGCTTTCTGAAGACTTTGGTCCGAAGTTTGGCCCTTCTTAATGACGCCTTAAGGTGAGCGCAGCTAGCCTGAGTTCGCAAATGGCCGGTTTGCCTGAATAGTTCCGGCCGCGGCAGATGGGACCGTCACAACCATGCCCCGTGCAACCCTGCCGCAGCGAGAAGGGCCGAGTGATGCAGTTTCCACGTCGGCCCTTCTCTTCTTATTCTTCTTATTCTTCAACTTCTTTGACCGCATGGGGCTTTGCGATGTAAGTTGAGGCATGTCGTTTCCAACTCTGGAGATCGGCCATGGGTTGCCATGACCTCCGCGCTTCTGTTTGAGGCTGAGCCATAAGCTTGCCTCTTTCCTGTCGGCCAAAGATCGCCTGCGCGATGCCGCTGATGTTCAAAGTCTCATCAAGCGTTTAAAATTGCCGCGCAATTTCGCGGAGCGATTGGCGCCTGAGGTGCGCTTAGCTTATCTACGCCTCTGGGTTGAATAACGAACGGCCCCTTAAATCCTGGCCGAGGCACAGCTCGGTCCTGAAATAGGCTTAATCCTTCCAGGTTGCGGCGATCAGATCATGTTCCAGTTCCGGCAGGATTCTGCGATGAACGTGCATCTGCTGGGCGTACACGCAGGCCGTGTATTTGCAGATGGCTATCTGATTTAAATTAAATGTCCTAACTAGATCAGCCATCCAAATCGGCGCGCGGGTATCATACTTGAGCTCCAGCACCACCCCATCGTGAGGCATCGGCGCGAGATACGGCGGCAGAAATGGCCGCCAGCCGCGTTTGGGTACTCGCAGTTCGCCGCTTCCGTCGTAATAGCTGCCATGGATCTCGCGATCAAAGGTCACGCGCAACTCTTCGTCGTCCGGGGCCTCCCAGATTTCCCTGATGTACGAGATGTAAAGCGCTCCACGCGCTTTCGAGATGTTCGCGTAATTCCAGAAATCGTCGCTCACATCCTGGCGCCGCCGCCCGTGCAACAGGTGAGCGACGTCAGGCCAGAAAGGCTGGCTGGCCAGGCCCTGGGTCAGGATTTGGCGCACGCCTTCGCGCGTCATCATGGCCCGATCTTTGCAGATCACCTCGTGAACACGTCTTTTTACTTCCAAGAATGCGGGCTTCTTCCAGTGATCGTCGTAAAAACGGATCCGGAGTTTCATCCGGTTCAGATGCCCCGTATAGGCTTGCCGGAAGAAAAAGAAATCCGGCGTGTCCATGTACAGGCTGATCACCGGATGACCACGTACCGGGCCGGTATTGTTGTGAACCGAGGGTTGAAGGTAACTGCTTAGGTAGTCCGCAATCGCCACGGCGCGGGACTCCTGGATGAGATATTTTCTTTCATAACGCGCGCTGTGGCCCATAAACCAGTTTGCTCGAGGCGGCGTAAATCATTGCAGTCTCAAGACGCCGGGGCAAGAGGAAGTGATTGTGGCGATTCTGGTCGGGGATCAAAGTGTGATTGGTTTTCCCAACCTGCTGAGCCAAAAGGAGTGTCTGGGAGATGACTGAGAATGACTGTGGCCGCAGAGAGAAGCTCCGTGCAAATACGGAAATCCTTCTGTCGGTTGAAGTTACAATTCCAATGACTCGCTGGTTAAAAGTTGTAAATTGCGTTCAATCAAGCAGTTACATTTACAAATCGCGGCCGATGAGCGCATGTTCAGGTTGAAATTGTCGGGATACTTAACACTTTGAATTTCCGACGCCGAATTATACCTGCTCAGTCGTATATTCATAACTTACTTATGAACAATGAATTGAGTGCAGATACTTACCCATTTGGCCCTATTGGCATCAGATAAGCTTTATGTGGCCAATGTTGGAAAGTATCGCGGAAAGACTTAGATAAACATGAAGAGATTTAAACAAGTAATCGCTGGATTGGTCGCTGTGTCAATCGGAGGAATGCTAACGGCCCAAGCAAATACAGTGCAGGAAATGGGCATTGGGGCCAATGAAGTCGTCGAGATCTCTAGCTCGGACGTCGCTTCCGGTATAAATATTGGACCAGTTTGGGTTTACGCCGGCATCGTGAACCTTCAGGTTGATGGAGTGCCTACTCAAGGATTTTGCATTGATCCATACCACTGGAGTCTCAGCGGGCCCCAGACTTACTCAGAAGTTCCTCTGGGTGCTGCTCCTAAAGCCCCGGGCGGTCCTATGACAAGCGCCACAGCGACCGAGATCGAACAACTATGGGCTAAGTACTTTCCAGCGGCCATGGGCGACAACGCGGTTGCGGCCGGCCTGCAGATTGCCATATGGGAACTAGTGACAGAAACCGCTGGACACGGTTTGCCGCTAAATACGGGGAATACGGGAACCTTCTCGCTTCTGAGCGGCAACGATTACGGAGCTGGCGCCGACCTTGCTTGGCTGGCCGCCAATCCAAATGCTCCCACGGCAAGCCTGATTGGCCTGACTGGTCCGGGACAGGACTACGTCATTCCCAGCGTTCCCGACAGCGGCACGACCGCTCTGCTGCTGGGCTTGGGCGTGTGCGCCTTGATTGCCGCCCGCAAGAATCTCCGTTTCTGCTAGCACCTCACAGCCCCGAGCAGCGGCGACCCCGATATCCACCCGCCGCTCTCGGGGCTACTCTTTTCCGGTTGGTGGTCAAAGAGGACCAGTTCGGGCTTCCGCGAGTTTCGCGATGACGGCAGCGATTGCGTCTCATCCACCCCCTTAGAGCACCCCGGTGGCCTTACCCTGAACTGAACATCCCCACAGATTCGGGGCGACCGCAGATGTGAAATCCGAAGGCTGAGGCTCTCCAAAATTGAGCTCCGCGAGGCCGAGCGCCCGCGAGGACCTGTTTCCATCAATCAGCCTTCCAGGGCGGTTTCAGTGAGAACCTGCTGAATGGTAGATAACAGGTCTGCCAACGAGAAAGGCTTGCCCAAGACTGGACTGGTGATCGTCGAAAGGAACTTGGTCCATTTGGGATCCGTTTTAAAGCCCGTCATAAAAACGAAGCGTTTGCACAAGTGCTTCTTGGTGCGCTGGACGGCAACATAAAACATATCGCCTGGTAAATTGGGCATGACCAGGTCACAGAGGATGACATCGAAATCGGTGGCCATGACCTGACGCAACCCTTCGACTCCGTTGGCAACGCAGGTTACTCGGAAAGGATACGATTCCAAAAAGAGGCGGACCATCTCTGAGAATTGCGGGTCGTCCTCGAGCATCAAAACGGATTTAATTCCCGGCGGCAGGCTTTGCTCGGTGACATCGTAAACGGCTTCATCGACAGCGACTGGCTCTTTTATTGAGGACATCGATTTAATTTGAGCTTTGTTGTTTGCCGCAACAGCCAAGCGTCCGCGCCACGCCTGCCGTGTATCGGCTGAATTTCATTAAACTTTAGACGAACAACTGTCTATCAGCGAAAGAGTAGCATTGATTGTGCCGAAATTGGGTGTGAGGAACGGGTCCCTGGCTGAGCTAGGCTCGGTGGGCCCGGTGGGCCGAGAAGAGGTCGACGGTTTTGTATCGTGCGAGCGAGAGATTCTGTCCTTGAAATTAGGATTTGAGCCCGTGGTTCGGTGAACACGAGGAAAATAATTGTCTAAAAAAGCTTTAAAGCCCATTGACATCCTCTTTCGGCTCTTCTATTTTTTTGGCTGCAATCGGGCCGTAAAAAGTCGAAAATCATTAGCCCCTGAGCTTCTTTTGAAGGAAATAGCAGGGGCAATGGGTTTTTGTCGTTTTTAGGTATCAGGAACGGATAAATCTGGCCAACGCCCATGTAGCTCAGCTGGCAGAGCGCGTCCTTGGTAAGGACGAGGTCATCAGTTCAATCCTGATCATGGGCTCCAGATTTTAATTAAAAGCATAGAACCAGACATCATAACACCAGGAGTTAGCAATGGCTAAAGAGCAATTTCAAAGAACGAAACCGCACGTCAACGTCGGTACCATCGGTCACATCGATCATGGCAAGTCCACGTTAACGGCTGCCATCGTCCAAACCCAATCCCGCAAAGGATTGGCGACGCCGATCTCCTATGCTGATATCACCAAGGGCGGCACCGTGCGCGACGAGACCAAGACCGTAACGATTGCGGTGTCGCACGTTGAATATCAGAGTGACAAGCGGCACTACGCGCACATCGACTGTCC
>Ga0070741_10005011_pt1 | contig 30130 bp, 27 predicted proteins | sample Coa_R1_4_FD_66440 | JGI IMG/M metagenome (GOLD analysis project Ga0070741, IMG submission 66440) | Surface soil microbial communities from Centralia Pennsylvania, which are recovering from an underground coalmine fire - Coalmine... | ecosystem: Environmental > Terrestrial > Soil > Unclassified ... | reverse complement strand
CTATGCGGAGAGCTCGCGCGAGAACTTCGCCCGGTACGCGGCGACGGTGTGCATCGGCGGACGCTCGCGCGTCTCGACGGGCACCCGCTCGACGACGTGCGCGTCCGTGAACCGCACGAGGTCCCGCCCGTCGCTCACGTCGATGCCCGCGCGCCGCAAGGCCGTCACGAGGATCTCCGTCGCCTGCGGGCCGAGCTCGTCCAGCGGGCGGTTGCGGTGCCGGCGCGTCCCGAGGTCGACCTGCGCGACGGCACCCAGGCCGTACCGGTCGACGACGTCGACGAGCAGCCCGAGCTCGACGCCCCAGCCCTCGACGAACGGGACGGCTTCGAGGAGTTCGCGCCGGCCCGCGTACTCGCCGGACAGCGGCTGCACGAACCCGGTGAGGTGGGGGAACAGCTGCGAGACGAGCGGCCGGGCCACGAGCTCGGTCACCCGGCCCCCGCCGTCGCCGTCGTCGCCGGTCGGGCGGCGGTAGAAGCCCTTCACGAAGCCGATCTCGGCGCGGGTCAGCAGCGGGCCGACGAGACCCGTGACGAAGTGCGGCTCGAAGCCCCGGATGTCCGCGTCGACCCAGCACAGGAGGTCGCCCTCGCACGCGAACAGCGACTTCCACAGGACGTTGCCCTTGCCCGTCCCCGGTCCCGCATCGGGCAGCACCTCGGCGGCCCCGACGACCCGCGCCCCTGCCGCGGCCGCGGCCGCGGCCGTGCCGTCCGTCGAGCCGTCGTCCATGACGACGATCTCGTCGACGAGCGGGACGCGTTCGGCCAGCTCACGGCGGATGCCGGCCACGATCGGGCCGACCGTGGCGACCTCGTCGCGGGCGGGGAGGCACACCGAGACGGTCGTCCCGAGCGCCGCCTTCACCGCCGCCAGGGCGGCCGGCGTGAAGTCGCGGTGGTGGGACGGCGCGAACGGCAGGGACACGGCCGGAGTGTACGGGAGGCCCGGGTCTTCGGATCGCCCCGATCGTGCCGATGAACCCGCGATGCTTTGACCAGGGCCGCCGCGACGTGCGACCCTGGTCGCACGCGTTCATCAAGAGCGGCTGAGGGACAGGCCCGACGACGCCGCGGCAACCAGCACCGATGTGCGAGGAGCACTGACGTGCCAGGTGCCAATGCCTGAACGATGAGCCGCCGAAGAGCGATCCGGCCGCCGATCGGCCTCCGCTCGAGGCGCTCACAGAGCGCGTCGAGGCGAGCGGGCACGGGGCCCGCTCCACGGAGGACGAGGAGCAACGGCGATGCCCCACGTGGCCGGACTTCGGTGTCGTGAATGCGGACGTGAGTACGACGTCGCGCCCACCTACACCTGCGAGTGGTGCTTCGGGCCGCTCGAGGTCGTGTACGACTACGCGTCGATCAGGAAGACGGTGACCCGCGAGTCGATCGCGGCCGGGCCCGCGAGCATCTGGCGCTACCAGGACCTGTTGCCCGTCGAGCGTGCGGCGGCCGTCGACCTCGGTGCCGGGTTCTCGCCGCTGATCCGCGCGGACCGGCTCGCGGCCGAGCTCGGTCTGAGCGAGGTCTGGGTCAAGAACGACACCGTCAACCCGACGAACTCGTTCAAGGACCGCGTCACCGAGGTCGCGCTGTCGAAGGCGCTCGACTTCGGGTTCAAGACGGCCGCGTGCGCGTCGACCGGGAACCTCGCCAACGCGGTCGCCGCGCACGCCGCGCGCGCCGGGCTGCACAGCTTCGTGTTCATCCCGTCGAACCTCGAGGCCGGCAAGGTCGTGACGACCGGCATCTACGGCGGGAACCTCGTCGCGATCGACGGGAACTACGACGACGTCAACCGTCTCTGCGCCGAGCTCGCCGGCACGTACCGCTGGGCGTTCGTGAACGTCAACATGCGGCCGTTCTACGCCGAGGGCTCGAAGACGCTCGCGTTCGAGACGGCCGAGCAGCTCGGCTGGGAGACGCCCGACCACGTCGTCGTGCCGGTCGCGAGCGGCTCGCTCCTCACGAAGATCCACAAGGGGTTCCACGAGCTGCACGAGGTCGGACTGCTCGACGCCGAGCCGAACGTGCGCGTCTCGGGCGCGCAGGCGCTCGGATGCTCACCGGTCGCGACCGCGTGGATCGAGGCGAGCGACACGATCCGTCCCGTGAAGCCGGACACGATCGCGAAGTCGCTCGCGATCGGGAACCCGGCCGACGGCTACTTCGCGCTCGACGCGGTGCGCAGCACCGGCGGCGGGCTCGCGGCCGTCACCGACGACGAGGTCGTCGAGGGCATCCGGTTGCTCGCGCGGACCGAGGGGATCTTCGCCGAGACCGCGGGCGGCGTGACGATCGCGAGCCTCAGGCGTCTCGCGCAGGATGGCGTGGTCCGCGCCGACGAGCGCGTCGTGGTGTACATCACGGGCATCGGGTTGAAGACGATCGAGGCGGTCGCGCCGCGCGTGGCACCGACGGCGACGATCGCGCCGACGCTCGATGCGTTCCACGACGTGTTCACGCCGGACACCATCGAGGACTGAGAGGAAGCGAATCCATGCCCGTGTCCGTCCGCATCCCGACGCAGCTGCGCGAGCTGTCCGGCGGCAGGTCCGAGGTCGAGGTCGACGGCGGCAACGTCGCCGAGGTGCTCGCCGGGCTCGAGAAGCTGCACCCGGGCTTCGCGAACCGACTCCACGACGACGACGGCTCGTTGCGCCGCTTCGTCAACGTGTTCGTCGCCGACGAGGACATCCGCTTCCTGCAGGGTCTCGACACCGCGGTCAAGGACGGCGACACCGTCAGCATCGTCCCCGCCGTCGCCGGCGGCTGACGTCTCGGGAACGCGCGACTCGGGTACGCCCGCGCGCGCTGGCAGACTGACGATCGTGCGCCGCCTCCTCGCTGCCGGTCTCACGTCCGCGCTCGCGGTGGCGCTCGTCGGCGCGTGCGGCAACGGCTCCACGGGGTCGAACCCGGCGACCGCGTCCACGTTCGCCATCGACACGCAGGTCACCGACGGGTTCCAGACGATGGTCGCGTCGGCAAACCAGGCGACCGCGGGACTCGGCCAGGCGAGCACCGCGGCCGACGCGTGCGCCACCGCGTGGAACGGGATCCGCGCCCGGGTCACGCAACGCGAACCCGCGCTGGGCCAGGAGCTCGACGCCGCCGTCGCGGCGTTGCAGCGGGGTGCCGCGGCCCACGATGCCGTCGCGGTCGCCAACGCGGCCGCGACGATCGCGCGCGACGCGGCCCGGTACACCCGGCTGTACCCGTGACCGCGCCCGATCCCGCCTTGACGGTCGATCGGACAGTTAGTTAGGCTTCCCTTACCGCTGCTGGCGGGTACACCCCAAGCATCGGCGGTCCGCACCGCGAGTGGTGGCGGGACCGGCGACGTGAACAGCGACACGGAGGAGCCGCGTGTCCACGCCCGAGATCCTCGGCCTCGGCGCCATCGCCGGCCTGACGATCTTCCTCGGTCTGCCGATCGGCCGGCTGCGCTCGCCGGCGCCGCGCACGCAGGCCTTCCTGAACGCCGTCGCGATCGGGATCCTCGTCTTCCTCGTCTTCGACGTGCTGGAGCACGCCAACGAGACCGTCGAGACCGCGCTCACGCACGCGAGCGACGGCGACGGGAGCTGGTGGCGGTTCGCGATGCTCGCCGCGATCTTCGCGGCGGGCGTCGGCATCGGGCTGCTCAGCCTCGTGTACTACGACCGCTGGCTCGCGCGACGGCGCCGGGCCCGGTTCGGGCCGGGCGCGATGGCCGTCGAGGAGCTGCACCGTCCCGCGCCCCGCAAGATCCACGAGCCTGCGTACCAGCTCGCGACGTTCATCGCGCTCGGCATCGGGTTGCACAACTTCTCGGAGGGGCTCGCGATCGGTCAGTCCGCCGCGCGGGGCGAGATCAGCCTCGCGCTCGTGCTGATCATCGGCTTCGGCCTGCACAACGCGACCGAGGGTTTCGGCATCGTCGGACCGCTCGCCGCGGAAGGCGAGCGCGCGTCGTGGGGGTTCCTCACCGTGATGGGCCTCATCGGCGGCGGCCCGACCTTCCTCGGCACGCTCGTCGGGCAGTCGTTCGTGAACGACGAGCTGTTCCTCGCGTTCCTCGCGCTCGCGGCCGGCTCGATCATCTACGTCGTCGTCCAGCTCGTGCAGGTCGCCCACCGTCTCGGCCACAAGGAATGGCTGATGTGGGGCCTGTTCCTCGGCTTGGTGCTCGGCTTCGCGACGGATTACGTCCTAGTAGCTGCCGGCGCGTGAGAAGAGTTGCTGAGACGCGTGACGCGGCGTGACCTGCGCGACCGAGACGCGTTGCGCAGCGTGGGTCGCTGTTGGCAGGGCGCCGCTTGCCAACGGTCCAGCCTGCCCCGCTCCGACTCCGGGGCGGCGCAAGGAGACATCGCGCCGCCGTCAGGCGGCGCGCACGTACATGAGGTCGGCGATGCGTGACGGGACCGTGTGCTCGCCGGCGTCGGTCTTGACGACCGTCCCGTCCGTCGAGTGGCTCACGACGATGCCGTGGGAGCCGGGCACGAGACGCAGCGAGGCGAGCAGGCGGAGCGCGTCGTCGTCGAGCTCCATCTTCTCGCTGATGCGGCTCACGACCATGCCGCCCGGCGAGGCCTTGCTCAACGCCACCGCGTCGCCGGCGTCGACGCGCTGCTTCGAGCCCGGGATGGGGTTGCCGTGCGGGCACGTCGCCGGGTCGCCGAGCAGCGCGACGAGCTTCTCCTCCACGTCGGCCGAGATCGCGTGCTCCCAGCGGTCGGCCTCGCGGTGCACCTTCTCCCACTCGAGCCCGATCACGTCGGTCAGGAGCCGCTCCGCGAGCCGGTGGCGCCGAACGACGGTCGTCGCCAGCGCGCGGCCCTTCGGTGTGAGCCGCAGGCTGCGGTCCCCGAGCAGCTCCGCGTAGCCCTGGTCGACGAGGCGGTTGACGGTCTCGGAGACGGCCGGCGCGGACAGGCCGAGCCGCTCGACGAGCCGGGCCCGGATCGGGACGACGCCCTCCTCCTCGATCTCGAGGATGGTCTCGAGGTACTCCTCGGTGGCGTCGTGCATCTCGGCCATGGGGTCTCGGAGGATACCGCCGATGCAGGCCGTGAGGACCCCGGTTCCCGCGCTTGCACTCACGCACCGAGAGTGCCAACATGCATTAGCACTCCTCGACCACGAGTGCTAACACCCCAGAGCAAGACCTCGCCGTCGACGACGCGCCCAGCGGCCGTACCGGCGGCGACGCGGACGCACCAGCAACCGCACGCATCAGCAAACCGCACGCACCAGCAACGACGCTGCCCCAGGGGGTATGACGCAATGCCGAAGCAGATCGCGTACAGCGAGAACGGGCGCCGGGCGCTCGAGGCGGGCATGAACAAGCTCGCCGATGCCGTCCGGGTCACGCTCGGGCCGAAGGGCCGGAACGTGGTGCTCGAGAAGAAGTGGGGCGCGCCGACGATCACGAACGACGGCGTCTCCATCGCCAAGGAGATCGAGCTCGAGGACCCGTACGAGAAGATCGGTGCCGAGCTCGTCAAGGAGGTCGCGAAGAAGACCGACGACGTCGCCGGTGACGGCACCACGACCGCGACGGTGCTCGCGTGGGCGATGGTGCGCGAGGGCCTGCGCAACGTCGCGGCCGGCGCGAACCCGATGAGCCTGAAGCGCGGCATCGAGCTCGCGGTCGAGCGCGCGGTCGACTCGATCAAGTCGTCGGCGCAGCAGGTGAAGGAGTCGGGCGAGCAGGTCTCGAACGTCGCCGCCATCTCGGCGAACGACAAGGAGATCGGCTCGATGATCGCCGAGGCGCTCGGCAAGGTCGGCAAGGACGGCGTGATCACCGTCGAGGAGAGCCAGACCTTCGGCATGGAGCTCGACCTCGTCGAGGGGATGCGCTTCGACAAGGGCTACATCTCGCCGTACTTCGTCACCGACCCGGAGCGCATGGAGGCCGTCCTCGACGACGCCTACGTCCTGCTCGTCAGCTCGAAGATCTCGGCGGTCAAGGACCTGCTCCCGGTGTTGGAGAAGGTCATGCAGTCGGGCCGTCCGCTCGCGGTGATCGCGGAGGACGTCGAGGGCGAGGCGCTCGCCACGCTCGTCGTCAACAAGATCCGCGGCACGTTCAAGTCGTGCGCGGTGAAGGCGCCCGGCTTCGGCGAGCGTCGCAAGGCGATGCTCCAGGACATGGCCATCCTGACGGGCGGCCAGGTCATCAGTGAGGAGGTCGGCCTCAAGCTCGAGAACGTCGGGCTCGACCTGCTCGGCAAGGCCCGCAAGGTCGTCATCACGAAGGACGAGACGACGATCGTCGAGGGTGCCGGCTCGCGTGCCGACGTCCAGGGCCGCATCAACCAGATCCGCACCGAGATCGAGAACACCGACTCCGACTACGACCGCGAGAAGCTGCAGGAGCGGCTCGCGAAGCTGTCGGGTGGCGTCGCGATCATCAAGGTCGGTGCCGCGACCGAGGTCGAGCTCAAGGAGAAGAAGCACCGCATCGAGGACGCGGTGCAGACGACCAAGGCCGCGGTCGAGGAGGGTGTGGTGCCCGGTGGTGGCGTCGCGCTGCTCCGCTCTCAGGCCAAGGTGAACGAGCTCGCCACGACGCTCGACGGTGACGAGGCGACGGGTGCGCGCATGGTCGCCCGTGCGCTCGAGGAGCCGCTCAAGCAGATCGCGGTGAACGCGGGCATGGAGGGCGGCGTCATCGTCGAGAAGGTGCGCAGCCTGAAGGGTGCCAACGGCCTCAACGCCGCGACGGGCGACTACGAGGACCTCGTCAAGGCCGGCGTCATCGACGCTGCGAAGGTGACGCGCTCGGCGCTGCAGAACGCGGCCTCGATCGCGGCGCTGTTCCTCACGACCGAGGCGGTCGTCGCCGACAAGCCCGAGGAGAAGTCCGCGGCGCCGGCGATGCCCGGCGGCGGCATGGACGGCATGGGCGACTTCTAGTCGCACCACTCGCGGCTGCGAACGTCCGAGCGGGGCGCCCTCCGGGGCGCCCCGCTCTCGCGTCTCCACGCACGTTCATGCGTCGTTCGTCGTCGTATGGCGACGTTTGACGACGCATGAAGGCGTGAGGGCTGGACCGGTGCACCGGGCGGCCGATCAAGTCCCGTGCGTGTGTGGTCGATCCCGTCGACGGTGCCGTCGTTCGTCCGCGTCCGTGCTGCCGTCGTCGTCGTGGCGGTCGCCTCCGTCGTCGCTGCGGCGTGCGGGACCGGGTCGCAGCCCAGCCGCTCGTCGCAGCAGCGCTCGACGTTGCCGACGCCGCTCGAGCTCGTCGCCGCGAGCGCGGACCGCACCGCCGCCGCGAAGACGTCGAGGGTGTCGCTCGAGCTCAGCGTGACAGGCAGCGACGCCGTCACGATCACGGGTGACGGCAACGTCGACTACGTCACCGTCCGGATGGCGCTCGACATGAGCGTGTCGAGCGCGTCGGCGGGCGTGGTCGCGACGACGAGCGAGCGCGTCGTCGGGAGCGCGCTGTATCTCGACGTGTCGGGCATCCCGGGGAGCGGATTCGACCGTGCGCTCGGCGGCAAGCGGTGGGTGAAGGTCGACATCGGCGACGACGCGCTCCACCGTCTCGGCCTCGACGACACGAGCGCGCTCGGGTCGAGCGATCCGTCGCAGGTGCTGCAGGCGCTACGCGGCGTCGCGGACGTGCGCGAGGTCGGGCACGACGTCGTGCGCGGTGTCGACACCACGCACTACGCCGCGAACGTCGACCTGCAAAGGGCGATCGCGAGCACGCCGTCGCAGGACCGCAACGACGCGCGCCGCGCGCTCGGCATGCTCGGGTCGACGACGATCCCGATCGACGTGTGGGTCGACGCGCAGGGACGCGCGCGCCGCATGACGGTGCACGCGGACACGAGCGCCCTCGGCGTGTCGGGCCGCGCGTTCACGATGACGGTCGAGCTGTACGACTTCGGCGCTCCGGTCGACGTGCAGCCGCCGCCGGCGGACGACACCGTCGATCTCAGCGCGCTGTTCGGCGGGGCGAGCGCCCGCCGTCCCCGCCACGACGGCGGGGCGTCGCGCATCTCGGCCTGACAGGGCCGGTCGGACACGCCGAGGGCTACCCTCGACGGTCATGCAGCCGGTCTACCCGTCCGTCGGCTGGGGGGTCCTCCACCTGCTCTACCGGGTCGACCGGGCGCGCGCCGAGGCCGAGCCGCAGGCCGCGAAGCGGGTGCTCGACGCGGTCGCGTCGCTCGAGGCCGACGATCACCAGGCGCTCGTGTTCGCGGTGCTCGGTCACAAGGCCGACGTGGGGGTGATGGCCCTCGGGCCTGACCTCGCACGGCTGCAGGCGTTCCAGCAGGAGCTGCTGCGCGCGCCGCTCGTGCCCGCGTACTCGTACGTCTCGCTCACGGAGCTGTCCGAGTACTCCTCGAGCGAGCAGGAGGAACGGGCGCGGCTCGCGCATGACGAGGGTCTCGCCGGTGACGAGCTCGACGCGCGCCTCGCGACCTGGCGCGAGCGGATGGCGCACTACGCGGAGAACCGGCTGCACCCGCGCTTGCCGCGCAAGAACCTGATCTGCTTCTACCCGATGTCGAAGCGGCGCGACGGCGACGTCAACTGGTACGAGCTGCCGTTCGACGAGCGGAAGCGGCTCATGGGCGGGCACGCGCGCGTCGGCCGCGCGTACGCCGGTCGCGTGTTGCAGCTCATCACCGGTTCCGTCGGGCTCGACGACTGGGAGTGGGGTGTGACGCTGCTGGCCGACGATCCCGTCGCGCTGAAGGAGATCGTGTACGAGATGCGCTTCGACCCGGTCTCCGCGCGCTACGCCGACTTCGGGCCCTTCTACACGGGCCTGCTCCTCGACCCGGCCGATGCCCTCGCGCGTGTCGGCCTGGACGTCGACGGAGGGGCGTGACGATGGCGAGCGAGCGACTGTTCGTGTCGTTCCCCGAGTCGCTCGTCGAGCGGCCGATGATCTACGAGATCGTGAAGTCCTACGACGTCGTCCCGAACATCCGGCGCGCCAACGTCGAGGCGCACTCGGGCTGGGTGATCCTGCAGCTCACCGGCGAGCAGGACCAGCTCGACGCCGCGGTCGCGTACCTCGAAGGGGTCGGCTGCCAGGTGAACCGCATGGAAGGCGACATCGTCGCCGGTTGATGCGCGCGTGACCCGCAGCCGGTGAAGATCCTCGCCACGGCGGTGTTCGAGCGGATCGTCTACTTCTGCCACTGCGTGGACCCGAGCGATCCCGCGCACCCCGCGCTGCAGGTCGACGCGCTGTTGCGACCCGGCGACGCGGACGGACCGCTGCTGCTCCCGGTGGCGGAGTGGAAGCGGATGGCAGGCTTCGACGTCGTCGACGCGAACCTGCCTCGGCTGCGGGCCGCCCGGCGCACGACGCGCCGTGACGGTGTCGAGTACGTCGTGTTCCCGGTCTGGGAGCGGTGCCCGTGACCGACCCGCGCGAGCTGCCGCCGGGTGTCGGCGCGGGCGCGCCCGACGTCGAGGCGGATCCCGCCGGCGCCGAGGCGCGGGGCATGGCGATGCTCGAGGAAGCCGCGCGCGCCATCGTGGACGGCGTCGCCCGCGAGGTCCCGGGCTGGTCCGTTCGGCGCGTGACGGAGCTGGTGACCGCATGGGGCGCGGATCCCGACACGCGCGCCCGAGCCGTCGACGCGGCCGGCGACGCCGGTGAGCGGGCGGCCCGACGCGTCACCGCCGCGCTCGTCGAGCTCTTCGCCCAGGACGTCGAGGTCCAGCGGGCGACGCCGCTGCAGATCGTCCGGTCGGTCTACGAGGAGCCGAGCCGGGTGCTCGCCGACGCGGGCGTGCCCCCGGTCGTGCGCGACGAGTTCGACGAGCGGGCGCTGCCCGGCGACCGCTACGGGCTCGCGCCGCGGGGCCTCGGGGACCTCGGCGATCCCGAGCTGGGGCCCATGCAGCTGGCGTGGGGGATCGGGAAGGCGACGGTCATCCGGGCCCGCCGCGCGGCCCGGGGCCGCGGCCGCCGGCGCCGCTGAAGTCCCGAATCCGGGCCGGTTTCCCTGATCGGTGGCCCCGATCGCCCGATAGCACTCGTGACGGCCGACACGCCGGCCGGGCGCGAGGGCGCAGATGCGGAGCGAGCGCGAACGGACGGACACCACGGGCTCCACGGGCGGGGCGAAGCCCGCGCGCGGCCCCGTCGCGTCCGCAGCGCCGCGCGCGGCGGACGAGGCGCCGGGCGCCGCGCTCGCGGCCGAGCACCGACCCGCGACGGCGGTGCTCTCGGCGGACGGGCTCGTCGTCTCGTGCGACGACGAGTGGCTCTCGCTCGCCGCCGCGCCCGCCGCCGAGGTCCTCGGCCGCCTCCCGTTCGAGTCGGCCTGCTTCGCGCGGGACCGTGACCGGCTCCACCGGGCCGTCGACGGCGTGGTCCGCGAGCGCGCGTCGGCGAGCGTCGCGCACCGCGTCGTGCGTACCGACGGCACGGTCGCGTGGTTGCACACCTGGATCGTCCCCGTGCCGGGTGACGCGCGCGGGATCCTCGCGGTCAGCGAGGAGACGACCGACCGCGTCGCGCTCGTGCAGCTCGGCGACCAGCTGCGCGCCGCGCTCGACGAGACGACGGATCACGTGATCCTCGAGACCGGCGACGGCCGCGTCCTCTACGTGAACCGCGCCGCGCGCCGGGCGTACGGCGTCGCCGACGACGCCGACGTCGCGACCCTCGACGTCCGCGCGATCTACCCGCCTGCGATGCGCGAGCGCTTCGCCGAAGACGTCGGCCCCACGCTCGCACGCGAGGGGATCTGGCGTGACGACGTCACGATGCCGACCGCGGACGGGGACACCATCCCGCTGTCCGTCGTGTGCGTCGCTCGCCGCGCGCCCGACGGCGCGATCGAGCACATCGCGACGCTCGGGCGTGACATCCGCGACCTCAAGGACGCCGAGGCGCGGCTGACCGCGTCGGCCGAGTGGTTCCAGTCGCTCGTCCAGCATTCGAACGACATCATCAGCGTCAGTGACGCCCACGGCCGGTGCCGGTACGTGAGCCCGTCGATCGAGCCGCTGCTCGGCTACCCGCCCGAGCTCCCCTTCGTCGAGGACGGGCTCGACCTCGTGCACCCGGAGGACCGGGAGTCGGTCGCGGCGATGCAGCGCGAGCTGCGGGCCCGGCCGGGCGCCACGATCACGCACGAGTACCGCTTCCTCGGCTCCGACGGGCGGTACCGCCACATCCAGTCGCACGTGACGAACCTTCTCGACGACCCGCGCGTGAACGGCATCGTCGCGAACTCCCGTGACGTCACCGACGCCCGTCGCGCGCAGGAGGCCTTGCAGCGCGGTGAGGAGCGGCTGCAGGCGCTGCTGCAGAACTCGACCGACTTCGTGCTCGTGTGGGACGAGGACGGGAACATCACCTACGTCACGCCGTCGGTCCGCCGGTTCCTGGGCGCCGCGCTCGACAGGCACACACCCGGTCAGGCACTCGACATCACGCACGAGGACGACCGCGCTCGCGTCGACGCCGTCCTCGCACGTGTCCGCGCGACGCCCGGCGCGGAGGAGGCGATGCGGTTCCGGGGCCGACGCGCCGACGGCGAGTACCGCTGGCTCGAGACCGTCGTCACGAACCTGACGGAAGACCTGGCGGTGGGCGGCATCGTCCTCAACGCGCGCGACGTGACCGCGCAGGTCGCCGCCGAGCACGCGCTGCACGAGTCGCACGACGCGTTGCGGCGTTCGAACTCGACGATGACGGCCATCCTCGAGAACGCGCCGCTCGCGATCTACGCGATCGATCGCGACTGCAACGTCATCCTGTGGAATCGCGCGTGCGAGACGTTGTTCGGGATCCCGGCCGCGGACGCGCTCGGGCGCTACCTGCCGATGATCAACGACGACGAGGTGGAGCGCTTCGAGCAGTTGTGCGCGCACGTCGCCGAGGGTCGCGTGTTCAACGGGATCGAGTCGCGCACGGTTCGGCCCGACGGACGCCCGGTCGACATCAGCCTGTCCGTCGCGCCGATGGTCGGACCCAACGGCGCCATCACGGGGATGCTGCTGCTGTGCGCCGACATCACCGACCGCAAGCAGACGGAGCGCGCGCTGCTCGCGAACGAGGCGATGTTCCGCGGCGTCGTCCAGCACGCGTCGGACCTGATCCTCATCGTCGGCCGCGACGGCCTGATCCGGTACGCGAGCCCGGCGGCCGAGTCCGTCTTCGGGTACGCGCCCGACGAAGCGATCGGTCTCGACCCGCTGTCGTTCGTGCACCCCGACGACGTCGAGCGCGTCGCGCTCGAGCTCGCCGAGTCGCTCGTCGAGGCGGGGCCGCGCACGCCGTCGGAGTTCCGCGTCCGGCACGCCGACGGCTCCTACCGAACCGTGCAGTCGGTCGGGCACAACCTGATGGACGACCCCGCGGTCGAGGCGCTCATCGTCACGGCACGGGACATCACCGAGCAGCGCAGCTCCGAGATCGCGCTGCGCCGGAGCGAGGAGCGGTTCCGCGCGCTCGTCCAGAACCTGTCCGAGATGATCACGGTGATCGGATCCGACGGTGAGCTCGTCTACTCGAGCCCGTCGGCCGTGGAGTTCTTCGGGAACACCGGGGTCCACCTGGAGGACAGGGCGTCCGTCATCCATCCCGACGACGTCGAGCGCGTGACCGAGGCGTTCGTGCACCGCGTCGCGAACCCGACGAGCGACCGCGCTCCGATGCGCTATCGGGTGAGACGGGCGGACGGGGAGTGGCGGCACGTCGAGTCCGTGGTCCTCGACCTCAGCGAGGATCCTGCCGTCGGCGGCGTCGTCGTCACGACGCGCGACGTCACCGAGCAGCGCGAGGCGCAGGAGCGCATCGCCGCGAGCGAGGAGCGCTATCGCGCGATCGTCGAGGACCAGACCGAGTTCATCGCGCGTGTCGACCGCCACGGGCGCTTCACGTTCGTGAACGACGCCTACGCGCGCTACATGGGCAGCACGCCCGAGGAGCTCCTCGGAGGGCGGCTGGCCGACGTCCTCGGCGAGGAGGGCGCCGAGCGCGCGAGCGAGCACGTGAGCAGGATCAGCGCCGACGGCGGCACGCTCGCGCTCGAACGCCAGGTCACGATGCCTGACGGCGCGACGCGCTGGCAGGCGTGGACGACGCGCGCCATCGTCGACGAAGCCGGCCGCGTCGTCGAGTACCAGTCGATCGGCCGCGACGTGACCGAGCGCAAGAAGGCCGAGGCTCGGCTCGCGGAGCAGGCGAAGATCCTGGAGCTGGTCGCGGAGGGGCGTCCGCTCGCGCAGACGCTGGAAGCCGTCGCGCGCGCCGTCGAGGCCGGGCTGGGCGGCGCACGATGCTCGATCGTCCTGCTCGAGGAGGGAAGCCGCCGCCTGCACTGCATCGCCGCACCCAGCATGCCGGACGGATTCGCCGCGGACGTCGAGCGCATCGACGTCGGTGACGACGTCGCGTCCGGCCTCGTCTCGATGGGCGACGTCGTGATCGTCGAGGACCTGGTCGCCGACGAGCGTTGGGGCGAGCGGTACGGCCGGATCGCGCGCGGGCTCGGCTTCCGCGGCGTCTGGTCGACCCCCGTGCGTTCGGCGTCGGAGCGGCGAGCGCCCCGGAAGGCCGCGCCGGGTATCCCGGCGCCGAGCGAGAGAGATCCGACGGCATCGAGTGCGTCCGTCCTCGGTGCGCTCACCGTGTACTTCGACGACGTGCGCACGCCGCTTCCGGAGGACCGTCAGCTCGTCGATCAGATGGTGCACCTGACCGCGATCGCGATCGAGCGCAAGGAGTTCGAGTCGCAGCTCGCGCACCAGGCCCATCACGACCCGCTCACCGGGCTGCCGAACCGCGTCCTGTTCCTGGAGTTCCTCGACGTCGCGCTCGCGCGCTCGCGCCGGCGCGACACGACGGTCGGTGTCCTGTTCCTCGACCTCGACCGCTTCAAGTACGTGAACGACAGCTTCGGGCACGACGCCGGCGACGAGCTCCTCACGTCGCTCGCGCGCCGGCTCCGCAGCGTCGTGCGTCCGGGCGACACGATCGCCCGGTTCGGCGGCGACGAGTTCGTCGTGCTGTGCGAGGACCTCACGCCCGGTCTCGCGCGCGAGCAGGCCGTCGACGTCGCGGAGCGGCTCATCGCCGCGATCCAGCAGCCGTTCTCGCGCCAGGGTGAGTCGCAGTTCCTGAGCACGAGCATCGGCATCGCGCTCTCGACCGGTGAGGACGACCGGCCCGAGGCGTTGCTCCGCGACGCCGACGCCGCGATGTACCGCGCCAAGGAACGCGGCAAGGGCCGGTGGGAGCTGTTCGACGAGGCGATGCGCGCGACGGCGCTCCGGCGCGTCGAGACCGAGAACGCGCTGCACCGTGCCGTCGAGCGCAACGAGTTCCGCGTCTTCTACCAGCCCGTGATGTCGCTGCGGGACGGCACGTGCGTCGGGGCCGAGGCCCTGGTGCGCTGGCAACACCCGGATCGAGGGCTGGTGTCGCCGGCGGAGTTCATCACGCTGGCCGAGGAGACCGGTCTCGTCGTGCCCCTCGGACGGTGGGTGCTCGAGGAGGCGTGCCGGCAGACCGCGCACTGGCACCGCGTGCGCGGCGGGGGACCGTTCACCGTCTCGGTGAACCTCTCGGCCCGTCAGCTCGCGCGCGCGGAGCTCGTCGGCGAGGTCGCGGCCGCGCTCGACGCGTCCGGCGTCGCGCCGGAGTGCATCTCGCTCGAGATCACCGAGAGCGTGCTCATGGAGGACGTCGAGGCGTCACTCGGTGCGATCAAGGCGTTGCGCGCGCTCGGCGTGCGGCTCGGCATCGACGACTTCGGCACCGGCTACTCGTCACTCGGCTACCTGAAGCGCCTGCCCGTCGACACCGTGAAGGTCGACCAGTCGTTCGTCGACGGTCTGGGCACCGACGCCGAGGACTCCGCGATCGTCGCCGCGGTCGTCAACCTCGGTCACACGCTGACGTTGAACGTCGTCGCGGAGGGCGTCGAGACGGAGGAGCAGCTCGCGGAGCTCGTCGCGCTCGGATGCGACAGCGCGCAGGGCTTCCTCTTCGCGCCTGCGTTGCCACCGACGGAGTTCGAGGCGCTGCTCGCGCCGGGTGCGCTGTGGCGCCCGACCCGTGGTGCGCTCCCCGGTCCGTTCGGCGAGGCACACGAGCGCCGCGCCGGCTAAGGGACCCGCCGTAACACGCCCGTAACCGAGCAGCCATCGGCACGAAACGCGCGACGTTCATGCTCCCGCAGGCCACATGAACGGGAGGTGACGCGTGCTGGGGGTGGTGAACGCGGGGGACACCGCCTGGGTGCTCGTCGGCGGCGCACTCGTCATGTTCATGACGCCGGGCCTCGCGCTGTTCTACGGCGGGATGGTGCGGTCGAAGAACGTGCTCGCGATGCTGATGCAGAACTTCTTCTCGCTCGGGCTCGTGAGCGTGCTGTGGGCCGTGCTCGTCTACTCGCTCGCGTTCTCGGGCACGAACCGGTGGATCGGCAACCTCGACTTCGCGGGCGTGACCGACGCCGCGAAGCACGCGCCACCCGGGTTGCTGCTTACGATCCCGCCGCTGCTGTTCATGGCGTACCAGATGATGTTCGCCGTGATCACGCCCGCGTTGATCACCGGCGCGATCGCGGACCGGATGCGGTTCTCGGCGTGGGTCTGGTTCCTCGGTGCATGGCTGATCCTCGTGTACGCGCCGGTCGCGCACTGGGTGTTCGCGCCCGCCGGTTGGCTGTTCCGTCGCGGCGCGCTCGACTTCGCCGGCGGAACGGTCGTCCACATCAACGCGGGCGTCGCGGCGCTCGCGGTCGTCCTCGTGATCGGCCGGCGTCGCGGGTGGCCGCACACGCCGATGCCCCCGCACTCGTTGCCGTTGACGCTCATCGGCACGGGGATCCTCTGGTTCGGGTGGTTCGGGTTCAACGCAGGCTCCGCGCTCGCGGGCAACCACGTCGCGGTCCAGGCGTTCGTCAACACGCACCTCGCCGCGGCGGCCGCGATGCTCGGCTGGCTCGTCTTCGAGCGTCTGCAGAGCGGGCACGCGACGACCCTCGGTGCCGCGTCGGGCGCGGTCGCGGGACTCGTCGCGATCACACCGTGCGCGGGCTTCGTCGGAGGGATGTCGCCACTGTGGATCGGGTTCATCGCCGGCGCGGTGTGCTCGTTCGCGGTCTCGCTGAAGTTCCGCTTCGGCTACGACGACTCGCTCGACGTCATCGGCGTGCATCTCGTCGGCGGGGTCGTCGGCTCGTTGCTGCTCGGCTTCTTCGCCGACAAGGCGGTCAACGCGGCCGGTCGCAACGGGGTGTTCCTCGGCGGTGGCTGGGGTCTGCTCGGCGAGCAGGCACTCGCCGTGGGCGTGACGCTCGTGTACTCGTTCGTCGTCACGCTGGTGATCTGTCTCGTGTTGCAGCGGGTGCTCCCCGGCGGACTGCGCGTCTCCGGCGAGGACGAGGAGGTCGGGCTCGACCTCAGCCTGCACTCCGAGGTCGGATACGCCCTGGACCGGGTGTGATGCAGGTGGACCGGGCACTCTCGGGGCGCGGCGAGCGGAGCAGCCCAAAGGGTGCGGAGCGAGCTCGCAGGAGCGGCGAGCTCCGCGAGCGCGACCAGGGGGCATCGTGAAGCTGATCACCGGGATCATCAAGCCGTTCAAGCTCGACGACGTGAAGGAAGCGCTGAAGGATCTCGGCGTGCACGGGCTCACGATCGGTGAGGTACAGGGATTCGGCCGCCAGCGCGGCCACACCGAGGTGTACCGGGGCGCGGAGTACACGATCGACTTCGTCCCGAAGGTGCGCGTCGACGTCGTCGTCGACGACGCGGACGTCGAGCGTGTGACGTCACGCCTCGTCGAGGTCGCGCGCACGGGCAAGATCGGTGACGGTAAGGTCTGGGTCGTCCCCGTCGAGGAGGTCCACCGCATCCGCACGGGTGAGGTCGGTCCCGACGCCATCTGACGCGCGCTCGCTGCGGGCGGCCCGCGACGCGCTCGTCGCCGACGGCACGTTGCGCGGCGAGTCCTTCGGACGCGCGCTCGCGTCCTTGGTGGACGCGGCGCTCACGCACGCGCTGCACGACGCGGGCGCGAACGACGGCGTCGTCGTGTGCGCGCTCGGGTCGTACGGTCGCAGGGAGCTGTGCCCGCAGTCCGACGTCGACGTGCTGCTCGTCGACGACGGCGCGCGCGCCGGCGCGCTCGCCGACGCGCTCTGGTACCCGCTGTGGGACGCGGGGTTCGTGCTCGGCCACGCGGCTCGGACGCCCTCCGAGGCCGTGGCGTTCGCGGACGAGGACCTCGACGGGATGACCGCGATGCTCGACTTGCGGGTCGTCGCGGGTGACGCGCGCGTCGGCCATGACCTCCTCGCGCGTGTGCGAGAGCTCGCCCGCCGCAGGCGGACGCGCGTCGTCTCGCAGCTGGCGGCCGCGGCCGCGGCGCGCGTCGCGCGTCCGGGGCCCGTCGCGGAGATGCTCGAGCCGAACCTGAAGGACGGCGCCGGAGGTCTGCGCGATCTGCAGTCCCTCGACTGGGCGGGCTGGGCGCGCGGCGAGCCGGGCGGGCTGGCGACGCTCGTCGACCGCGGGTACCTGCGGCCCGGCGACCCCGACGTCATCGCACGGGCCCGGGCGCTCCTCTTGGACGCGCGCGTCGCGCTGCACCGGTGCACGGGTCGAGCCCACGACGTGCTCGCGTTGCAGGACCAAGACGCTGTCGCCGACGCGACCGGGTTCCGCGACGCCGACGAGCTGGTGCGCGCGCTCGCGGGACGCGCCCGCGAGGTCGCCTGGATCGCCGCGGACGCGTGGGAACGGCTGCAGGCGACCGAACGCGGGCCGATCGGCCGCCTGGCCCGCCGTGACCGCCGTGTCGCACCCGGAGTCGTCGTGCGCGACGGCCGCGTCGTCGTCGAGAGCGATGCAACCGTCGACCCCGCGCTCGTCCTGCGGGTCGCCGCGGCCGCGGCCGAGCGGCACGCACCGATCGATCGGGCGACGCTCGAACGGCTGCGGTCGGCGCCGGCGCCGCGCTGGACGGGCGACGAGCGGCGTTCGCTGATCGCGCTCCTTCGTGCCGGGCGGGACGCGATCCCGGTGCTCGAGGCGCTCGACCAGGTCGGGCTCGTCGCCCGCCTCTTCCCCGAGTGGGAGCACGTGCGGTCCCTGCCGCAGCGCAACGCCTACCACCGGTACACGGTCGACCGGCACCTGCTCGAGGCGGTCGCGCAGTGCGCCGCGATGCTCGACGACGACGGCTACGACGGCCACGTCGCGGCCGAGTGCGATCCCGAGGTGCTGTTGCTCGGCGCGCTCCTGCACGACGTCGCGAAGGGCCGGGACGGTGACCACTCGGTGGTCGGTGCGAGCGTCGCGCGCGAGGTGGGTGCGCGCCTCGGGCTCGACGGCCCGTCGACCGACACGCTCGCATGGCTCGTCGCGAACCACCTCGCCCTGGCCGAGACCGCGACTCGGCGTGACCTGTCGGACGACACGACGATCGAGCGCGTCGCGCGTCTCGCGGGCACGCCCGAGCGCCTGGCGCTGCTGTACCTGCTCACCGTGGGCGACTCGCGCGCGACCGGGCCCGCGGCGTGGAGCGCGTCGAAGGCCGCGCTCGTGCGCGAGCTGTACGTCAAGGCTCAGGCCGCGCTCGTGGGTTCCGCGACCTCGGCGACCGAGCACCGCGACGACGCGCGCGACGCGCTCGCGTCACGCATCGGTGTGCAGGAGGCGACGAGGCTGATCGACGGGTTCCCCGAGCCGTACGCGAACGCCTTCGCGCTCGACGACCTCGTCTACCACGCGTCGCTGCTCGACCGCGACGGAACGGTCGTCGAGTGGGGCGACGCCGCCGACGGTCATGTGCGGTGCACGGTCGTCGCGCGCGACAGGCCGGGCCTGCTCGCGACGGCGGCCACCGCGCTCGCGCTCGACGGGCTCGACGTGCGGGACGCGCTCGCGTTCACGCACCGCGACGGTCGCGCGCTCGACGTCTTCACCGTCGTCGACCGCTTCGGGCGGCTCGACGACGCGTCACGCCGTGCCACCGTGGCGGCGCGGGTCGCACGCGCGCTCGAGGACGGCGCCGATCGGCGCGACGCCCTGACCGAGCACGTGCGCCGGTACGCGCGGGCGCGGCCAGGCGACGACGGACGCGTCTACGTCGAGATCGACGTCGAGAGCACGGCCGCGTCGGTGATCGTGGAGGTGCACGCACCCGACCGCGTCGGCCTCCTCGCGCAGCTCGCCGGCGCGCTCGACCGGGCGGATCTCGACGTCCGCCTGGCCAAGGTCGAGACCATGGCCGACCGCGTCGTGGACGTGTTCTACGTGCGCAACCGCGACGGCACGAAGCCGACCGACGCGACACGACTCGCCGAGGTCGGCGCGGCGATCCGAGCAGAGCTCGGTCTCGTCTGAAGCGCACGTAGGCTGCCGGCCGTGCGGACGACGCCGGGCCGTGCGCGGCGGCGCGGGACGGCCCGGCCCGAGGGAGTCGACGACATGAGCGATCCGGAAGCGCACCCCGTCTCGGCGGCGGACCTGCTGCGGTGGTGCGAGGCGCTGTCCGGCATCGCGCGCACGGGACTCGGCTTCACCGAGAACCTCTACGAGCGCGAGCGGTTCGAGGAGGTGCTGAAGGTCGCCGCCGACATCCGCGCGGCGGCCATCGAGGAGGCCGAGGCGGACGCGCTGTTCGACGAGTGGATCAGCACCGTCGGTCAGGGCGTCGCGGGGTACGTCACACCGAAGGTCGCGGTCGCCGCGGTCGTCGGCAACGACGACGGCGAGATCCTGCTCACGCAGCGGGCCGACTCCGGCATCTGGCTCTACCCGGTCGGCTGGGCCGACGTCGGCTACTCGCCCTCCGAGATCGCGATCAAGGAGGTGCACGAGGAGACCGGCATCGAGGTCGAGCCCGTCCGCCTCATCGCGGTGTTCGATGGGCTGCGCCTCGGCTTCGCGCGCGTGCCGATGTACTCGATGGTGTTCCACTGCCGGATGCTCGGCGGCGAGCTGCGCGGCCACCCGCTCGAGACGCGCCAGGTCGGCTTCTTCTCGCGCGACACGCTGCCGTGGCCGCTCGCAGGAGGCGAGCGTTGGGTCGACCTGGCGTTCGCCGCGATCAACGGCGAGGAGCGCCCCTGCGTGTTCGACGCGCCGCGTACGCCACCTTGGCGCGGCGACTCCTGACGTTCGTGCGTCGTTGAACGTTGCGCTGCGACGACGAACGACGCACAAAGGCGGAAGCTCAGGACCGCAGCTGCTCCTCGAGCAACGCGACGACCGACACGTCACCACGCGACCGCTCCCACGCGTCACCGATCCGGTCGTGGTCGACCATGCCGACGGCGTCGGGCGGGATGCCGAGCGCGTCGCTGACGACACGCGCGAGGTTGACGGGCTCGAGGTCGTCGCCGAACGCGACGAAGCACTCCAGCCCGTCCCACAGCGAGCCGAGCGCGCGCTGCTCGTCACCGAGCTGCAACGCGTCGGCCGGCGCGCCCGCGGACAGCTGCGCGACGACCTGCTCCCACACGTCGTAGTGCGAGATGCCGGCCGGTGCGCGGTACCCGGCGACGGGGTGCAAGCGCCACTCGAACGTCGGCGCCGGGTCGCCGGCCGTGTGGCCCGACTCCTCCACGAGCCACGTCTGCGCGCCGTTGACGTAGCTGTCGACCGGCAAGCCGAGCCGCTCGTCGAGGGCGAGCACGATCTCCGGACGGGTGTGCCACAACGCGCTCGCGACGCGCTCGGCCACGACGACCTCGTCAGGCCGCGACGTCGGACGGCTCGACGCGCCCGTAGCGCACGATCGCGTCGAACAGGTCGAGCGCGGTGCGGTCGTCGTCGAGGATGCCGCGGACACGCGGCGGCGCGAGCCGGCGACGCGCGAAGCGCTGCGCGACGACGGCCTTGCGCGCGTCGCCGTCACGTCGCAGCGACCACGACGCCTCGTCGAGCAGGAGCGCGCCTTCGGCGAGATCCGCGAGGAGGTACGAGAACCGGCGGGCGTGCAGCAGCTGCAGGTCGGTGGGCGACGTCTCGAGATGCGCGATCGCCTCACGGGCGTCCTTCAACGTCGTCGCGACCGCGTCCGCTGTCAGCGCGAGCGCGCGGTTCCCGTTCGCCTCGTCGAGCGCGCGCTCGACCCTCGCGAGGAGCGCCTCGTGTGCCCCTTCGTTGCGCATCGCGCGGCGCACGTCGAGGCAGAGGATGTTCTCGGCGCCCTCCCAGATGGTGTGGCACTGCGCGTCGCGCAGCTGGCGTGCCATCGGCCAGTCCTCCATGTAGCCGTTGCCACCGAAGATCTCGAGCGACTGACTGGCCGCGCCGATTGCTTCGCGCGTGGCGCGCATCTTCGCGAGCGGCACGAGGATCCGGCGCAGGAGCCGTCCCTCGTCCTCCGAGGCGGCGGCACGTGTCGCGACCGCGCACTCGAACGTCATGGCGAGCCCGGCCTCGAGCTCGACGAGCACGTCGACGAGTGTCTCGCGCACGAGCGGGTAGCGGTCGATGCGCTGACCCCACTGCTCGCGGTGCGCGGCGTAGATCGCGGCCTCCAGGAACGAACGCCGGTGGATGCCGAGCCCCATGAGCGCGACGCCGAACCGGCTGCCGTTCACCATCTCCATCATCTTGTTGATGCCCGCGCTGCGGCCTCCTCCGTCGGCCTTGGCGGGTGCGGCAACGCCGCCGGCGCTGTCGCCCTGACGGGCGCTGCCGCGCGGGTCGCCCGCCATCCATGCGCGCGCGCCGTCGAGGGTGACCTCCGCGGTCGGGACGCCGACGGTGCCGAGCTTCGGCTTCAGCCGCTTGATCCGGAACCCGTTGGGCGAACCGTCCGGAAGCACCCGCGGGACGATGAACGTCCCGAGGCCCGCGGCGCCGTCGGGCGCGCCCTCCGGACGTGCGAGGACGATGAACACCTCGGCGTCGACGTTCGAGCAGAAGTGCTTGTCGCCGAAGATGCGCCACTCGTCGCCGTCCGGGACGGCACGTGTCGTGTTCGCGCCGACGTCGCTGCCGCCCTGACGTTCGGTGAGGAACATTCCCCCTTCCCAGGCGTCCTCGGGGTCGAGGCTGGTGAGGCGACGCAGCAGGTCGTCGCGCACGCCGTCGGGCGCGTACCGCTCGACGATGTCGGCCGCGCCCGCGGTCATGCCGAGGCCGCAGTAGATCGCGGTCTCCGCCTGTGACACGAGGTACGCGATCGCAGCGGTCACGACGGCGGGCACGGGGCGTGACGCGTGCCACGGGAGCCCGACGAACCCGGCCCGCACGAGGTCGGCCTTGTTCGCGGTCCACGTCGGGTGGTGGACGACCTGGTCGACCTCGAGCCCCCAGTGGTCGTAGCGGCGCAGCTCGGGACCGTGCTTGTCGGTGATCTCGGCGCGGCGCGCGACGTCGCCGCCGACGAGCGCGCCGAACCGGCCCACGTGCTCCTCGGCGAAAGTCCGGTCGGCGGGGTCCGGGAGGTGACGGTCGAGGAGGAACCGCAGGTTGGGGTCGCCGGCGTACCAGTCGAGTCCGACCGCCTGCTCGTGCGTCGCGTAGTCGGGAAGCATGCTGCCGAGGGTACTGGTGCCCAACCTGCGCGAGAGCCCGATCCGGCGCCACGGGCGCGACTACCTTGCCCCGGAACGTGCGGCGAACGATCGCCGGAGGCAGGCGTGGGAACCCGACTCGCAACGCTCCTGGTCGCTGCGACGGTCGCGCTCGTGACCGTGTCGTGCGGCGGTGGTGGCACCAAGGCCGACGCGCCCACTCGCTCGCAGTACGTCGCGCAGGTCAACCGGCTCTGCCTCGAGTCGCTCGCGCAACGCCGCACGCTCGTCCCGTCCACCGCGACGCCGAAGGCGCTGACCGACGCGCTCCAGCAGTCGGTCGCGATCGACGAGCAGCTCCAGCAGCAGATCGCGGCGATCCAGCCGCCCGCCGCGCTCCGGCAGGACGTGCGCCGGCTCCTCGACCTCGAGACGCAGGAACACCAGGTGATCCTGCAGCTCGTCGTCGCGATCAACCGTTCGGACGCGCAGTCGACGAACACGCTCTACACGCAGCTCGACCAGCTGGGTTCGCAGCTCCGGCCGCTCCTCGACCGGCTCGGCTTGACGAAGTGCAGCGAGAAGGTGTGAGTGGCCGACGGGCCGCGTGTGGTGTCGTCGCGGCCGCGCTCGTCGCGGCGGTGTCGTCGTGTGGCGGTTCGTCGCACAGCATCTCGAAGCCCGAGTACGTGACGCGCGCGTCGGCCGTGTGCCGGGATGCCGACCGTGCCGTCAACGCGGTCCGCGGCGACGCGACCGACACGACCGCGCTGGCCACCTCGATCGGGCGCGTGCTGTCGATCGAGCGCGACGCCGTGAAGCGGGTTCGCGCCATCCCGCCGCCGCGCGCCGACGAGCCCGCGCTCGACCACTGGCTCGATCTCGTCGACCGGTCGCTCGACGAGGTCGACGACGCCCGGCAGGCCTCCGAGCACGGCGACGCCGCCGCGGCGGCCGCGGCGAACGCACGGGGTGCCGACCTCGCCCAGCAGGCGACGGAGGCGGCCCGTGCCTACGGCATCACCGCGTGCGTCACCGGCTGAGCGACCGTACTGTCCCCCCGAGCGCGAGAAGCGAGGCGCCAGGGAGCGGAGACATGACCGAGTTGTGGGAGCGGGACGCATGGACGATCGCGGACGACGTGCGCGCCGGGACGCTGCGCGCGCGTGACGTCGTCGACGTCCATCTCGCGCGGATCGAGCGCCGCAACGGGGAGCTGAACGCGATCTGCCACCTCGACGAGGACGGTGCGCGCCGGCAGGCCGACGACGTCGATCGACGCGTCGCGGCCGGTGAGGACCCCGGGCCGTGGGCCGGCATCCCGATCGGCGTCAAGGAGCTCTCGCAGGTCGACGGGTTCCCGGACACGCACGCGTCACTGTTGCATCGTGACGCGGTCGCGAGCGCCGACGCCCACGAGGTCGCGCGCCTGCGCGCCGCGGGTGCGGTGATCGTCGGGCTGACCACGTCGCCCGAGTTCGGCTCCGTCAGCTTCACGAACACGCCGCTCCACGGGATCACGCGCAATCCGTGGGATCCGAAGCGGACGCCCGGCGGCTCGTCGGGCGGCTCCGCGGCGGCCGTCGCCGGCGGCCTGCTGCCCGCGTGCACCGGCAGCGACGGAGGTGGCTCGATCCGCATCCCGTCGAGCTACAGCGGCCTGTTCGGATGGAAGTGCACGTTCGGGCGCATCGGTGCGGGCCCCGACCCGTTCGACACGTCGCTCACCTCCGTGCACGGCCCGATCGTCCGGTCGGTGCGCGATGCCGCGCGCTACATCGACACGGCCGCGGGCCCGACCGCGACCGACCCGACGTCGCTGCCGCCGCCCGCGCTGTCGTACGAGGACGCGCTCCTGTCCGGCGAGGCCGTCGCGCGCCTTCGTGGGTTGCGCGCCGGTTGGAGCAGCACGCTCGGTTACGGCGTCGTCGACCCCGAGGTCGAGCGGGTGACGCGCGAAGCCGCGGCGGTGCTCGCCGAGCGGGCCGGGATCGAGCTCGTCGACATCGACGTCGACCTGCCGCCGCCCGGCCGCTCGTGGAGCATCGAGTCGTCGGTGTCGATGGCCGCGTGGCACCTCGACGCCGCGCGCGAGCACTGGGACGAGCTCACGCCCATCGTGCGCTCGGGCCTGCAGATGGTCGACCGGTTGCGACCCGACGGCCTGCTGAAGGCGATGCGTCGCCGCCACGAGCTGCTCACCGCGGTCGGCGCCGTCTTCCGCGACGTCGACCTGCTCGTCACCCCGACGACCGCGACGACCGCGCTGCCCGCGGAGGGTGTGTTCGTCACCGAGGTCGCGGGACGCGAGGCGGACCTGTTCGTCGCGTCCGCCGCGTTCACCGCGCCGTTCAACATGACGGGTCAGCCCGCGGCGAGCATCCCGGCCGGGCTCGTGGACGGCATGCCCGTCGGCGTGCAGGTCGTCGCGCGCCGGCACTGCGACGAGCTGCCGCTCGCGGCCGGCGCGGTGCTCGAGGCGGCGCGGCCGTGGCCCAAGCTCGCACCCGGCTGGTAGCCCACCGGCGAACTGGGAAGTGCGGCGGCAACCCAGTGGCCGTCCCGCTTCACAACACGCGCGAGCGGGTCCGTCAGGGTGTCGGGTTGCAGACGAGCGAGCCCGGGTCGTTGTCGACCGTGTAGCCGAACGGGACGACCGCGCGACCGCAGCCGACGTCCGCGATCTCCGATGGCGCACCGACCCGCGCGACGTCGTCCTGCTGCGCGACGTCGGGCGGGAGCTGGCACGTGCCGTACTCGAACTGCGTCCCGTCGGTCGGGCACGCCGGCGGCGTGACGCCCTCCGGGACGAGCGACACGCTCGCCACGCGGTGGGGCGGGTTCACGGCCGCCTGGTGCGGCTGGAGGTCGCAGGCGCCGAGCGCAGCGGCGGCGACCACGACGAGCACGAGCGCGTATCGGCGCATGGGAGACCCCTCCTTCGACCTGTGGGTCTCTCATCGGGCGCCGACGGCCCGGAATGAGGAAAACCGCCCGACGGCTTTCGCGGCGCGCCGGTTCAGAAGTGATACGTCTGCACGTCGAACGTGCCGCCGTTCTCGTTCGTGGGCGTGACGGTCACCGTGTTCCCGTTCACCGAGACGAGCAGGAACCCGTAGACCTGGCTGTCGCTCGAGGGCGCAGGGGCGTTGCACGACGTACCGGACGCGCCGATCGCGTAGGCGTCGAAGCTGCTGCACCCCTGGACCTTGCTGATGAAGTCCGCGCCCCCCGTCCCGTCGATGTAGCTCACCATCGACGTCCCCGCGATCTGCGGCGTGTTCCGCTCGTAGTCGTGGGTGTGTCCGTTGAACACGATGTTCACACCGTTGCTCGCGAGCAGACCCTCGAGGCCGTTCGGTCCGTCGAGGTAGGTGTCGGACCCGTCCCCACCGTCCGAGTGCAGCGGATAGTGGAAGAACGCGAACTTCAGCGGCGTGCTCGCGTGCGCGGCGAGGTCGCTCTTGAGCCATTGCAGCTCGGCGCCGCACGCCGCGCAGCCCGGGACGGGTCCGTTCCAGTGTCCCTCGAAGTCCGCCTCGAAGGCGGGATAGTTGTCCGACCACGCGACCTCGAGGACGTAGAACCGGGCGTTGCCCCAGTTGAACGCGTACCAGGCGCTGGCGAACGTGTTCGTCTGCTGCATGGCCGGGATGCAGCAGTACTGGTCCTGCTGCATCCGGCCTCCCGAGCTCGTGACCGCGCTCGTCTCCGGGAAGTTCTGCAGGTACGGCTGGCTGATGTCGAAGCCGTGGTTGCCCTGCGCGAGGAACCACGACTTGGTCTGTCCGCCGAGGGGCCAGTCGTCGAGGTTGAAGACGTTCCCGTCTCCGATGTCCCCGTAGTCGGACTGCGTCCCGTCCGGGTACGCGTTGTCGCCGACGCTCACGACGAAGCTCGCGTTGCTCGCGCGGACGCGCGACAGCACGTTCGTCTCGTCGGGCGTCCCCCCGCCGAAGTCACCGATGACCGCGAAGGAGAACGGCGTGGTCGCCCCCGGCGTGACCGCGGTCGTGAACGTGCCCGGCGCGCCGTTCTGGAGGTCGGTCGAGCCCTGGGTGAGGTGGTAGCAGTACGAGGTGTTCGCGGTCAGACCGGTGAGCGCGGCGCTCCACTGGTACTCGGTGTTGCTCCCGACCGTGATCGGCGAGACGAGCGTCGCGTTCACGCTCGACCCGCTGCACGACGGCGACGGGCCGAAGGTGACGACCGGTACCGCGTTCTGATCCGCCGTCGCGAAGTTGATCCTCTCCGACGTCGTCGTCGCGTCGGTCGGGTACGGGGTGCGGGCGAGGCACCCCGCGGCGACGACCGAGAACGCGACCAGCGCGCCGAAGACGAGCGCGCGCGATCGCGTCACCGGCCCATCCTCCCCGCTCGTAGTGCGGTGGAAAACCCCGCGTGTTGTAACCGTCGCGGACGCGCGACGTCACGCGCGCGAACGAAGATTTTGCGCTTCGTTCATCGTCGTCACACACGCGTGACATCTCGCGCGCGACGCCCGCGTCCGTCCGCGAGAAATTGATGGGGCGCGCGTTGTAGCGCGCCGGTCGCCGGACATACTTTCGTTGCCGGTTCGTCGCGTCCCCCCGGCGCGCACGTGCCAGTGACGACGCGGCGGGACAACATTCGAACGCGCCACTCCGTCGCCTGGTGCCAGTGGTTCAACCGGTTGGTTCCAGCGGTTAGGGGCTTCCTTTTGGGCAAGGGAGGAAGCATGCTGGTGAGCGACCGCGACGTGGTCGTCGACCTCCCGGGAGCCGGTTCCGCGGGGCCCGATGCGATCCGCGTCAGCGTCGTGATCCCGACGCTCGACGAAGCGGCGAACCTTCCGCACGTGTTCGACCGTCTGCCGGCCGACGTCTACGAGGTGATCCTCGTCGACGGGGGTTCGACGGACGGCACGGTCGACGTCGCGCGCCGTCTGCGACCGGACGTGCGCGTGCTGCACCAGACCGGCCGGGGCAAGGGCAACGCGCTGCGGGAAGGGTTCACCGCGTGTCGCGGCGACGTCGTCGTCACGCTGGACGCCGACGGCTCCACCGACCCCGCCGAGATCCCGCGCTTCGTGCGCGCGCTCGCCGACGGTGCCGACTTCGCCAAGGGCTCGCGGTTCATGGTCGGGGGTGGGAGCAGCGACATCACGGGGTTCCGCCGCCGCGGCAACCGCCTGCTGCGAGCGACGGTGAACTCCCTCTACCGGACCCGCTACACCGATCTCTGCTACGGCTACAACGCGTTCTGGGCGCGCCACGTCGCCTTGCTCACGGCCGACGCAGTCGTGCGGGCCGACGGCGCCGCGCGCATGCGTCTCGGTGACGGCTTCGAGATCGAGACGTTGATGAACGTGCGCGTCGCGGCCGCGGGGTTGCGCGTCGTCGAGGTGCCGAGCTTCGAGGGCGAGCGGATCCACGGGGTGAGCCGGCTCAACGCGCTGCGCGACGGCGCGCGTGCGGTGGTCGTCATCGGCCGGGAGCGGCTCGGCCGGCGTGCGGGGGCACGTCGCATCCCGAGCGCGGTCGCGTCGACCGACGGCCGGTCGACGGACCTGGCGGCGGCGGCCGGCGCGTCCCGCGACGGCGCGTCCCCCGACGGCGGGTGTCCCGAGCACGTGCCCGCGTGGGTCTGCTGCTGCCCCGCGGAGGTCGCCGGATGACGGCGACGAGCAGCGCGCAGGACGACGCGCAGCGCGCACCGACCGCACAGGACGTCGGTACCGTCACCGTCGTCGTGTGCACCTACGACGGTGACCGCTGGGACCTGCTGTGCCGCGCGCTCGCCTCGGTCCGCCAGCAGTCGCGGGTGCCGGAGCAGATCGTCCTCGTCGTGGACCACAACCTCGCGCTGCTGGAGCGGGCGCGTCGTGCGTTCCCGGACGTCGACGTCGTGCCGAACGCGTGTCCACGCGGCCTCGCCGGCGCGCGCAACACCGCGCTCGTGCACGCGCGCGGCGACGTCGTCGCCTTCCTGGATGACGACGCGCGCGCCGATCCCGCGTGGTTGGAGCGGCTGCTCGCGACGTACGCCGACGACCGGGTCGTCGGCGCGGGCGGTGCGGTCGAGCCCGCGTGGGTCGCGCCCAAGCCGCGCTGGTTCCCCGACGAGTTCCTGTGGGTGGTTGGGTGCAGCTGGCCGGGCCTGCCGTCGTCGGTCGGCGCGGTGCGCAACCCGATCGGGGCGAGCATGTCGTTCCGCCGGCGCGCGTTCGAGCGGGCCGGATCCTTCACCGACGGCGTCGGGCGCGGCGCGTCGAACCTCATGGGCTGCGAGGAGACCGAGTTCTCGATCCGGCTGCACCAGGCGCTGCCGGACGGTGTGGTCCTGTACGTGCCGGCCGCTCGCGTCGGCCACTCCGTCGACCGGTCCCGCACCACGTGGCGCTACTTCGTCACGCGCTGCGTCTCGGAGGGCCGCTCGAAGGCGCTCGTCGCGGCGAGCGTCGGCGCGGACGCCGCGCTCGCGAGCGAGCGGACGTACACGACGCGGACGCTCCCGCGCGGGATCGCCCGCGGCATCGGCGACGCGATGCGCGGCGACTGCGCCGGGTTGCTCCGCGCCGGCGCGATCGTCGCCGGGCTCGGCGCGACGGCGGCCGGCTACATCCGCGGTCGCGTCGCGTTCGTACGAGCGAAGAGGAGGTCGTCACTGCCGTGAGCGACGACGGGATCCCCGTCCTGCTGTACCACGCCGTCTCCGACGTCGCCCGCCCGGGGCTGGAACGGTGGACCGTCTCGCGTGCGGCGTTCGACGACCACGTCGCGAGGATCGCGGCGTCGGGGCGCGTACCGCTGACGATCCCGGAGCTCGCCGACGGTCTTCGGGGTGAGCGGCCGCTGCCCGACCGCCCCGTCGCAGTCACGTTCGACGACGGCTACGACGACACGCTCGCTGCGGTCGGGCTGCTGGCGGACCGCGGCATCGCGGCGACCGTCTACGCGACCGTGTCGTCGCTCGGGACGACCGGGATGCTCACGGCCGACCACCTCGCGGACCTCGCGCGCGTCGCACGTGTCGAGGTCGGCGCGCACGGCATGACGCACCGACGGCTCGACGAGCTCGATCGTGCCGACATCGTCCACGAGCTCGTCGCGTCGCGCGGCTGCATCGAGGCGATGACCGGCCGCCCGTGCACGACGTTCGCCTACCCGCACGGCGCGCACGACCGTCGCGTCCTGACCGCGGTCGTCGCGGCCGGCTACCGGTCGGGCGCGGCCGTCAAGAACGCGCTCTCCCACAGAGGCGACGACCCGTTCGCGATCGCGCGTGTGACGATCGAGGCCGGGACGTCGACGTCCGATCTCGAACGCGTCCTCGCGGGCGTGCGCGGGCTCGCACCACGCCACGACCGGCTGCGCACGCGCGGGTACCGGTGGGCACGCCGTACCCGCAGCCGGCTCCTCGCCGGGACGGCCCGTCGATGAGGTCGGAAGCGGCATCCGGAGCGACGGACGCGCGGGTCGTGACCCTGCCCGGCACCGCGACGCGTGTGGACCCCGGCGCCCGCTCGCTCGCGTCGCCCGTCCTCCTGCGCCAGGTCGAGCTGGCGCGTGGGTTCGCCGACATCGCGGTGCCACACGGCGCGCACGGCCCGTACGGCGAGCGCGCGCCGTACGCCGAGCTGCGACTGCTCGTGCGACTCCACCGCCG
>Ga0070741_10005010_pt1 | contig 30134 bp, 26 predicted proteins | sample Coa_R1_4_FD_66440 | JGI IMG/M metagenome (GOLD analysis project Ga0070741, IMG submission 66440) | Surface soil microbial communities from Centralia Pennsylvania, which are recovering from an underground coalmine fire - Coalmine... | ecosystem: Environmental > Terrestrial > Soil > Unclassified ... | reverse complement strand
TTTCCCGATCCATCAAACAGGGCCTTATTGCTCGAATAATGCCCCTGTTTGATGGATCAAAAAATGGTCGTGTTAAAACCAAAATTCTATAGCCTCTTGAAACGTCACCAGTATATACTGAAAACAATTCAAGAATCAGTTTTGGTCCGCAGAATTATAAGGGATTCATTATGCAAGTTGTTCCAATCGACATGATCATTCTCATCGTTATTCTAGGATGGCTGTTCGATTATACAAATGGCTTCCACGATGCGGCGAATGTCGTTTCTACAGTGATCGCGACGCGTGTGTTAAAACCTCTTACTGCCATTGTTTTGGCTTCTATTTTAAATGTAATCGGCGCGACTCAAGTCAGCGGGATCGCTAAGACGATTACCACCGGACTTGTGAATTTGCATACAGCTACCCAGATGACAGTGCTTTGCGCATTGATCGGAGCTATTTTTTGGAATTTTCTGACTTGGTATTTAGGCGTGCCGAGCAGCTCATCTTACGCCCTGGTTGGAGGACTCATCGGCGCCTCTTTGGTGAATGAGGGTACAAGTGCCGTTTTATGGAATGGCGTGCTTTCCAAAGTCATTATTCCGATGTTTTTGTCTCCGATTGTCGGGTTTGCCCTTGGTTTTATCTTATTGAAGGGCCTTAATTCTCTTATGAAATTTTCATTCTTCAGAGGAAAGCAAAAAAGCTTTGGCCATATTCAGATCTTTTCTGCCGGACTAATCGCGCTTGCCCACGGGTTAAACGATGCTCAAAAAAGTATGGGTATCATTACCCTTGGACTTTTTGCAGGGGGGGTCATCCTTGAGCCTTCCATCCCGCTTTGGGTGATCGGTTCTTGTGCTATTATCATGGGACTTGGAACAATTTCTGGGGGATTTAAGATTATTCGTACCGTCGGGTTTGAGATCACGAAATTGCGGCCCTTGCAAGGTTTTGCCGCAGAGACCAGCGCTTCGTGTGTGATTCTCGCGGCCAGTTTCTTTGGCATGCCGCTCAGCTCAACTCATATGATTGTAGGAAGTATCACAGGCGTAGGAAAAGCCAACAGTTCAAGCAAAGTCCGTTGGTCAACAGCCAGAAAAGTTGGTTATGCCATGATCCTCACACTCCCTGGGACGGCTATTGTCTCTGCTCTTTTCTTTCTTCTTTTTAAATTATTCATCTAATTACTTCTGCTGTAATTATTTATCAATGATTGTAAATTAAATTAATTGATAAAAAAATTATTTTAATATAATAATAAAGTTAATTAGAATTTAGTTCTGAAGGTGCTCCATGCAATTAAGAAAAGGCCGATCGGGGCTGACAGTCATGGATGCCGTCGACAATTTATCCCACCTTGCAGAGCTGGATATTCCTGTACGCGACGGTGAAGGTACAAGCCAGGGAATCTCTTGGCACAATTTTGAATATCGCTCTTTCAATCAGGAAAAGATTAAAGAGATCTTTCAGACGATTTTAAAGTACGTCAAAGGAGTTGCGGAAAAAGAAAAAACATTTCTCAGGGAAGAACGTGCTCAGCGCGCTATCCAAGCGATGATGTTGCTGGCTGCAGAAGCTGCTAAAAAAATCGATAGATATACTGAGATCTTCAAAGGGGAAAAAATCTCCAGCGTCACCGAGCTGAAGGAGTATAAAGAACTGCAGCACATCTACCTTACAAAGATTGTTCAGCGCTTCAACCCTCTCTCTGACATTGAGGAAAAGTGGCAAGATTCCTGGGGTGCTGGAGATGTGGAAAGCATTGAGCAGTCCGGCTTACGGGACCTAGAGACTGTCCGTAAAGACAAGAAATACGAGCTCTTTCTGATCCGCAATGAGGATAATACCCCTTATTTTAACAGAGCTCTCCTTTATCATATGCAGCTCGTTGGCCAATTCGACGTTCTTTTCGCCGATTCTTCCATGGAAGACCCTTTCCTACGCATTGAGATTATTAATGATAAAGATGCCAATCTTTCTGCAAAAGAGATCCTAAAAATGGCAGCACCTTATATCGATGATTTTTTCAAAGATGCAATGAAGTTTAAAAACATTCCCTTTGTTGCGGCATTGAGCAAGGCGTTAATCGCGCTCATGATGGCGGGAAATAGTCGTAACCTACTGCAAAACGCTCTAGCCAAGCATTCCTTCAATTATTATGCCGATTTTCAGCATTATCTCCGAGCGGCCCTCTCTACGGCAGAATACCGCAAGCTTATCAGTAAACCCTCTGCCCAGTCTGAGCGTTTCATTCAGTCGGCTCTTCACTTATCTCACGTTCTTTGTAAATCGTTTTTCACAAAGATAGGCATACGCAGGGATATGATTGAACTCATCCATGCTTTAATTGAGAAGGGGAGTGAAGGGAGTATACAGGAGAGTCAAACGGCAAGTCCTCTTGCGCTTTGGAATAATCTTCACGATAAGGACGATAGCATCCGTTTTCTCTTCGAGCGTTATCCCAATGGTCCGTTGCTCAAAACGCTAAAGATGTTCAACAAGGATAATGCCATGCAAGGTTTTGATCCGATCGCTCAGCAAAACCAGTCTGGGCAACTCTATTCTCTTTCTAGCGAAGAAACACACATTACCTGTTTGCGTTTACCCTGTCCCACTGTACAAACTTACATTTCAAAAGCCTTTGTTGTTGAAGAATTCAATGGCTTTTTACGCTCCTTAGCTTCGCCAAAAACAAAACAATGCCATCTTTTAATCAATATGCAAGATCGCACATCCTGGGAAGAGCATGCGCGTTGTATTGCGGTGGAAAATGTTCAAAAGATCTCAGAATTTGCGAATACGCTGATCGTCGTCACTTTGCCCAAAAACACAGAGTTCTACTGGCAGTTAGGAACCTATTCGGAATGGGATGACGCTGCAGAATTCATAAAACAGCTTAAAGAGCAGATTGCAAGTGGCGAGCAATGTGGATTCTATTTCCCTCCTGAAATCGATCTTAAGGGGGTCTTGCCATTCATTGAGAAAGCCTTAAAAGTGATCCACACTCTTTTTTTCGCAGACAAGAAGAGGCTTACCCATCAAAATCGGCTCGATTTCATAGAAATCTATTACATGCTGCTCACGCTAAAGCTTTTTGAAGACTTGGCGCCTGATAGCTTTAGCTTTACTTGCAAAGATGCAGTGGACATAGGCGCGGTAGCTAGTGCGGAGTTATTTGCTTTCTTGCGCATCATGAATGATACAAATGCTGTTTCGAAAGAAGAGGCAAATTTCCTACTTTGGATGTTGTATGCTCCCGCCCTCATGAGTCGTGAGCGTGCTGTCGATCTTCAGCGTCTAAACCGAATGGAAAAGGCGCTGGCAGTGGTCCAAGCCGAACTCGATGCCCATCGGGAAAAGACAGTAGAAGCTTGCAGCAAACTCTACAAACTTCCTTTTTTTAAATCCTTCTCTGTTAAAGAAGCTGCTTAAATTAGCCCAAAGGCCACGTTGGGTATAACATGGCCTTAAGATGAAAAGAGCTACTTTTTAGAAGGGGCGTTCTCAGAGATGAGCATCCGTTCCATGTCCTCGAAGGAGCGGATATTGTTAAGTTTTGCTTCAGGGAAGAAGGCTGCGAGGATTTTTGGCGCTTTCTCTCCTTTATCCGACATCGCGTTTGCACTGAAGAGACAAAGTCCAACCCCATTTCCCTCTCCAACACCATTAAAGATGACTTTGTCGGCTGTCATCTGTACTTTGAAGTCATTGCTTTTCAGTCGGACATTTCCAAGCGCTTTTTGTAGTTGAGCGAAGTCAAACTGATAGGTTTGTGCATCGTCTTTTAGGCGAGCACCATAGACTTTTTGCGACTTGTTGTCTTGATAGAGACTGAATTCAGACACTCTTGTCGCTCCGAGCGCTTTTGCCAGATCTTGTTTGGAAATAGAGAATGTCCAAGTGCGGGACTGCTTGTTATGGGCAGCGTAGGGAGATTCCACGCCTTGAGGGCAACGCGTCTCTTTTCTAAAAATTGTCGCAAAGTCTGCAGTTTTTCCTCCGCTATCTTTTGTCCAGGTGGCAGGAAAAGGTAATCCTTGGTAGGTCATCGCCATGAAGCGAGTATTGTTAATCGCGCGCTCTATAGGTGTGTTTTGCATCGTGAGAGCGTAGCCTTGGTAATCGACTTCCTGCGCTTCGACATGCCACGTAGCTGTTGGTTTACGGCTAACGAGATAGTAGGCATGTGTGCGAGCGGTGATGGCGACGGCGTCCATGACTTCATCGTCCACATCGTTTAAGAAGAGAGAGGTCATGGTTGATTTGAGATAACGCTCGATGTCTACTTCATTGATGATGTGCAACTTTCCTTTATTTGCATAAACTTCAATGCACCCGCGGTATTCGATCCCATTGACGAGAAGTGAGCTGTTAGAGTTTGTAGGAACGATGCGCACTTGGAAGGTTCCAGGAATCAGGTCTCCCCAAAATAATCCATTTTCAGAGGCCGATATCCATTGCCTTTTCCCTGAGGATCCATCGAGGAGAAGCTTACTGAAGGGATCGTAGAGTTGATAAGAGCCTTTTGCTTCGAGGAGGATTTTTTCTTGGTCCTGTGCTAATAGGACTTTGATGGTTGCAGGTTTTTCATTTTGTGAAATGTCGGTGGGGATTTCGACATTTCTGGCATGCAGCGAAAGGGAAGCTGTCGCACCCATGAAAAGGGAAACTGCGATTAGGGTATTGATCATCTTCATGATTGTTCTCCATTCTTTAAATGTGTCGGCGGACGGCGTCCTAAATGTTCGTAAGATAAAGGGGTGACCTCACGTCCTCTTGGCGTTCTTTTGAGGAATCCCTGCATAATGAGGTAGGGTTCGTAAACTTCTTCCAAGGTGTGGGCTTCTTCAGATAGGGCGACAGCAAGCGTATTGATACCAACTGGGCCGCCTTGGTAATGATCGATAATCATTTTTAGGATCTTTTTATCCATTTCATCGAGGCCGCGATGGTCAATTTCGAGCATGTTGAGAGCCGTCTGGGCGGTTTCCCTATCGATTTTTGAAAAACCTTTAATTTGGGCAAAGTCACGTACCCAGCGAAGCAGATTATTGGCAATCCGAGGAGTGCCTCTCGAGCGCTCCGCAATGGCAAGAGCGCCTTCTTCGACAAGCGGGATTCCAAGAATTTGTCCTGTGCGCTGTAAAATTTTTTCCAAATACTCAGGAGGATAGTAATCTAGGCGCAGATTAAGGCCAAAGCGGGAACGCATCGGACTGCTAAGAAGGCCAGAACGCGTTGTTGCTCCCACAAGTGTAAAAGGTTTTAATTTGACCTGAACGCTTCTTGCGGAGGGACCCGAATCGATCAGAAGATCTAGCGAGAAATCTTCCATGGCTGGGTACAAGTACTCTTCAACGGCACGATTTAAACGATGAATTTCATCGATAAAAAGGACATCCCCTTCGTTTAAATTCGTCAAAATGCCCGCAAAGTCTCCCGGTTTTTCAATAACAGGTCCCGAAGTGACGACGAGATGCGTTCCCATCGTCTTAGCGATAATATTGGCAAGGGTTGTTTTTCCCAGTCCCGGTGGTCCGCTTAAAAGGCAGTGTCCCAGTGCTTCGCCGCGCTGTTTCGCAGCTTCCATAAAAACTTGCATGCGCTCGCGAATATTATCCTGGCCGACAAAATCAAAAAGGGAATCAGGACGCAGCGGCCTTTCGAAAGGTTCATCTGGTTGGCTCCAGGAAGATTGGATATTGGGATCTTTCATAACGACGTTTTGGGGATTTTTCCTTCACTATTAAAAACTCTAGCAAGAAATCGATTTCAAGCGCTATACCGAAAATGATTCAAGAATCGGTTTTTGACAAAGCATGCGCCCAGAATTTTGATCAGGCCAGCCAAAAACCGATTCTTGAATTATTTTCGGTATATATCTATCGTGATATAAAGAGTAAAAAATTCAGCAGGGAATCTATGAGCTTACAATCTGACCGATGGATCCGTGAAATGGCCGAGAAACATGGGATGATCGAACCCTTTGTCGACACGCAAGTGCGTTATGAGGAAGGCAGCAAAGTCATCAGCTATGGCCTTTCAAGCTATGGATACGACCTGCGCGTTGCGAGTGAGTTTAAGGTATTCACTAATCTTTACAACACTCTTGTCGATCCAAAAAATTTTAATGAGACGGCTTTTGTTCACTTTGAGGCAGATGAGTGCATCATTCCTCCTAACTCCTTTGCCTTAGCGCGCAGCGTGGAATACTTTCGCATCCCGCGCGACGTGCTTACCGTTTGCATTGGGAAATCGACTTACGCTCGCTGCGGCATCATTGTCAACGTGACGCCGTTCGAACCGGAGTGGGAAGGGTATGTGACCTTAGAAATCTCCAACACCACACCACTACCAGCTAAAGTTTATGCAAACGAGGGTCTTGCCCAAGTGCTCTTTTATCGGGGAACGGAAGTCTGTGAAACATCTTATGCAGACCGCAAAGGCAAGTATATGAATCAGACAAACATCACTCTGCCTGTAGCTTAAATGCGCTTCCGAGGCTCAGCGACTTTCAGTTGCGAAGTGATTAACTTTTCTTTAAAAACTTTTTTACGTAAGACATTAACACTTAAGGCATTCAGGAAAGTTTTTTCTTCATGAAAAAAACTTTTTTTCATTTCCTTTTACTGAAAAAAAATGCAAAATCCTCGTTTTCATCTTTTTTAGTTTCACTCCGCTTCTTTGCTTCGAGATCCCAAAGTGAGATTGGGACTTAAGGTGCGCTGTGCTTTTGAAAAGGGTCGGCAGTTTACAAAAAAGGGAAGAACACGTAAGTATCGAGTTAGAGGCCGCCCCAATCTTTGGGCATCCGTTTTGCTCAAGTGTTGTAGGAAGGTTTAAGGAGAAAGGGTTTTCATCTTTTATGTCGCGGGCAAAAGTTGCAGATGGGCAGCCTTCGAGGATCAACGCTGATCCGAAAAAGGCAAAAAAAAATGCGCTCTACCAAAATGGTTGGGTAGCGCTTTTTATCGCTGCTTGTGTCTTCATTTATTTGAATTCGGGCGGTAAAAAGAATGAAGTCATCGCTACTCTCGAGAGTCATTTAAAACATCTGCAAATGGAAAAAACTCTCCTTCTCCAAGAGAATGAAGATTTACTTCTACAGGTCAATAGTCAAAGCGATCCGGCATGGATCCAGCTTACCCTGAAAAAGGGCCTGGGACTCGTTCCTGAAGGACAACAGAAAGTGTATTTCCGGAGCGACTGATCGCCACAACATAGAGGGAACGCGCAAAACTCCAGCGGGAAAAATCGATGATTTTGGTGGCTTTTCGCCAGGACCGGCAAACAGTGTTTGCCAAGTCTGTACGGCGGCTAGATGAGCGCCATCAAAAGGGCAATTTTTCTCATCGCTGGAGTTTTGCAGGTTCTCTCACATAGTCTAGGTCGAGTGTGATCGCAGCACAGATAATTCTTTTGCTCCTTTTCCTCTTCTTCTCAGGATTCTTTTCCTCTTCAGAAGTCGCCCTATTTTCCCTTTCATCGATGAAAGTTAAATCGTTTCGAAATGATCCCGATCGGCGCAAACAGCTTGTCGCGCAGTTACTGGCGTCTCCGCGCGATTTACTCGTAACGCTAATCATGCTCAATATCGTGGTCAACATTTTGATCCAAAACGTCACGTCCAGTATTTTTGGAGAGCTGTCGGGATGGACGCTCAACGTAGGTGTTCCACTGGCGCTGACATTAATTTTTGGAGAGGTGATTCCCAAATCGATTGGGATGGCTCATAATACAAAGATTTCCTACCGAGTTGCTCCTTTTTTAAACAGGGCAAGGCGTTTCTTCAATCCGGTTTGCAAATTGCTCACTTCGTTGACCGGTTTTGTGTCACGCCTGATGTTTTTCTTTCTAAAGTCGGAAGAAGAAATTTCTTTTGATGAACTTCAGCATGCGCTAAAAACCTCTAGGAGCAATGAAATTCTCAATGAAGATGAAGCGGAACTTGTCCGTGGCTACCTCATCCTACAGGAATCTCAAGTGAAGGAACTGATGCGGCCACGAGAAGAAGTTTTATTTTTTGACATAGAAGAGCCGCTTTCAAAGCTCATCCACCTTTTTGTCGATCAGGAATGCTCGCGCCTTCCTGTGTGTAGAGAAAACCTCGACAACGTGATCGGAATCATGACAAGTCGCATCTATTTTCTCAATCGGGAAAAACTCCATAAGACTTCCGACCTGCCTAGTGTTCTGAAAAAGCCAATGTTTGTTCCCGAAGGAATGGCAGCGGAAACTCTTTTAAGAAAAATGTATGAAAAAGAAGAATCTATCGCTCTGGTCGTAGATGAATATGGATCTATCTCGGGACTGATCGGACTTGAAGACCTCGTTGAAAAAGTCATCGGTGAAATTGCAGATGCGCGCGATGTCAAAAGCCGCTACACGCGTTCTGGAGAAGACGTCATCATCGCCAGTGGCAAGTTAGAGCTCTCAGAATTTAGCGATATTTTCGGCCATTTTCTTCCCAGTGAAAACAATATGGTTACAATCGGAGGGTGGCTGACAGAGCAGATGGGCGATATCCCTAAAACCGGAACGAAGTATACAGCCCACGGCTTTTTATTCCATGTCTTGGGAGCGGATGCCAAACGCATCCGACGCATTTATATCCGACGCTTAACATCGCCTCCCTCGCGCAAGAAGGAGATAAAATGAATCCCACGTGGAAATTCTTTCTCCTCATGATCTTGGCGTGCATTGCAGCTCAGGGTTTTTTTGCCATGATGGAAATGGCATGCGTTTCCTTTAACAAAGTCCGTTTGCAGTATTATGTCAGCAAGCAGATGAAGCGCGCCATCTGGTTAACTTATCTTCTCAATCGTCCCGCTCTTCTATTTGGGACGACCTTGATTGGAGTAAATACCTCACTAATTCTTGGTTCAGAGTGCGCGCGCCGCTTTTACGATGCACTGGGCTATAGCCCTGATTGGGCACCTCTTTCCCAAATCCTGATCGTCCTCATTTTTGCAGAGATTTCTCCCATGGTCGCAGGACGCAGATATGCTGAGCACGTCGCCATGCTTGGAATACCTGTCCTCTACTGTCTTTCAATCATCCTGCGCCCCATCATTTGGGTACTCGATCTTCTCTGCCGTTTGGTCAATCGCCTCATTGGCAAACCCGTTGCACCAGGCATTTATTTATCGCGAGAAGAGCTGCAAAATGTCATTGAAGAAAGAGATGAGGCGATCTCCACAGAGCCTAGGAAAAAAGAATTTAACACAGTCGTTGCCAATATTTTTACTCTCAAGAACAAAACGGCAAAAGATCTGATGCTACCTTTGACTCAAGTCCCTCTCGTTCCTTCCTTTTGTACGGTTAAAGAGATGCGCGATATCGTCAAAGATAAACACGTTTCCTTTCTTCCTATCTACCACCGCACTTCCCAGAACATTGTCGCGATCGCTTTTTTACGCGATCTCTTGCGCCTTTCCGACAACAAGAAGGTGAAGGACTATTCCCGGCAGCCCTGGTTCATCACAGAAAACAGCTCTGTGCTTCAGATCTTAAAGCAGTTCCGCCGGAATAATCAAAGCCTCGCGATCGTCCTCAATGAAAAAGGGCATGCGACCGGTGTTCTCTCGCTCGATGAAGTCATTGATGAGATCTTCGGCAGAACCGATGAATGGGAATCCTACGAAGAGATGATGCCAAAAGCCTATCATGTGATGATCGACCGCACCTTTGAAAGCGACATGCTTTTAAAGGACTTTAATGCCCAGTTCAACGTCAATCTCAGCTATCAAGATGCAGAAACCCTCGAAGAAGTCATGACGCTCGCCCTAGGTCACACCCCCTCGAAAGGCGAATCCATACACATCGACCAGTTCGAGCTCACCGTGGAAGAGGCCTCCCTTCTCGGCGCCAAGATGATCCAAGTGCGCACTGTCTTTTAAGTAACGCCTCCAGAAGCTCCGAAGACGTCATTAAGATTACTGTCCTTATAGAGTCTTCAAAAATTAAAATAATTAATTGCGAAAATGGGAGACGACTTGGGAAATAATGTCGATGGCCTGGTCAATTTCTTCAACTGTGGTATTGCGGCTGAGGGAAAAGCGGATCGCGGATTTAGCGATGTGGAGGGGAACTCCCATATTGAGAAGGACGCGCGAGGGTTCGAGCGCACCGGAGGCGCAAGCGGCTCCATGGCTGATGGCGATGCCCGCCATGTCTAGGGCAATGAGGAGATCCTCTCCGAGGTCACCGGGAAAAGAGATACTGCAGGTGTTGCAGATACGCGGTCCTATGCCGTTGACGACAGCGGGGCTTGCTTTGATGAGCAATCCGGCTTCGAGTCGATCGCGTAAGAGTGCCATTCGTTCAGTAGCGGAGGGAAGCTCGGTTTTGAGGATTTCAATGGCTTTGGCAAGACCGACGATTCCTGCGAGGTTTTCCGTGCCCGCGCGCAGGAGATTTTCTTGGGGGGCGCCGACCAAGAGCGGTTTGAGCTTTAAGCCCAAGCGGACAAAGGCAAAGCCAATGCCTTTGGGAGCATGTATCTTATGGCCGGAAAAGCCGATCGCAGAAATTCCCGGATGGATGGTGAAGAGCTCCTTGCCAAGCCATGCGACGCCATCGACGATGAGAGGGATGCCGGCCTCAAGCGCAATTTGTCCGATCGCATTGAGGTCGTGCTTAACGCCTGTTTCATTATTCACAGCGATTAAAGAGATGAATCGTGTATCGGGACGAATGGCTTCTTTGATCTGTTCAGGGGAAACGGCGCCGAGAAGTCCTGCGGGAAGAAAAGAGACATCGAGTCCTTTTTCTTGCAATCTGAGCAGTGTCTTATTGACGCAGGAGTGTTCGACATTTGAGGAGATTGCATGCCCTGAAACGGGGCCGGGGAATAATCCGCGTAAGAGGAAATTCATCGTCTCTGTGCCGCCTGAAGTAAAAACAATTTCTTGGGGTTTCACAGAGAGAAAGGCTGCGATTGTTTCGCGAGAGCGGTTCAAGCGTGCTTTGGCTTCTTTTCCTAGAAAATGGATCGAAGAGGGATTGCTTGGGGTTGCAGAAAGCTCGGGAATTATGGCTTCTAGCACGCGAGGATCGACGCCCGTTGTCGAGTTATTGTCTAAATAAATTCTTTGAGTCATGGCGCCAATTATAGGGAAATTCTTCTTTGATATCTATCTTTAGGTAATTTTGAGAAGAAGAAGGGTGATATTGTCATTGCCACCTTTTCTCAAGGCAGCTTCGACAAGTTTTTTTCCGATTTCTTCCAAAGAAAGAGGGGAGGAGAGAATGAGGGCCATTTTGCTTTCTTCGACATAATCGGACAGCCCATCGCTGCAGAGCATATAAATGTCTCTGGGTCTTAGAGGGATAACGCCGAGGTCGGGATGGATGTGGGAGTGGGTTCCAATCGCTCGGGTGATGACGTTGCGCATTACCTGGCGAGGAATCACTTCGTTTTCCTTTTGAAGGGTATTGCGCAAAGAGTGGTCCTCTGTAAGTCTTTCCAACTTGCCTCGGTAGCGATAGAGACGACTATCTCCCACGTGTGCATAAACGAGATATTCGTCGGTGATGACAAAACAAGAAAGGGTTGTACCCATGCCCGCATGATCGCTATTTTGATGAGATTCCTGGTACACTTTGGAGTTCGTCTTAGCAACGGCTTCTCGGAGCCGCTGGCAAGTTTCTTCAATGCTGGGCTGATCCTCGAACTGAGCAAGCGATGTGCACATACTGTGAATCGCAAGAGAAGAAGCGACCTCCCCTGCTTTGTGCCCGCCCATCCCATCCGCAAGAACGAAAAACTGCTTTTCGGGGAGAGTCGCCCAGACATCTTCATTGTTTTTTCGAACAAGGCCTACATCGCTGATCCCAAAGCTGTCGAGTTTGTATGCCATTGTGGTTGTCATGTGCTTGGTTGAAAGACTTTTCCCATGAATAGCATTTCTTGAGACTTTAAATCGATAATGAAAAAGAGAAAAGGATGATCTGCGATGAATTGAACAGGAAGCTTTTTTTCAGGGATGGAAGTCAAATTCAAAGATGCCGATGTAGCAGCAGTTGCTGTCACTCCATTTTCATCCAGTGCAAAGAAAGTCTGATGGATGACTTTGTTTAAACTTAAGTCGCGCATTCCATCGATCCCGGCAAAGTTAGCGTTGGCGTCGAAAGCATCCTCCATACCTAGGTGTTTTAAAGGTTCGTTGAGAGGCAGGCGCATGTCGATAGTGAATTTGGGAAGTTTCATTTCGACTTTTTGGAGGGATAATGATTTCATCCAATCGCACATGGCTGTGGGAAGTGCGGTGGCAACGGCAGAAAAATTCTCAGCAGATTTAGGAAGAAGAATCACAAAGGCAATATTTCCGCCATCATTTGATTTGCCTGCAAAAGGGAGCGCTGCCGCTTGAAGTAGATCGTTTTCGTAGTAAGGAAGCGAGAATGTCTGATGCATCATTTTGACCGTGATGCTTTTTTCGGAAGTGGGATGGAAAGGCCAGTCTTGCGTTGTCTTTGGATCAAAAGGTGAACTCCATTCGCCTTGAAAATACATGGCGTTGGTCAAGACAAGACGGGTATTGGTGTCGATATCTTCCGCATGGAGGATTTCGGGAATTTTTCCTTCCGTTTTCTCAGAGGTCCAGTCGTTGATCGTTTTAACAGCCTCCGCTGGAATAGAGAAATCGAGCTTTGCTAAATTCGCTTTGAACTGCTGCTGCACTGCATAGCGAAAATCGGTGAGAAGAAATATCGCTGGATCGACCCAGATTGCATTAGCAATATTTAGAGTATAGGATTTATCATTTTCTTTAGCCGGTAGCAGCGATTGAATGAGTTCTTGGGAGGTTTTTGCGATGTTTTTCCGATCGATATCCAAGTGGAGGGCATGCTGCATTTCGGTTTCTGTATCCGCTCTTGCCCCTAAGTACACCATAGAAAGGCAAGTCGCAATGCTGAAAGGGGAAAAGACGAGATTATCTTCTGTTTCTATTTGGGAATAAAGACTAAAGGCAAATTGAGAATGGCTCTCAGGTAAGGTCGCAGCGTGAGATACTGAAACAGCTAGCAGGGAAAAAATAAGAGGCAACTGCCTCATCAGTGTTTTCAATCGATCCTCCTTAACGCTTCCTATTCAGGGAAGAATAGAATTCGGTATGTACTTACAGCATTGAAGGTCATGTGTAGACCAACAGATGCAAATAAAGATGCTTGTCTTTCATAGATGAATCCCAGAAAAAGGGCGAACAAAAAGAGCGATGCAACAAGAGAAATGTTGCCTACACCCTGACTTTGCGAGAAGTGGAACAGAGAAAATAAGAGCGCTGAAAAGACAATCGCTTTTTTGGGAACCATAAAGCGCTTAAAAAATGTCTGCAGACAACCGCGAAATAGAAACTCTTCAATCACGGGCGCTGCTATCAAAATGATAAAAAGAGCAACTGCGAGCATCGGAGGAGAATCAAGGGTTGTTTTTAAGTAGCGTACAGCGACTTGCTCGTAATTTTCATAACCCAGAAAAAAATAAATGATCATATCTGCGAGTTGACCAACCGCAATCACAAGAGGGAAGCCAATAATCCACGTCATCACCCCCATCAAAAAATCGGTGCTGATAGGTTTAGCGTGGGATATCGAACGGTCTTTCCAAATCCTTTTAAATAAGGTAGGACTTTGACTTTTGCAGTAGAGATAGAATAAGCCAAAAATCGCGATCAAGATGAACAGTTGGAGCCAGCCATAAAGAGTCAGAGGAGGACCTGTAGGAGTACTCATATAAAGTGACCGCACAAAAGTGATCGCCCCCGGTGCAACGATCATCGTCATACCCACATAAATAGCAAAAACGGCCAGAACAGTTTTAAACTTCACGGGATTCGATCGAGGATCTCGGACGGGCAGTTGGAAGAATCCGTAGGATTTTGCAACCTGAATAAGAATCACACCGATCAGGCCAAAAAAGAGAATGGCTTGAAGATAACCAAGGTATTCTTGCATCCATTTCCTTTTATTAATTATACTGCAGTCGGCTTGAAACGTTGATTTTCTGCGCCTGCCTTTTCCGTCTGAATTTGCGTTCGCTCTCGCAAGCTGACAGGAAGATTGCTTCGAGCTCCACGCTTCGTCTTACGAAAAAATTCAGGGCATAAAATCAGCGTTTCAAGCCCACCGCAGTATACCTATTTTATACTCGTCAAAATGTAGTTCTCAATGCGCGATGCAATTTCTTTAGAGAATTTGGCATGCGCCAATCCAACAGGAGAGATGCTGTAACTCTCATTTCCCCAAGAGACTTGGTAGAAGTTCTCGCTTGTAAACTGGCGAGGAACAAAGTGCGCATTGTGAATAAGTTCTTGTAAAACGACTTTAGGCTCTTGCTCGCGCAAATCAAAGACGCGCACACGCATCGTCATATTAAGCTCAGCATTGCAGTCTTTTGGGTCGGCGGGTTTTCTGGGATTTTGGTCAAAAACTTCTTCATGTTCAATCAGCTCCAAGAAAACGACAAATTCATCACCTTGGAAGGCACTTTTCAGCCAGGAGACATCCGCGCCGAAAGGATTGTTTTTTTCGCTTAGCTTTCTTATTTTTTCACGCACTTTTGTCGAATCGGTTATGGAAATGTATCCTTGTTGGGCGAGGCGACTATAGAGAGCAGAAGAAAATTCATCCGAAAGGCTCCAGTCATAATCGGTTTTTGTATTGTCGATGACAGGAACAATAGATACGGTAGGCCTGCTTCGCACAGACGATTGATTATAAGTGGTATTTGAGTGATCGTTATCTTCACACCCACCCGCGATAAGGGCTAGAGCTGAAACGCTGAGAAGAAATCGTGACATGTGCATATTCTCCGAAGTAGAGGAATTGAATCTCACGATAACAAATAGAGGAGTTTTCCTCAAAGGGCTTTGGCAATTAGGCTTGCATGATCTGTAAGCATATATCTATCGCCTAACGGGGGCAAGGCCTTGGGTTCTTCGCAAAAGTCCTCTGGCGATTTGAGCGATGTATCGACGATCCGGTACCACATTTTACCTTCTGGAGGAGGAGGGAGATGTATTTCTGCTGGTGTGGCCTGGGCATTAAAGGCGATATAGAGAGGTTGTCCGTTCACTTCATCGTTCAAAGTGTAGGCGACAAATCGGTTGTCTCCGCTCCAGTTAACCTTTTCAGGTAAGTGCCCATGCCAAATAATATCCTTATCTGTCAAAAATTCTTCCCGCAATAAAGGAGGGTTTTCAAAACGGAACTTAATCATCAGACGATGGAAGCGAGCGAAATCTTTTCTTTCCTCCAATTTATTCCATAAAAAATAATTAAGTGCATTGTCTTGGCAATAAGTATTATTGTTTCCATTTTTTGTGTGGCAATACTCGTCTCCCATGAGGATCATCGGTGTTCCGATGGCGACCATTAGAGCAGTATGGAGATTGCGCATTTGTCTTTCTCGCAGCTCGTGAATTTGGGGATCTTCTGTCGGTCCTTCGCTCCCGCAATTCCAGCTATCATTCTGATTAGAACCATCTTGATTATTTTCCCCGTTTTCTACATTGTGCTTCTCTTGATAGCTGACCAAATCATAGAGCGTGTATCCGTCGTGTGCAGTCACAAAATTGATACTGTGATAAGGTCGACTGCCATTCCCGTAGAGCTCTTGAGATCCTGATAAAACCTGTGCAAATTCTCCACTTTGGTCATCTGTCCCTTTGATAAATTTGCGCACAACATCCCGATATCTTCCATTCCACTCGCACCATCTCCCCTTTTCCGGAAAGTTGCCCACCTGATAAAGCCCGCCTGCATCCCACGCCTCGGCAATCAATTTTACGTCGGCCAAAATGGGGTCATTGCTCATTGCTTCGATAACCGGTGGGTGCTGCAAGGGAGCACCTTTGGGATCTCGTGTCAAACAAGATGCCAGGTCGAAGCGGAAACCATCCACACGCATTTCGCTCACCCAATAGCGCAAAGAATCCAAAATGAATTGAGTGACAACAGGATGATTAGCGTTAATTGTATTTCCCGTGCCTGAAAAATCGAGATAATTTCCTTGAGGATCGATCATGTAGTACACGCGGTTGTCGACTCCCTTGAAAGATAAAAAGGGCCCCTCTTTGTTTCCTTCGGCAGTGTGGTTGTAGACGACATCCAGGTATACTTCGATCCCATTTTTGTGCATTTGCTTGACCATATTTCTAAACTCATTCATCGCACCTGACCAGGAAGAGGATTGGGAATAACGATTCATTGGAGTAAAAAAATTAATGGTTGAATAACCCCACATATTTTTCAGTTGCTCATCCGTTTTGGGATTCACGTGCTTATTCTCACATTCATCAAACTCAAAGATCGGCATGAGTTCAATCGCATTGATACCCAAACTTTTTAGATAGGGAATTTTTTCGACAATACCTTGAAACGTTCCTGGAGCTTTCGAACCGCTCGAAGGGTCACAAGTAAACCCACGCACATGCATTTCATAAATAACAAGCTTTTCGGGGACAAGACCGGGAGGCTTTGTATCCTCCCAATCAAAAGGTGCATCCAAAATGACTCTTCCCCGTGGGGGATATTTCTCAGCACGCACCCTTTTGCTTCCCCATTCTTTTCCTAGGCTTAAACCCCTTGCATAAGGATCGATCACAATTTTTTCCGGGTCAAAAGCATTTTCGGGATCTTTGTTTGAACCTGACACACGATATCCATACTCTAATTCTTCGGAAGGAAGATCCTTAAGAAGAATATGCCAAACCCAACCCGTTCTATTTATTTTGGGATCTAAAGGAATCTCAGTAAAAGGGGTTTCGGAATTGGGAAGAAAAAGACATAGGGTTACGCCTGTAGCATGTTCAGAAAAAAGCGCGAAATTGATTCCTCCATCTTTTCGGCTTGCTCCAAATGGCATAGAAAAGCCTCTATCTTTCTTCATACAATCAGAGATAAGTTGTTGAGTAATAGGAAAATCAGTTTTTAAAATAAAGTTTTACTTTTCCTTACCCTAACGAATGAAGAGCTTTGTTGCAAGAAGATTGCCAAAAATTATCTTGAATGGCGAATCATTTTCTGATAAAATTAAATCTAAGAAGCGTTTGATTACAGCCAGTATAAAGTGTTCGATGTGCCCGAAAATATTTTTGTTGCTATTTTTGAACACAAATTGGAAACTTCACCAATTATGCACATTTTGTCGATTCTAAAATCGTAATCTGCTGGTGATGCCCTGGCTGGATGTGTTAGAGACTATCGCTGAATTCAGCTTCTGTCGATTTTCGGGTTCTTTTGAGCCTATTTTCAATCCAAATTCAGAATTGGATTTAAAATAGGCCAAAATAATCCCGAAAAGCGACCAAACCTGATTTCGACGCTAGCTCTTAGTAAAAAAATAAGAAGTTAACTTTTAGAGTTTAAGGAGGACAATTCATGTCATTGGAAAATGCCAAGCAAAATCTCAAGGAATTCGGCAAAGAACTCAATCTGGAGTTGGCATTTGATGAAAACCACACCTGTATATTGGGTATTGATAATACCTTTTCCCTGCATTTGACTTATGAGCCCAATTCCGATCGTCTTTATCTCTATTCTCCAATTTTAGATGGGCTCCCCAAAGATTCTACAATCCGGCTCCGCCTTTTTGAAGCCTTGCTCGAAGGAGCGATGTTGGGCGGTCAAATGGCTGGCGGTGGAATAGGAGTTGCTGTGCCTGAGGAATTGATTCTCATGCACGCCGTATTGGAAATGGGCGTAGGAGCCGATCCTTCAGCTCTGCGACGTTTTGCTCCTCTTTTCGTAGAGGCTGTCGAGCGTTGGAGAGGTCGCGCGAAGGATATCTGCGAAGGCCGTGATTCCGCTCCAAGAGAAAGCGGTGGTCTTCCTGGAGGCATGCCGACACCTGGGGGTGGAAATAAGCCTGGTGAGCGTTTCATCAAGATCTAAGCGATTCAGGTATATTGCGGTCGGCTTGAAACGCTGATTTTCTGTCCTGAATTTTTTCGTATGACGATGCGTGGAGCTCGAAGCAATCTTCCTGTCAGCTTGCGAGAGCGAACGCAAAGTCAGACGCAAAAAGGAATCTGCAAAAGCTTCTCAAGACAAGTATCTTGAGAAGCTTTTTTTTTAATATGCTTTAGTCCAAGCAATCGCACGCGCTAATTGATGATCTGTGAGAGACTGTCCGTTTCTACGATTGCACGCATCTTCCCCTGAGCCCCAATAGTACCCACCGTTTTGATAAAGTTCTGCTACCCTTGTATGAACCTTATTGCGGAATTCTTGAGAGGTCGAATTTCTGTAGATTTGAATCAAACGTTCTTCCGTGGATAAATTTGTAGAGAAGAGGAATTTGCAAACTTCCTCAACAGGCTTGAAGGTCCTGTGCGAAAATTGGGGCAAAGGTGTGGCGTGGTAAAAAACATTCTGTAATCCTGAGCGGCTTAAATCGATATGCTTGACATCAGAAGAGGGCGCAACCCCCCTCTCAAAAACATGACGGTATAAACTTGCACGACCATGCATCATTTCATCTTGAGGATGATGAATGATGAGAAGTTTTCCTTTAAGATTCTCAAGGGCGGACGCCGAATCGATATTCCAGTTTAAAAGCGACACATAGAAAGTGGCGATTTGTGTAAAAACGCTCGCAACGCATCCAGTAAATCTCTTGTAGATGATGTTTGCAACGACATCGTTAATGGTTGAGTAAGATCTTTCTATAACGGACCTTCCCGTCGCTTCTTCCTGGTGCAGCTTTTTAACATTTACTCCAATTCCGCCTCCGAGAGAAAAACCGTAAAAATGGATATCTTTGGAAGGAACATGAAGCTGATCTCTGACAAACTGATAAATACTTTCCCCATCCAGATAAAGATTTTTTGCGGAGTCAGGTCTGTTATTGAGCGTATCGCAACCTCGGTAATCGAAGTAAATGAAGTTGTAAGGAACTTCTCTCAAACCAGCTTCATGCAGCACCCATTCGAAGACATTTTGTTGGCTGTGCGTTGCATTTGGCTGGAAAAAAATCACCGTTGGCGAAGATTCTGTAGCAGCGGCACTCTTAAAAAAGGTTCCTTTGATCAACGTGTTGTCAGGTGTGGTGACTTCAATAGGCCGCTTGCTAAAATTTTTTTGCATGAGAGGGGATTCGATCCAGTTGCGCTCAAAGTCTTGATACATAGAATCGACGATATGTCTGCTTCTTAGGGTGGAAGGAAGAATCGTAGCTGTAGCCAATCGATTGATAAAATAAAGAACATACTTGGTGACAGTTTCAATAAAAGTTTCTTCAAGATGTCTGTTCTCATGAGTCCAAACCGCTTTGAAGATTAATGGGGTCGTTGAAGTTGTTGTTACCATTTTTTTTCTCGTAATTAAATATGCTGTTAATTAATCTCTATTGATTAATAGAGAGACTGTAATTGCTAATTGTACGTTTAATTTTATAATTAGTCAATGTGTTTTGTTTGGATTATAAAATCGATTTAATTTCAGATAGAGAATAAAGGAGTTCTTTATCTGAGCTTTCAATTTTTTTTTCAATTTGCTTGATACTTGTCATGACTGTGGAGTGATCTCGGGAAAAAATTTGACCAATTTTTTGAAAGGGGAGTTTGAGTTCTTGGCGGCAGAGATACATCGCAACTTGTCTAGGAAAGGAACATTCCAGGTTTTGAGCTTTTCCCAAAAGATCCTCGCATCGCACACCGTAGAGGGCCGAAACGGAGTTAATAATCTTATCGGGGGTTAAGGCGACCTTAATTTCCTCTGCGACAAGATCGGCGAGCATTTTCTTCGCGGATTCTACATCTAGGGATAATGAATTCCTTTTATGTTTCACGTCACCCGCGAGATGGCAGCGCAAGATCAGCGCTTCTAGAGCCTTCTGGAGCGATTTACTGCTGGAAAAGGTTTCGACTAGAAACTGGGAAACAGAGGTTGAAAGGGGAAAATTAAATCCCTCACATCTCTTTTTGAGGACCTGCATAAGGTCTTGAACTCCGAGTTTTTCAAAATGGAGATTGATTCCCCACTCAAAGCGTGAGACAAGGCGGGGTTCGATCTCTTCTAAAAGCGTGGGTGCGCATTTTGAGGAGAGAATGATTTGGCGGCCCGATGTGTGCAAGGTATTGAATGTGTGAAAAAACTCTTCTTGTGTCGCATCCTTTCGAGCAAAGAGGTGCACGTCGTCGACCAAAAGAACATCCGCATTTCGGTAAGCTTTTCTAAAAGTACCCATGACAGAACCTCGAATAGCGGATACGACATGTTCGGTGAATGTCTCAGCGCGTGCGTATAGGGCATTAAGCCCTCGCTTGCTGAATTCTTGAGCAAGAGCCATGAGTAAATGCGTTTTTCCTGATCCCGATCCCCCCCACAAATAAATGGGATTAAATGCTGCTAAAGAAAGCTTGGCCCCTTCTGTATTTCCGGTCAGTTCACTAAAAAAACGAAAGACGATTTTATTAGCATCTCCAGGAATGAAATTCTCTAAAGTCATCGCAGGGTCGATCTTGTCTTTATGAAAATGGATAGATGGGTGATTTCCGCCTTTTTCTTTTTTTAAAAGTTTCGGAGAAATGGTAAGGGCTTCAGCTACTGTTAGATGAACTTTGATCGGACGAAAATTATTGTTGAGAAGCTGTGTTTTGAGCAAAGGGCGGATATGTTCTTCAAACCAAAGCACTTGAAAAGAGTCTTTGGCCTCGAGATAGAGATTTCCCGAATCGAAATGGACGATCTTTAAAGAGTGCAACCACTTCTCGGCAATATCTTTGCCGAGAAATCCTTCCTGCTTCTTAATGAAATCGTTCCAAGCTTGCATGGAGCCTAACTTAAAATGCAGCCTCTGCAATGCAGAGGCTAGATGTTTACTTCTTTACTTGTAACTGTGCTTTGCGGCGGGTCATTATCCATTGCTGCAATATGCCGAGCGCCATTGAAGAAAGCCAGTAGATGTTAAGACCCGACGGAAAGTGGTAGAACATCACTGTGAAGACAATCGTCATGACATTGCCCATCATTCTCTGCTGTTTTTGTTGGTCTGTCATCAAACGCTTATCTTTAGGTCCTGTAGCGCTAAAGCGCTGCTGTGCCCACATCACACCTCCGAGAAGAAAAGGAAGCAGGTGAAAATCGGTGCCAAAGAATAAAATAGGGAAGTTCCAGCTAAAGAGAACATCCGGGGCTGCGAGATTGTCGATCCAGCCGGGAATGAAGGAAGCTCCACGCAGTTCAAATGTGGATTTGAGTAGGTCGAACATCCCGATCAAAAAGGGAAGCTGGATAAGTAGAGGAAAGCACCCGGAGAGGGGATTGACCCCTTTTTCTCGATAAAGAGCCATGATTTCCATCTGAGCTCTCTTGGGTTCTTTTTTGTATTTTTCCTGAATTGCAGCCACCTTGGGAGAGATCTCTTGCATTTTGATCGTCGATTTGATCGACCAAGCGTTTAGCGGATAAAGCATAATTCTCAAAGCAATCGTGAGTAGAATGATCGATATTCCCCAAGAAGATGTGATCATGTAAAAGAAATTCATCAAGACAAAAAGAAACTTGGCAAAAGGTTCGGAAATAAAGGTGAACCAGCCGTGAAAGCTCAATGCTGCAATATAATCAGGATTGTATCCTGTTTTAGAATCGGAGAACGCTGCATCAACTTTTTTAAGGATGTCTGCCTGAAGAGGGCCTGCATAATAGCGGAGATTCATCGTTTGGGCGCGTAAAGGAAGCTGGAATTCATAGCCAGGATATTTTTCTGGCGGATAAGGAAGATATTCTGGATCGAGTACTGAAAGGCGTGTAGGGTCTTCCGTTCCTGAAACTTTGCACGCTCTATAACCTGGTGGAATGCTTGTCACAGGATCGATGATCAAGCCGAAGAATCCATTTGCTGAGCAGACCCAGTCGGGGTAGACGCTGCTAGATATCGCGCATTCTTTCGGAAGAGAAATCGATTCAACAGCTCCTTTGTTGTTGCTTTTGGTCATGCGATAGGTGAGTGCAGGCGCCGGATTATCGGAAATCAATTCAACTTCTGGAACACCGCTCGTCAGCCATAGACCTCTAGCATCGCCGTCGATTTTGATTGTGGCTTCAAGAACATAAGGTGCTTCATCAGGATTTTTGGGAAAGGCATATGTTCGGGTGATTTTTCGGTCAGAATCAGAATATTCGAACTCAATTAAATTTTTCTCAAGACGCTTTAGGCTAAAGATTTTTTTATGAAGATCTTGAATATCGGAATTGATTTTGAGAGCGTAGAATTTTGCAGGGACGCGTGTTGCGGACTGATCCCTTGGGTGAAAAAGTGTTCTTCTCAGTAAAGGGTAATAGCCGCCAAGCGCCGTGCTATCTATTTTTTTTACCCCTGTTCCCTCATTGATGTAATAGGGAAATGCGGGGAAATGATCGTTGATTTGATAGTTCTCTGTGAACTTGCGGTCGATGTAAATGGGACGGACGAAACTTTTCTCATTTTCTTTAGTTTGAAAGGGGAGATTGATCTCTGCAATGGAACCGCCGACATTTGAGAAAACAATTTGTTGATAATCGTTTTGAAGAACAAAAAATTCTTCGTTTTTAGGCTGCATGAGGTTAGGAGTCGAAACGGAATCCAAAGGCAAAGAGGTGTCCTCTTGAATGGCCTCGAATTTCTTTTCAGGCGCTGCAGGGCTTTGCTTAGGAGGACTCTTGAAAAACCATTGATTCACAAAAAAGAGAGAAACTGAGAGAGCGAGAACGAAAATGAGGGAGCGTCTATCCATGTTGAATAACCTTTGAGCTAAAAAGAGAGAGTCGCAGGTTCCTTATGAGGCTGCGACAAGCCCTAATTTGAATTTAAGGGCATAGCTTAACAGATTGACCAAATTATAAAGAACAGTAGTTTTAGTACAGCTCTTATACCCAATGTGATTGAAAATTTGGATTTAGGACCGAGCCAAAGCCCTGGGATTGGACGATCGAATCGTCGCCAATCGGAGGCATCCAGGCCAAACATGTGCAAAGTCGAGCTTAGCACTCTTCTTGGAAGTTGCTTCGCTGGTTGAGCTGAGCGATAAATTCTTGGAATTCTTCCGTGGACCGGACATTGTCGAGCCACTCGTCCTGGAGAATATCTTCGAGAGGCGGCAACGCATCGTAAGCTCTTGCTTTTTCGAGGCATCGGATTGCTTTCTCGCATTCTCCTTGAAGAGAGCAGAGGCAAGCCAAGTGATAATACGTCTGCAAGTTTCCAAGTCCCATAGCGACTTGAATTTTGTACTCTGCCGCACGGAAGAACTGGTCAGACTCAGAGGAGTCGTGAGAATGGGTGGCCAAGTTAATGAGAGCGATGGCCCAATCGATGAGAATGGTGTCGTTCTCTTCATCGTTTTTCATGCTTAGGCGATAGTGGTGGACAGCTCTGTAAAAATGATCGGACTCATCGGTCAGCTCGCCAAGATGCGAGAGAGTCAAGCCAAGTCTGTGATGGACGAGGTGGAAGTCGGGATCGATAATGAGCACATGCGAAAGGATTTCAATGGCGCGTTGGTAGTAAGATTCTTCTTCATAAAAGTCACCCAGAGAGTCTAAAGTGCTCGCGTATTGGAAAAGCCAATCGGGATGCAGGTAAATCGCGTTTTTTTGTAGGTTGAGAAGGCGCTCAAACTGAGAGGCGGCCTGCTCGAGCCAGTGCTGTTCATGGGTCATTTCGCCGAGTTTTGAAAGAGCGGCGGCATAGTCAAATAGGTAGTATGTCGATGCATTGAGATCGACGGCTTTTTGGAAAAAGCGTAGAGAAAGCTCCAGGTTTTCCGAGTTGTGCTCGAGCTCTCCAAGAAGGGAATAAGTCCAGCCAATGGCGTGCCAATGGCGATAGCATGTACGGTCGATAGAGATCCCCGCTTGGAATTTCTCGATCGCCTGATAGTAATAATCGCTGTCTTCGAAGTAGTGGCCGAACGCTTGCATACAAATCCCGTAACTATACCAGATTTCGGGATCGCTTTCTTCCATCTCAATCGCTTGACAAATCTTATTTTGCGCATCGTAAATAAGGTCTAGGCGTTCTGTGTAGTTACCGAGAAGGGCCAATGCTTCACTCCAGATCGCATAGATCATCGGGTTGGAGGAGTCGATGGCAAAAGCGCGGTGGCATTTTTCGACGCAAAAGCGCAGCCTCTTAATGTCTGCGGTGCGCTTTGCAGAGTCGCAAAGAAATTTAGCCCAATTCAGCCAGGTTTCGCTTTCTTGAGGTTGGATTTGTGTTGCAGAGGCAAAGGCATCGTTTGCTTGCGTGAAGTGGTCTTCATCGTGCGTGTGCTGGTAGAGTTTTTCTTGGGCTTCAGCGAGCAGATTCCAGCTCTCATAGCAGGAGGAGTTGATGGAAATCGCTGTTTTCAAATAATGGATCGCTTTTGAATACAGGCGTACATCATTAATGTGGGATGCAAACTTAAGCGAGCAGTAGCCGAAGTCATTCCAAAATTCGGAGGGAAGCTTTTCTTCAAAAGAGTGAGAAAGCTGGAAGGCTTCGAGTGCTTGATGCCAATCTAGGGCTTCACCCGAATGTTCTGCAAGGTGCATGAATACGATTCCAAGATCCCAGTACAATTCCGACAAAGCGTCGCGTCCTTGATTTTTTGAGAGGATGACAGCTTTATTCAACTTTTCTTTGGCTTCTTTAAAGTAATGATGTTCTCCTGTGTTTTGCCCGAGGGTGCAAAGCAGGCTGCCCCAGGCTTGCCAGGCTTCAAAGTAGTTGGGATCAACCAGTATTGCCGCTTTGAACTTTTTGCTTGCCAGGGGGAGTGCTTTTTCGCGTCCTTCTTCGTTTCCAAATTCGAATAGAGAAAGCCCTTGTGAGTAAAGAATTTTGGGATTTTTTGGGTCAAGTTTTAAGGAGGAGTCAAAACAGGCCAGACCCTTTGAAAGATTGCCTTTCAAAAGAGCCGCTTCTCCTTGAGCCAACAAAGAATCTGCGACCTCGCAATTGCCTAAGCGCACCCCGTATTCGACGGAAGCGGAACGTGGTTCCAACTGAGAAGTGGGGGCGTCACCGAGCGGAGGTTGGTTCAAGATGCTTTGATCCATAGACTACTCTTGTGTGAAAGAGGCGGATTATAGGAAAGGGCTTTTTTTTGGACAATCCAGCATCCTTTTTTGAAGCTGTTTTTCACCCATTTTTACCCCCATTAAAAAAACTTTTGTCATTAACAGTAAGGCTCTTAATGGGCTTTCCCTTAACAATAAATTTATAGCAAAATTTCTCCGAGCCCGAAATTTTTGCAAAAACTTCCCCAGCGCAAAAAAAAAGTTACATAAAACCTAACCTTTGTTTTACGATAGTTAATAAAAATTTCACAAATTTCTCGAGAAAAGGTGGTTATGGCTTTTTGTTGCAATATCACAAATTCAGATTACGAATCGGCGTGGGGACTCTCGCATGAGTTAGATCACATCGCGTGGAATATCGAAAATGCCTCTAAAGAAAACAAAGTCGATAGAGCTTTTATTCGGATAACGCGTTTGAGTAGAGATATTTGTGAGCTATTTTTTGACAGCAGAGATGTTCCTTTTTCAACAGAGGATCTAGAACACATCCGAAATAAATTTTTTCGTTTAAACCAGAAAATTGTCTCTTTAGTGGCCTCTGAAGATAAGATAGTGTGCGAAGCTATCCGTTTTTTACAGAAAAAAGAGGAGGCAAACTTTAAAAAAACTTTTGAATCTCTTCCTATTGCCATCCAGCATCAACTCTTTCGAAAGCATTGGGAATTGATGGGAGAGCCAAAGAAAACAAGCGAGAAGAGTTATTTACGGAAGATTGCACATCGCGATTTTGGCAGGGTTTCCATGCTTTGTCTAGACAGCCGTTGTGTTGTCAGTGATGAGCAAAGAATCAGAACATTAGAAGCTTTTTTGGAGGAACCCAATGAGCCTTAAAGTTTCTATGCCTTTACAACAGCAGATCTACGTTCTTTGCAAACAGTTGGATGAACTCGAATGGGCACTTGATGACCAACTCAAAGACCATCCTGTCAGCGATCGATTTCTTACAGAAACTAAACAAAAGGCTTGGGACTGCAACTTTGAGTATCTAAAAACAGTGTACCCACAAATCTCTCCTGGATCCAATCAGAAACTCTACAACGCCAATCTCCATTTTCTGCAGAAGTATGAACGGCTGACGTTCAGAATCATTGCGCTAACCCCTGTTGAACCTATTGTGAGTCATCAGCAATTCGTGGAAAAATCTCACTTTAAACCCCCACCTGCATTCGTTGAAAAAACGGGGAACATGAGGACGGCTGATTCCTTTGCCCTGATCTCTTCTCTTTTGCGCGAGGAGCGGGAGGGCGAGGCTCTCGAGTTGTTATGTGAGCTACCGATAGCTCTTCAGAAAGATGTTTTTGATGCCCTTTACGTCGTTCGGGGAAGCCCATCGCTTAACGATCCTATTGGACATGAGAATTTCGGAGAAATTTCATTTAAAAATAAAGAGCCGCGCTGCGCATCGAGTCCGCAACAAAAAGCCTGTGCAGTTGAGCTTGTGAATCTATCCCTCATTTTTCCTCACCTTATTTCCCTGCTGAAAGATAAGAATCCCGTTCTTTTTAAAAAGGCTTTTGCCCTTTTGCCTGAACATATCCAGAATGAGATTTTTGCAAAACATTGGGAACAGATGGGAAAACCTACCTTTAGGAGTTCTCAAGAACATTTAAGGAGAATCGCCCACAACGATTTTGGTAGGGTATCTCTTCTCAGCATGGAAGCGAGGTGCGATGTTCCGGCTGAGCATAAAATAAGGACTCTAGAAGCGTACCTCATCGATTTTCGCAAAAAAATTGGCGCAGCGCAAGCTCTGATGCGAAAGGTAAAGGAAGACTGGGACAAACTAGAGGGGATAGGGGGGGAGGAAAAAGATTCGATTAAGAAAAAAAGTCTTCAGGATCTGGCCAAAACTATCGTTCCATTATTTGAAGGTCCGGTGCATGAAATTGAGGTGGAGGGGTTCTATCACGCGCTAGGCACTGCCTATGTCAAGATGCATCCTTGCTTAAGGCCTTTTTTTCTTCAATTGATGAATTATTTAGGGATGTAGGAACTCTTTTGGCTGGGGACTCCAGCCAAAAGAAAAGAGGAAAGTTTTAGCCAGCTTTTGCTTTGGATTGCAAGATGCTGAGGGCAGAATCTTGCGCCCTGCGGACTTCTTGGTCGAACACAGACTTTTCTTGCTGACCTTCGCGGTAACACATTTGGATGAGTTCACGGTCTGCTTCGAGCTTTGTCGTTTTTGCTCGGTGGTAAGCGGTTGCTGTGCTTTCACCGACTTGATTGAACAGTTTGGCGCTTGTTTTGCATGTTTGCCTCAAAAATTGGCTATCTTTGAACTTTTCTCCGATGGATTTTAGGATGTCTCTTGCGCCGTTAGCTTCTAGACGGGGATTGTTAAGCGTAGATGATGCGGGGTCCGCACCTTTAGGAATAAGGGATCCTGCGACAGCGAGACTAGCGCCGAGGGCGCCGACTGCAAACACAGTTCCCGCTTGCCAATACATCTGACTTTGAAGATCTCCTGTTTTCTCTAGAAAACGGTCGATGTCACGCTTAACGATCTTTAGGTAGTCGCCGTGAAGATTACCCATTGTCTTAGAGTAATCCGTGACCGCTTCAAAAATTCTATCGATGGGTGCTGGCATAATCATTCCTCTTAATTTAAGCTTGTCTTACAAGGTCGATATTGGATTGTGCGATCATCTCGATCGCTTTTTTAGTTTTTGCTTTGATGTTCTTGAATTCACCCATGCTGCCTTTGATCTCGTTAATGATCGAGGTAAAGTTTTCCTGTTCAACAGTGAAAAGGGCTTGAATGGCTTTTAGGTCGGCTTGTATCTTAATAAGATTGGCATCAGCGTTAGCTTTAGCAAAAGTGGCCACACTATGAGATACGGAAACGACTGTATGGGCGGAGGACAAAATTTTTTCTGCGAGATTGAAAGCGCCGGTAGCAACGCCGTTAACTGTGCCGACAAGACCAATTCCAGCGGCGACAATGCCGACAGAGAGAGGAAGGGCGATCGCAAGTTTTTTCTTAAGGTCTTCATTGTCTTGCGCGATGTAATCGGCGATCCAGTCCCATGTCCCCAGCTCAGAAAGAGCGAAATTCGCGAGGGAAAGGATGCCAGACGCGATCATAGCGCCTCCAACTAGGGCCGATCCCCCCGTCGCAAGAATCGTGATTCCAAATACAGCTGACAGAGCAGATAACAAAGATGTTGCAATTTTTTTTAGAACACTCCAAAAGTCACTCTTACTGGCGCGCTTTGCCGCTTCCCGAAGCTTCGCCATATTCTCTGAAGACACTTCGCGGATCTTGTCTTTTGCGCCTTGTAACCGATAGCTGAGCGTGTCTAAAATGGCACCGCCGAGAGTTTGCGTATCACTGGTAACGGCGAGGAGTCGGTATTCGCTCAGGGAAGAGTGGCGAGGTAGTTCGCTTGGAGGAGTGATGCGAGGGCGTTCCGGTCTCCACTCTGCGTGCAACAAATTGCTTGCTGGAGAGACCGTATCGTGGGCCATTGGGCTCGGCGGCGCAATCGGTCCAGCTGCGGGCACTTCTTCAGGATAGAAATAGTTATTGATTGAAGAGACGATAGACTCAAGAGTGAACATAATGGATAGCCAACAGTAGGTTAATTTTTTCGCGCAAGGTCTCATCTTTGCACAACTCAAGGGCCCTATTTAACGCTTTTAGAGCATCTTCCTTTTCCTCAAGCGAAAGGAGGCACTCTGCAGCATGAAAATGAGGCTCGGGAGTTTCCTCATTCAGCAAAGCGACCAATCCCCACGCATGGATCGCAGCGAGATACTCTCGAGCCATTTGTTTAGAGCTGGCAAGCCCTCGCCAATAATGTTCGCAAAAAGGATCGGTCAGAGCAAGCTGCGTGAATAACTGAGCAGACCCCCGGTAGTCCCCTTTATCATAAAGCCCATAGGCAATTGCATAGAACTCGCGTTCTTTTTCAAGAGGAACCCTCGAGATTTCCTTTTCAGAAATCCCCAAGATTGACATGACTTCTTGATGAAACCCCGTTGTCATAGGGTTAACGACCCATTTTGCGATTGATCGATTCTAAAAGGTCATTCGCTTGTTTCACAACTTGACGCGAGCTTTCCGTCATCTGAGAACGGTTGTCAAACGCTTCATTGATTTGCATCATATCTCTATTCAAATTAGCCGAATGTCCTTTAAGCTCAGCATCTAATCCTTGAATGGCGATGTCGATCTGATCTTCCTTTAACACGTCGATGTGGATTCTGCTTATGTCGATGTTCTTAAGACTGTGGTGCATAACGCCATCGACAGAGATTTCTTTAAAATCATCCTCACCTTCAGGAAGATAATCGGGAAAATTGTGGATCAACCCTTCAAAAATCGTCGGATTATTTTTGTGAATGTGTGCAATGTGGCGCTTCATCTCCTCGTCTTGGGTGAAATCCGCTTGTTTGTCTCTTTGCTTTGCATGGGAAAGCTTGTTCACGACATCGGAAATGATCTTTACTTCGACATTGGAAAGGGCGAGCTGGTCGATCAAACCATTCAATTTTGTTTCGTGATGGTCGAAGTACTTTGTGTAGCAATTCACTACTTCGAGTCCTAAATGATGATCGCCATGAATTTGCATGTTGTTGCCTCTAAATCGTTAATTTGTCCATTTCAGACTAGCAAAAGGGAAGTATTAACGCAATCTTAACAAAATAGCATCTGATTAAATTAATTAATTTAATCAGTTAAGGAACTAGAACCTGGGGGTTGGGTGCAAATTTAGTGCTTTCGGCGTTAGCAAATTCTCTAGGTTTCAAGTGGAAGCAATATACACAAACAAAATGATTTTTAGGACAAATGCTGGGAAAGGGCCGCTTTATCCTAAAAATCATTCACGAGTTGTATGTATACCCAACGTGGCTGAAAATTTGGTTTCGGACCGAAGCGAAAGCCCCGGGATTGGACGATCGAATCTATACCCAACGTGATTGAAAATTTAGATTTAAGACCGAGCCAAAGCCCCCGCGATTGGCGCGATCGAATCTATACCCAACGTGATTGAAAATTTGGATTTAAGACCGAGCCAAAGCCCCGGGATTGGACGATCGAATCTATACCCAACGTGATTGAAAATTTGGATTTAAGACCGAGCCAAAGCCCCGGG
>Ga0070741_10005009_pt1 | contig 30139 bp, 27 predicted proteins | sample Coa_R1_4_FD_66440 | JGI IMG/M metagenome (GOLD analysis project Ga0070741, IMG submission 66440) | Surface soil microbial communities from Centralia Pennsylvania, which are recovering from an underground coalmine fire - Coalmine... | ecosystem: Environmental > Terrestrial > Soil > Unclassified ... | reverse complement strand
TCTACATCGGCCATCCGATGGAGGCATACGAGCGCGAGAATGACGCCTTCTGGATGGAGTTGGTCCCGCGCGGGCGCACGACGCCGGAATCGATCCAGCTCGCCATCGACCACCTGAAGAAGATCGGCCGCACCGGGCGGATCGGGATCGAGCGGGCGTTCCTGCCGGCCGAGGCGGAAGCCCAGTTGCGCGCCGCCCTCCCCGCAGCCGAGTTCGTCGAGGCCAAGTTCCCGCTCGAGCGGCTGCGCGCCCGCAAGACGAAGGAGGAACTCGGCTACCTCAGGAAGGCCTCCGAACTGGTCGTCGATTCGATGCTGGCGGTGATGTCGAAGCACGGCCCGGGCTCGACCAAGCGGGAGCTGGTCGAGGCGCTCCGCCGCGAGGAGGTGAACCGCGGCCTCAACTTCGACTATTGCCTGATCACCTGCGGGACCAGCCTCAACCGCGCCCCCACCGACCAGGTCTGGGGGAAGGGCGACATCCTCTCGCTCGATTCGGGCGGCAACTACCGGGGTTACATCGGCGACCTCTGCCGGATGGCGATCCAGGGCGAGCCCGACCAGGAGCTGAAGGATCTGCTCGCCGAGGTCGACGAGATTCAGCTGACGTCGCGGAAACCCATCCGTCCGGGCGTCAAGGGTAGCGAGATCTACGCTGCGGTCGACGGCCTCGTCTCGCGCTCCCGCCACGGCAATTCGCTCGAATTCGTCGCCCACGGCATGGGCCTGATCAGCCACGAGGCGCCGCGCCTGACCTCGAAGGGACCGGTCCCCTACCCCGACTACGATGCCGGCCTGCCGCTGGAAGAGGGCATGGTGATCTCGATCGAGACCACCATCCTTCACCCGAAGCGCGGCTTCGTGAAGATCGAGGACACCGTCGCGGTCACCGCCGACGGCTGGGAAGCCTACGGCGACACCGGCCGCGGCTGGAATCGCGGCGGCTCGGCGGCGTAGCCCGCGGCGGCGGCCCGCGGCTACTTCCCGGCGCGGTCGCGCTGCCGGCCGATCAGCGCGGTTGCCACGGCAACCAGCGCGACCAGCGCCGCAAAGAGCGGCACGCTCGCCAGCGGCAGGCCGGCATCGATGACGATGCCGCCGAGCAGCGCCCCGCCGGCATTGCCGAGATTGAACCCGCCGATGTTGAGCGTCGAGGCGAGGTTCGGTGCGTCCGTCGCCTTCTCGACCACGCGCGCCTGCAACGCCGAGACCGGCGAGAAGGCCGCCGTCGCCCAGAGGAAGATCGCGATTGCGACGAGCACCTTGTCGTGCGCGGCGAGCGAGATCAGCGTCACCGTTGCCGCCAGCAGCATGAGCGTCACGATCATCGCCCGCATCAGGCCGCGGTCGGCGTACCGCCCGCCCAGTTGGATGCCGATGGTGAGCCCGACGCCGATCATGACCAGCACCAGCGTCACGTCGGAGGGCGCGTAGCCCGTCACCTGTTCGAGGAGCGGCACGATATAGGTGAAGAAGGTGAACACGCTCGCCGAGGCGAACACCGTCGTTGCGATGGCGAGGAGGACCGACGGGCGCCGGAGCACCGAGAACTCGTGCGCCAGGCCGCGCGTCATCCGCGCCGGCATCTCCGGAATGAGCAGCCAGACGGGAAAGAGCGCGACGACGCCAAGGCCGGTGATCACCCAGAATGTCGTCCGCCAGCCCAGTTCCTGTCCGACCAGCGTGCCGAGCGGCACGCCCAGAATGTTGGCGAGCGTCAGCCCGGTGAACATCAGTCCGATGGCGCTCGCCTTGCGGTTGGGCGGCACCAGGTCGGAGGCGACGATCGCGCCGACGCCGAAGAGCGTGCCGTGCGCGAATGCCGCAAGCACGCGCGCGATGAGGAGGAGAAAGTAGCTTGGCGCAATCGCCGAGATGAAATTGCCGAGGATGAAGACCCCGACCATGAGGAGGAGCACGCGCTTCCGCTCCATCCTTCCGGTCGCCACCGCCAGGATCGGCGCGCCGATGACGACGCCGAGGGCGTAGCCGGTGACCAGTTGTCCGGCGAGCGGGATCGAAACGCCGAGGTCGCGCGCGATGTCGGGCAGCAGCCCCATCACCACGAACTCGGCCGTCCCGATGCAGAATGCGCATACCGTCAGCGCCAGCACGGGAACCGGAAAGCCCGTCCGCACCGCGGGGCCAGTCATGCCGGCTCTTTGCTCCACCTTCGATCTTCCTTTTTCGTTTCAGGCCCGCGCGCGGACGCGGCGGGCTTCGGGATTGACGATGTCGGCGACACCCTCCCCGGACAGCATCGCCCAGAGGTTGCGCGCCCCGTGCCAGCCGACGTTTTGGATTCCCTCGAAGGTCCAGGCCGCGACGTGCGGCGTCGCGATCACGTTGGGCATGGTGAAGAGCGGGTCGGCGGGATCGGGCGGCTCGACGTCGTAAACATCGAGCGCCGCCCCGGCAATCCGCTGTTCCCGCAAGGCGTCGCGGAGGGCGGGATAATCCACCAGCCAGCCGCGTCCGGTGTTGACGAGGATTGCCTCCGGCTTCATCCGCGCGAACGCGGCCGCATCGATGAGCTTGCGGTTCTCCGGCGTCGGCGTCGCATGGAGGGTGATCGTGTCGGATTGGGTGAGCAGCGTCGCAAGGTCGGTCATGGTCACGCCCCGCGGCGCCTCGGTGACGAACGGATCGCAGGCCAGAATCCGCACGCCCCACCCGCCGAGGCGCTCGGCGACGCCGCGGCCGATGCGCCCGAGGCCGACGATCCCGACCGTCGTTCCGAGCATCGCGGTCGAGTGGATGAGGCCGCGCCAGCCGCCCTTACGCATGAACTCGGGCGTCCAGTCGAGGAGGCGCTTGCGGAGCGCCAGCATCAGCGCGATCGCGTGCTCGCAGACGGTGGTGACCTGCGATTCTTCCGGCGTGTTGCCGACGAGGATGCCGCGCGCGGTCGCCGCATCGACATCGATCGTGTCGACGCCAATCCCGAACTTCGAGATGCAGCGGAGTTCCGGCAGCGCATCCATCATCTTCGCGGTGATGCGGATGCCGCCCGCGCCCATCAGGCCCTGGTGCCCGCGCGCCGTCGCAACGAACTCCTCCTCGGAGAAGCGGCGGAACGGCTCCCACATCCGCCGGCCGAGGGTCAGTTCGACGCCCTTCCCGGCGAGCCACTCGATCGACTTGTTGGTCGGCTCGAACAGTTCGAACGCGAAAGCGCGGTGGCGGCCGGTCATCACACGCCCTGTCGCCGCGAACGGGCAGGCTTCGACCCCGAAGGGGAGGCACCCCCTCTCCCCGGTGGGGAGAGGGCCGCGAGCCTTGGTGAGCCGCAGGCGAACCCTAGGCGAGCGGGGTGAGGGGGCGGAGACCTTTCCGGCGAGGCCACGCCGCCCTCACCCGCTCGCCGGACTGTCGTCCGGCTCACGACCTCTCCCCACCGGGGAGAGGTGACGTGCCCTTCCCGGCCGGGCGGGCCCAACGACCGCTTGCGCCTCACCCCAGATATTCCATGATGTAGAGGCCGGCGCCGCTCCAGTCGGAGCAGTAGCAAATGCCGTTCCTGTCGACGAAGACGTCGGCGGAGTGGAGGACCACAGGCCGGTTCGGCCGCGGATCCATCAGCTTCTTCGGTGCCGGCGGGACGCAGGCCCCGACTTCCTTCGGCCGGAACTTGTCGCTGATGTCGTAGACCCGCACTCCGGCGTTCTGGTAGGTCGCGAAGATGAGGTTCGAACTCTGGAACGAGCCCGGCCGGTTCTCGTGGATGTTGTGCGGGCCGAAATGGCCGCCGACCTCGATGTAGTCGCGGTCGTCGGGCAGCGGGAAGGTCGAGATCGAGATCGGGTTCGACTTCACCTGGTTGTCGAAGATCCAGATCGGCTTGAACCCGTCCTCCATCTCGTCGAGCACCGCCTCGTCGAGAACCACCAGGAGGTCGCGGTCGGGCAGCGGCAGGCAGTTATGCGTGCCCCCGCCGAAGGGCGGCGACCAGTTCCTGTGGACGATGAGCTTCGGATTCGCCTTGTCCTTCACGTCCATGACGACGAGGCATGCGTCGCGCCAGGCGCCGTAGGCGATGTCGTCATGCACCACCGCATGGTGGAGCCCGTAGCGCCCCGTCGGCAGCGGCCAGTTCGGCACCTCGCCGGCGGCGAGGTTCATCCCCGGCAGCCAGTATTTCCCGGCGATCACCGGGCTGGTCGGGTCCTTCATGTCGATGGTGATGAAGATGTAGTCGGTGAAGCCGTCGATCATCGCCGAGGCATAGGCCCAGCGCCCGCCGACATACCAGATGCGGTGGATGCCGGTGCCGTCGACCGGCATGAAGCCGATCTGCTTCGGCCGCTCCGGACTCGATATGTCCCAGACGGCCATGCCCGCCGACCAGTTGCGCGTTTCGGGCTTCGCCGCGGTGTCGTGCCGGCCCGCCTTCGGCTTGTAGTAGTTCCGTTCGTCGGCCATGTCGGGCCGGGTGAACATGTCGCGGCCGTGGACCTGGAGGAGCAGGTCGTCATGGACCTGGATGTGCAGGCTCCAGGTGTTCGGCGGGTTCTCGATGTAGTTGACCGTCTTCGGGTTCTTCGGGTCGCGCACGTCGATCACCGAGAAGCCCTTCGAGCAGACGTGGCCGACATAGGCGTAGCCGTTATGGACCATCACCTGCTGGCCGTCGGAGCGGCCGCCCTGATCGCTGTGCCCGATGAGGCGCATGTTCCTGGCGTAGCTGGGTGTCAGATTCGCTTCCGGCATAGCGGCAATCCCTTGGCGAAGGGCGCTGCATCCTCCCCCGTTTACGGGGGAGGGGGACCGCCTTAGGCGGTGGAGGGGGCGGGTGAAGGGCAGTGCCCCGCGGCCGCCCCCTCCACCATGCTTCGCATGGCCCCCTCCCCCGTGCACTCCGTGCACGGAGGAGGATCATCTCACCCCTTGTATTCGACGATGTAGAGACCGGCGGAGAAGTCGGTCACGTAGCAGAGCCCGTTCCTGTCGACGAAGACATCGGCCGAGTGGAGCACGACCGGCCGGTTCGGGCGCGGGTCGACCCACTTCTTCGGCGGCGGCGGCACGAAGGCGGCGACTTCCTTGGGCCGGAACTGGTCGCGGATGTCGTAGATGCGCAGCCCGGCATTCTGGTAGGTCGCGAAGATGATGTCCGAGCTGACGAAGCTGCCCGGCCGGTTCTCGTGGATGTTGTGCGGCCCGAAATGGCCGCCGACCTTGAGGTAGTCCTTGTCGGACGGCGGCGGGAAGGTCGCGACCGAGATCGGGTTCGACTTCACCTGGTTGTCAAACACCCAGATCGGCTTGAACCCGTCCTCCTGGTTGTCGAGCACGGTCTCGTCGACGACGATGAGAAGATTGCGGTCGGGGAGCGGCAGCGCGTTGTGAGTCCCGCCGCCGAAGGGCGGCGCCCAAGACTTATGGACGATGAGTTTCGGATTGGCCTTGTCCTTGACGTCGACCACCGCCAGGCAGGCGTCGCGCCAGCTGCAATAGGCGATGTCGTCGTTGATGATCGCGTGATGAAGGCCGTAGCGGCCCTGCTTCGACGGCCAGTTGGCCTTCTCGCCGGCGGCGACGTTCATTCCCGGCAGCCAGTATTTTCCGGTCAGCTTCGGCTTCTTCGGGTCCTCCATGTCGATGGTGATGAGGATGTAGTCCGAGAAGCCGTCGAGGAGCGCCGAGGCGTAGGCCCAGCGTCCGCCGACATACCAGAGGCGGTGGAGGCCGGTGCCCTCGACCGGCATGAAGCCGATCTGCTTCGGATCGTCCGGCTTCGACACGTCGTAAACCGCAAGCCCCGCCGACCAGTTGCGCTTGCCGGATTCCTCCTTGGCGTGATGGTCGACCGAGCCCTTGTAGTAGTTCTTCTCGTCCGCCAGTTCCGGCTGCGCGAACATGTCCTTGTTGTGGATGACGAGGAGCAGGTCGCCCGCCACCTGCAGGTGCAGCGTCCATGTGTTGGGCGGCGCCGCCACCCGCTTCACCACTTTCGGGTTCGCCGGATCGCGCACGTCGATCACCGAGAAGCCCTTGGAGAATATGTGGCCGATATAGGCGTAGCCCTTGTGGACCATGATCTGCACGCCGTCGCAGTAGCCGCCCTGGTCGCTGTAGCCGACGAGGCGGGTGTTCATGGAATAATCGGGCTTGGGCAGGTCGGTGGTCGCCATTGTCTCTACTCCGGAATTTCGCTCGATAAGCGAATAGCGAAGTAGCGAATAGCGAATGGTTCTGTTCGCTACTCGCTACTCTCTATTCGCTCGGACTACTTCACGCCCCAGATCTTCTTGTACTGGTCGCGATAGCCGTTGCCCGGGTCGAAGCTGTTCTTGTCGCCGCCGTCCTTGTCGATGTTGGCATTGACGAACAGGTGCACCGGCGCGACGTAGCCCGAGGGAGCCTCGCCCGCGAACGCGCGGTTCAGTTCGTCGATGGTCTGCCAGCCGTGCAGGTTGAGCGGCTCGGCGACAGTGGCGAGCTGGAACTGCTTGTCGCGGATGCGCTGGAAGGCCGGAACCGAGCCGTCGCCGGCCGCGATCTGCCGCGGATAGCCGCTCGCCGGATCGACGCCCGCGGCCTGCAGCGAGGGCGCCGCGAAGTCGAAGTAGAGGTCGTTGACCGCGATCGAGTAGGTCCAGTCCTTGCCGTACTTCGAGAGCAGCGAGGTCGTGATCTGGCCCATGTTGTTGGCCAGTTCGCCGATCGGGGTGTCGACCACTTCGAGGACTTTGCAGGTCTTGCAGGTCTCGACCGCCGCCTTCTCGGCGTTGGTCTTGGCGGTGGCGATCGCGTAGATCGAGTCGGTGAACAGGATCACGTTAGCCTTGCCGCCGGAATCGACCACCGCGTAGAGGCCGGAAGCCTTGGCGACTTCGAGCGGATCGGTGGTGATGTTGGTGAAGACGCCGGGGACGCCGTCGATCTTGCCGGGGGCCGCGCCGGAGTGCCAGCCGACGACCTTGATGCCGGCCGCCACCGCCTGCTCGATCATCGGCGCCTGTTCGGCGGCATCGATTGTGCCGAGGATGATGCCGTCCGGCTTCAGCGCGATCGCCTGGGTGAGCGCCGAGGTGCGGCCGGGGACCGAGCCCTGGCCGTCAAGGACGCGGAAGTCCCAGCCGATCGCCTTGGCCGCTTCCGCCGCGCCGTCGCCGACGCCGCTGGCACCGCCGTTGCGCTGGTCGGCCGAGGCATAGACGATGAGCTTCTTGCCCTGCGCCTTGGGGCCGCTCGTCGGCCCGGTCCATTCGGTCACCGGCGCCGAGGCCTTGGCGATGTAGTCCTTGGCCGCCTGCATGTCGGCCGCGTCATCCGCCTGCGCGGCGACGACGCTGAACCCGAACGCCGCCGCCGAAGCGAGCAGGGTTCCGGTCAGAATGCGTGATTTCAGCATGCGCTCTCTCCCGTTGATACTCTGGCGGGCGGGGCGCGCCCGACAGGCCGGTCTCTCCGGCTTTATTTCGGCGACGCTGGCGTCGCCGCCTTCAGTCCGCTCGGGCCAGGCCCGGCTCAGTTCGTCTCCAGTTCGGTGCGCGCCACCTTGGTCGCTGCGCGCCGGCGCTGCGCGAAGGCAGCGAGCGCGATCGAGACGACGAGGGTCACGCCATTGAAGAGCGGGGTCACGAAGAAGCCGGCGCCGAATTGCTGGATGCCGGAAATGCCGACTGCGAGGATGATGACGCCGAACATCGTCCCCCAGACGTTGACGCGGCCGGGCTTGATCGTGGTCGTGCCGAGGAAGGCGCCGACCAGCGCCGGCAGGAGATAGTCGAGGCCGACATTGGCCTGCCCGATGCGGAGCTTGGCGGCGAGCACGCAGCCGGCGAACCCGGCGATCAGGCCCGAGGCGACGAAGACTCCGATGATGTAGGTCCGCACCGGGATGCCGTTGAGGGCCGCCGCCTTCTCGTTGGCGCCGATCGCATAGACGTGCCGGCCGATCGGCAGGCGCTCGCTGACGATCCACAGCACGATCGCGAGGACCACCACGAACACCGCCGGCAGCGGCACGCCGACGATGTCGGTGGTGTTGAGCCCGATGAAGCCCTGCGGCAGCGAGCCGATGATCTGGCGGCCGTCGGTCAGCCAAAGCGCCCCGGCATAGAGCATCGTGCCGGTGCCGAGCGTGGCGATGAACGAGTCGATCTGCGCCACCTCGACGAGGAGGCCGTTGACGAGCCCGACCACGGCCGCCGCCGCGATGACGAGGAGAATCGCGATCGGCCACGGGATGCCCGTCTTGGTGACGAGCCACATGGCGAGGATGTGCCACATGACGATGCCAAACCCGACCGTGAGGTCGATGCGGCCGGCCATCATCGGCAGCGTCGCGGCGAGCGAGAGCAGCGCGATGATCGCCTTGTCGGAAAGGATCGAATGGAAGTTGAGGAAGGTCGGGAACGTGTCGGGGAGGAGAAGCGAGAAGAAGATGATGAGCAGGATCGTGATGATCGGCAGGCCGTAGACCGGCAGCAGCCGTCCGGCCTGCTGCCACCATGGCAGCCCGCGCATTTCGTTCCGGGTGGGCTCGAGCGCGTTCGATTTAATGGACTGCATGGCCCGCCGCTTTTCGGTTGCTCGGCGACGATTCGTGGAGGCCGCGACCGATCCGGGCCGAGGCGGCCCCGAGAAGGTTCTCGACCGACAGGTCCTCCGCGGCGAGTTCGGCGACCACCCGGCCGCGGTCGAAGACCAGCGCCCGGTGGCAGACCTTGGCGACTTCCTCGAAATCGGTGGAGACAATGACGATTGCCGCGCCCGCCTGCAGGGCCACGTCGAAGAGGCGGTAGATCTCCGCCTTGGCGCCGACGTCGACGCCGGCGGTCGGGTCCTCGAAAATGTAGACCTTGCTCTCGAGGAAGAGCCAGCGTCCGACCACCACCTTCTGCTGGTTGCCGCCCGAGAGAAGCTCGATCGCGAGGCCGGGGTCGTTCGGCCGGAGCCCGACCTTCTGGCCGAGTTCGAGCGAGGCGCGGTTCTCCTGCCCCGGCGCGAGGTAGGAGAGCATCCGGCGGCCGGCGGCGAGCGGATTGAGGAAGAGGTTCTCGCGCACCGTCAGGTTCGGCATCACCGACTCCCCGACCCGGTCGGCGCAGACGAGGTTGATCCCCGCCGCCATCGAATCGCGCGGCGAGGACGGCCTGATCGTCTTGCCGTCGAGGACGGCGCGGCCGCCGGTGATCGGCACGAGGCCGAAGAGCGCGCGTCCGATGATTTCCTGGCCGGCGCCGCGCAGCCCGACCAGACCGACCACTTCGCCGGCATGGATGGCGCAGTCGACCGGCCCGACGCCCTCGACCGTGAGTGCTTCCAGGTGGAGCCGCGCCACGCCCTCGCGCTGCGCCGGGCGGCGGAAGACCTGCGACGGTTCGCGCCCGACGATGAGCAGGATCACCTCGTCCGGCGTCGTCCCGGCGACCCGGCGTTCGCCCGCCACCTTCCCGTCGCGGAGCACCACCATGCGGTCGGCGATGTCGAATACTTCGTCGAGCCGGTGCGAGACGTAGATCATGCCGACGCCGCGGTCGCGCAGCCGGCGGAGCGCCGTGAACAGCCGCGCCACCTCGTCGGCGGGAAGGCTCGCCGTCGGTTCGTCGAGGACCAGAACCTCCGCCTCGGCGGCGAGCGCCCGGGCGATCGCGACCAGCGATTTCTCGGTGCGGCTGAGCGTCTGGATGCGCACGTCCGGGTCGATGTCGGCGCCGAGCTGCTCGAGCGCCTTGGCCGCCCGCCGCCGCGCCGCGTTCCAGTCGACCATGCCGGCCCGGCGCGGATAGCCGAGCGTCAGGCAGATGTTCTCGGCGACCGTCATCCACTCGATGAGGCCGAGGTCCTGGTGGATGAAGGCAATCGGCAGCCGGCGGAGATTTCGCGCCGCGTCGGCGCCGCGATAGGTGACGCTGCCTTCGTCGAGCGAATAGACGCCGGCGAGAATCTTGATCAGCGTCGACTTGCCGGCGCCGTTCTCGCCAAGGAGCGCGACGATCTCGCCGCCGTCGAGATACATGCCGACGCGGTCGAGCGCCTGGGTGCCGCCGAAATGCTTGGAGATGCCCTCGACGGCGAGCAGGTGCGTTGCGGCCGGTTTCGCCGAAACGGCTTCCCCCGCCCCGCCTGCGGCGATCGTCTGGCGATCGGCCTCCACGCGTACCTCCCACCCTCCGGTCGCTTCGCCGTCCGCCACCCCGCGTTGATGCTGTCGGGCTGCGGTTCATCTTCAGGGCCGTGCCCTGGAAGACGGCAAAGGCTCCGCCGCCGGCGAGGCCTCGCTTGCGTTCCGGTACGCCGTTTGCAGAACGAAAAGATCGTTGCGCTCTACGGCAGCACTGGCGTAAGCGTAAGGAATTCAGTAAACTTGTCAATCTGATTTTGCACCTCGCGGCCAGGCACCAACTGCTGGGACAAGGCAGAAGTCTAGGACTTGCGGGCAATCGGACAGAACGAGGCGGGGAAATGCAGCCAGGACCTGTCAGACAAGTAGCCGAAGCAGTTTCGCCAGCGGATTCAGCCGATTGGGGCCTGCCGCCCTCTGCCCGGCTCGGCGATCAGCTAGCCCAACGGATGGCGGCGCTGATCGAGCGTGGCGAGTTCGGCGAGGGCGCGCGCCTCCCCGCCGAGAGCGAACTGGCGGTCCGTTTCGGGGTTTCCCGGCCGGTCATCCGCGAAGCTTTGTCGCGGCTGCGCGTCACCGGGATCATTGTCTCCCGGAAAGGCTCCGGCAGCTACGTGCAGAAGCGCGCCGACCGCGTCCTGACAGCCCCCGCCACCCTGGATTTCGGCCCACTCAACAGCCTTGCCCAGGTCCGCAAGTGCTACGAGTTCCGAGTCAGCGTCGAGGGCGACGCCGCCTACTACGCGGCGCAGAACCGCACGCCCGAAATGATCTCCGTCATGCGCGACGCGCTCGGCCGCATGCAGGCCGCGATCCAGGAAGGCATCGTCGGCATGACGCCCGATATCGAGTTTCATTTCGCCGTCGCCCGCGCCTCCGGCAACGAATTCTTCGAAGCCGTGATGCAGGCGATGCGCACGCCGCTCGAGTTCGCCGTCAACCTCGCCCGGAGCCTCGCGATCCGCCGGCCGATGCAGCATCTCCTCACCGTGCAGGCCGAGCATGTTGCCATGTTCGAGGCGATCGAGGCCGGCGACCGCGACGCCGCGCGCGCGGCAATGCGCCGCCATATCGAGAATGCCTGCTCGCGCGTTTTCGACGGGCCGGACAGCGGCGTCGCCCAGTTGCGGAAACTCAACGAAGACGGCAAAGCGTAGCGCGGGCACGATCGGGCGAGGACGGATCGAACATGAGCGAGTCCGGGCATCCGCGGACCGGCGGCCGCATCCTCGCCGACGCGCTGGCGCGGAACGGCATCGAGCGCGTCTTCCTCGTCCCCGGCGAGTCCTACCTCGCCCTCCTCGACGGGCTCTACGACTCGCCCGTGAAGGTGACCATGGCGCGCCAGGAAGGCGGCGCCGCGATGATGGCCGAGGCCTGGGGCAAGCTCACCGGCCGGCCTGGTATCGTCATCGCGACGCGCGGCCCCGGCGCCGCCAATGCCAGTGCCGGCCTCCATATCGGGCGTCAGGACTCGACCCCGATGATCCTGCTCCTCGGCCAGGTCGGCCGCGCCATGCGCGGGCGCGAGGCCTTCCAGGAGATCGACGCGAAGCCCTTCTTCGGCGAGGTGGCGAAATGGGTCGAGGAGATCGACGACGCCCGCCGCATCCCGGAAATCTTCGCCCGCGCCATGCATACCGCCATGTCCGGCCGGCCCGGTCCGGTGGTCCTCTCGCTCCCCGAGGACATGCTCCGCGACAGCGTCAACGTGCCGGACGCCGAGCCCTTCGTCCCGGTCGAGACCCATCCCGGCCTGACGCAAATGGCCCAGCTCCAGAAGATGCTGTGGGCGGCAAAACGCCCCTTCGTCATCCTCGGCGGCTCGCGCTGGAACGAGAGCGCGGTCGCCGGCTTCCGCCGCTTCGCCGAGCGCTTCAACCTGCCGGTCGGGGTTTCACTCCGCCGCCAGGGCCTCTTCGACCACGATCACCCGAACTATGCCGGCGACGTCGGCATCGGCATCAATCCGGCGCTGGCCGGGAGGGTCAAGGACGCCGACGTGCTCCTCCTCATCGGCGGGCGGATGAGCGAGATGCCCTCCTCCGGCTATACCCTCATCGACATCCCCGAGCCGCGCCAGGCGCTGGTCCACGTCCATCCCGGCGCCGAGGAGCTCGGCCGGCTCTACCGCGCGACGCTCGCCATCCATGCGAGCCCCATCGCCTTCGTTGCGGCGCTGGAGGGCATGCAGCCGCCGCATCGCGACATCGCCTGGACGGCTGAAACGAAGGCCGCCAACGAGGCCTACAAGTCCTGGTCGACGCCGAAGCCCTATCCGACCGCGGTGCAGCTCGGCCAGGTGGTCAGGTGGCTCCGCCAGCGCCTGCCCGACGACGCCATCCTCACCAACGGCGCCGGCAATTACAGCGGCTGGCTCCACCGCTTCTTCCGCTTCCGCCGCTACAAAACCCAGTTGGCGCCGACCTCAGGCACGATGGGCTACGGCCTCCCCGCCGCGATCGCAGCCAAGCTCCGCTTCCCCGAGCGGTTGGTCGTCGCCTTTGCCGGCGATGGCTGCTTTCAACTGACCAGCCAGGAATTTGCCACCGCCGTGCAGGAGCGGGCCGCGGTCGTCGTCGTCCTCGTCGACAACGGCATCCACGGCACCATCCGCATGCACCAGGAGCGCGACTATCCCGGCCGCACCATCGCCACCGACCTGGTCAATCCGGACTTCGCGGCGCTCGCCCGTGCCTGCGGCGGGCACGGCGAGACGGTCGCGACCACCGATGAATTCGCGCCCGCCTTCGAGCGCGCAATTGCCTCGGGCAGGCCCTCGATCCTGCATGTGAAGTTCGAGGCGGAGCAGATTTCCACCTCGGCGACGCTTTCCGCGATCCGCGGCAAAGGCCGCCGCTAGGCCACCTTGAGGGTCATGTGGCGGAAGAGCATCTCCTCCTCCATCTCGATCACCTCGACGGTGAAGCCGATTGGCGGCGGCGACGGAAGCTTCGCCACCGCGGCCTTCGCCGTCTCGAGGACCATCGTGCCGAGGCGCTTGCGGTCTTCGACCGAACGGCCCTGCCTGATCCGCGCGATGACGTGGATGAACGCATTTTCCGGTTTCCCGTCGGCGATGCGATAGACGCTCCGCGGCATCGCGCGGGTGCGGATCGCGGCGAGGTCGAACAGCCCGGACTTCACCACGCTCTGGTGGATATCGTCGATGAGCCGGCGGATATCCATCGCCCGCTCGAGGTTGTCCGAATACTCCACGATAATATGCGGCATGGGCGCGTCTCCCTGTTTGCGCCTCGATATCACGGGCCGTTCATTGCGGCGAACGCGGCATGATGCGCCCCCGCGTTTACATCCCCGACGCGATCCACGCGGATGGTCTTGCCCGTCTCGGCGGCGCCTTCGAGATCGACGCGCCTGCGGCGCGCGACGACGCCGCCACCGCCCGCTCCTTCGCCGCCGCCGATGCGGTGATCGTCCGCAACCTCGGCATCGACGCGGCGCGCTTGGACGCTGCGCCGCGCCTCAAGGTCATCGCCAAGCACGGCGCCGGCGTCGACAATATCGACATTCCCGCCGCGACCGAGCGCGGCATCGTTGTCGGCAGCGTCCCCGGCGGCAATGCCGACGCAGTGGCCGAAGCGACGGTGGCGATGATGCTCGCCGTGCTCCGCCGCGTCCCCGACGTTCATCGCCTGGTGACGTCGGGCCGCTACGCCGAGCGCTTCAACCTCCAGTTCGAGCAGCTCGGCGGCCGCACCCTCGGCCTTCTCGGCATCGGCAATATCGGCGCCCGCGTCGCCCGGATCTGCGCCGGCGGCTTCGGCATGAAGGTGCTCGCCTACGATCCCGTGCTGCAGGAGGCGGCGGTCAGGGATCGCGGCGCGGAAAAGGTCGCGCATCTCGCCGACCTGCTCGCCGCCGCCGACGTCGTCTCGCTCCACCTGCCGCTGACGCCGGCGACCCGCCACATCATCGGCCGCGAACAGCTCCGTACGATGAAGCCGACCGCGATCCTGATCAACGCCGCCCGCGGCTCGCTCGTCGACGAGCTGGCGCTTGCCGACGCCCTCCGCGAAGGCCGCATTTATGGCGCCGGGCTCGACGTGCTCGAAGTCGAGCCGCCCGCGCTGGGCAGCCCGATCCTGACCGCGCCCAACGTCGTGCTCTCGCCCCACACCGCCGGCAACAGTGTCGAGGCCGCGCGCAATCTCGCCGTCGCCTCGGCCGACATCGTCATCGACGTGTTCGCCGGCCGCAAGCCGGCCGCGTTTCTCAACCCCGAGGTCTGGGACCGCCGCCGCTAGCGCCACGCCGCGGAAATGCTTATCAGTACGAAAAAGCGTCAACCGCCATCCGGGGGAAACGGGAGCATGTGGTACGGGCAGATTGAAGGGACCGACATCGTCGTCCTCGACAAGCGTTTCGCCGAACTCTACGCCGGTCACGTCCGGGTGGAGAGAATCTGGACCGGCGGCCGCTGGTGCGAGGGTCCCGCCTGGTTCGGCGCCGGCCGCTACCTCATCTGGTCCGACATCCCCAACAACCGAATGATGCGGTACGACGAGGCGAACGGAAACACCGGCGTCTTCCGCGACCGCTCCAACAATTCCAACGGCAACACCGTCGACAACGAGGGCCGGCTCGTCACCTGCGAGCACCTTACCCGCCGCGTCACCCGCACCGAGTTCGACGGCTCGGTTACCGTGCTTGCCGACAAATGGCAGGGCAAGCGCCTCAATTCGCCGAACGACGTCGTCGTCAAATCGGACGGCTCGATCTGGTTCACCGATCCCGCCTACGGCATCGATGCCGACTACGAGGGCGACAGGCAGAAGCAGGAGATCGACGGCTGCCACGTCTACCGCATCGACCCGAGGACGAAGGCGGTCGACCGTGTCGTCGACGACATGGTCCGCCCGAACGGCATCGCCTTCTCGCCCGACGAGAAGCTCCTCTACATCGTCGATACCGGCGCCACCCATGTCGAGAACGGCCCGCGCCATATCCGCCGCTTCACGGTCGGATCGAACGGCAAGTCGCTGAAAGGCGGCGAGATCTTCGCCGAGTCGACCTCCGGCCTGTTCGACGGCTTCCGCATCGACACCGAGGGCCGCATCTGGACGAGCACCGCCGAGGGCGTCCACTGCTACGCCAAGGACGGAACCCTGATCGGCAAGATCCTGATCCCGGAGATCGTCGCCAACGTCACCTTCGGCGGGCCGAAGCGGAACCGCCTGTTCATCTGCGGCACGACCTCGATCTACTCGATCTACCTCTTCGCCAAGGGCTCGAAGCTCGGCTGACAAGACCTCGACGCCAAACGCATCCTCCCCCGTGAAACGGGGGAAGGGGGACCGCGCGCAGCGCGGTGTAGGGGCCGGCCACCGCACCCCAGCGAAGAATCCCAACCAGGCAGTCATCCTCTGCGAAAGCAGAGGATCAAGTGCCGCCTCAATCGGACAACAGAATTCCCGCTACGCCTGATCCTCCGGTCAAGCCGGAGGATGACGTCGTGAAAAAGCACGTGAGGCGGAATAGCGACGCGTATTCCGCCGTTTGCTCGCCCGATCTTGCCGAACGGCGGGTTACGCCTTGGGCCACCCGCCCTGCTCTTTCCCCACCCCGTTACAGCACCACGCCGAGCCTGTGCACCCAGGCGAGGCCCTGATCGGTCTGGCCGCGCGGCTTGTATTCGCAGCCGACCCAGCCCTGCCATCCGAGCCTGTCGAGTTCGGCGAAGATCGCGCCGTAGGCGATCTCGCCCTCGTCCGGCTCGGCCCGGCTCGGCACCGCCGCGATCTGCACGTGCCCGACATGCGGGAAGACCTTCGCCAGGCGCCTCAGAATATCGCCCTGCGCGACCCCGACGTGATAGCAGTCGAACATCAGCCTGACGTTGGGCAGCCCCAGCTCCGTGATGATCGCCGCCGCCTCCTCCTGCGTCGAATAGAAGTAGTTCGGCGCGTCGCGCGGATTGATCGGCTCGAGGAGCACGGTCAGTTTGTGCGCCGCCGCCTTCTCCGCGGCCCTGGCGATGTTGGCGCGGAAAGTGCGCTCCGCCTCCGCCCGCTGGTGCGGCGGCACGATCCCGGCCATCGCATGGATCGCGACGAACCCGGCTTCGATGCAGTAGGCGACCGCCTGGTCGAACGACGCCTCGAAGTCCTTCTCGCGTCCGGGCAGCGCCGCCAGCCCGAACTCGCCTCGCGTGAGGTCGCCGCGCACCGTGTTGATGCCGAGCGTCGCCAGCCCGAAACGCTGAGCCGCCGCCCGCACATCCTTGGCCGGCGTATCGTAGGGCCAGTGCATCTCGATCGCCCGGAACCCGGCATGCGCCGCCGCCTCGATCCGGTGCAGCAGCGGCCGGTCCGGCCACAGGAACCCGAGGTTGGCGGAAAATCGCGGCATCGCTCCTACCGTTTGCCGAAGGTCGCTTCGAGGTCGGCGATCTCTCCCAGCCCGAGGTAGCGGATGTTCATGCCGCCGGTGATGAGCGCGAGCTTCGCCGCCTCCTCCAGTTCCTCGATCGCGAACACCGCCGCTTCGAGCGAGGCCCCGGCCACCACTGGCCCGTGGTTGCAGAGGAGCACCGCCGCGCCCGGCGCCTTGGCGCGGATGAGCGGCGCGACATCGGCCGAGCCCGGCCGCGTGTAAGGCACCAGCGGCAGCCTGCCGACCCGCATCACGACGTAGGGCGTCATCGGCGGGATCGCGTCGTCGGGATTGGTGTCGGCGAGGCAGGAGAGCGCCGTCGCATAGGTCGAGTGGAGGTGGACCACCGCCCTTGCCCATGGCCGCGTCTCGTAGAAGGCGAAGTGGAGCGGCAGTTCCTTGGTCGGCTTGTCGCCTGAAACCGGCTTGCCGGCGAGGTCGAGCTTCGACAGCCGCGCCGCCTCAAGGAAGCCGAGGCACGAATTGGTCGGCGTGAACAGGTACCCGTCGTCTAGCCGCACCGACATGTTGCCCGACGAGCCCGCCGTCAGCCCGCGCTCGAAGAGCGACTTCCCCCAGCGGCAGAGCGCCTCGCGCTGTTCCGCCTCGTTCATTGGCCACCCATGACGCGGAGCGCCTTCTCGTAGAAGTCCGGCGCGCCGAAGTTGCCGCTTTTCAGCGCAAGCAGCACCGGCTTCCCGCCCTCGGCGCGGAGCGCCGGGACGCCCGGGTCGATCTCCGGCCCGATGCGGAGCCTGCTTACCTCGAGCGCCGTCACCACCGCGCCCGATGTCTCGCCGCCGCCGACCGCGATCCGCCCGACGCCCGCCGCCACCAGCCCGGCCGCCACCCTGCCGAAGAATCGCTCGATCGCCTCGGCCACCGCGTCCCGTCCGTGGCGCGCCTGCGCCGCCTCGACCGCGGCCGGCTCCGCCGTCGAATAGACGATGGGCGCGTCCGCGATCCGCGCCCTGACGAATTCGACCGCGTTCGCCGCCGTGAGCTTCCCGCTCATCACCGCGTCGGGATCGACCGCCAGGCCCGGGTGGCGCTTGAGGTACTCCGCCACCTGCCCGCGCGAGGCGATAGAGCACGACCCGGAGAGCACCGCCGCCGGCGCGGCGCTGGTCGCGAACCCGCCCGTCCCCCTGCCGAGCAATCCCTGCCGCCTGAAATTCTCCGGCAGGCCGATGGCAATCCCCGAGCCGCCGGTGACCAGGCGATGCTCCGCCACGGCGGAGCCGATCGCGTAGAGGTCCTCGTCGGCGACCGCATCGACCACCACCAGACGCCGACCCGCTTTCGCCTCCGCGTCGATGCCGCGCCGGATCGCGTCTGGGCCCTGCCGCACCACGGCATAGGGCACAAGCCCGACCTCGCCCTTGGTCTGCCGCCGCAGCCACCGCCTGATGTCCGGGTCGGTCATCGGGTTGAGCGGGTGCTTCTCCATCCCCGATTCGCTGAGCAGCCGGTCCCTGACGAAGAGGTGCCCCATGAAGAGCGTCCGCCCGGTCGCCGGGAAGACCGGGCAGACCACCGCGACCGGCGCATCGAGCGCGTCGAGCAGCGCCTCCGCCACCGGCCCGATATTGCCCTGCGGCGTCGAATCGAAGGTCGAGCAGTACTTGAACAGGAACTGCCGGCAGCCCTGCGCCGAGAGCCAGGCGAGCGCGGCGAGGCTCGTCTCGACCGCCTGTCCGACAGGGATGGAGCGGGTCTTCAGCGCGACCACGCCCGCCTCGCACCCCGCGTCGCCGCTGTCCTTCGGCACGCCGACGAACTGCACGGTCGACATGCCGCCCTTCGACAGCGCATTGGCGACGTCGCTCGCGCCGGTGAAATCGTCGGCAATGCAGCCCAGGAGCATCGTTCGGCTCAAAGTCAGCTAGCTCTCAACCAGAACCGCACGGAATGCACCTGTGTGTTCGTTAAGTTCAAGAAGCTGCATAACCATTTTGGTTGGAAAGCACTCGTCAATGGACCGTGGCTGCGCTTTCGGATCTTTTGGTTTGGCGGAAATCACATGGAACTTGCCGTCGCAATGCTCTCTCGCCCACACGAGGTTTTGGATCATCTCGGGCAGTCCGGGTGATGTCCGCTTCGAGGCATCAAGACCCGGACCGATGTAAGTAAGTTTACCTTCCTCCTTCTTGAACCGATCCTGCCAGAGCGTCAGCACGACCGTCTTGGTGTCTTCATTGCGCGCTGACCAACTCCAATTGATGTTCCGCGGAGTAGTGCCGAAGTGCTTGAACGATTCCGTATGATTCCACTTATTCCTTGCAGACTTCATCTCGCGCCTCCCTAGACAGCGACCTTTCTATCGTCATGTGCATCGTGCTCACAGGGCCTCTCGCATTTCGTCGCCGAAGCGCGCTATGCACGGGAGCCCTCCTGCCGCGCTCCTGACTGACAGCTTCCATGAACGACATCGCCGCCATCGTCCTCCCGGTCTTCGGGCTGATCGGTATCGGCTACGCCGTCGCCTGGACGCGCTTCCTCCCGCACGAGACCGGCAACGCCCTCTCCGAGTTCGTCTTCGTCATCGCGATCCCGATGCTGATCTTCCGCATCGTGGCGACCGCCGATTTCGCCGGACTCTCGGCCTGGCGGCTGTGGCTGCCCTTCTTCTCGAGCTTCGCCGTCTCCTGGGCGATCGGCACGGTTCTCATGCAGCGCCTCTTCGGCCGCGACGCCCGCGGCGGCCTCGTCGGCGGCCTCGCCGCCGGTTACGGCAACACGACGCTCATCGGCATCCCGCTGGCGCTCGCCGCCTACGGCACTGCCGGCTCGGTCCCGATGGCCCTCATCGTCGCCGTCCAGATGCCGATCATGATGGCGATGGTTGCGCTCCTCATGGTCCGCGCCGAAAGGCGGGACGGAGTTGCGACCGCCGCCGCCAATCCGGCCGCCATCGCCCGCTCGGTGGCGATGAACCTCGTCGAGAACCCGATCGTCGTCGGCATGGCGGCCGGCGCGCTCTGGCGCTTCGCCGGCATTCCCTTCGACGGCTTTCCGGCCGCCCTGGTCAACCGGCTCGCCGATGTCGCGAGCACGCTTGCTTTGTTCGCGATGGGCATGAGTCTGCGCCGGTACGGCATCCGCGGCAACGTTCCGGCCGGCCTCGTGCTCACCGGCCTGAAGCTCCTCCTCATGCCGGCCCTCGTCCTTGTCATCGCGCGCCTCGTCGGCCTCCCCGAAATCCCGGCCAAGGTCGCGGTGATCGCCGCGGCTTGCCCGACCGGCGTGACCCCGTTCCTGGTGGCCGGCCGCTTCCGCACCGGCGAAGGCCTCGCCTCCAATGCGATTACGCTCTCGACCCTGCTCGCGGTCGTCAGCGTCACGGTCTGGCTGACCCTGGTCGACCTGATCTGACCGGCCTCTTTCCTTTCCGCGCCCGCGCCGCCATATCAGGGCGCCATTGCCGGGGACGCTTTTTCCGCGTTGCGAGGAGATTTCTGATGCTGAGGAACTTCGCCCGAATTGCCGGCGGAATCGCGCTGGCGCTAGCCCTTTCCGGCGATCCTGCTGCCGCCGCCGGCGACAGGATCACCGTCGCCTCCAAGATCGACACCGAGGGCGCGCTCCTCGGCAACATGATCCTCGCCGTGCTCGAACACGCCGGGCTCCCGGTCGAGAACCGGCTGCAGCTCGGCCCGACCAAGATCGTCCGCACCGCGCTGACGTCGGGCGCGATCGACCTCTATCCCGAATATACCGGCAATGCCGGCTTCTTCTTCGGCGTCGATTCCGACCCGGCCTGGAAGAACGCCGACGCCGCCTACCGGAAGGCCGCCGAACTCGACAAGGCGAACAATATCGTCTGGCTGAAGCCGGCACCGGCCAACAACACCTGGGCGATTGCCGTCCGCAAGGACCTCGCCGACAAGAACCACCTCGCCACCCTCGACGATTTCGGCACATGGGTCGCCGGCGGCGCCTCGGTGAAGCTTGCCGGCTCCGCCGAATTCGTCGAAAGCCCCGCCGCCCTTCCCTCGTTCCAGGATGCCTACGGCTTCAAGCTCACCGCCGACCAGCTCCTCGTCCTCTCCGGCGGCGACACCGCCGCCACCGAGAAGGCGGCGGCGGAAGGGACCTCCGGCGTCAACGCCGCGATGGCCTACGGCACCGACGGCCAGCTCGCCGCGCTCAACCTGGTCGTTCTCGCCGATACCAAGGGGGTGCAGGCGGTCTACCAGCCGGCGCCGACCGTCCGCGCCGAGACGCTCGCCAAGTATCCGCAGATCAGGGACCTGCTCGAGCCGGTCTTCGCCTCGCTCTCGCTCGAAACCCTGCAGACCCTCAACTCGAAAATCGCCGTCGAGGGTGAGGACGCCAGGAAGGTCGCCACCGACTACCTCACCGAAAAGGGCTTCCTGAAGTAGGCGCGTCGCCGCCGGCGCCGCGCCGGCCTATGCTCGCCCCGTGGGCAATCCGGTCCATCTCCTCCTCGCCGCAATCGGCGCCGCGGCCGTTCTCGGCCTCGGCTTCGTTGGCGTTGCGCCGAACCGCATCCTGTCGCCGGTCGGTCTGCCGCTCTGGCAGGCGGCGCCCGCTGCCTTCCTCGCAGCGATCGGCATCGGCGGCGCTCTCATGGCCGCGGCAGGACTGACCCGGAGCGCCCGACCGGCCACGATCGCCGGGCTCCTCGGCTCGGCCCTCCTCTTCCTCGCCGCCTTCGCCGCGGCCGGCAGCGCCGCCGCAGGCCTCGCCGCCGGTTCCGGTCCGCTCGCCCGCGTCTCGCTCGGCGGCGCGTTCTGGCTGCTCGTCATCGCCGGGTTCCTCGGCATCGGCGAATCCCTCCGCCGGAGCGCCGCCTCGGGCGGGCTCCGCATCGCCTTCGGCTTCGTCGTCCTCGCGATTCTCGCCGTGATGGCCGGACACGGTGCGTTCGACCGCCTGTCGCTCGTCCGCGAATGGGCCGGCCGCCGGGACGCCTATTCCGTCGCGCTCGCCGACCATCTCCGCCTGGTTGTCGCCGCGGTGATTCTGGCGACCGCCATCGGCGTGCCGCTCGGTCTTCGCGCCGCGACGGATCCCCGCTTCAGCCGCCGCGTTTTCGCCTTCCTCAGTTTCGCCCAGACGATCCCGTCGATCGCCCTTTTCGGTCTCCTCATCGGCCCGCTAACCGCCTTGTCGACGGCGGCCCCCTTTCTCCGCGACCTCGGCATCCGCGGCATCGGCTTCGCGCCGGCGCTGATCGCGCTCGTCCTCTACGGTCTGCTTCCCATTGCCCGCAGCACCGAGACCGGCATCCGCGGCGTCCCTGCGGCCGCCGTCGATGCCGCCACCGGCATGGGGATGACGCGGCGCCAGATTCTCTTCCGCGTCGCGCTGCCCCTCGCCCTCCCCGCGCTCGTCGCCGGGATGCGCATCCTCACCGTTCAGGTCATCGGCCTCACCGTCGTCGCGGCGCTGATCGGCGCCGGCGGCTTCGGCAGCTTCGTCTTCATCGGCCTCGGCCAGACCGCCAACGACCTCGTTCTCCTCGGCGCGCTCTCTGCCATCCTCCTCGCCCTGATCGCCGATGCGGGTCTCGGCGCGCTCGCTGTCGCCGCCCGCCGGATCGCCGCGCCATGATCGAGTTCGAGCGGGTGAGCAAGGCCTATGAAGGCCGGCCGGCACTGGTCGATGCCAGCTTCACCATAGCCCGCGGCGAGTTCGCCGCGGTCGTCGGCCCGTCCGGCGCCGGCAAGTCGACCGCGCTCCGTCTCGTCAACCGCATGATCGAGCCCGATGCCGGCGCCATCCGCATCGGCGGCGAGGACATCGCAGGCGCCGATCCGGTCGCCCTCCGCCGCCGCCTCGGCTACGTCATCCAGTCGATCGGGCTCTTCCCGCATTGGACGGTCGCCCGCAATATCGCCACGGTCCCGCATCTCCTCAGGTGGCCGGCGGCGCGGATCGAGGCGCGCATCGGCGAACTGCTCGACCTCGTCGGCCTCGACCGCGCCGCGTTCCGCGACCGCTACCCGCACCAGCTCTCCGGCGGCGAGCAGCAGCGCGTCGGCCTAGCCCGCGCGCTCGCCGCCGGTCCGGAAATCCTCCTCATGGACGAGCCCTTCGGTGCGCTCGATGCGGTGACCCGCGACAGCCTGCAGGGCGAGATGGTCCGCATCCACCGCACCACCGGCAAGACGATCCTGATGGTGACGCACGACATCGACGAGGCGCTCCGCCTCGCCTCGCGCATCCTCGTCATCGAGGATGGCCGCGTCGTGCAGAACGCCCCGCCCGAAGAGATCATCGACTCGCCGGCAAGCGAGTTCGTCCGCACGCTTTTCGGTGGCGAGACCGCCCATCTCCGCCTCCTCAAGGTCCGGCGCGTCGGCGAGCGCGCCCGCCCGGGCGAAGCGCCGGGCGATCCGGTCGCCGCCGACGCCCCGCTCGAGACCGCCCTTGCCCGCATGCTGGCGGCAGGCGTCCATGCCCTTCCCGTCATCGACCCGAACGGCCGGGCCGCAGGCGTGATCCGCATGGACGATCTCGTCCGCAGGCGGCCGTCGTGACCGGGGCCGCGCTTGCCGACCCGCCGCGTCGTTCAAGCGCCCTGGGCGTCGTCGTCCTCGCCGCGATTCTCGTCGTGCTCATCCTCGCGCTGCCGGCCCTCGCCCCGCTCTTCCACGCGCTCTTTCCGGACCTGCCGCGCCCGATGTACGAGCGCGCGAGCTTCGTCGAACTGACCCTCGATCATCTCGCGCTGGTGGTCGCCGCAGGCGTGCCGGTGATCGTCGCCGGCGTCGCCCTCGGCATTTTCGTCACGCGGCCGCGCGGCCGCGACTTCGCCGGCATCGTCGATACGCTCACCGCGATCGGCCAGACCTTTCCTCCCTCGGCGGTGCTGGCCATCGCCGTCCCTCTCGTCGGCTACGGCGCGTGGCCGACCATCGTCGCGCTCGTCGCCTACGGCATCCTGCCCGTCGTCGACGGCACCGTGGTCGGGCTGCGCTCCGTCTCCCCCGCCGCCGAGGACGCCGCCACGGGCATGGGCTTCACGCCGCTCCAGCGTCTCGTCTCGATCGAATCGCCGCTCGCCGCGCCGATGATCCTCGCCGGCATCCGCACGTCGGTCATCGTCAACATCGGCACCGCCACCATCGGCTCGACGGTCGGCGCGCCCACCCTCGGCTCCCCGATCATCGAGGGCCTCACCGGCTCGAACATCGCCTACGTCATCGAGGGCGCCGTCGTCGTCGGCCTGCTGGCGGTCACCGTCGACCGCGCCTTCGCCTGGGCCGACCGCCGGCTCCGCGCCTGGGCCGACTGAGTCCGATTCGGGGCTTCGATCCGGGCCGGTCGCCGCCGTTCGCACATCGATCCGCGCCCATCCAGGTCAATCGCTCCAGCGATACGGCGATTTTTTGCGCTTGCCATGTTTAGTGGAAAGCGGTATTACTAAACACAATCACTAAACAATGTCGGACCTGGTTCCGGCAGCTCCGCGGGAGTGAAGCGTCGAAAAGTTCAGCGCCGGTCGACGGCCTGAAGAGGCAGTAAAGGGGTCCGCGAGCAGCGCCCCTCCTGCCCTTGCTCGGACATCAATGGGAGGGTTAACCCTATGAGAAAGCTGCTTCTTTTGACTGCGCTTACGGCAGGCATCGCCTCCGCCGGCTCGGTCGCGAGTGCCAATGCTGCATCCCTGACGCTCTGCTGGGCGGCCTGGGATCCGGCCAATGCCCTGGTCGAATTGTCGAAGGACTTCACCAAGGAAACCGGCATCGAAATGAAGTTCGAATTCGAGTCGTGGACGAATTACGCCGCTAAGTTCCTTAATGAGCTCAACTCGCGCGGCACGCTCTGCGACCTGATCATCGGCGACAGCCAGTGGATCGGCGGCTCGGCCGAGAACGGCTACTACGTTAAGCTCAACGACTTCTTCGAAAAGAACCACATCTCGATGGACGACTTCGTCCCGGCGACGGTGGTCGGCTATTCCGAGTGGCCGAAGAATACGCCCAACTATTGGGCCCTCCCCGCCATGGGCGACGTCGTCGGCTGGACCTACCGCAAGGACTGGTTCTCGCGGCCGGACCTGCAGAAGGAGTTCAAGGCCAAGTACGGCTGGGATCTCGGCCCGCCGGCGACCTATGACCAGCTGAAGCAGATCGCGGAATTCTTCCAGGGCCGCGAGATCGACGGCAAGAAGGTCTACGGCGCCGCCATCTACACCGAGCGCGGCTCGGAAGGCATCACGATGGGCGTCACCAACGTGCTCTACAACTATGGCTTCGAGTACCAGAATCCGAAGAAGCCGTACGAGCTCGACGGGTTCGTCAATTCGGACGGCGCGGTGAAGGGCCTCGAGTTCTACAAGGACCTCTACAAGTGCTGCACGCCGCCCGGCGCCTCCAACTGGTATATGACCGAAGACGCTGACGCCTTCAAATCAGGTCAGGTGGCGATGCACATGAACTTCGCCTTCACCTGGCCCGGCCTCTTCAAGGACCCTAACGTCGGCGGCGACAAGATCGGCTTCTTCGCCAATCCTGCCGGCCCGAAGGGTCACTTCGCCCAGCTCGGCGGTCAGGGCATCTCGGTGCTCGCCAACACCGACAACATGGAAGGTGCGCTGGCCTACGTGAAATGGTTCGCGCAAAAGCAGGTCCAGGCGAAATGGTGGTCGCTCGGCGGCTTCTCCTGTCTAAGGGCCGTGGTCGAGGATCCGGGCTTCGTGGCGAGCGCGCCCTATGCAAAGACCTTCCTCGAATCGATGGCCATCGTGAAGGACTTCTGGGCCGAGCCGGCTTACGCTGAGCTCCTCCAGGCGATGCAGAAGCGCGTCCACGACTTCGTCGTCGCCGATCAGGGAACAGCGAAGGAAGCCCTCGACGCGCTGGTCAAAGACTGGACCGAGACCTTCAAGGAAGACGGCAAGATTTAGTTGCCGGACTTGTCTAGAGCGGCTCCTCCCGGTTTGATCCGGGGGGAGCCAAAAGAACCGAAAAAACGGCTCACAGGAAACCCGGGGCAATGAGCGACTCTTCCGCAAGGGCGGGTATCGCCGATCGTCTGGCCGCCGCCACCCCGGCGCCTGTTGCGGCGCGGATTCGCGGCCTTGGCGACCGCACGATCGCGTGGCTGTTCATCGCTCCGACGATCATTCTGCTCCTTGCGATCAACATTTTCCCGCTGTTCTGGACGATCTACCTCTCGTTCACGAACTACAAAGCCAACCGCAGCACGCCCGTCCGCTGGATCGGCAGCGAGCACTACTCCAATATTCTCAGCGATCCCGACATCTGGCATTCGATGCAGGCGACGGCGCATTTCGTCGTCTGGACGATCGTTCTGGAAACGGTGATCGGCTTCGGCCTCGCTTATCTCCTCGACCGCAAGTTCCGCGGCCACGGTTTCTGGACGACCGTCATTCTCCTGCCGATGATGCTGTCGCCGGCCGTGGTCGGCAATTTCTGGAAGTTCCTCTTCGAACCGCAGATCGGCCTGTTCAACTACGCCGCCGCGTTCCTCACCGGCGTCGACCGCTCGTCCTTCCAGATGCTGGGCGAGGTCTCACTGGCGCCCTGGGCGATCGTCATTGTCGACGTCTGGATGTGGACGCCCTACGTGATGCTGATCTGCCTCGCCGGCCTGCGTTCGATCCCCGACTACATCTATGAGGCGGCCGAGGTCGACCGCGCCTCGCCGTTCCGCCAGTTCTGGTCGATCACGCTGCCGATGGCGCTGCCCTTCATCATGCTGGCGGTGCTCTTCCGCGGCATCGAGAACTTCAAGATGTTCGACCTGATCAACCTGCTCACGTCCGGCGGGCCGGGTTCGACCACCGAGGTCGCTTCGATCACACTGAAGCGGGAGGCCTTCGAGAGCTGGAAGACCGGCTATTCCTCGGCCTTCGCCATTGTCCTTTTCGTTGCCGTTTTCGGCCTCGCCAACATCTACGTGAAGGCGCTGAACCGGGTAAAGCAGAGATGAGCGCCGCGACCCAAGCCCATTCCGTCGTCGCCCCGACGCCGCTTGCCCGCCGCATCTCGGCGGCGCTGGTGATCGTCTATGCGCTGGTCACCATGGTCCCGCTGGTCTGGATCATCCTCACCAGCTTCAAGACGCCCGGCGATTCGATCGCCTATCCGCCGAAGCTTCTCTTCCAGCCCTCGATCGAGGGGTACTGCAACCTGTTCACCACCCGCACGCGGCAGACGCCCGACTATATCGCCACGCTGCCCCCGCCGAGCACGCAATGCGACACGCTCGTCCGCTCGCGGAACATGGTGATCGCCGGACCGTCGAACGTCATTCCGCGCTTCGCCAACTCGATCATCATCGCCTTCGGCTCGACCTTCCTCGCCGTCGCGCTCGGCACGATAACCGCCTACGCCTTCTCCCGCTTCCGCGTCCCGCTCGCCAACGACCTTCTCTTCTTCATCCTCTCCACCCGCTTCATGCCGCCGATCGCCGTGGCGATTCCGATCTACCTGATGTACCGGGTGGTCGGTCTTACCGACACCCACCTCGGCATGATCCTCCTTTATACGGCGGTTAACGTCTCGCTCGCCGTCTGGCTGCTCAAGGGCTTCATCGACGAAATCCCGCGCGAATACGAGGAAGCCGCGATGATCGACGGCTACACCCGCCTGCAGGCCTTCCGTAAGGTCGTCCTGCCGCAGGCAGCCACCGGCATCGCCGCCACCGCAATCTTCTGCCTGATCTTCGCCTGGAACGAGTACGCCTTCGCCGTGCTCTTGACCTCCGGCGAGGCCCAGACCATGCCGCCGTTCATCCCGTTCATCATCGGCGAGGGCGGCCAGGACTGGCCCGCCGTGGCCTCCGCGACCACCCTCTTCCTGGTCCCTATCTTCGTCTTCACCGTTCTGCTGCGGAAGCACCTGCTCCGCGGCATTACCTTCGGTGCGGTGCGCAAATGACGATGCCCGCGACCACCACGCTTCCGCCGAAGCGCGAGAGCCTCGTTTCCCGCCTCCTGCATCTGCGGCGCGGGCCGTGGGAATGGCTGGCGACCATCATCATCGCCGCCGGCGTCATCATGTTGATGCAGCCGGTTTCGCTCCTCCTCTACGGCTGGTCTTTCGCCACCATTCTCACCGGCACGATCATGTTCGTGATCGTCAGCCATTTCCCGGAATAGCGACGATGGCCGAGATCCGGGTCGAGAATCTGCACAAGGCCTTCGGCGAATTCATCGCCGTGCGCGAGTCGAACTTCACGGTGGGCGACGGCGAGTTCTTCGTGATGCTCGGCCCCTCGGGCTGCGGCAAGACGACGACGCTGCGGATGATCGCCGGCCTTGAATTGCCGACCTCCGGCCGCATCCTGCTCGGCGGAGAGGACGTCACCTTCAACCGCGCCGCGGCGCGCGACATCGCCTTCGTGTTCCAGCTTTTTGCCCTCTACCCTCACATGAACGTGTGCAGGAACATCGGCTTCCCGCTGAAATGCGCCGGCATGAGCCACAGCGAGATCAGGGAGCGGGTCGAGGAGACGGCGCGTTTCCTCCGCATCGATCATCTCCTCGACCAGCCGGTCTCGCGGCTCGCCGGCGGTGACCGTCAGCGGGTCGCACTTGGCCGCGCCATCGTCCGCCGCCCGATGGCGTTCCTGATGGACGAGCCGCTCGGCACGCTCGACACCGAATTCCGCGACATGATGGTCCGCGAGTTGCGTGAGCTGCACCTGCGCATCCGCGCCACCACCGTCTACGTTACCCACGACCAGCTGGAAGCCATGGCAATGGCCGACAAGATCGCCGTGATGAGTCGCGGCGTCATCGAGCAGTTCGGCACGCCCCAGGAAATCTACGACCGGCCCGCCTCCATGTTCGTCGCCGACTTCATCGGCTCGCCGCCGATGAACTTCCTCCATTTCCGCTCCGGCCTCGAGAAGGGCCGCAGCGCCGTTCGCGTCAATGGCGCCGAGGTTGCGGTTCCCACGATCCGCGAGGATCGCGCCGACGGCGATCTGGCGCTGGGCGTCCGTCCCGAGCACATCGCCTTCGACGACGCTTCGAAACTCCGCGGTTCCGTCTTCGGCGCCGAATACCTCGGCACCACGCAGATCGTGACGGTCAACACCGAGCACGGCCAGGTCAAAGCGCGCCTCTCCGCTGACGTGACGGTCACGCCGGGCGAGGTCGTCGGACTGAAACTCCGCAGCGACCGCCTGTCTCTCTTCGACAAGTCATCCGGCCGCGCCGTGCGTACCGCGCTTTACGAGGAGGCGGCCCATGGCTGAGATCGTCCTCAACGGTACCACCAAGCGTTTCCGCGATGTGGTTGCCCTCGATAACGTCGATCTCAAGGTCGAGGACGGCGAGTTCTTCGTCCTTCTCGGACCGACCGGCGCCGGGAAGACCACCACGCTCCGTGTCATCGCCGGGCTGGAGCACCCCGAGGAGGGCAGCGTCCGGATTGCCGGGCGCGACGTGACGCGCGTGCCGCCCGCCGGGCGCGATGTGACCTTCGTCTTCCAGCAATATTCGCTCTACCCGCACCTCTCCGTCTTCGACAATCTCGCCTTTCCCCTCCGCTCGCCCGCCCGCCGCGTCGACGAGACGGAGATCAAGCGCCGCGTCGACGGTGTAGCCGAGATGCTCCGCATCGGCGGCAAGCTGAAGAACCGCGCCACCCAGCTCTCCGGCGGCGAGATGCAGCGCGTCGCGATCGGACGCGCTCTCGTCCGCAGGCCGGCGGTCTACCTGATGGACGAGCCGCTGTCCTCGCTCGATGCAAAGCTGCGCGCCGAATTGCGGCTTGAGTTGAAGCGCATCCAGCAGGACCTCGGCGCCACCATCCTCTACGTCACCCACGACCAGACCGAAGCGATGACCATGGCGACCCGCATCGGCGTCATCTCCGCCGGCAACCTCATCCAGGTCGGCACGCCGCGCCAGATCTACGGCGAACCGCGCAACGTCTATGTCGCCACTCGCCTAGGCCAGCCGGCGATCAATCTCATCCCTGCCGGTGCCATCCCCGGGGTCCTTGCCGCCGGCACGACCACGGTCGGCGCGCGTACCGAGCATCTCAGGATTGCCCGCGCCCGGAATGGCGGCGCCAATGGCCGGGTCGACTGGATCGAGCATCTCGGTGACCAGAATCACCTCCATGTCACCGTCGGCGGTCACAAGCTGGTGACGCTCGCCGATCCGTCGAGCGACCTCGCGCGCGGCGACGAGGTCTCGCTCGCTCTCGTCAATCCGCTCTGCTTCGACGCCTCGGGCAACCGCGTGGGGGCACCATGACCGCGACTGTGCTCCCCGCCGACGCCGCCACGCGCCGCAAGGTCATCGAGACCGTCGCGAAAAGCGTCATCGCCCATGCCGACGAACTGACCGAGCTCGACCAGGCGATCGGCGACGGCGATCACGGCCTCAACATGAAGCGCGGCTTCGAGGCGGTGCTCGCCGACCTCGATGCGACGGCCGCCAAGCCGTGGCCAGAAGCCCTCAAGGCGGTCGGCATGGCGCTGGTGATGAAGGTCGGCGGCGCCTCCGGCCCGCTTTACGGCACGCTCTTCATGACGCTCGGCAAGGAGCTTCCCGCCGAACCCGGCCGTGACGATGTCCTCCGCGCCTTCGGCGTCGCCATCGAGGCGGTGAAGGCGCGCGGCAAGTCGGATGTCGGCCAGAAGACCATGCTCGACGTGCTGGCGCCGGTCCGCGACGCCCTCGCCGATGGCGGAGACGTTGGCGCAGCCG
>Ga0070741_10005008_pt1 | contig 30159 bp, 21 predicted proteins | sample Coa_R1_4_FD_66440 | JGI IMG/M metagenome (GOLD analysis project Ga0070741, IMG submission 66440) | Surface soil microbial communities from Centralia Pennsylvania, which are recovering from an underground coalmine fire - Coalmine... | ecosystem: Environmental > Terrestrial > Soil > Unclassified ... | reverse complement strand
GCGGGAGATTTACCTGCGAGCGAGGGGGCGTTGATTCCCGTAAAAACGAGAGCGCCACCGGTCGCGGCTGTCTGGTGACAAGGTGCGCAGTATTCACGGAAGAGAACTCCACCTTGACTCAGGTTGCCGCCGGTTATTGGAATCACAGCTAGCTCGTGTGTAACGTAATCAGCGACAGCGCGCATTTCCTCTACCGATAGGACATAGGCGAAGCTGGGCATGTGACTCGGGCCCACTTCCATGGCAGTCATGGCCAGACCGCTATCGTGCTCCGCTTGTAGCGACGGGCCGGCGAATGTGATCACTGCATTCACGCCCTCGCCTCGCGGTCCATGGCAGCTCGCACAACGCTGCGAAAAGATTTTTTCGCCGCTCGGAGGCGAGACGCTTTGTGTGTCTTGGGAAAATGCAAATGGGATAGCAATGACAGTCAAGACGGCGGCGCGAAAAACCGAAGAGATGAACATCGAGCGTAGTCCGCAGCGGTAAGAGCTGAGAAAGACTCCTCGCGGAGATCCGATCTGTTTCTTCTGCCCTGCCGGGTTCATGCCTGCGCAAACCGCCGCGTTACGCCGACTCGAGCGCCAGCAATATCAAAGCCTTCGTACAGAATTACTCTGCTGCTGAGAGGAAATTCACAGACGCCCACATCTGCCAATATCCCCTCTGAAATCAGGATGGTTAGTTGAAAGTGGAGCAATCCATAGTTGCCGCCCCTACCATCGGAGGGCACAGCTCCGGCTTGCTATAGCAACTCTGACTTGAACGCGCCGCGGCAACTTCCTACATTCTGTTGCACATCTATAGAGCCGCATCGATACACAGTGAAGCGGATCATCCGGATCACCGGTTCAACTTTTCTCCTGGAGCTTCAGTGAGCACGGCGGTTCAGCAACGCCTTCTTGATCTTTGGGAGTCTCCGAAAACTCTCTACGGCGCCCTCGCCACGGTCGACCACAAGACGATCGGCAAGCGCTACATCATTACTGCAATGGCTTTCCTGATTATCGGAGGGATCGAAGCTCTATTGATTCGCCTGCAACTGGCGCGTCCGCAGCAGAACCTGATGGGTCCAGAAATGTACGACCAGATGTTCACGATGCACGGGATCACGATGATCTTCTGGTATGCGCAGCCGGTTTTGTCGGGGCTGGCAGTTTTCATCGTCCCGCTGATGATCGGAGCCCGGGACATGGCGTTCCCTCGCTTCAATGCCTTTACTTATTGGGCGTACCTGTTTTCAGGAATCCTTTTGTACGCCAGTCCTTTCATCGGACAATCACCGAACGGCGGCTGGTTTGCCTACGTTCCTTATACCAACCTGAAGTACTCGCCAGGATACGGGATGGACTTTTACAACTTCTGCCTGATCCTGCTGACCATCGCGACCACTGGTGGCGCTATCAACTTTATTGTCACGATTCTGCGCTTGCGCGCTCCCGGCATGGCGATTAGCAAGATGCCGTTGTTCCTCTATAGCACCCTCACCATTTCGTTTATCACGATTTTTGCGCTGCCGGCCCTGACTGCAGCGAACATTGCGCTGGAATTGGATCGTCGTTTTTTTACGCATTTCTTTGACCCCGCGCATGGCGGTAATCCTCTTTTATGGCAGCAGTTGTTCTGGTTTTTCGGACATCCCTGGGTGTACATCGTCTTTCTGCCAGCGACAGGAATGATCTCGATGATTATTCCGACCTTCTCGCGTCGCCCGATTGTGGGATATCCCTATGTGGCCATGTCAACTGTGTTGACCGGAGTGACAGGTTTTGGAGTGTGGGTGCACCACATGTTCGCGGTGGGCGAAGGGCACCTTAGCATGAGCTTCTTCAGCGCGGCCAGTATGACAATTTCCATCTTCACGGCCGTTCAGGTATTCGCCTGGCTCGCGACAATGTGGAAGGGTAGGACAGTCCTGACTGCATCCATGCACTTTGCCGTGGGATTCGTGGCTTTGATCATCATTGGCGGATTGAACGGAATCGTAACGGCCGTCATTCCAGTGGACTGGCAGTTGCACGACACCTACTTCGTAGTGTCGCACCTGCATTACGTACTCGTTGGTGCGAATATGTTCCCGGTTTTTGCCGGACTGTACTACTGGATTCCAAAGATGACGGGCCGTCTCTTAGACGAGCGCCTGGGCAAGACCAGTTTTTGGGTAATCTTTATTGGCCTCAATCTTGCATTTTTTCCCATGCAACTGCTCGGCATTCGCGGCATGCCCCGCCGCATTTACACCTATCTGCCGAATCTTGGATGGAACTCGTTGAACATGATTATCACGGTGGGGGCTTTCATCCTTGCGATTGGCATCCTTCTGACCATTATCAATTTCTTTTGGAGCCTCCGTCGCGGAGCGCTCGCGGGCAAGAATCCGTGGAATGCGGACACGCTGGAGTGGTCCACAGATTCGCCCCCTCAGCCCTACGGTAGTGTGCATCTTCCGACAGTAGTGACGCGCCATCCTCTGTGGGACGAGCACGATGAAGAAGAAGATCCCAACGGTGAGCGCATTCTCGATGAAGACCGGCTGACGTTCTCCAGCACGTGGCTCGACGCGGAAGTATTTGCCCTGGCGCGAATGCCCGAAGACACGATCGTGCCACTGCTGCTTGCCATTGGATTCACTGCGCTGTTTGGCTTTCTGATTTTCAAGCTTTTATGGTTTGCCTTGGGCGCGCTTATCTACAACTTGATTGTCACCGGAATCTGGTTCTGGCCAAAGCACGAAAGCGAACTAGCATGAGCCCTGTTGCCGTAGACATTCCCATTCATAGGGATCACGCACGACCTGCGGTTCGGGTGGTCGACGATGGTCGGGGAACGTTCGGGATGGTGTTGTTCATCACCACGGAAGCGACGCTGTTTCTGATGCTCTTCGTGGCTTATTACTACACTCACACGAGCGGGCGCTGGGAGCATGAGCAACCACCGAAGCTGCACTATGCGATTGTGATGCTTATCGTGCTACTCACCAGCAGCGGAGTCCTGCATTGGGGAGAGAAGAAGGTCAAACAAGCGCGTCGCGCAGCCGGCCGCTTCGCACTTCTTGGGACCATTCTTCTGGGCCTGGGTTTCCTCGTGCTTACGTTTTTCGAATTTCGAGAGACGCTGCAGCACGTTACTCCCACAACAGACGCATACGGATCAACATTTTTCACATTGGTCAGTCTGCACGCTGCCCACGTCGTAGTAGGCCTTTCCATGCTGATCTGGGTGTTGATCTTGCCCCAGTGGGAACCGACACGCGAGACACCGCACCGCCCTTACCATAACGCCGCCATGTATTGGCATTTTGTGGATACCGTATGGGTCTTCCTGGTAGCGCTCTTGTACATCGTGCCCAACATCTATAACGCCGTATGACTATGCCCAGCGAATCCAATTCGAATGATGTATCTCGAAAACGTCTCTGGTTTGGATTTACCAGCGGCGCAATCGCGTGGTCCATTGCCGGGACGTTCGATGCCATCGTCGCATGGCATACCTGCTCAGGGCGAGCGCTGGGGAGCACGCCAGTGTTCACGCAAACCGGATTACGAATCCTGCTTGGTGTAATCACATTCGCTTTACTCGCCATCACGACCGCCGCGGGGGTCATCTCGTATAAAGTGTGGCGCCAATTGTCGGCGAGTTCAGATTTCCTGAGCGCTGAGGCTTACGGGCGCAAGCAGTATATGGCGATGAGCGGTGTCCTGATTAGCGCCGCGCTGGGAATCGGCATCGTCTGGTTTTCGATTCCGGTTTACATCCTGGGTGCATGCGTGAGGGCGCGATGAAAACACGGGTAGCACTGACAGTTCTGTTTCTAACCACGTTGTTCGCTTTACCGGGATGTGTGGGCGGCAAAAAGACGGAAGGCTACACGATACACACCGGCGGCGATCCTCAGCGCGGTGCCCAGGTAATCAGCCAGTTCCGTTGCGGTGCTTGCCACATCATCCCTGGAATCCGAAATGCGAATGGATTGGTGGGACCGCCGCTGAATCTATTCGGTCGCCGCACTTTTGTAGGAGGAGAAGTTCCTAACACTCCGGACAATCTTGTCCGGTGGATACTGTCTCCCAAATCGATTGAGCCCGGAACGGCCATGCCTGAGTTGGGTCTCAACGAACAACAGGCGCGGGACGCCGCGGCATATCTTTATACGCTGCGGTAGGAGGACTGATGAATCAGGTAAGAGTTCTTGCTATTTGGATATTGGGATTCATTCTTCCTGCCGGCGTGGTGAGCGCCCAGGAGCATGCGAAGGCTGGCCCCGAACCCCAGATGAGTTCCGTGCCTGGGCAACTTCCGACGATCCACCTGGTAAGCCCGGTCCCCAACGGAGAGTGGCGTCTGCCTGCCGGAGACTATGCAAATACCCGCTACAGCCCCCTGGATCAGATCACCACGCAAAACGTGAAGAACCTGAAAATCGTCGCTACCCTGAGCACGGGAATCGATCACGGGCATGAAGGGCAGCCTTTAGTTGTGAACGGGACCATGTACATCGTGACCCCGTTCCCCAATAACTTGATTGCTCTTGACCTTACGAAGCCGGGATTTCCGAAGAAGTGGGAGTTCGAGCCGCATCCGGATCCACGCTCCCAGGGCGTCGCGTGCTGCGATGTTGTGAACCGCGGCGCCAGCTATGCTGATGGAAAAATTGTTTTCGCCACACTCGACAACAACATCATCGCCGTGGATGCGAATACTGGCGCTCCGATCTGGCGGACGTCGGTTGGAGATGTCAGTGTCGGGGAGACCACCACCGCAGCACCCTTGATCGTAAAGAACGTAGTGATTACAGGCGATTCGGGAGGAGAACTCGGAGTGCGCGGGAAAGTTGTTGCTCTCGACCTGAACACTGGAAAAGAGATATGGCGAGCTTATAGCACCGGCCCGGATAAAGATGTCCTGATCGGCCCCGACTTTAAGCCTTTTTACGACAAAGACAAGGGAACAGATCTGGGCGTCAGTTCGTTTCCACCGGACGGGTGGAAACTCGGCGGCGGCACCGTTTGGGGATGGATTTCATACGATCCCGAAACCAATTTGATTTTCTACGGGACGGGAAATCCCGGAGTCTGGAATCCCGATCAACGTCCCGGAGACAACAAGTGGGGAATTTCCATTTTTGCCAGAGATCCGCAGACGGGACACGCAAAGTGGGCCTATCAGATCGTGCCGCACGATGCCTGGGACTATGACGAGATCATGGAAAACGTCGCGATCGACATGGAATGGCACGGACAGATGCGCAAACTCCTCGTTCATCCGGGCCGCACTGGTTTCATGTTTGTTCTCGATCGCGAAACCGGCGAGCTGCTGTCGGCCGAAAAGTTTCAGCCCGTAAATTGGGCAAATAAATATGACCTGAAAACCGGTTTGCCCGATGTCAACCCCGACAAGGTGACCCATGTCGGTGTCATTGCGCGGCAGGTCTGCCCCTCCTCGACCGGCGCGAAAGAATTTGTTCCGACTGCCTTTTCGCCGCGGACCGGCCTGATTTATGTCCCTGCGCACAATACCTGCATGGATCACGAAGGCCTTGAGGCGAATTACATCGCGGGCACACCTTATCTCGGCTCAAGTACCACCATGTACAAAGGCCCCGGCGGCTATCAGGGCGAATTGATGGCGTGGGACGTCGCGAATGCAAAAGAAGTATGGGGAATCAAAGATCCCGAGTTCCCAGTCTACAGTGGAGTGCTGGCCACAGGCGGCGACCTTGTTTTTTACGGAACCATGGATGGCTGGTTCCGCGCCGTAGATGCTCACAAGGGAACGATTCTGTGGCAAACCAAGCTGGCTTCTGGCATCGTCGGCGATCCAATCACCTTCAAAGGTCCTGACGGGAAACAGTACGTTGCCATCTACGCTGGGATTGGGGGATGGATGGGAGCCGCCGCACTACCATCTCTTTCCTTAGATGATCAGTACGCTGCGCTCGGCATAACCGGCGCGATGAAGAACATAAAAAAAGCCACCGGCCCGGGAGATCTGCTTTATGTTTTCGGCCTATAGCGTCTCCCTGTTGCTCTCCTCTCTGTTGGCGCTCTCAACCCTGAGCAATGCGCAGGTTCTGCGAGTTTGCGCGGATGCGAACAACTTACCGTTTTCCAATGATCATGAGCAAGGGTTCGAGAACAAGCTCGCCGAATTGGTAGCACGGGATCTCGGGCTCCAACTCCAATATGCCTGGTGGCCGGCGAGTCCGCTGCAAGCTCACAAGCTTTTTCGATCCGGCGCATGCGACGTGATGATGGAAGCCCCGCTGCGCTACGAGCTAGCCGAGACCACTCAGCCTTACTACACCTCAAGCTATGTATTTGTGACGCGCAGTGACCGGCACATAGTTCTGCAATCGCTGCATGATCCGTTCCTGAGGTCGGCCCGGATTGGCTTGCACGGAGTCGGAGACGGCGAGTTTACCCCTCCCGCACAAGAGTTGGCGAGTCAAGGCATTGTACGCAATGTTGCCGTGTACAAGATTTTCGGGAACCTCTCGCGTCAGAACCCCGCCGCAGAACTGGTTGAAGCAGTAAGCCGTGGCGATGTCGACGTTGCCATCGCATGGGGACCGCTGGCCGGGTATTTCGCCAGGAAATCCAACATTCCACTCGATGTATCCCTTATCTGCCCCGATAACGAAGATGCAGCCAAGCCACTGCGGTTCGCCATGGCGATGGGAGTAAGACGAGGCGACGAGACTCTGCGGCAACAATTGGAAACGGAAATCAACCGTCGTCATACCGAAATCCAGGAAATTCTGACCAGCTATGGGGTACCCATTGTTGATGCAGCCACGAACTCGAGGTCGTCGTGCAAATAAGACGCGCAGCAAAACTTGGATTAGCTTTTTCTGCCACTTTACTGCTGCTCATGGCAGCAGTTGGTTGTGAGCGGAACCAGGCGGAGGCAGCAGCATCCGGCGCACCTCCGAATGTGCGGATCCCGGTGGGGCCGATTCCTGGTCCCAAAGAGGCGTTCAGCCTGCCCCAGAATCCATATGCCGGCGATCCAGTCGCATTACTGGAAGGTCGGCGTCTCTTCGTCTGGTACAACTGCTACGGCTGTCACGGCGGCCATGGTGGCGGAGGCATGGGGCCAAGTCTTCGCGATCCGGACTGGATTTATGGCAATTCAGACGCAGAGGTTTTTGCTTCGATCTCTGAAGGGCGCGCCAAAGGAATGCCGGCATGGGGAACCAAACTTCCCGAAGATCAGATTTGGAAACTCGTCGGATATATCAAATCGTTGCGCACACCGCAGGAACCTGATCCTCCAAAAGCCCCCCCAGAGCCCCTTGTAAAAGAGGCGAGTAAATGAGCCTGAACTTCAGGACCGGCACTTTACTGGCACTATTGCTGGCATTCTGTTCATGTCAAACGCCTCAATCCACCCTGCATCCGATGGGCCCTGCTTCCGGACGGATAGCCACCCTTGAGTGGATCGTCCTGATCCTCTTCTGCTTGATCGCCTTCTCCGTCTTGGTGCTGCTTTTCTGGGCGGTCATGCGGAGACGCGGAACGCTCGACTCGCACGCTCCGTGGAATGAAGGTGGTGGGCAATCCTGGATTCTGATCGGTGGATTTGCCATTCCATTTGTGGTCCTGACATTCGTCTTCGTATATGGCCTGGAGGCCATGTCGGGATATCCCATGCATGATGGCGGCGTGAAACCTGCAATCAAGATCATCGGACATCAGTTCTGGTGGGAGATCGATTATCTCGGCGCCACGGCTGACAAGCAGTTTGTCACCGCAAATGAAATCCACATTCCTGTGGGACGGCCCATCGATCTGGAATTGATTAGCCAGGATGTAATCCACTCATTCTGGGTGCCGTTGCTCCACGGAAAAGTCGACCTCGTTCCTGGGCAGGACAACTACATCCGAATCGAGGCCAACGAACCGGGGACGTATCGCGGACAGTGCGCGGAATATTGTGGCGAACAGCATGCGCGCATGATGCTGCTCGTAGTGGCCCAGCCTGAACAGGACTATCAGGCGTGGTTCGACCAGCAAGTGCAGCCCGCGGAGGAGCCGACCGGTCAAGAAGCGATGCACGGGCGCGATGTTTTTATGGGAGCAGCCTGTGCATTTTGCCATACCATTCGCGGGACCGGCGCGCATGGCGCGGTTGCTCCGGATTTAACTCACTTCGCGAGCCGTCAAGGACTCGCTGCGAATTCATATCCGAATGACGAATCCGATCTCGAGGCGTGGGTCACTCACGCACAATCCATGAAGCCAGGATCGGAGATGCCGGATTTGGCCGAGTTTAACGGTGCCAACTTGCGAGCCTTGGTCGCATATTTGAAGCAGTTAAAGTGACTCGGGACGGCCGGGCACGCAACCAATTCCACCAAAACGCAAAAAAGAGACGGCGACGAATCGCCGTCTCTATCTACTTGGAATTAACTAAAACGTCACGCGGAACATCAGTTGCATATTCCGGGCGCCGGTAGTTACCGAACTAATGGTGTTCGCGCTGGTGTATGGGTCGCCGACGCCAGCGGCGCTACCCAGGTTCCGGCCGCCTGGAATGCCGAGGCTCTTGTGATTGAATATGTTCGCCGCATCGGCACGGAATTCAATCCGGACTCCCTCCCAAGGCAATCCGAACGACTTTGCCGCCGACATATTAAACACGTTCATGCCGGGTCCGTACAGGCTGTTTCTCCGCACGTCACCCCATGTTCCGTCAGCTGGTTTTGAGAAGGCTGCCGGATTGAACCATCCGTTGATACCTTTGTTCGGAAGGTACAGACTGACGCCCGGAACACGGTTCGGGAACGTTGTTCCGGCAAGGGACCAGTTCGCTTGATCGCCGTAGACGCTGAACGGTTGGCCTGTTTGCAGAACAACCGTGCTCGAGAGCTGCCAGCCGCCGACGATTTCGTCTAACGCCGTATTGTGGTTCAGGAACTGTCTGCCTCTTCCGAACGGCAGCTCATAAACCACGTAGCCCTTGAAAGCGTTACGAACGTCGAAATTAGAGTTGCTGTAGTTCGCAGCTGGATCGTAAGCGTTTTGGTAATCCTGCTGGCCCGATCGGCTTCCCCAACCGGAGGAGTCCATATCGTCGAGGAAATGGGCCCAGGTGTAATTGAAGCTGAGACTTACTCCCCTTGCCATACGTTTCGTGATTGTCGCTTGCAGAGAACTGTAGTTCGAGATGGCATTCGTTCTGGTGCTGGCGGTTTGTATCCCCTGGTATTGCGGATAGGGCCGATTTTGCGAATCGCTCGACGCCCAACCACTCTGTGGAACTTGGTTGATATCAACCGGGAATGCCAGGTTGAAACCGTGACTTCCGACATAGGCAACCTCGGCCACCATGTCCGTTGTCAGCGAGCGCTGTACTCCAAAGTTCCACTGGTAAATCTTGGGAACCGGCGTGTGGTATTGCTCGTAATTAGAGAAACCCTGTCCGTTGAACCGGGTTGGATCCGTCGAGCCTGACGTATAAGGAAGCGGTGTCGTTGAAACTCCACCCGTCACTGGTGTAACAATGTTTCCGTTCCCGCCCAGAATCACGGCTGGCGTAATGCCGTTGCTCGGGTCGGTGTAATTGCCCGAAGCGCCAAAGGCGTTGCCCATACCGGAACCATAGGTGTCGAGACTCCAGTTATAAGCATAAAGCCCGAAGCCTCCGCGGACGGTCATGTTCGGCCGCACGGCCCATGAGAATCCAAGGCGCGGCAAGAACGTGTCATACACATTTGCCTCAAGCGAAGTGCGCCCATTGGCATGGGTACTGGCGTACCATGCGGCACCTGGCGTATTCGTTGCCGGATTTGTGATGGTCGGATCGAAGTTCACGATATTGCCATGGATTTCGTTCCAGCCATGGTTGATCTGCCAGCGCAGACCGAGGTTAATGGTGAGATTGGGACGGAGTTTGAAATCGTCCTGAACAAAAACTTGCGGACTCTTCAGCCGGGCACCGTACTCCGGAGTATCAATCGCCGACCAGTTGTTGACGTAGCCCAGCAAGAAATCTGCGTATTCAAATCCAGTTCCCGGGACGGTGCAGGCTGCGCCGTTTGCGCTCGCTCCGCACACAGCGGGATCTGTCGTGTACTGCTTTGTGTACTGACCCGAGTACTGCATATTGCCGGCAACTTCGTTGCCCCACGCAGTCGAGTTGTCTCGGTACATCAAAACCTCGCCGCCGAAGTGCAGAATGTGCCTGCCTTTGATCATCGTCACAACATCCGACGGATCAAAAACGTGTTCTTTATAGACCGAATTGCTGCCCGGGGTCAGCCATGAATACGGATAGGTGCCCGTAGTCTCGAATCCCGGGAAATCATCCACTTTGGCAAACTGCCAGCCAAGTTGGGCGGCGTACCCTTTGCCCAGCGAACTGTCGGTGTAGTAGTTCATCTGGTTGGTGTAACCAAACCTCGCCTCGTTCACGATCGTGGAGCTGATGTTCCACACGTCCGTGATCTGCGCGTTGTTGTTGTCTACATACCCGTTCTGGCAACCCACCGGGCATGTGGAGATCTCACTGAGTCCCGGGTAGGTGTAATCACCTTCTGTGTCGGATACGGTGATTCGGTTGTTCGGTTTCACATCCCAATCCAGACGACCGAAATAGCGCTTCGCCGGATTCGAGACCAGCTGGTTGTAGTAGTAGTTATTGTTCTCCTGCCCTTCGCCTCCGATTGATTGGCCGCCGGGAATCGGTGTCAAGAAAGCGGGGTGATTTGCCGTCGTCGGAAAAGCGAGCGCTTGGAACTTTGCGGAGACCGGATCGAACAATGCCGCTGGGATGGCATTCGATCCGTATTCGCTGGCAAAACTCTTCCGTACTGGATACGGATTGCCCTGTGCGTCGTACGCGATGGTCTGCGTCGTCGGATCGTAGAGCGTGTTCATGCCGGCGAAGTTCCCGGCGATATTCGCGTCCGTCGGGACCGTGATGTAGCCGTGGTTGTTCCCGTGATTCACAATCTGGTCATAATTAAAGTAGAAGAACATCTTGTTCTTCAAAATCGGGCCGCCGATTGATCCACCGAAATCGTTGTACCGAAGGAAAGGAATTGGCCCCGAGCTGAAGTAGGGATGGGCCGTGAACATATCGTTCTGTATAAAGTCGTAGGCCGTCCCGTGAAACTTGTTCGTGCCGCCCTTCGAAACCTGGTTGAAGATAATTCCACCAATCCCATACTGGGCCGAGAACGATGACGTATTTACCTGCACCTCAGAGACATTCTCGAAGGTAGCCGGATTGGCATTCTGGCTGTGAGATAGCGTCGTGGACGCTCCGTCAGCAATGATGTTGCTGTACGGCAGGTTCCCATTCACTGCCACTTCCTGCCCTGGGTTGTTCGTGCTCTGCGAGCAGGTGCCGTTGCCCATGTCGGCGCATCCGCTGGCGCCCGGCAAAAGGATGGTGAAGTTCTGCCAATCTTGCGTCACCTGGGGCAGTTGAGTCATCGACTTCGCGGTGAACGTCGTGCTCTGATCGCTGGTCTCGGTCTTCAGCAACTGAACGTCTGCCTCAACCGTCACCGATTCTGTCGTCGAACCAACCTTCAACTCGCCGTTCACGGTTGTGAATCCGACCTCGATGGTGACTGGGCCGCGCACCAACTTCTGGAAACCATCCTTCATAAACGTGACCGTGTAACTCCCCGTCACGATGGAATCCGTGTCATACAGGCCCGCATTATTTGTCACGATTGTCTTCGTGACTCCAGTCTCCACATTCGTGGCTGTCACCGTAACGCCAGGCATCAGAGCCCCCGAAGCATCCGTCACGGTTCCGCGGATGTCACCGGCGTTGGTGCTTTGGCCCAAGCCGGCTACACTTACGAAAACCAGAAAAAGAGGAAGAATCCACAACGGCATTCTTTTCATTGCAGTCTCCTGAAAATTGGCTACTCTGCCCGATCTAAAGGGAAGAGCCGTCCTAAAATCTTCTTGATCCGAATGTCCTAGCCAAAATCCAACGTGCCCAGAATCACATCCGGCTCATAGTAGGCAAAAGACCAATTTGCCAGACACGGTAGTACAAAACTGTTAGTGATCGGTTGTCAAGAAAAAAGTGCCAACAAAACCGGTTTTGTGCTATTACTGAACCGCTTCAGTGGATTTCCGGAAATGGGCATGTGCAATTTTGTGATCCAGATTACACAAAGTTGATGTCGGACTGAACCAGCGGCGGGATCAACGGCATATTTCCGTGAATAGCAGAGGCGATGGTATTCTTCAGCGCATGCCGGGCGCGGAGCGGCGGGCCCCGAAAGAATGAAGAGGACGACCCAACCGAGACCAGCAACTTTGCGGGCCTTGTGCAGTTACCTGAAGCTTTCGCCGGCCACGGTTTCCATCGTTATTAACGATTCCCCGGCCGCAAAGGCCATCCCGGAACACACGAAAAACCGAATTCTTAGCGCTGCACAAAAGCTCAACTATCGAGCCAACTTCTTTGCCCGTTCCCTGAGCCTGAAGCGCGGTTACACCGTGGGAGTCCTGGTTCCCGAATTGAGCGAAGGATACGCGGCCGCAATCATGAGCGGCATCGAGGATGAACTACTAAAGCGCGGATATTTCTATTTCGTGGCCAGCCACCGGGGGCGCCCCGCATTGATTGAAGAGTATCCGCGGATGCTGGTCGACCGCGCCGTCGAGGGGATCATCCTCGTGAATACCCCCGTCTCTCATACCATTCCGGTGCCAGCAGTCTCCATTTCAGGACACCGACGGGTCAAAGGTGTGGTCAACGTGGGTGTCGACAATGCCCAAGGGGCATTCCTCGCCATGGAGCATCTGGTGAAACTTGGCCACAAGCAGATTGCATTTTTTAAAGGACACCCTGGTAGCGCTGATACAACATACAGATGGAACGGGATATGCCGTGCAGCCTTGGAGATGGGAATTCGAATCCAGCCCGAGTTAACCTTGCAATTGCAGAAAGGGGCGTCTCTTCCCGGTCCATCCGTACCCGAGGAGGGATACGAAAATGCGAGGAATCTCTTGGCTGCGGGTAAACCGTTTACGGCGCTGGTAGCATTTAACGATATCTCTGCCATCGGTGCGATACGGGCGTTCCGGGATGCGGGGTTGCGCGTTCCCGAAGACATCTCTGTCGTCGGTTTCGATGACATCCAGGGGGCGGCGTACCTCACGCCTCGTCTCACCACAGTGCGGCAACCGCTTCGCCGCATGGGCGAGATCGCCGCCGAACGGTTGCTCGCCCGAATCTCGGATGGGATCGGGAATCACGCGCCGCAGGTGTCCGTTCCTCCCGAACTGATCATCCGAGAGTCGACCTGCGAGCCTCGCAGACCTAAGTGAAGAGGAATCGCTCTGAAGCTGGAGAACGGATCTGGCCACGGTGGCATCTCCAACCGTTTCGGAATGCATGACTTTACGAACCGCTGGGCACAGTTTTGGAGGAGCTCTGCGCCAGTTCTCTGGTGCATGGCTAATGTTCTGCCTCTTGGGACCTGTTTCCACGATATGGGGGCAGGCCTCGAGGCCGGATGCTCCCCACCCCCATTCCGAGACCCTCAGGGAACACAGCGTCCCCGCCCATCCATCACCGATCCTGTTTGAAAATGTAGTGCAAGCCTCGAAAATCAAGTTCGTTCTCAAGAACAGTGTCAGCGCCAAACGCTATACCTTCGAGACAATGGTCGGCGGCGTCGCTCTCTTCGATTACAACAATGATGGTTTGCTCGACATCTTCTTCACCAACGGTGCGGCGATACCGTCGCTGGAAAAATCAGACCCTGGTTATTGGAACCGTCTTTACCGCAACAACGGAAACGGTACCTTCACCGACGTCACCGAGAAAGCCGGACTACAAGGAGCTGGCTACTCTATGGGCGTCGCCGCCGGCGATTACGATAACGATGGTTTTGTGGATCTGTATGTCACCGGCGTGAACCGGAATCAACTCTTCCACAACAATGGCGACGGCACCTTCACTGACGTCACGGCCAAAGCAGGCGTCGCTGGCATGGTTCCGAAACTCGGCAAAGCCTGGTCCATCGCCGCCGGATGGTTCGACTACAACAACGATGGCCGGCTCGATCTCTTTGTCGTCAATTATCTGAACTACTCGATTTCGACCGCCAAACTCTGCGCTCAAGCCGGCCAGCCCGCGTATTGTTCGCCCGTAGAGTTTCTGGGCACCCCCAACATCCTCTACCGCAACAACGGAGACGGCACCTTTACGGACGTTTCTGCGCAATCTCACATCTCGCAGTACATCGGAAAGGGAATGGGTCTTGCTTTCGCGGACTACGACAACGATGGCTTTACCGATATTTTCATTGCCAACGATACCTTCGAAAATTACCTCCTCCACAACCAGGGGGATGGAACTTTCAAGAACGTTGCCCTTCCCGCGGGCGTGGCCTACAACGCGTTCGGAAGCCCCATCGCCGGAATGGCTGCCGACTTTCGCGACGTCGATAACGACGGTAAGCCCGACATCTTCGAGACCGCCATGTTCGGCGAAGGCTTTCCTCTTTACAAGAATCTCGGCAACAGCGAATTCCAGGACATGACCGCGCCTTCAGGCCTTGCGGCCGCTACCAGCCGGTCCACCGCTTGGGGCGTGGGAGTTTTCGATTTCGATAACGACGGCAACAAAGATCTCTTTACCAGCAATTCCGACATTCTCGACAACGCTCAGGAACTCGCCCACCGCCCATTTCCGCTGCCTAATCGCGTGTTTCACAACAAGGGCAACTTCACATTCGAAGACGTAAGTTCCAGAGTCGGACCGTCATTTCAAATTGCAGCTCCTCATCGCGGCGCAACTTTCGGCGATCTTAATAACGATGGCAAGATCGACGCCGTTGTGAGCGCGCTGAACGCTCCGCCAGAGATTTGGATCAATCGCTCGCCCGATCACAATCACTGGCTGATTCTGAACCTGGTGGGAATCAAATCGAATCGCGATGGTCTCGGCACGAAAATCAAGATCACAACCTCCGCGGGAACTCAATACAACCACGCGACCACCGCGGTCAGCTACAACTCCTCAAGCGACAAGCGCGTTTATTTCGGATTGGGTACCGCCACTGTGGTGGAAGCGATGGAACTGACTTGGCCTAGCGGGATCAAGCAAGTATTGAAGAATGTCAAAGCAGATCAGATTTTGACGGTCACAGAGAGCGCACCATAATTCGCTCGAGTTACAAAGCTGAATACCGTGTCAGGTGCTTTGGGCATCAACACATCGTGAAGTCGAGACAGGTGCACCGCTCAAAAAGCCAACCGCTTTGCGAGTTCTGATTGCCCATTGCGATTGAGAAGGTCGATCAGACCCTGCATGATAGCCGGCTTGTTTCTCGCATAGGCGGCCATGACCTCGGCATTCAAATCTGCCTCTGGAACGTTTTTCATCCGAAAATAAGAGTCGCAGAGCATATACAGCAGCTCCGGAGTTCTGGTTTTCGACCGTGCCAGTAGCTCTGCCGCGTCCGTCCAGCGTTCCTGGTGATACCGAACCTCACCCATCTCGGCGATTGCCAGCTGATAACTTGGATCATTGTCCAGTTCCGCCTGGAATTCCTTTTCCGCCTGGCTCAAATCACCGTTCTTCAGCGCCAGAATTCCTTCATACGTGTGCGCGCCGCGAACGTTCGGCTGCAGCTTGACCGCATGGTGCAAACACCGCAACCCATCCTCGGTTTGGCCCATGAAGAGGTAGGTCTTGCCGAGGAATACGTATGCATCCGCGAGAGTCGCGGAGCTTCCCTTGAAGCTCTCCTGATAAAGATGCAGTGCAGCATTCTCGTTACCTGAGGCGAGCATTGCCTGCGCCTTCGATTTGATGGCGTTCTCGCGCTCCTCGTTTGCGGTGGAACGAACGAAGGTAGCTTGTTCCATCATCAACTGATGGAGGGCGGCTTCATGCGCCGCCTCTTCTGTGCGCCCCATAGCGGCATATGCGCGCGAAAGATAGAAATGCGCCAGCAGGCGGGTGGGGTCAAGACGCAGTACTTTTTGCAGTCTCTCAATCGCTTCGGGATACTTTTTCAATTCGACTTCGCTCTGTCCGAGCCCGAGCAGGCTTTCAACGTCGTCAGGTTTGGCGGCGAGGATTCGGTTGAATGTGCTCTCGGATTCCTGCCACTGTCCCAGTTTCACATCGGACGCTGCCAGTAGTTGTAGTGCATTCAGGTCTTCGGGGTGATTTTCAACCTCGCGGCTCGCATGCTGTGCGGCACCGGCAATATCCATCAACTGAAAGTCCGCGGCTGCAATGTCATAGTCAAGGCGCGGCAGCGCGGCGTCTGCGTTCTGCGCCTTTACCAACCAGCGCATTCCCGATTCGCAATCGCCCGTCCCGCAGAGCAGTTCCCCGTACTTCTGCCAGACTGAAGGATTCTTCGGCGCAATCTTCAAGCTTTTCCGGATCGCGCCTAACGCCAAGTCGTCTTGACCGTTGCGGTGATACGCCTGCGCCAGGTAGTAGTACGCATCAGCATCTTCGGGATCGTGTTTCACGCAGCGCTGTAGATCTTGTATCGCTTGGCCAACATTCCCTGACGTGAGCTTGAAAATGCCCACCTTCAGCAGCAAGTCTGGATCGGTTGGAGCCAGAGTCAGAGCCCGCTCATAGATGGTTGCGGCTATCGTGTCCTGTCCTGATTCCTCCAGCAACATTGCTTTGAGCTTCAGAGCCGGAACAAACGTCGGATCTCGTGATAGCAGGCTTTCTGCGATGCCCATTGCTTGCTGCTTGTCTCCGTGTTCAGCGAGGCTGACGGCCTGATGTACCTGCTGCATCATCCCAGCATCGGCAGAGTGATCGGCCCTCTGCGCGTTGGCTACGATCGCACTGAGGGCCAGCACGACTGAGAACGCGATGCGTAATACGTCAGGCGACCGATATTCGGGATCCATAGCGCTCTTTATAAATCCGCCACATGACCGAAACGCGCCGAACCGTCGAAGGACAGCAGTTCGCTTACGGCAGGTGTACGTTTTCCGCTGCTTTGCTTTCCACTACGCCCTGTCCTTCACGTACAACATAAAACTTGTCGGCGGCCAGATTCGACAGCACTTCTCGTTTTCCATTGGGCCAAAGTATTTCCGCTTGATCAAGACGCGAGTGGTCTCCCAGCCCAAAGTGAATGCGAAGGTCATGTTGCGAGAGATAACTTGTGCCGCCGAGAACTTCCCCTGACTGCGCTAAATCGCCCGCGACTGCGCGCACGCGGGCATTCAGAGCGAGCCGGTTCGACTTTGTTCCTTCAAGTTGGAAACTGATCCAATGGTTTTTCGGACCGCCTTCTGGACGGAGGATCATTGGCCCGCCGACCAGGTTTTCCACAACAGCTTCCATCCGGCCATCGTTGAAAAGGTCGCCAACCGCAACGCCTCGGCTGACTTGTTCCTGTTCCAACGCCGGTCCAACCTGTCGGCTAACGTTCCGGAATGTTCCGTCGTGCTGGTTCAAAAAAAGGAATTTCGGTTCGCGATACGTGTTCGCACGATGGGCACTATCCACCTGGGGATACACGTGTCCATTCACAAGGAAAAAATCCAGCCAGCCGTCGTTATCGAAATCGACGAAAGCATCTCCCCACCCCACGAAGCCCTGCGTGCCGCGTGCGATTCCCGATGTAATGGATGTGTCAGAAAAATTCATCGCTCCATCATTGCGATAAAGGGTGGCGTATTCGATATCAAAGTGCGACACCAGGATCGACATGCGCCCGGTGTGCAGGAAGTCTCCCACCGCCACACCCATATTCGCCTGTTCCAGCCCATCTTCGTTTGCTGCTACACCAGACGTCAGTGCAACATCTTCGAACTTGCCCTTCCCGTCGCCTTGGTACAAATAATTTGCCTGACTATCGTTCGTTACAAATAGGTCCAGATCCCCATCCGAATTAAAGTCCGACCAGACGGCCGTCAAACCAAATCGACGTTCCGGATCGTCGACGCCGGCCTTCTTCGATATGTCGGTGAATGTTCCGTCGCCGTTGTTGTGGTAGAGGCTATCAGGCAGCCCCTTCAGTCCCCGCGGGCCGCACTGAACGTCCAGTCCCAGGTATTTGCACGATTTGCTCGAGCCAAAGACCGGTAGATCATCCAGATGGAAGTCCACGTAATGCGACACGAAGAGATCGACATACCCGTCCTTGTCATAGTCACCAAACGTCGCGCCCGTAGCCCAACCAGAGTCGCTGTCCAAACCGCTGCTCTTCGTCACGTCCGAGAAAGTTCCGTCCCCCTTATTTCGATAAAGAACGATTCCATGCAGGCAGCTCACGACAAGGTCGGGCCATCCATCATTGTCGTAGTCTCCCACGGACACACCAAACGCCCAACAGGGATAACCCACTCCCGCTTTTTCTGTCACATCAGTGAAGGTGCCGTCGTGGTTGTTGTGATATAGCGCGCTGCGGCCCTTTTGATGGTGAAGCGTCATGTCAACGGTTTCTGCATTCGTGAAGTAAATATCCGGCCACCCGTCGCGGTCGTAGTCGATAAGAGCCACTCCCCCGCTCATGGATTCCGGAATGTATTTCCCTTCAGCAGAGGAAATGTGCTCGAAGTGGATGCCGGTCGAGGCCGTGATGTCGACCAGTTTGGGATAGTTAGTAAGATTCCCCGTGAGTTTTCGCTCTGCCTCTGCTTTTTCGCGCTCCTTGGGGGAGAGCGGAGTCGCGGTGCCCATCTGCGCCACAGCTCCGGCGGTGAGACAGAGCAGGAGTGGCAAGACCCGGCTCAAAACCCTGATCCACCAGAAAGGCCTCGCGGAGATACCTTGCGACCTGCGCCTATTTTTGATCCGACTCCTCCGCGGCCGCTTCTTTGGGCTGGATTTGCAGCTCTTTATAGAGCGCTCGTAAGTTCTCTTTCATGTCTTTGAACTTTTTGTAAAGCTCAATTTCTTTTTTCGAGTCTTCTGTACGCCCCATCTCGCGATACATGGTGCCTAGGCGGTAATGCGCGGTCGCGTTGGTTGGGTCGAGTTGCACGGTTTCTTGCAGCAGCTTCAGAGCTTCGACCGTGCGATTCATCGTAATCAGTGTCTTAGCCAGGCCCAACTTGGCGTCCGCATCGGACGGCTGCATTTCTACAGCTTTTGTATATTCTTGGAACGCCTGTGGCGTGTCTCCCTTTTGGATATTGATTTCCGCGAGCCGCAAGACGGCCTTCTCATCCTGCGGATTCTCCGCGAGGGCCGCCCGGTATTCTGCCTCGGCTTGTTTCTTGACGGATTCATCTTGGGACGACCGCAACAGTTCTGCGAGCTCAAAATGCACGCCCGGCAGATGTGGATTAATGGCGATCGCCTTGCGTAGGTGCTCGATCGCCCCGTTGATGTTTCCTTGGCGATTTTCCTCGTGAGCTATCAGCTGCTGCATCTGGGCAGAACCAGGAGCTGTCAACGACAAAGCGAGCATCGACTCTCCCGCCAGATCCGAGTACGTGCGATACGCGGCATACTGAACCTCTGGATTGTCAGGCGCGATCTTGCGCAACTGCGTGACCACGGAACTTGCTTCTTCCAGGTCGCCACTTTCCGTTTGTAAGCTGACCAGTTCGAGTCCGACTTCAACCTTGAACTTCTGATCTCCAATCAGAGGGAACGCAGATTCCAGATCGGCTCGTCCGTGTTGCAGATCTTGCGTCCGCACCTCGGCAAGCCCCAGCAGGCCTTGAATTTTTCCTAAACCGGGTTCGTTGCTTACCGCCGCTCGAAGATGCGGGATGGCTTCGCCAATCTTCCCCTGGAAGTACAGCAAGACCCCAAGATTGCCCTGAATTTCGAAATTCCCGGGCTCGATCGCGACCGCCGCTTCCAACTCGGGAATCGCAAGGTCCGGTCGCTTCTGCTCGAGGTACTGCCGAGCTTTCTGTATATGGCTGGAAAAGTTATCAGGCGCCTTTTGCTCGGAAAAACAGAGTCCACTCGCGAATGCGAACCCGATCAGGCTGTAAACACATGGGCGCCATAATCTCATCCGCTTCAGAATATATGACCTGTAGAGAAAATTCAGGGCAGAGAGACGTCTTTAGCCAGTGGGGCTTTTCAATATCAATCTGCGGAGCGTGCCTTTCAATCGGCAGAATGTCAGTTGATGTGATGGTTCACGCTGTATTGTGTCCAGTAGATTTCGCTGCCCAGCAGACCAAGATCAAAGGCCATCACAAGTTTTCGGTGACGGCGCCCCAGTTTATAGTTTGCCAAAACGACTGTGCCTGCTCCCGCGGCGAAATACGCAACCAGCGGTGCTGTACCGTGCGAGACGAACATGCGTGCAAATGGATTCACTTCATTCCTGCCGAGACCTGCCCGCGCCGTCCAGTTCAGATGCGTGGCGTATGCGTCCGCTCCGATACTGGCAACCGTGACGGCAGTCAGCATGCTGTCGACCCGGCTTATGTGACTCGGCGCATCGACCAGCGTTTGCGCATAGCCAGTGCTTGCCAGCAAAATCAGGATGATAACGCTCCATCCGCGCGCCATGAATGCTCCCTACCCGGCTTATCGGCGAAGCTCAAACGCGCTTTAGCGTGAGAGTCTGACGTCTTGGGCCGCAGCCACAGTCTTCCGCAATGCCCGCGTAGCGCGGGATTGAGCGCGTATTAGAGTCCGTTAGCGATTGTGGTGTTGCCAGAATCTAATGAAGGTCTTAAAACCTGAGGGACCGGATCAAGCGGCATTGCTGCCGAGTGTGGATAATGGAACGCTCTCTCGAAATCCCGGTGCAAGGAACATGATCGCGAAAATCGTCTCTGCTCTTTTATCTCTGGTGGCTGTATCTTGCGTGATGGCCGGGGCTCAGGTTCGCGTATGGCAGGGAACCTTGACACTGCCAACATATGAGGAAGGCTCCCCTGATCCCAATCCGCCGTTCGATCAGTACGCCAACAGCCGCTTCAATTACCCCTACACCCTTCGCGACAACTTGAGTGATCGACGCACCGATCACGCCTGGCGCGCGTTGTATCTGGAAAATGAATATCTGAAGTGCTCGGTCCTCCCGGATCTGGGCGGCCATGTTTATACCTGCATGGACAAGATCAGCGGACAATCGATGTTCTACGCGAACCCATCGATCAAGAAGGCGGCGATTTCATATCGTGGGGCTTGGGCCGCGTTCGGCATCGAATTCAACTTTCCCGTTTCGCACAACTGGGTAAGTCTCTCTCCCGTCGATTTTGCGTTCGGAGCGAACAAAGACGGGAGCGCGTCTGTCACGGTGAGCAACGTCGATCGAGTCTATGGAATGCAATGGACCGTGGAAATTGTGCTCCGGCCTCATTCCACCGTACTGGAAGAAAAAGTAACGCTGAACAATCGCAGCGACGTGCGGCACCGCTTTTATTGGTGGAACAACGCCGGAGTGCAAGTGTGGGACGACTCGCAGATTCAGTATCCAATGCGCTTTACTGCAAGCCATGGCTTTACAGAAATTACCCCGTGGCCGGTTCTGCCGGATGGCACGGATCTCAGCATCATCAGGAACCAGACCAAAGGCCCGGTTTCTTCGTTTGTATATGCAAGCCGCGAACCGTTCATGGGCGTCTGGCATCCGCACACCAATGCGGGTACCGCGCATTTCGCAGATTATTCGCAGCTGCCGTTCAAGAAGATTTGGTCGTGGGGAACTGATCCCGATGGACTGGACTGGCGCAAGACGCTCTCGGACAACAACAGCGCGTACGTCGAGATCCAGGCGGGACTATTTCGAAATCAGGAGACGTATGCATTCCTGGGGCCCCGGCAGACGATCCGCTTTTCAGAGTACTGGATGCCGGTCCGGGGCATTGGCGGAATCTCGCGAGCGAATCTGGCCGGCGTTGTGCATCTCAGCCGGAAAGAGAATGCGCTGGAAGTCGGACTGAACGTCAATCAGGCAGTCCCAGGCGCTTTGCTACGGATTGCAGCCGGAGATAAAACAGTCTTCCAGGAAAAGGCCGAACTCGTTCCGCAGCACGCGTGGACGCATGAAGTCGCGAACGCAGATCCCCAGCAGAAATATACGTTTGAATTGCGCGACATGAGCGGGACGTTGCTGCTGCATCAGACCGAAGGCGAGTACGACTGGACTCCCGCGAACGAGGTCCACGTCGGACCGCAAGCGTCGTATCACATTCCCGTTGCGGATGAGCGAAGTGAAGACGATTGGCTCCAATCGGGAAACGAGCAGGAGCTCGACGGCAACCTGCTGGGCGCACTCCAAACGTATCAAGCCGGTCTGGCAAAATTTCCGGAGAGTTTTGCTTTGACGAAGGCGGCCGGACGACTCTATGCAGGCCTTCTGCGGTTTGACGAGGCCAGGCAATCGCTGGAGAAAGTTCATGCACGAAATACGTCCGACGCTGAGATTTCCTATTACCTCGGAATTGCCTACGACGAGCTCGGCGACGAGCGACAAGCCCGTGAATCGTACGAGGCAGCCGAGCGGATGCCAGAATTCCGCGCCGCCGCGGCAGTGCGGCTGGCAGAGTTTCTGGCGCGGGAAGGGAATTTGAACTTGGCGGAGTCTTATCTGAGACGGGCCTTCGACGCCGCACCCGACGATGTTCGTACGGCAGAGGAACTCGTTACAGTTCTCGCAGCCGAAGACCGGAAGGAAGCTTCACAGAAGCTCGCGAATGAGTGGCTAGCCAGATTCCCGCAAAGTTATTTTCTGCTCGAACAGGTCGGCAAGCCCGACTTGCAGCATCTGTCCGACGATGCCAATCGCGTTTTGAATATCGCGTCGGAGTACATGCGGCTCGGAATGGATTCGCGAGCAGTAGAGGTGCTCTCCCGCGACTATCCCGCCGCCGTGGCGGATCAGAGCGAACCGGAACAACTTCCACCGAACAAGCATCCAATGGTGGCGTATTACCGCGGCTATTGCCGCGCGAAATTGGGACAATCCGCGGCGAATGATTTCGCGGTAGCGGCAAAGCTATCAACCGCCTACGTATTTCCTAATTCGGCCGAAGATCTGCGCGTCTTGAAAGCCGCTTTGAATGAAAATGCGCGCGATGCTAGCGCCCACTATCTTCTGGGAACACTCTATTTCTCAAAAGGAGTGACCGACCAGGCGCTTGCCGAATGGGACCAAGCTCGCAAACTGAATCCGCAGATTCCCGTGCTGCATGCCAGCTTCGGGCGCGCGCTCCTTCATGAGAAAAATGATCCCGAGCACGCTCTGACCGTCTTTCAGGAGGGGATGCAAGCGGATCCCCATAATCTTGCGCTCTATACCGGAGTCGATCAGGCCTTAAGCATTTTGCGGCATCCGCCGCAGGAACGTGTGACAGCGCTCGAGCGGTATCCCGACCTCGCTACCATGCCGACCTCCCTCGTCTATGAATTGATTCTGAATCTGGCTGAGGCCGGAGAGTTCGATAAGGCTACGTCGTTGTTCCATAACCGCTTTTTCCAGCGGGAAGAAGGCGGCACGAATGTGCGGGAAGTATGGCTGGAAGTACAGATCCAGCACGCCTTGTCGCTGGCGCAGCATGGACAATGCGCGGACGCCCTGACGATCGTTGATCATGTTGCCGAGCCCGTACCAGATCTGGCCTTCACGAATGACGGACTCGGCCCTTTCCTGGAATCGGCGAGATTCAATTACCTGATCGGCAATATGTACCAGAGTTGCAAGGAGCCGCAGAAATCCCTCGCTCACTTCCAGCAGGCGGCCGAAAGGTCTGGCTTCGCGGATGCCGTCTGGGCGTGGAAAGCGTCGCAACAAATTCCAGGTAACAATTCAGATTCTGCAATGCTGAAGTTGCAGGCCGCGGCGGACCAGGTGGAGAAGAGTTCCAATGATTCGCCGGGAGGCTGGTGGCTCTACAATGCCGGGACGATTGAAGCGGCCTCAGGAAAACCAGAGCAGGCGCTGAAAGAATTCCGCAAAGCATTTTTATCGCCGGATACGTTGATGACTTATCATCTGACGCGGCTCGCAATGTCGAGTGATCCTCGCTAATGTCTCAGTCAATAATCTTATGAATCCTATATTCCAGGTGTTAGTTCTTATCGGTTGCTGCAGTTCCGTTTTTGCGGCCGATACCGTCATGCAGAGCCGGTGGGCCGATGCTGATCCCCAACTCAACACCAATCCCGCCTCCACATTTTGGCAAGGTTCCCAGTCTGTCTATATCGAGATGAACGCACATGGACAGGTCGAGCCGAAATACAAAACTGAAGTTCGCACACGCTGGACCAGGAAGAATATCTACATTCTTTTTATCTGTCCGTACGAGCAACTCAATCTGAAGCCGAACCCCGACACCTCGGCCGAAACGAACGGGCTTTGGAATTGGGACGTGGCCGAGGCGTTCATCGGCTCAGACTTTGCGAACATCAAACGCTATAAGGAATTCGAGATCTCGCCGCGCGGCGAGTGGGTCGACCTGGATATTGACCTCGACCGGCAACACGACGACAGCGGCTGGAAATGGAATTCCGGCTTCGAGGTTTCGGCGCGCATCGATCAGGCGGCGCACGTTTGGTATGGAGCGATGAAAATTCCATACGCTTCCATCGATACGCGCCCGGCCCAGGTCGGCAATACCCTTCGCATCAATCTTTTCCGATGTCAGGGGGCGAGTCCGGATCGAAAATATCTTGCCTGGCAGCCGCCGATGCGTGACAGCTTTCATACGCCAGAGAAGTTTGGAACCCTGAAGCTGGTGAAGTGAAAGCTGCATCGAGTTCCACGGCGAAGCCCATCATCGCGCTCGAATACGGCTGCACCCACGGATTAATCTCGCGGGAAATCATCGGCACGCGCCGGCAAACCTTCTCCTTTGTCCAGCACGTTGAAATATTGGGGACGCGCTTTTTCCCACTCGACCATGCTGAGACCTGAAGGATCGTAAGAAATACGTCCGGCGCGAATGGTCATACGCGCCGTGAGTTTCAGGTTTCCATCCATGCGCGCAACCCCGCAATCGATGTAGCTGAAATGACCCTTCTCCAGATCGAGGACCGCAATGTCAGCGTCTTTCCCGACGGTCAATGTCCCCAGGTCTGGCCGGCGAATTTCGGAAGCGGGATTAACCGTCGACCTGCGAACGATGTCATCCAGCGGTACGCCCATGTTGAGGAATTTCGACATCACATTCGTCATGCTGACGACCCGGTAATCGCCCATGTGCAAATCGGTGGACATGGAGTCAGGGATGAATCCTTGTTTTACCGCGGGAACCGCAGCGCGGAACCAGAAACTGCCCGCGCCGTGTCCAACATCGAAAATCACCCCGCGCGCTCGCGCTTCCGCCAATGCAGGATTTAATTTTCCGTCCGGCAAAATAATGGGGAATTGCTGCGCAAAAACGTGTGTGTGAATATCGCCAGGCCGCATTTTCTTCAGAATCAGATCTTCATAGGTCCGATCCGGACGCGGCCAAAAATCGTACATAACCGGAACATTGGCCAGCGTCGCGCATTCGATCGCGCGGTCGACGGCCGCCCATGGCACGTGCTCCGCGTCCCATGGCAGCGAAGTCCAGTAGTGCGCTGTCTTCACGCCGACGATGAAGTCGCGGTATCGAGCGATCGTAGCGGCGCAAGCCTTCGGGTCCATCTCATCGAGACTCTGTTCAAGGCCGCCATCCATGCCGTTTCCGACGATGTTCAGGAATGCGAGCACGCGCACGACGGAACGATCGATGACCTCTTCTTTTTCTTGCAGAAATGTTTCGGCGCCTGCGGTCCCCGCGTCGACGATGGTCGTGACTCCCGACTCCAGCGCCATATCGGCCGGAATGCCTAGGGGAAGAAGGTGTACCCGAGCATCGGGCGCAAACCAGTTCAGGGGCGCCCCGCCATGGCCGATGTGATAGTGGATGTCAATCAGTCCGGGAGTGACATATAACTTCGACACGTCCACGACTTTCCCCGCCTGCTCCGCCGGAATATTTTTCTCAACAGCCGCGATCTTCCCCTGCAGTATCGCAACATCACGAACGTCATCCACGTGATTCGCGGGATCGATGACGTGTCCACCCTTCAGGAGCAGATCGTAATGCGGAGAATTTTGAGCGACAGCAGTGAGAGAAAGTGCGATCAGAATGACGGCGGCAGAGACGATTGCGAATAAGTTTTTCATCAATTCTTCATGGCCCTCATAATTTTGTCGAAGCGAAAGTTTATTCGCATGAGACAGGATTGTCATTAGTGATGAACAGCGCAGTGTTGTAAACCGCTGAGTGCTGGCGTAATCTGATCGGCTCATTGAAAATTAAATTTCATCAGGCAAGAAAGAGCAGCATACAAGGAATCATGGATCGTCGCAGTTTCGTAAAAGCCGGTTGTCTTGGTAGCGCCTCTCTGTTATTGCCGGGTCTGGATCCAATGCTGCGCGGAGAGACTGCTCCTGCGGTGCCCGCGATTGAAGTGCATGGAATGCCCGGCTACCAGCCTTCCCCCCTCGGAATGCCCGGATTATTTCCCGGTCGAGTCGTTGAGATTCGAGATCCCAAAGCCATCGTACGCAACCGCGTCTCACAGCCAATTGTGAGCCGTCTGCTCGACCAGGCAATGAAAGGGTTAACGGGAGCAACCTCAGGTCGAGAGGCTTGGGCAAGTTTTGTCGAACCAAAAGATGTTGTCGGGATCAAGATCAATCCATCCGGCGCCCCGGCCTGTTGTTCTTCTCCGGAAATCATCCGCGAGATCATCGCCGCCGTTGAGTCGGTTGGAGTGCCCAGGCGAAATATTTTGGTCTACGACCGATATTCGTACGAAATCGATACTGGAAGTTATCAGGCTCTACTGCCAACTGGCATTCGGATCGTCGGGATCCAGGACGCTTTTGTGAGCGGCAGCGCCGGCTATGAGACCGGCATTTATTGCGAGGCCAGTTTTTTCGGCGAGTGGGAAACTAGATCGTACATGGCAACCGTGGTGGCACAAGAAGTAACAAAAATCATCAACGTGCCCACGATGAAAGACCACTCGGCTTCGGGAGTCACTGGGGCCCTGAAGAATCTTGCGTACGGAACATTTAACAACGTCGCGCGAACCCATCTTGCTCCTTACTCTTTCACGAATCCACTGATCGGATTCATGTGCACGGCTGAACCGCTGCGGTCGAAGGCCGTGCTTCACGTCATGGATGGCATGCGTCAAGTTTGGCATGGAGGTCCGCTAACCCAGGTGCAGGAATTCATCGATCAACCCGGCATATTGATGGTGTCGACCGATCCGGTGGCGATGGATACTGTGGAACTTGCAGCGATCGATAAGAAACGGGCCGAGAAAGGCGCTCCCTCGGTGTGGGCCCGTGATCCGAGTAGCATCACTCCGGATACGAATGCCTTTTTTCACGATGCCGGCAAAAATCTGTTCTTCCGCCAGCCGGGACATATTGCGGCGGCGGGAAAACTTGGCCTCGGTATCGGCGATCTGAATCAGATTGATCATCGCGTTCTCTAAGTCAATGATCTCGGAACCAGCGGAATCCAAATCTCTTCGCAACTGGCCAACGTTACTAGGCGACAACGCGCGGACGGGTGGGCAGGGGCCGCATCCAGCACGTTCTCCTGAAAAAGCGCTCTGGCAGTTTCGCACCGGCGCAGTGCGCTCTGCCCCCGTTCTCGTTGATGGAATGTTGTACGTGACCTCGATGAGCGGGGTGGTCCACGCAATCGTTGCAGCTACCGGAGTTGCCGCATGGAAGTTTGATGCTCCGGATCCAGTGCATTCCACCCCTTCTCTCTTTGGGAATTCGATCTTCTTTGGTTGCGATAATGGCAAGCTCTATTCCATCGACCGCAGCTCGGGCAAGAAGTTGTGGGAAGCGTCTTCCCAGGATGAAATCTGGGGCTCGGCAGCCGTTCGCGACGGGGTTGTCTATTTCGGAAGCGCGGATGGAACTCTCTATGCCGCGGACGCCGGAACCGGCAGCACGCGATGGTCACAGCGCCTCGGCGGAAGGATCTACTCGACGCCACACGCGGAAGAGCGGCACGTCTATGCCGGTTCCGGCGATGGAACTGTTTATTGCCTGGCAACGGATTCCGGAAAAATTGTTTGGGGGACGCCGACTGGCAACGGTATCGATTCCTCTCCAGCCGTGGCGGATGGCATCGTTGTCATCGGTTCTGAAGACTTTTTTGTTTATGCGCTGGATGCAGATACCGGAGAGGTCCGATGGAAGCACGAAACCGGGTTGGGCATCGCATCGTCCCCCGCGGTTTCAGGAAACCTCGTCGTTGTCGGGAGCAAGGATGGGTTTCTATACGCCTTCGACCTTCGCAGCGGTCGATTGCGCTGGAAAACCGAGGTCGGCGAAGTCGTCACCACTCCAGCAGTGATTGGACAGGGCGCAATCTGCATTCAGAGCGGAGGTCTGGTGGCTCTCGCCCCGGGAAGCGGAAAGATCCTGTGGAGAGCAGGCCTCGGAGCGGCATTGCAATCTGTTCCCGTCCTCGCGGGCGGCTGCATTTACGTCGCAAGTTTAAGCGGTGAGATTTATGCGCTTCGATAAGCAGTGGGCGGTCGCGTTAATCCTACTGGCTTCTTCATTCATTTCAACCGCCCAAACCTCCGACCCGCAGGTTCTCGTCTATAAGAAGAAATACGTGATGGGCACGGTCTTCGAGATCGCGGCCTATGCCGTATCCTCGGATCAAGCCGCATTCGCCATCGACAAGGCCTTTCACGAAATCGTCCGCATCGACGGCCTGATGAGCAACTACCAGCCGGACAGCGCACTCAGCATCTTGAATCGATCGGCTCACTTCCATGCCGAGAAAGTTCCACCGGACTTGTTTCGCGCGATCGAGAGAGCACTGCAGTTTTCAAAGCTCTCTGGCGGGCGATTCGATATCACAGTCGCTCCTCTGGTGAATTTATGGAAGGCAGCTTTGGCGGGCGATTCAATTCCAACCCCAGAGCAGCGCCAGAAGGCGGAAGCTTGTGTTGGATACGAAAAGATTGAATTGACGCCGCCGGACGAGGTCACATTTCACTCCTCCTGTCTGCAACTGGATTTAGGTGCCATCGGTAAGGGATACGCAGTGGAATCTGCATCAGGCATTCTGCGCGCTTCGGGAATTCGAAACGCATTTCTGAACGCCGGAGGAAGTTCGATTTTGGCGATGGGAAGTCCTCCCGGGCAGACCGCCTGGCTTGTGCACCTCCGCGATCCATCTCACAAGATCGACCCCTACGTCATGCTGAAGGATCAAAGCATCGCCACTTCAGAACAGACCGCTGGTTCGTTGCTGGGACCGGAATCTGCTGGTCACATCATTGATCCAGTTACAGGACGGCCTTCCGAGAGTCCGTTTTCAGTCACCGTCATTACACCCTCGGCAATTCCTTCTGATGGGCTATCCACCACCTTGCTTCTTCTTGGTCCGAAAGCTGGTAAGCCGTTAGTCGCGGGGATGTCCAACATCTCCGCGATATGGATTTCGCCAAAGGCAGAAATCGAAACTGTGATGAACGGACCGCAGATTCATTTTGGTGGAAAGTCCTGATTGGCGGGGATACGAGAATAGAGTTCATGCATATTAAACGAATCATCCTGTTGTGCTGTAGCGCACTGATTTGTCCGTTGGCTTGGAGTTCGGTATTCGTTACGTGGACCGATGCCGCGTTACCTCCGGCCAGCTCACTTGGCGTGACCGAAATTGTGGTTCCTTGGCAGCCGTCGATTCGTTCGGGTTTGCTGTCGACGGCAAAGAAACAGGGATATCGGGTCTATGTGGAAAGCTCGATGAAGCAGGCTGCGCCGGCCGCAAAAGCATGTGTGGACGCCGGCTGCGCTGGAGTGATTGTGAGCATCGCGGCGTCCGAATCAACGGATGCATCGAAATATCTCGCGAACTTACGGTCGGCCTTTGCAGAGTTGCGATTCCTCTGGCTCACGACGGACGGTAAGCAGCCCCAGATGAAAGGCAGCATCGTTGTCAAACGCGACTCCGTTCTCGAGGTATCGAGTCCCACGGAGCAGCCCTGGCTCGACACGAATCTCGCTTTAATTCGAGTCGAGCAGCGAGCACAATACCCGCAATCTCCGTTCTATACATTTTCTTGGGATGATCAGGAACAAACGCGATCGCTTACCGCCGACGACTACTCGTTGGCTGTTGCAGAGGCCGCGGCTTTCCATGCCGACCTGCTTCTGCCGTTGGACGAACATCTGCAACGGAGCCTCAACCGCCGCGATGCCAATGCCTGGGCGACCTGGAAACAAATTCGGTC
>Ga0070741_10005006_pt1 | contig 30175 bp, 41 predicted proteins | sample Coa_R1_4_FD_66440 | JGI IMG/M metagenome (GOLD analysis project Ga0070741, IMG submission 66440) | Surface soil microbial communities from Centralia Pennsylvania, which are recovering from an underground coalmine fire - Coalmine... | ecosystem: Environmental > Terrestrial > Soil > Unclassified ... | reverse complement strand
GCTTTCAAGGGCCAGGTTGCTTGAGCGTCGTCATCAGTCGCCCGCCAACGCAACCGGTGCGGCGTCAGCCCAGGCGATAGGACACTCGCGCAGGCTGGCGGTCTGGCCCTAGGTCAACTTTCGTGAGGTCGGATCTGTGCCGAGCAGACGGATCAGCCCTGGTTCGTCATTGGCTCGCTTAGTCGACAGGTAGATGACCACCTCGCGGCCACCCGCCTCGAAGTCGGCCCACGCGATCACCTCGTCCACGTCCGCGTCTGTGACGTAATAGGAATCCTGCTTGTATCCAGTCGCTAGGCCACTCGCAGGATCCGCCGGTGAGATTGGACGCCAGAAGTCGACGCGATAGGTCGGCGTATCGATCATCCAGCGGATGAGGTCCTCGCGCTCCAGTTGAGTCGTCTCCATGCCAGGAGGCTATCGACCAAAGCCACAATCTCGGGGGACATTTACGAACACTGGGGCAGGCGAGACGATGAAACCGTGGCCCTAGAAGACTCGCCAACGCTCACGGCTAAGGAAGAATCCGTGGCCGCCCGGTTTGTGCGCGTAAGGCCGCCTCTCGCGGCCCAAACTCCACGAACGTGTCACGGACGTCCACCATCGCGGTCAACGGTGCAAGAACGCAGCTCGGCGCGCTCCACCGACGGCGATGTGGTCTAGCTCCGCATCCGCGCCATCGACGGCAGCTACACCCGCCCTGGCGATCACCAGCCCGTGACTGCGCGCGGTCTCGTGCGGATCTGCTCCGACACCGCCGGCCGGCTCCGGCTCCGCTGAGCACCGCTCAGCCTCGGAGATGCGCGCCGAAGACGGCCGCCGCGGCGACTGCGGCGAGCCGGCGAGCCGGAGCGACCATCCGCGGCCACACCGGATCCCGCACCGCAGCGCCGATCGCGAACGCGACGACGTGCTCGCTGTCGAGAGACGTCAGGTGTGGACGGAAGACTGAGCCCCGCGAGCCAAGCGCCAGCGGGGCTCGATTGCGATCTCAGTCCGATGCGAGAGCCGGCGTGACGCGCAGGACGCGTTCGAGCCGAGTCGGCATCCACCAGTTCCAGCGACCGAAGAGGGCGACGAGTGCCGGGACGAGGAGTGAGCGGATGACGGTTGCGTCGAGCACGATGCCTGCGGCCAGGCCGAAGGCGAGGACGCGGATGTCGACGTTCGGTGTGAGCGTGATCGAGGCGAACGAGATGCATAGGATGATCGCCGCGCTCGTGACGAGCCGCCCGGTGCGGGAGAGCGCGTTGACCACTGCCTCGTTCGTGGAGCGCTTCTTGTCGTACTCCTCGCGCATGCGGGAGAGCACGAAGACCTCGTAGTCCATCGACAGTCCGAACAGGAACGCGAAGACGAGGATCGGGACGAATTCTCTGATCGAATGTGTGGCGGGGACGCCCCAGATCAGGTTCGAGCCGTGGCCTTGCTGCCAGACGAGCACCATCAGCCCGTAGGAGGTGCCAAGGGAGAAGATGTTCAGTAGGACGGCTTTGAGCGCGAGGATCGGGGATCTGAACGCGCGAGTCAGTAGCACGAGGGTGATGAGCGCGATGATCGCGAGCATCAGTGGGAAGCTGCCGTACACGGCGTGGTTGAAGTCGATGTCTTGCGCCGAACTGCCGCCGACTTCTGCGGGCAGCCCTGCGAGGCGTGCCCGTATACGGGGGTAGATTGCTTTGCCCGCGCTGGTGTTTCCTTCGGTGGTCGGAACGACGGTGATGAGCGCGTCCGATCCGTTGCGGAAGTGCGCTGCGGTCGACGCGTACGCCGCCCATACGCCCGGCGTCGCGCGGATCTTCGCGAGCACCGCGTCCACCGAGCCATTGTGGGCAAGCACCTGGAACGGATAGACGACACCGCTCGGGACGCCGATCTCCTCCACCGAGGCGAGCGCGTCGTACGCGGATCCCGACTGGGCGAGTGCGCGCGTGTTCGGCCGTGCGCTGTTGAGACTCAAGGCAGGATACGCCAGGGCGCCGACGATTGCCGCACCGGCGAGAGCGGCCAGCCACTTGCGCCTGACGACGAATCGGCCCCAGCGCTCCCAGGCGCGGCTGTAGGTGGAGGAGGAGCGGTGGAGGCGGTGCCTGTCGAGCCTCGGCCCCCACGTGGCCAGCATGATCGGCAGCAGCGTGGTCGCGACACCGATGGCGACGAGCGGGATCAGCATGCCGCCGACGCCGAGGCTGCGCAGGAACGGCACCGGCAAGACGACGAGCGAGAGCAGCCCGATCGCGACGGTGAGCCCGCTGAGGACGACGGCGCGGCCGGCGGTCTGTGCGGCGGCGACGATTGCCTCCGGGTTGCTGAGCCCGTGTCCGAGTTCTTCTCGCCAGCGCGTGACGATCAGGAGCGAGTAGTCGACGGCGACGCCGAGGCCGACGAGTGCGACAAGGAACTGGATGATGAAGCTGACCGACGTCAAGTGCGTCATCCCGGAGACGAGCAGGAACGTCGTCAGGATCGTGATCACGGCCATCAGCAGTGGCAGCACAGCCACAGCCGACGCGAAGACGAAGGCGAGCACAAGTAGCGCGCCGACGGCGCCGATCAACGTCTCGACAAGCACGCTCGGGCCGCCGCCGCCTTTACCCGTGGATCCCGCGGAGAGTTGCTCGTAGCCGGTCAAGGAGACGCTCGCACCGCGCGGGGCGTACGCTTGAAGGGCCGGCAGGATGTGGTCCATCGTGCCCGCCGTCGCGGCCATGTCCGGGTTGGGCATGTCGTAGATCGCGATCGCGGTGCGGCCGTCCGCAGAGATGAGACGGTGGTCGTGGGTAGTCGCGTAGTCGATCACGCCCACCGGTCCCGCCTCGGAAGCTGCCCCGAGGGTGCGCGCGGCTGCCGTCTTGCCGGCGGCTGTCCGCATCGACAGCGCCGCCGGTAGATGCAGGACGGCAATCGTTGGCTGTTGATGGCCGTCGATACCGAACGTGCGCAGCATCTTCAGGTTTGCTTCGTAGGCGGGCTGGCCGGGAATCGGCAGGCCCTTCGTCAACCTGCCGCCGACGCTCAGCGATGCGAACGCGCCGGCGGCGGTCAAGCAAAGCCAGGCGAGAACGACGAGCTTCTTGTGGTTCAACGCCCAACGGGTAACGTTGCTCACGGGACTCCTTTGCTTCGATGAGGGAACCTCGACGCTACGGCGCTCGGTCTCCGCCGTCGTCGGCCGCTGGAATGCACTTCGCTCGTCCCGTAGCCGTATCTGTCCCAGTGTGCCGGGCCTGTCGCGCGTACTCCGCGGGGAGTAGCAGCGAGCCTCCGCGCGGCCGATGTACGTCGACGCGTTCGGAAGTACCGTCTACCCATGCAGTTGCCTCGTCCGCGGTCGTGGGAGTTCCTGATCGCGCTTGCCGGGGCGGCGGCATTGGTCGGGGATGGGCTCTTCCGCGGGTCCGAGTCGGTGGCGCTCGCGATCCCATTGGCGCTGATCGCGTGCCTGCCGATCGCGTGGAGCAGCCAGAAGCCGCTAACGGCACTCCTCGCGACCACGGCCGGTCTGGTCGTCTGCCTGGCGGTGTTCCAGCCGTATCACTCGGCGATCTTTGTGCTCGCTGTAGCCCTGTATAACGTCGCCAGCCTCGGTGACCGTCGCCGCTCGCTGATCGTCGGCGCTGCCACCGCGGCGTTCGTTGTCGTGGTGATCGTCGTGATCGCGGACAACGTCGCGGTCAACACCGCGATCAGGCTCGGGGTCGTGTTCGCCGCGCTCGTGCTCGGCGACACTGTGCGCTCACGGCGCGAGCTCCGGGAGGCCCGGCGTGAGGAGCGCGAGCAGGAGGGCCGGCGCCGCGTCGCTGACGAGCGGCTGCGGATCGCGCGCGACCTCCACGACACTGTCGCGCACGCTCTGGTCGCGATCAACGTCCGCGCCGGAGTCGCCGCACATCTCCACGGCAGCGACGAAGCCTTGCAGGACATCATGGCCGTGTCCGCAGACGCGTTGAACGACTTGCGGGCGACGCTCGACCTCCTGCGCGATGCCGACGACCCGGCGCCGACGGCGCCGACCCTCGACCTCGCCTCGCTGACCCAACTCCTCGATCGTGCGAAGGCAGCCGGGCTCGACACCGACGCCAACGTACAGCTGAACGGCCAGACGATCCCGATCGCAGTGGAGCAGGCGGGCTTTCGCATCGTCCAGGAAGCACTCACAAACGTCATGCGCCACGCTGCCGCCTCGCGCGCGCGCGTGAACCTGCATGTCGAAGCCGACACGCTCCACGTCGAGGTGACCGACGACGGAGACGCAACCACACCGACCGGCGGTGGTCACGGGTTGCGCGGTATGCGCGAGCGCGCCGCCGCGCTCGGCGGCGACGTGACAGCAGGCCCCGCGGAGCGCGGCGGCTGGGAGGTCCACGCGCGGCTTCCGCTTAGATCGGCGAAACGATGACGATCCGCGTGCTGCTGGCCGAAGACCAGGCGATCGTCCGAGCCGGCTTCCGCGCCCTGCTCGACGGGGAAGCCGACCTCGAAGTAGTCGGCGAAGCCGCCGATGGGCGCGAGGCCGTGTCACTCGCGCACGAGCTTCGCCCCGACCTGGTCGTGATGGACATCCGCATGCCCGGACTCGACGGCCTCGAAGCGACCAGACAGATCACCGCCGACCCCACGTTGAGGGAAACGCGTGTGCTCGTGCTCACGACCTTCGAGCTCGACGAATACCTCTTCGGCGCACTCCGCGCAGGAGCAAGCGGCTTCCTGCTCAAAGGCGGACAGCCAAGCGAGCTCCTCTCCGCGATCCGCATCGTTGCCGCAGGTGAATCCCTCCTCGCTCCGAGCATCACCAAGCGCCTCATCGAGGCCTACATCGCACAACCCAAACAAGCAGAGACCGTGCCGCCGGAGGGACTCGACGAGCTCAGCCCGCGCGAACTCGAAGTACTCGGGCTCGTCGCGCGGGGAAGCACCAATCGCGAAATCGCAGACGCCCTCTTCCTCAGTCCACTGACCGTCAAAACGCATGTCTCGCGCATCCTCACCAAGCTGCGCGCGCGCGACCGCGTCCAACTCGTCGTGATCGCCTACCAGGCCGGCCTCGTCTCCCCGTGAACGAAGTACCCGAGGCCATCAGCGATGCAGGGCGAATGGATGGAGCATTCATGGAGCCAAGCGGGCGCAACCGGTCGCAACCGGTCGCAAGTGAAACGTCGGCGAAAGCGGCTCAAATAGGCCAATCCGCAGCCTGCGGCAACCCTCCGGCAAAGGTCTAAGACCGCAACGAGCGCGTATCAGGCTAACTCCTTACCAACCAGCAGTGCGCCGCAAGCCCGCGCCAGCCCAGCGCGCGCCCCGATCCGCCTGGCCGACTGCGCCCCCCGACCAATTCGCAGCCGTAGTTTCGAGGACTGGACGATGTCGTAACGGTCACTCGCTGGTATCAGCGGCGAAGGTGACCGAGAGGCGAGCAGACGTACGCACTGTCCGCCGTCCGTGCGCGGCGGAAGCCTAAGTCCTTCGCGCTCGCAAGCGCGACGATGCGCCATCGGTGCTGTTCGTGATCGAAGTCGTACCCAAGCCCCACACCAGACGGAAGTGGGATGCGCGCGCGCTGGTCACGCTTGCCTCGGTCGATCACCGACCATTGGAGCAACACGTTCGTCGGCGTCATCTTTTCCTCGCGTGCGTCCTCATGCACGTTGGTGGCTTCCTCCCTCATGTCGTTTGGTACTCCCGCAGCGCCCGCGTTCCCTCACGGAGCCGCCTCGCGCGGTCGTCCTCGCTCAGCTCATGTGCTGGCGCGAGTACGGCGCTATCTGCATCGCGGAGGCCGGTGTACTCGCTGATCGTCAACCGGACCATGGTGTGGCAGTCGAGCTCGCCGCATTCGCAGAAGAACTCCCAGTCGTTTCGATCGAGGCCGACTCAGAAGCGAAATCCAAGATGTGCTCGTTGACTTCCGTGAGCGCCGCCGTCTTCAGCGCACGTTCGCGACCCATGACCTCGTCCCTTTCACCTGAGCCAAGGGGCGAGGAAGTTGCCGATCGCGCGGCAGCCGCTTGGCTGGCTAAGAGAGCCTTCCAACCGCTTAGCGCTAATCACGACCAGAGTCGGCAAGTCTGTCACTCGGAAGCGGGCCGCGAGGTCAGGCCGTTCCTCGACGTCGACCCGAACCAGCTTGAACGTGTGATGGTTCTTTCTGCCCCGCAGGACCTGCGCCAGGTAGCCCTCCACTCGCCGCGACCTACCTGATCTCGGGGAGTAGAAGAAGGCGAGGGTGACCGACGGTGACGATGCCGTCTTCGGCGAGTCATTCTCGGCGATGGACATAAGCGCAGCCCCCTCTCGTTCACACCTGGACGAGACGTGCGAGGACTCATCGCCAGCCCCAGGGACAGGCGACGCACCCACGTTCCGCGACCTTGGCCCCGACACGGTCTGCCACGTCAGAGCCAAAAAATTAGCGCTCTGTTCTCCCAGATACAACGGCGACTCGCGCCGCGCGGTAACGGTGCCGGACGCCGCTCGGCTAGGTCAGAAGCTTCGCAGCGATCGATGGACCGGGCGCGCCGTCCCAGCCCGTAAGCCGGATGCGCACCCAGAGCGCACGCCAGCTCCTATCGCTTGCGTCGAGGTACCGCTCGAGCTGTCCGCCGGCGACGTATCGCCCGATATACGAGTCGGTGCGCGCGCCGGCGACTCGAAGACCATCTACGGACCGAGGTATCCACGAGGGGCTGCAGACCATCGACGCTGTCAGCCGACGCCGACACCGAACCGAAACCGATCAAGTCGGCGAGCAGTGTTCTACCGATGCGCTTCGATGCTTGGGGAAAGCAGAAATCCGATTGCGGCCGATCCCCGTATTCCTGCCGGAGGCAGGGTCATCGATGGAGAGGAGCTGCAAATGCGACTGATCCTCGCACTCACTATCTGCATCGCCGCGCTCACAATCGTTGGTGCAGCGCTCGCGACCAACCCGGGCACGAACGGACAACCCAGTCAGTCGTGCCAGGCCGAACCGACCGGGCCTCCTGGCCTGATCAGCACAACCAACGGGTTCGCAACGGTGGCGGTCAACATGTACGCCGGAAGCCAACCGCAGAACTCGCGGAACTCGCACTCGGTGTCGCAGTACGACGTCGCCTGTTTCCAGGTCTCCCAATCGCACTGACGCACTGAAGCCGCTGGGTGCCCCAGAGCCGTATGGGGGCACCCAGCCCTTGGTCGTACCTGCTGTCGAGGGCACGCCGCATCACCGGTCCGACGAGGACAAGCGCACCTTCGAGACCGCGGCTCTCACCGAGGTCAAACTTCGCACATACTCGCGGCGCACAGGAATCCCCGGCCGCCGCCTCGGTGACGGCAGCCCCGACCTCGTATGGCTGTAAGAACAGACAACGGCTACTGCAGCAACTGCGAGGCCCTACCTCCCTACTAAGCCGTGAGAACCGCGCGCCCTGAGCCGAGCCGCGTCACGGTTGCGTTTGCGCACTCGATACCTGAGTGGCAGATGTAAGTGTCGTCGGAGCCGGCGGCGTTCTGCGTTCGGGGACGGTCCCGTCGAATCATGGTCTGGTCGGTCGCTTGTTGGGTGATCTCGCCGAGGAGCTGCCGTGCTGAGCCGGCGATCGTAGGCTCGACGTCGACTTCCTTGAGGATCGCCTCGAGAACGGCTCGCACGCATTCGATCGCGGCTGGGGACATTGTCAGTCGTGTGGCGCGGAGGTGCGCGATCTCTTTGTCCCAGTGGGCGTCACTTCGACGTGGTGGCGTCGACAGTTGTGCCGACGGCTCGTAGAGTTGGCTGGCGCTCGGGGTCATCTCTTCCCGAAACCGGTCGGTTGGCCGACGGGTGCGTGTAGCCGGATCGATTGCGGTGCCGGGTGGGCGCGTTTGGCCTGGTAGAGGAGGCGGTCGGCTTCGGCGAGGAGGTCGTGATCGCGTCGCTCGCGGAGGGTGGAGGCGCCGATCGAGACGGTCGCACCCAGCGGGGCGAGCGCGTCGCTGATGCTGGTCGCGATCCCTTCCGCGAGGGCGTTGGCCTGGGCGCGGCTGGTGTGGGGAAGCATGACAACGAACTCGTCGCCTCCGACCCGGGCAGCGAGATCGCCGGGGCGCAGCCGCTCCTGAATCGAAGCGGCGACGGTCTGCAGGGCAGCATCGCCACGCTCGTGTCCGTGGGTGTCGTTGATCGCCTTGAAGTTGTCCAAGTCGAGCAGCAGGAGCGAGAGCGGTTCGCGGTCGCGGTGGGCAGCGGCGATCTCCCGCTCGAGCTCGCGGCGAAAGTGCCGTCGGTTGGAAAGGCCAGTGAGATCGTCGGTCTGCGCGAGGAGTTCCAGTTCGGCACGGCCTCGGGCGTTGTCGAGTGCGAGCGCTGCGACGGCGGCGAAGTCGGCGACCAATTCGATCTCTTCGTCGCTGAACTGCTGCCCCGGCCCGGTGCGGTAGAGGCTAAGCACGCCGAGGAGGCGCTCGCGGGCGATCAGAGGCATGCACGCGACCGCCTCCGGCCGGGGCTCGGTCCCCGGCACAAGTCCGGCGCGCGTGTCGACGTGCGCGCTGTTTGAGACCGCCACTCGCTGCTCCAGCGCGGCCAACCCGGTCAGCCCATCTCCAAACCGGATGCGCATCCCTCGCATCTGTTCCTCGTCGTCGCCTTCAACGAGCGCGACCGCAAGCTCGTCATCGCCGACCGTCTCCCAGATGACGACGTCCTCGCACCGAACCAGCTCACGGAGAGTCGCGACCACGCACGGCAACACCGACGCGACCGCCTGCTCAGCCACAACCTCTCGGACCAGACTCGCCAGCCGGCGGTAACCGCCCTCGAAGGAATCCCTGTCCAGAGCGGAGGTCGCCATCAGCCCAACCCATCTACCGCGCCGCAAGACGCAAGCGCCGCACCTTCTCTCATGCCACAGTCCCTTCCACAGCCACAAATCCATGGACGGAGAACCGCGCTCACCGCGGTTCTCCGCTCTGTACTGAACCTACGCACAGCCATCGGTTCACGGCTCACCCGTCAGGTGGTTCCCCGACCCACTTCACACCGCAAAACACGCATCCATACGCGATTCATCCCCGAAGCGAAACGCTCCGACTGAACGATGTCCTCCTCCGACATCCGATGATCGGGCCACACCACAGCAACACTCACCGCGACAAAGCCAACCGCCGATAGCGGTGCCATCTCCGCCACCGCCCGCGTCGCGAACCCACCCACCCGCGGCCGCTCCGAGGCATGACGCCCACAAAGGGCTGACCGTCCGGACCCTTCGCCTCCAGCTTGGACACCTGACCCTGCTCGAACATCACAAGCCTCCTCGACCGAACAACCGACCGGGGAATCTCGCGCAGACCACCTCTCAGCTTAAGAGGGAGTCAGGCTTTCAGGCGTAAGGATGGTCGCGCATGCGTGGGTCTTATCTCGGGTCGGAGCCGGGCTGCTCCTGTGTTCGATTCGACCGATAGACCTCGGGCGGCGTTCCACTGACGGGGTTCACATCTGGCGCTGACGATTGGCGTAGTTATCGGGACCGCCGATGGTCGGGTCCCAGCCAGCCAGCCACACCATCGTCATGTGTCGTCCCTGGTCTACGACCGCGTAAATCGTGAAGATCGCTTGGCGTACATGCGCCTCCGCCTTTGCCCACTCAAGGACTTCAACGACATCACGCACATCAACGACCTCGTTCTCGTCGGCCGCCCACACAACGCGCGACTGCGGCATGCCTGCCCGGTCTTCCCGCCCGACAACCGGTTGGCGCCAGAAGACGACCTGGTAGTGGCGGACGGGGCCATAGCGTCCATGCGAAGGCCAGCTCATCGGGCTACGCGGTCTCGCCTCCATCACGACAGTTTGCCCGGCTGGCACGTGCTCATTCGGGGGACATTCCCAAACAATGGCGCAGGGGACATTCCCGTCCACCAAGAACGCCTTACGCCCGCTTATCGGCGCAGGCGTGGACGCCGATAGAACTTAGGCTCCGATGCTCGCCGCCCTTCCGCAACACATCGCCGAACTGGAGACGGTCGCAGTTGGAGTTGCCGCGTCTGTCCTCTTGCTGCCGACCCTCATCACCGGCCGGCCACCACAGACGCTTTCGCGTAGCGGCCCGCCTAAGCACACGCGAGCCATCGCTCTGTGCCTTCTCGCGATCGGATTTGCCTTATCGCCGTTCTTCGTCAACGCGGAGCCTCGGGGAGGCGCAAAGGGAGGGCATTGGGGGACGACGACCGATCGTCTAATCGCGGGCGTCTGGGTTGCGGCCTTAGCGGCGATCGTCGGCTATGGAACCTTGCACGACAGACGGTCCAAGCGTCGAAAGATGGAGTCGTAGCTACGGGTGACACTCCCGAACACTGGCGCAAGCCACGAAGCGCGCGCTTGCGACCGGCGTTGTGAAAGGGCAAGCTCCGAATCGGTCGATGACAATCGCGGCAAAGGTTCTCGTGGTGGCACTCACGGCATTCAGGATCGTTGGCCTTGGGCATCCGCTCCCGAGCGAGATCGACCGCGGCCCGTGCCCGCAGGGTCGGTGGTCGCAGGCGCTCTATGCGGCAGATGCTCCCCGCAGGATCGGAACCATGTATGGCTGCGGCCGGGCTATCTCGAAGGGCTCCAGTTCGCGCCTCGATCCGGCATGGATTCACCAGACCGCACGGGAGCACTTCGTCCTACCCGGAGGATCGATTACCGCTGTGTGCGATGAACGCTTCCGATGGAAAGATGCGCGTGACTCGCGCGCGACTTTCCGGTGCCGGATCCAAGGTGGCGGCACAATCGGCGGGGCGGGAAACGCGGTGGACGGGCGGGCGAACTACTTGCTGAGGATCAATCGCCCCTGACGCCTGGCCAAGCGCCGAGGGACATGCGCGCGAAACGCTGGCGCACGAAGCCGCCCTGTCCCCATCATCGGAGCGCGATACGATTTCGGCTGTGACGGCACCAATGCCGACGATGGTGGAAGGCGCATTTGCGCGCAGTGGCGTACTCATCTCCCGGACATCAACTGCGCCTCAAGTCTGTTATCCCGGCGCATGCACTGGCGTCGATGTGTGGGGCGGGCAGGGGCGCCCTCTCTACTTCAAGCCTCGTACCGGTAAGGACTTCATAGTCGTCGTCTTTACGCAACGCTCGGACGGCGCAAAGATCGCACGCTTCGAGGCCAGCAAGAGCGGACTCGGCGTCGCCCGGCGCGGCCGAGTGCTACTCCTGTACTACAAGCTCAGCGCGCGCATCGCAAAGCTGCGCGCCGCCCTAGCTGCGCTCCACGCATAGCCACTCCGCGCTTCAAGGGACATTCCCGAACGCTGGCGCAGGCCGGAATCGCGATCCTCAGCCCGCTTTTCGGGGGTGCTAAGCCCGGCTCTTGAGGAACGCGCGGATCTCCTGTGCTTGGGCGCGCACCTCTGCGTTTGGATGATCCTCGGCACGCCGGAGTAGCGGCTCGGCGTCTTCGGGCTCGATCAGGTCGGAGAAGAGGAGCTGATCGACGATCCGGATCCCCCATTGCTGCACGACCTCATCGGAGTCGTCGAGGTAGTCAGACACCCACGGAAGCGCTCTCCGGTCTGCGACCACGCGGAGCAGCTCGACAGCCGCCCGGCGCCCGTCTGGATCGGTCGATTGTGTCGAGATTTCGCGGCATCGCTGCATAGCCGAACCGGGGCGCAGGAGTCGGAGCACGCTTCGAGCAAGCTCGGAGCCGCGTCTCCCAGCGACGTAGTGATCGACGGCGGCACGGAACTCGTCTTCACCCAGGATCTTCTCGATGGCGACGCGAGCGAGGCCATCGCTGCCATGCTCGGTGCGACCGTGCGCTGTGTCCTCGACTGCTCCGAGCTGCTCAGCGAGTGCGTCCCAGGCGGCATGTCCCATGGCGTGCCGATTCTTGCCGATACGGGCTGAGAACCGCCATTCGCGCTCGGCTCGGGGACATTCCCGAACACTGGTGCAGGCGAGAGCGGTGACGCTATTCGTCGGTGAACAGGTAGTGGAGGAACCGCTCGCGATTGTCGAGAAACGACTTCGTCAGTTCGTACTGTTCGGTCTCTTCGTAGGTGGTTTCTGTGATGCCGTCGTCGGAGAGCACATATATGCGAGCGTCGGGGTAGCCGAGGATGATTGGTGAGTGGGTGGCGACAATGAACTGCGAGCCCTCGCCGACGAGGTCATGCATGCGCCGGATTAGGGCGAGGCACCCGCGTAGCGACAGCGCCGCCTCGGGCTCGTCGAGTACGTAGAGCCCGTTTGCGCCGAACCGGTGCATAACGAGGGAGAGAAACGACTCGCCGTGAGACTGCTCATGGAGAGAAACGCCACCGTATGAGTCGATGATCTTCGGGCTGGGACCGGGTTCGGCGTCGAGTTCCTCGATATGGCTCGCGACGTTGAAGAAGCTTTCAGCACGGAGGAAGTATCCGGTGCGCTCGCGCCGCGCCCCACGCTGGACGCGAAGGTGTTGGTGAAGCTTCGAGTGCGACGGTCGCGTCGAGACGGACATATTGTTGCTTCCGCCCTCGGGGTTGAAGCCGGCCGCGACCGCAATCGCCTCGACTAGGGTGGACTTGCCGCTGCCATTCTCACCGACAAGCAACGTGACCCCTGGGTCTAGGTGCAGCTCCCGCAGCTCCCGGATCGCAGGGATCGAGAACGGGTACTCCTCAGGATTCTCGACCTCGTCACGCCGGAGTACAACCGCCCGCACGAACGGCTCAGCCACGAAAGCGAGTCTACGACGAGCTCGGGCTACATCCCCGACACTGGCTCGGGCGATAGTCGGTCCCGGCCAGAGCGGCTTCTACGAGTCGCCGAGGCGTGCGCGAAGACGAGCGCTGAACTCGACGTCGTGCGGCAGCGCGCTTAGATCGCTTGGTCCCACCTCGACGCCCCTCGCTCTCAGGCTATCCGCGAGGGAATCCCAGTGAGCTTCCGCTACTTCGCTCTCGCCCGGCGTGTGGCCGTTATGTCGCATGGGAGGATCGGGGCCAACCACGCTCCTCGCGCTTTCCTCGATCGATTCACGTGTAGGGAATGCTGATTCCAGCGCCTCGATTACCGTCTCGCCAGAGTCTCCGGCCCTGATTGTCCGGGAAGTCCATCGTCGGTCGTTTAGAAGCAGCACTCGTCGTCGGTCGCTGAGGACGGCCTCGTGCCTCGCATAGAACGAGTGCCCCTGGGGAACGCCGGTATCGTTCCTGCGAGATGGACGACGCTGTCATCGAGCAGCTTCGGGCCGCAGCCGACGCGCTCAGCGCGGGCGATCCTGATCCGTTCGCCTCGATGCTCGTGGACGACGCCGAATGGCGTGGGATCTCGCGCGGTCACCTGTGGTGGAAACGGACGCCGTCCTGACGCGGCCCAAACGAGGCCCGTGAGGTCTTGAGGTTCCAGATTGAGAAGCATCCTTCTTCGACTCTGGTTCAGCCAGAATTCGTGCGCGTCGGTGGCGATAAGGTCATCGGGTCAACCGCCTGGTTGAACGCGGACGGACGCCGCGTCGAACGCTTCCAGGTGCTGACCATCCGGCACGGGAAGATCGCGGACATGCAGGGATTCAAGACGCGGCGTCAAGCGGAACGCTTCGCCGGTCGGCGCTAATCGTCTGACGCGTCTTGTTCGCGATCAGGATCGGCAGCAAGACGATCCCGATCACGAAGGCGTAGCAAGTCACACGGTCGACGCTCACGTCTTCCTCAGGGGACCCTCCCGAACACTGGCGCAGCCGAGAACCTCGATTCTCGCCAACACGAACGCTGGCACGGGGCCGCAGCCGCTCTACACTCGCACTCGTGAGCGTTGGTTCTTCGCCGTCGTCGCCGTCGCGTATTTCGCGCTTGTCGCGCTTCTGTTTGTCTGGGCCGTGTGGCTTCTCACGACGGCCGATCCAGACGGTGGCTGCCACCCGATGGGTGGCGCGATGCTCATCGCTGCCGTGTTCTTCGCCGTCGTCGGCTCGCTTCTGCGTATCGGTCGTCCCGGCACGGTTGATCGAGCGCCGCAACGGCTCACGAACGAGACCTGGCGTCAGGCGTGAACGGTGGCGGGTTCAGGGCGCCGGTGATTTGGGGACTACCAGTCTCGATGGATGCAAGGGAAAAGCGTCTCGCCGAGAACGAGTCGCTGTTTCGGTCTGTGAACGAGCGCATCGAACAGGCGGCAGCTTCGAGTGGCGTCGATGGTCACCTGTTCGAGTTCTTGTGTGAGTGCTCGAACGCCGACTGCAACCTGCTCCTGCCGATGACCGTGTCCGAATACGAGGCGATCCGTAAGACCCCGACGCTGTTCATCGTCGCGCCCGGACATGAACTCCCCGAGATCGAGACGGTAGTACTCCGAAGGGGCGCCTACCAGGTCGTGGCCAAACGAGGCGAGGCCGCCCAATACGTCACCGAGCGTGACCCACGCGGCCGCGAATCAGACCGGTAACGCATCCAAATGCCGGCCTCACCCCGCACGAGTGCCGCCATCCGTCGCCTCAACGGACACTGCCGAACACTGGCGCATGGTGCGGCGCTTACCGGTGGGATCGGGGCGGGCCCCCGGATGAGATGATCATGTGGTGGCGAGGCCGCTCGATCAACGAATCAAAGACACGCTCGAGTTGTTGGGGGCAGAGGTCGACGTCTGGATCGCGACTGCGAGCGGTGCCGGTAAGCCATACCTCGTCCCGCTCTCTTTCTACTGGAGCGGTGACGCATTGATCGTCACGACCATGCGTTCGAGCCAAACGGGTCGCAACTTCGCTGCGACCGTCGAGTCCGCGCTGCGATCGGGCAGACGCGAGGAGAGGTTGTCGTCATCGACGGACGGGTCGAGGAGTTGCCGGTCGGAGAGAACGTCGAGCTCGAGGACGCCTATGTCCGCGCCACCGACTTCGATCCCCGGCCTTGGGATGTCGGCTACACCTTCTTCCGCCTCATTCCGGAGCGGATCCAAGCCTGGCGAGGCGATGACGCCGAGGAGCTTCGCGACAGAGACCTGATGCGTGACGGCGTGTTCCTGTAGCACGGCTCGTGTGACATTCCCGAACACTGGCGCAGGCGGACGTTGCCTCGTTTGGGGACGAGCGTTAGGGTGGTGCGGAAGCGATGGCGCACGACCCTAACCAAATCGAGCAGCTGGCTCGCACCTACACCGAGGCGTGGTGCAGCCGCGATCCCGAGCGTGTGGCCGGGCACTTCGTCCCCGGCGGCATGATCACCATCAACGGCGGCGATGCGGCCGGGATCGCCGACGTGGCCGAAGCGTTCATCGCAGCCTTCCCGGACATCGAGGTCTTCATGGACGACCTGATCCTCCGGGCGGACGGGATCATCGAGTACCGCTGGACATTCACCGGGACAAGCGCCGAGACCGGCAACAGCGTGCGCGTCCCCGGCTTCGAGGAGTGGACGATCGCTTCGGACGGCCTGATCGCCGAGTCGCGCGGTCACTACGACCAAGCCGAGTACGACCGCCAGGTCCAGCACGGCGTCGGCACGTCCATCTAGGGGATCTCAGGGAACATTCCCGAACGCTCGCGCACGGTACGGACCGTTACCCACTTGGACTGTTCGTGTGCTCCCCGTAGATGGTCTGCCACGAGTCCCACGTGATCTTGAGGATCACACCGGTGATCGCGAGACCGATCAGCGGATCGGCGATCCGCACACCGAGCCCGACAACGATCGCGCTCGCGACGACGCCGAGCGACACGAAGGCGTCGATGCGCGCGTGGTTCCCATCCGCAATGAGGGCAGGACTGTCAAGGCGGTTCCCTCCGCGCAGACGGACTCGCGCGGCGATCTCGTTTCCTATGAATCCGACCACACCTGCGGCGGCGAGCACCCAGAGGTGACTCAAGTGCTGCGGGTGGACGAGTCGTTGCATGGTTTCGTATAGAGCCACAAGCGCGCTAATCAAGATCGCCGCGACGACTCCGAGTCCGGCCCAACGCTCCCCGCGCGCTGAGCGGAGGTAGAACGCGATCCCAAGCGGAATCGCTGTGAGGCCATCGCCGTAGTTATGGATCAAGTCGGCGAGGAGGGCCACGCTTCCCGTCGCGACGAAGATCATGGTTTGGACCGCGGCGGCGGCTGTCAAGACGGCAAGGCTTATCGAGACCGTTCTGACTCCGTCCCGGGATTCGACGATCGATCGATCTACGAGGCCATGCGAGTGACCATGACTCCTGTGGTCGTGATCGTGATCGTGATCGTGATCGTGGTCATGGTCGTGGCCGCGAAGCGCGTGTCCATGGGTATGTGGCCCCTCGATGTCGCAGGTCGCTGTGTGGCCCACGGCATGAGGATAACCGGCGTCGTTCAGGGAACATTCGCGAACGCTGGCGCAGCTCAGAGCGCCCGCTGACACTTCCGCACTCGAGCCGACGGGCGTAGAGTCTCGGCCCTGCAAATGGCGTCCGCTGAGAACAAGGAGCTTCGCAGACGATTCTGGGCAAACGCCTTCGGAGACATCGACGCAGTGGTGGACCAGTACATCGCTCCGAACTGGCTCGACCACGACCGAGCGCCCGAGCAACCTGCGGGGTCCGCCGGCTACAGATGGCTGCTTCAGCGACTGAAGGCTAGCTTTCCCGACATCAGCTTCACCGAGGCCGAATTGATAGCCGAGGGTGACAGGGTGGCGACCCTCTGGACGCTCGAAGGAACCCATTCGGAGATCTACCGCGACCTCGCCCCTACAGGCCGGCGGATCAAGGTGTCGGGCATTCAGATCGACCGCCTAGAGGGCGGAAAGGTCGTCGAGAGCTGGAACCACTCCAGCAGCGACGGGATCTGCGCCCAACTGACGGCAACCTCGAACTAGGAACCCATCGCAAGTCCTCTGCGCTGCGCCTCCATTCGAACCCATGCCCTTGTTTCAAAGGGTCATCCCGGAACACTGGCCCAAGCGGGCGAGACGAAGAGTCGCGATCAGTCAAGGCGTTGAGATCAGCGGACAACGGACGTACGATGGCCATCCGCATATCGTCGCCGGGAAGGGGAGATCGAAATGCTTCGATGGGCATTGATGGGTGCTCTCGTCGTCGCAGTCGCGGCTGTCGGAGCGGGTGGAGCTGTTACGAGCGCACAGGCAGCGCCGACGGGGGGCGCGGTGTGCAAGTCGTTTGTTGCGTCAGGGCTGACGCTGAGGTGGAGCGTCATCGGCAATGTGAGTTGCAGCAAGGCTAAGCCATGGCTCGTGAAGATCCTTGCCGATCACGGGAAGCCGGGCGCGAAGGCTGTGATCCGGAATGCCCCGAGGGGCTTCCACTGCACTGCATCCGACGACGCCAAGGGCCGACCTTTCGCCGGCGCCTGCTACACCGGCACGCTTAAGTTCCCGACGAACGGATTCCAGTGGTTCGGCTAGACGGCGGAGCTGCGACAGCTCCATAGCAGCTCCATACGTATTGTCCGGCGGCGAACGCCGCGGCGTGCGCGCTAACTCCCTACGCAACCAAGAAGAGGTCTACGCCTGACGTGCTCCGGCGGGATTGGCCGCGCCGCGCCTTCCTCTCCCGGAGGCTTAAGCAGACCGTTCAAGGGTCGATCACGGAGGTAAACGCGCTGTCCACAAGGAAGTGGACCGAGCAGATCCCTCTGCCACGCGCTGTCTACAAGGAAGTGGACGATGCAGATCACCTCGATCCCGCACAACCCGGTTGCCGCCGCGCCCACCAGGCTCACTCAGGCGAATGTCTCCGCTGCGGCTCTGAAAGCGGCGGTTGGCGACGGCGACGGTCGGACCGGTGCAGCAGCGCTCAACGACGGTGATGCCGCATCGAGCGCGGCCCGTCTCCAGGTGATCGACGTAAAGGCCTGAGCGGACGACTTCGGCGGCCTGCCCGCGGGCATCCATGTGCCGGCCGCAGCCGTTCCGGGAGTTTGGCCTCGGTCGATCGGCAGGTCAAGTGCGACCGTCAGCAGATGCGAGGCACGTCGAGTGATGGCCGCTCGCAGGTCGATTCTTCCTCGTGGCGAAGAGCGCTCGCTAAGAACGGGCACGCGGTACCCGCGAGCGACGATACCGACGCGACGGCCGATCGGCGAACTCAGGATCAGCACGTCTCGACCATGCAAAACGTCGGAGCATCATCCGAGCCCACCACCTCCACATGAGTTAACGACGCCCCGCGTGTTGTTGGGGCATCAGTCAGCCTAGGTGGTCGGGCGTGCGCCGTTCGTGCTCAGTCGCCGGCGACGTCGCGGCGCAGGAAGACGAGGTAGGCGGCGATCAGCGGAAGACCGATGTAGAGCGCGCACAACCAGAGCGCCCGCGTGACGGGCGCGTAGTCCACGGGTGTCCGCAGGAAGCCGTGCCAGGCTTCGAATTGGGTTCCGAGGAGGTAGGGGCGGATGCTCTCCGTGCCGGGGAGCACACCGAGTAACTGCATGAGTAGTGCCCACATGAGCGCGCCGACGACTGAGGCGGCACTGTTGCGGGTGACGGTCGAGAGAAGGACGCCGAATGCGGCGATGCCGGCCAGCGGCAGCGCGTACACGGCGAGGCTGGCCACCAGAAGGAGGAGTCCGTGTCCGGCCGAGACCTTGGTACCGGAGAGTGAGGTGAGTGGGTGGAAGCCCCATGCGATGCTTCCAGCGGCGAGACCGACGAGGCCCATCGCGAGCACGAGCGCGAGCGTGTAGGTGGCAGTGGCCAGTGTCTTGCCGGCGAATACCGCGCCGCGCTCGCGGGAGCGCGTGAGAATCGTCTTCAAGGTGCCGTTGTGGGTTTCGGAGGCGACGATGTCGCCCGCGACGAGCGCGGTGATAAGCGGAAGCCCCCAGATGGACATGAAGAAGAGGACGACGAAGGGGACCGCGAGACCGGTGTCGCGGATGTAGCGACCCAGCGGGACGTCGTTGGGGCCGCCGCTGTGCAGGACGAGCACGACGACAAAGATGATCGGGACTGCGATCGCGGTGCCGAGACCGAGGTAGGTGCGCTTCTGCGCCAGCGGCTTCGTGATCTCCCAGCGATAGACGCGCGCAACCGCAGTCATACGGCGACCGCCGACGGACGGTCGTGATCGGATGACTCGCCGTCGGTCATCCCCAGGAACAACTCTTCTAGGCTGGTCGTCTCCGGTATGAGCGCGGTGAAGGCGATCCGCGCCTGGCCGAGCGCGACGGTGACGCGTGCCACCGCATCCTCGTCGGCGCTGAAGCGGAGCGCGCCGCCGTTGAGGCGGAGGTCACCGACGCCAGATTCGGCGAGGAGAAGGCTGCGCGCTCGGTCCGGCTCGAGCGCCTGCAGCCGGTATGTGGTCACCGCCCGGTTGAGAAGCTCGCGCAACTGTCCTTGGTAGACGATCGCGCCGCGGCGGATGATCGCAACGCGGTTGCACAGCTCTTCGACCTCGTGCAGCAGATGGCTGGAGAGCAGGATCGTGATCCCTTCGCCAGCGAGGCGGCGTACGAGCTCGCGCATGTCGCGCATTCCGGCCGGGTCGAGGCCGGTCGTGGGCTCGTCGAGCAGGAGCAGCCGAGGGGCTCGCAGCAGCGCGGCCGCGATCCCGAGCCGCTGGCGCATGCCGTGCGAGTAGCCGCCGACCCTGTCCTTGGCCCGATCGCGCAATCCGACGAGCTCCAGGACTTCGTCAATCCGCGTCCGCGACGCGGGCTCGTCATAATCGGCAAGCAGCTTCAGGTTGCGCCGTCCGGAGAGGTAGGGGTAGAAGCGGGGCGCCTCCACGAACCCGGCGACTCCATCGAGCGCCTTAGCGCCGTCGATCAGCGGGTCGCGTCCGAATAGCCGGGCTGAGCCTGAGGACGGGCGGATCAGGCCGAGCATGATCCGCAGGGAGGTCGTCTTGCCAGCCCCGTTGGGGCCGAGGTAGCCGAAGACGTCGCCGGCCTCGACGCTTAGGTCGACGTGGTCGACGGCGACGATGTCGCCGTAGCGCTTGACGAGTCCGCGCGTTTCGACCGGCGGTGCATCGCTCATTTCACCGCCCGTGCCGCGGTCTCCGCTGCCGACGCCGGAAGCGAGCCTGCGAGCACGAAACTGGTGCCCGCCGATTGCCAGGTGAGAACGGTGCCGAGCTGGGTCGCGAGCTCATGCGCCGTAACCCCGTCGAGGGACACGGTCGGCAAGTTGGAGAGCATGCTGTTGCCGGCCCTCGAGGACTCTGCCTTGCGCTCGACGAGTGCGATCCCGCCGAGACCCTGGCCGTAGAAGGTGAGGGCGGTCTCTCCGCCGACGAGGCGGACATCGCGACGCGGAAGCCCGACCAGCGAGTCCGGTGCGATGACGGTGAACGGTGCGGCCGCTTGCACCGCGGCGAGGCCGGTGACGGCGGACGGGCTTGAGCCGCCGTCCGGCTTACTGCTGCTACTTGCACCGAGGTCGACGACCCTCGCCCCGGCAGGTGGTGCGACGTCGACGTCGCTGGCAGCGACAGAGCCGTAGGAGATGTCGGTTACCGTCAGTTCGAGCACCGGCGCAGAGCTGCCTTGGGCGTAGATGCCGGCGCGAAGCGGCGTGCCGTTGGCCGCGTCGAAGGCGAGCTGGAGCGATCCGAGCAGGCCACCGTCGTGCTTGGGCGCGGCGGAGACGCTGTAGGCAGGCTGTCCGGCGATGTCCGTCGGCTGCGCACCCGAGAGCGCCCAGTGAACGCCGATCTCGCTCAAAACCTTGTCGATGCCGGCGAGCGCTGGTGGTGTATCGGAGCCTGACGAGGCGCCGCTGTCCGGGAGGCTGGCGCGGTAGACGGTGTTCGCGGACGCGTCGTAGACACTGACTTGAGCGGTGTTCCAGATGATCTGGACGTCGCCGGCGTCGGACTGAAGCTCGATCCGGCCCTGCCCGTCACCGGTAAGCCAAAGTCGTCCGGACGCGCTTGACATGAGCGCCGATGCTGTCTGCCCGAGTAGCGCGCCCGAGGGGAAAAGGTTGTTCGTGAACTGAACGCGCGCCGTCACGCCGTCGGGATGGTTAGCCGAGAGGGCATCATGAATAGCCTGGTCGAGCGGCTTCGGCGACGGCGTCGCGCCTCCCCCGCCCGCGGCGACGGCGATCGCTGCCCCGCCGGCTCCCAGCACGCAAACGGCGGTCAGAACGAAAATCAGGCTTCGGGTTGAGAGTCGGCGCAGGTAGCTCACGGCAATCCTTTCTCGAGCGCTTCGTCCCTTGTTGTAGCGCCGGAGTCTGAGAGATCTCTGACGGCGGGCAACTCGAGTGTGAAGCGGGCAGCCTCGGCGTATGCACGTCCGCCGTGGCGCTCGGCGGTGGCCTTGACGATCGCAAGCCCAAGTCCGGACCCGGCACCGCTGTGCGCACGCCAGAAACGCCCGAAGGCAAGCCCTGCCTCCTCCGGGCGCAGGCCGGGGCCTTCGTCGGAGACGGTGAGCCGCGCGAGCCCGTCCTTCGCCCGAGTCTCGACGGTGATCCGGCCACGGCCGTGGCGGCGCGCGTTCTCGAGCAGATTCGTGAGTACACGTTCGAGCGCGCCGCGGTCGCCGCGCACGCTCGCCGGTCGGACGTCGAGGTCGATGTCCGTTGCCTGCGCCGCACGCGCGAGCTCGTCCAGTCTCACGATCTCGTTTGGCGTTGTGGCAGCTTCCTCGCGCGAAAGCGCGAGCAGGTCGCCTGCGAGTCGTGCCAACCGCCGGGCGTCCTGCTGGAGCTCTGCGACGAGTTCGGCGCTCGCGCCGTGGCGTGCGAGGTAGTCGATGTTGCCGGTGAGCGCGGTCAGCGGCGTGCGCAACTCGTGCGAAGCATCGGCGAGGAAGCGCCGCTCTGCGTCGCGCGCGCGCTCGAGCGCGCCCAGCATCCCGTTCAGCGTCGCGGCAAGGCGACCGACCTCGTCATCGCTCTCCGGCTGGGGCAGCCGTAGGCGCGCATCGCCGGTGTGCTCGATTTCGGCCGCCGCACGGGTGAGCCGTCGCAGCGGCGCGAGCGCCGCCCGCATCAAAAGGACCACCGTCAGCGCGGCTCCGGCCGCGGCAGCGAGCGCCCCGAGCACCACCACGAGCCGCACGCGGCCGAGCGTCTCCGCGAGGTCATGTGTGGATGCGGCGACTGCAACCGCACCGCCGGAAGCTACTCCGCCCGACTCCGCCAGCGGTGCGACGTAGACGCGCAGTTGCTCCGAGCCGACCGACGTGTCGAGATAGCGACCCCGACCGCTCTCGATCACGGCGCGCGCGACCCCTTCCACAGGGAGGATGCGGCCGCCCAGCGCAAGTGACCGCGCGACGATGCGGCCTCGCCGATCGAGGACCTGGGTGAGCACCTGCGTCCCGCCTGCCGGCGCGTCGAGTGCCCCCGGGGAAACAAGCAGCGCGGGAGCAGTCGCGCTCAGCTGGGCAACCGCTACCGCCCGCTCCCGCAGCGACCGATCAAGCGAACCACGCAGGTGGCGACCGACAAGTACATCGATGCCTACGCTGACGATGACCAGCGCGACCACAACGGAGACCAGCGCCGCCAGGGTCGACCGCCAGGTGAGAGAGCGAGGGATCATCGCCCGAGAATGAAGCCGACGCCACGCACAGTCTCGATCAGCGGCGGATCCCCGAGTTTGCGACGCAAATACGAGACACACCGGTCGACCGCGTTGAGCGTTGCGGCCGACTCGCCGCCCCACACCCGCTCGAGCGCGAGCGCCCGGCTGATCACCTGACGCGGGTTGCGCAACAACAACTCGAGCAACTCGGCTTCACGTGCCGTCAGAGAAATCTCATACTGTCCACGCCTCGCGCTACGCGCTGCTACGTCGAGGACAAGATCGCCGAACGCAAGCAACCCGCGCGGCTCGCTCGCGCGACGCAGCAGTGCGCGCGCCCGCGCGAGCAATTCCTCAGAGGCAAACGGCTTGACCAGGTAGTCGTCCGCACCTGCATCGAGGCCAGCAACGCGGTTGGGCACGGCATCACGCGCCGTCAGCAGCAGAATCGGAACGGCCAGGCCGCGACTGCGCAGCCGACGGCTTGTCGCTAGCCCGTCGATTCCAGGCATGGACACATCGAGCACAATGAGATCGGGGACCGAGCGCTCGACGGCAGCAAGTGCGGCACCCCCGTCGGCAACGGCTTCCACGCGATAGCCCTCGGCTGCAAACGTTCGCTCCAACATGCGCCTGATCGGCGGGTCATCGTCGGCTACGAGGACGGTGAACATGGCTTCAGCCTAGGCCCCAGGACGCTTCAACATGCTCAATTACGCACGCTTGTCACTGCCAGAGGTGTAGACGGAAACCGCGAGCACCTCGTTCGTGCAACAGCCGGGCGGCGCTCGGCCGAAACTGGCTATCTCCGCCGCGCTCCGCATCTCCTCCTCAAGAGCGGAGGGCCCACTCCACCCTCCGCGGGTCGGTGTCTTAGCCAGTGCGGGAGCGCACTCCTAGTCCTTCACTCATCCTGAATCAGTTCGTGCCGGCCGCAGACCTCACCACGGCCAAAGCCAACCAAGGCGATCGGCCGTGAGTCTCGAACCTCGACCGCCACGTGTCCAGTACCGCGAACAGGGACCTACGTCCAGGCAGGGTGTCACCGCGGTCACCCGTGTCCGCACCCATCGCGACGCGTCGTCATCATTGCCGTGCGACGGTGGCCGGAAGTCGATCGGCCAGCGACAGCCAGTCGACGTAGCGACGGACTCCCTCGTTGAAGTTGGTAGCTGCCGCCCATCCGAGCTCGGCAGCTGCGCGTGAGCCAGACACGTATCCGAGCCGAACATCTGCAGGCCGCTCTGGCCCGTGAACGACCGCGACGTCGCCCACGATGGCGCGCACGGTGTCTGCTATTTGCTGGACGCTCGTTTCTTCGTCACCCACGAGGTTGTAGACCCGCTGTGCGGACCCCTGCTGTAGGGCGAGGACGACGCCCTCTGCGAGGTCTTCCACGTACACGAACTGGCGCGTCTGGTTTCCGTCGCCGGCAATCGTCAGCGTGTCTCCGTGCTGCGCCCTTGCAACGAAGGACGGAATGACCGCGGCGGGCCGCGCGCGCGGTCCGTACGGGATCCCGAAACGCAGGATCGCGGACTCCACTCCGTAGAGCTCACCGTAGGCAGTGCAGTACATCTCGCCTGCGAGCTTCGTGGCCGTATAGACGTGGGACGGATGAGCGAGCGGTGCATCCTCATCGAGATCACCTTCGACGGGGGCGTTGCCGTAGACCCAGACGGTGCTCGCATAGACCACGCGGCGAACGTTCCCGTGCCGCGCAGCCTCAAGAACCATCTGCGTCCCATGCACGTTTACGAAGCTGGCGCGCACCGGGTCGACGACGACATCGTTGACATCGGCGACCGCCGCGAGGTGCACGATCGCGTCCACGTCGCGCACGGCGCCGAGAATGGTCTCGGCATCAGTCATGTCACCCACGACTGACGCGACGCCTGGATGGTGCGGTGAGAGCCTGGTGTCGAGGATCACTGGTTCATGCTCATGCACGAGGAGCTGATCGACGACGTGTGAGCCGATGAATCCGCTCCCGCCGGTGACCAGGACTCTCATTTGGCGACCGCTTCGAGCATGGGTCGCACCGCGGGGTTGTAATACAGCGGAGCGCACCAGTGGTGCTCGGCAACCCAATCGCTATGAGGCAGATCCACCTGATGACCGAGGATGCGATGACACGGTGCGTCGTACACCTTTCCGGTCGAACGCTCGATTGGGTCGAACACGACGTACTTGTAGAGGCCCGACACCATTCCCGCTGGGAACTCGACGCGGGCCGAATGCTTCGGGTCGAGCTCTCGGCGGGCGACATCGTTCTTCCAGGCGACGATCTCCTCCAGACGCTCGACTCCGACGATCCCGAGCGCGGCGGTGAACTCGCTCATGCGGTAGTTCAAGCCAGGTTGCGCATGCTCGGGCTTGGCGTAGTTGCGGAAGGCGCGCGCGTATTCGATCAGTTCGGCGTGCTTGGAGACGAGCATCCCGCCCTCGCCGGTGGAGATCGTCTTCGTGGGTGCGAACGACCAGAGGCCCGCGTCGCCCCATGTTCCCGCGCGACGGCCGTTCCAGGACGCGCCGTGCGCATGTGCGCAGTCCTCGATGAGGAAGATGTCGTGGTCGCGGCAGTACTCGCTGATCCGGTCGGAGTCGAACGCGAGATGGCCGCCGATGTGCACCAGCAGGACCGCTGCGGGTGAGTGCCGGTCGGCCTTGGCTTCGAAGTCTTCGAACGACATGCACAGGTCGTCGCGGTTGCAGTCGACGAACTCGACGTTTGCCCCTGACGCTAGGAGAGCGAGGGGGGTGGCCATGAATGTGTTCGAGGGACAGAGGACACTGCGGCCGCGGAGCTCGAAGAACTCGAACGCGGCGAGGGCGGCTCCGGTCCAGCTCGAGGTTGCGACCGAGGGGAGCCCGTTCCAGGACGTCCACGCGTTCTCGAAGCCTTGCGTGAGGGGCCCGTCCGACCAGACTTCGGCGTCCAGAGCCTGCTCCCAGAGCGAAAAGAGGCGCTCGCGGTCGCGGTGATCGAATCCGATGGCGAATTTGTCGTTGTTCATGGGTCCGGAGCCTGCCCTCGAGTTCCACGCCTGGCTGCGACGGTCACCCGTCTGCAATCTCAGCAGATCCGCCGGATGAGCGGAAGGGTGTGGTGTCGATCCGCGGGGCGCGGTACGCTCGACCCATGAAGTACGACACGAGCCGTGCGGAGGACCTGTCCCGATCTGACCTGCTGCGCGCCTCGCCGCCGATGTTCGAGTCGCGGTTTCTCGATCGGTTCACGCGGGTGCATCCTGCGGTACCTCCGCTGCTGTTCCTGCCCACGATCGCAGCCTTAGCGACCCTCGCCTTTCTGCAGGACAATCCGTTCGAAGCTGGCCCGGGACTCGTCGCAGGGTATGGCCTCTGGACTCTCAGCGAGTACTGGATCCACCGCGTCGTGTTCCACTTCGAGCCTGAGCAAGGTGTTGCGGCGCGATTCCACTGGATGATTCATGGCGCGCATCACGATCATCCGAACGATCCGCGGCGGCTCGTGATGCCGCCGGTCGTGTCCCTACCGCTGGCGTCGGCCTTCTTCGGCCTGTTCGTCCTCGCCTTCTCTCTACCGCTCGCATGGTCGATCGCGGCAGGCTTCTTCGCCGGGTATCTCGCTTACGACATGCTCCATTACGCACTTCATCACGCGAGGCCGCGACGGCCGGTCGCGCGGCGGCTTCGGGAGCTGCATATGCGGCACCACTTCGAGGACGACCGCTGCGGGTTCGCAGTCAGCGCGCCGTGGTGGGACATCGTTTTCGGCACCGCGTCGACGCGCACCCGCACAAGCGCGCGCCGAGCGTCCGTCAACCCGTAAACAGGCCGGCGGCTCCGACAAGCAGCAGTACTACGGCTAGCGCGGCGGTCACGCCCGCCACGAGTGCGCCGGCGTGTCGATCGAGTCGAGCCCGCACCGATGCGAGCGGCTGTTCTACCCTCGCGCCGGCGAGGCGGCGTACGGCGGCGATCGCGCCGAGCGGCGCGATGAAGGCGGCGTTGAAGATGACGATCAGGAGAACCTGCCGGGTCAGGCTCTGCCCCGAGCCGACGACTGCGGCGACAACGGCGAAGTACGGGAACGCGGTCGGGAGCTCGACCGACATGATCGCCGCTCCGAGCGCAAAGCTCGATCGCACCGTGCCACGTTCATGTGCGACTACGCGGCGGGCGACGCCGTTGCGGCGAAGCCAAAGCACGCCTGCGACGGCGAATGCAATTCCACCCAGTGCGAGCTCGATCAAGTGCGTCGCCCTGTGGCCTGGACGTGGGACCAACGACAGGAGCGCGTGCCCGGGACCGACCACCAGCACAATCCCGCCGGCGAGGTATACCGTGACGACCCCAAGCGTGAAATGCAGCAGACGCCGTGACGCGTCGAGACCGGTGGCGAGATAGAGCGCCGGCGCGATGGTCGACGGATTGACCGAATCGGCGATGCCGACGGTAATCGCGAGGACGAGAAGCCCGAGCACGCGCCGAGCTTGGCAGACGAAAGCCCTCGGAGTGCGGATGCGCGGCTAAAGTCGCCGCCGTGACAGGACGGTTGTCATGCGCGTCTTGATCCTGACCGCGAGCGTCGGGGAGGGGCACGATCTCCCGGCGCGCACCCTCGCCGCTCAGATACGGGACGAGAGCCCGACAACCGAGGTGATCGTCGAGGATGGCCTAGAGCCGATGGGCAGGCTCGTGCAGGCGATCAGCGCCGATGCAGGGCGAATCGTGTTCTTCCGCTTCCAGTGGGTGTGGGATCTGGGATTCTGGTTCTTCGCGCAGGCCCCGCCCACCCGCCGGCTCAGCCAGGCCCTCCTGACCCGACTGGGCGAGAAGGGGCTCATGGAGCTGGTCGAGAATGTCCGGCCGGACGTGATCGTGAGCACGTATCCGAACACGACCGAGGTGCTCGGTCGGCTACGGCGTCGGGGTCGGCTCGACCTTCCGGTCTGCGCGGCCATCACCGACCTCGCGGCGCTGGACTACTGGGCTGCTCCCGGGGTCGACGTCCATCTCATCACGCATCCGGAGTCGATCGACGAGGTACACCGCGTTGCAGGGCCGGACGCTCGTGTGAGCTGCGTCCACGGTTTGACCGCGCCGGAATATCGCGTGCCGCTCGATGCCATGGTGGCGCGCGTCCGCCTCGATCTGCCTCCCGAGGGGAAGGTCATTCTCGTGTCGGGCGGCGGCTGGGGAGTCGGCGACATAGGCGGCGCCGTCGACACGGCGCTTCGAATACCCGAGGTCTCTCAGATCGTCTGCCTCTGCGGCCGGAACGACTCTCTCCGCGCTGCGATGGCATCGCGGTTTCGGACGACGGACCGTGTCCGCATCGAAGGCTTCACCGATCGCATGCACGAGTGGATGGCCGCCGCAGACGTTCTCGTCCACTCCACGGGAGGCTTGACGGTGCTCGAGGCTCTCATGCGCGGGCTGCCAGCGATTTCGTATGGGTGGGGCCGGGGTCACGTTCGCGTGAACAACGCCGCGTACCGGCGATTCGCGCTCGCCCAGGTCGCAGCGACGAGAGACGAGCTCTTGCCGGCCATACATACGGCGCTCGACCGAGGCCGGACGTCCGCCGACGGCTTCCAGTCGTTGCCCTCCGCCGCTTCGGTGGTGCTGGCCGCTGCGGGACTCGCTACGTCGGATCCGTGAGCGGGACCCAAGGAAGGCCGAGCCCCTCCGCCGCTTCGAGCACGCGCGGCAACGCCGCGACCGTCTTGCGCCACGAGCCAGGCGCGCTGTAATGGTCGGCGTCGTGCAACAGGACGATGTCGCCGCCGACGAGGCCGCCGACGGCGTTTCGCGCGATGGTCGCCTCGGTTGCGCGACGCGCCCAATCTCGACCCCATTTCGACCACAGCACCGGCTGCCACCCACGCTGCCGCACGAGCGCGAGCGCGCCGCCGCTGAACACACCGTAGGGCGGCCTGTAGCAGCGCGGCTCTTGCCCCGTCGCGCTCACGATCACGCCCATCGCCCGGTCCAGGTCGCGCGCAAAGGCGCCGACGGTCCGGCGGAGCAACAGCCGATGCCGGTACCCATGCAGGCCGATCTCGTGTCCTGAGACGGCGATCTCCGCCGCAAGCTCCGGGTAGCGCTCGACCTGTTCTCCGACCAGGAAGAACGTTGCTCGCGCTCCCGCATCGCGCAGCAGCTCGAGTGTCGCCGGAGTCCCCTCCGCATGCGGCCCGTCGTCGAACGTGAGCGCTGCCCCCCGGGTTCGCTCCGGCAACGTCCGCTGCAGACGGAGAGCGTCGGCAAGCGGCGCGCATACCGGCGCCGCGGCCGGAACGAACCATGTCGCGGCGGTGGAGAGCATCCCAACAGGGCCGGGCACTCACGCATCGTCGCAGCTCATCGCGCGACTCCGCCCGAGGCAAGTTCGCTGACGGCACGGGTCCGTGTGAGCAGCGTCGTTCCGATTGCGGCGACGAGAAGCCCCGCGCCGATCGGAACGCCGACGAGCGGAGCCGATGTCCAATGCTCGCGGAGAAAGAACGGCTCCAGCAGGATCGGCAGGAACGTCTGCACCGCCGTCGTCAACGGCACGACGATCGTCGCCGGCCGGCGTTGAAAAGCGGTCATACCCGTCAAGGTCGCGGCGACGCCCATACCGAGGCCGACAGCCGCCCAGACGACCGCGCCGGCGAGGTCGCGCGAGCCGATGTCATCGCTCATCAGCTTCGTCGCGACGTTTGTGGCAGCGAAGCCGGTACCTGAGGCGACCATGACCAGGATTGCAGAGTCGAAACGCATGCCCCTGACCGCGAATGGCAGGAGTCCCGGAAGCGAGAGCCCCGCCACGACGAGAGCAACGGCCAGGATGTTGCGGTGGGCCTCGGTGTGCGCGGGGGAGCCCGCCGCAATGAGCGCGACTCCGACGACGATCGAGACGACGCCGATCCATTCGTGAACCCCGACTCGCTCCCCGAGCTCCCATGATCCGATCCACAGCAGGAGGAGCAGTCCAACGGCTAGCACGGGCTGAACGAGGACGAACGGCGCCGTTGCGAGCGCGAGCACCTGGGGCCCGATGCCGATGATCCCAAGAAGCCAGCCGATCAGCCAACGCGGCCTGCGAAGCAAGCGCGTCAGAAGGGAGAAGCGGAGACTGAGCGCCTTCGGCGTCGCTCTCGCCTCGAGTGCCTGCAGGGCCAGCCCGACGTTGAACAATATGGAGGCGACGAGTGCACTAGCCAGACCGAGGAACACCACGAGGGCGACGTACCCCGGTGACGTGCGGCCTATCCTGAACCGGCTACGGGCGGGCGATCGTCGCTGCGTGAACGGTGCCAGAGGCGTATGACGCGACCGCGAGCGCCATCTCGTCCACCCAGTCGCGGTTGATCTCGGTAACGAGGAAACGGCGGTTGCATGCCGGGAACGCGCCACCAAGGTTTCCCCACTGCATGGGCAGGCGTTGCACTACAGATGGCGTGCGATGTGGGCGCCGACAACCTTCTCGGCGTACTTGAGCGCTGTCGCTTGGAGCTTGGGGTCCGTAGTGGGCACATGCATCCATGACGATGGCGGAGACAGTCCGTTCTCCCAAGCGGACCGTCCCGAACGATTCCGATTCAACGGAGCGCGATCCCCGGGCAACACGACGGCACAGTAACCGGCTACGTTGCGTGAACGCCGCCCAGCATGCCGCCTTCGCGACGTGTACCCGCCTAGGTCACTTGAACGGAACGGTGACCGGGCCGCGTAGACGACGGTACACGGCGAAAAAATCGCGGTCGTCGGGTACGAGGTAGCGGGTAGCGGGCTGCATGACGTTGGGAACGACC